>Ga0335085_10005060_pt1 | contig 21453 bp, 25 predicted proteins | sample Lox_Sample_45_FD_206712 | JGI IMG/M metagenome (GOLD analysis project Ga0335085, IMG submission 206712) | Soil microbial communities from Loxahatchee National Wildlife Refuge, Florida, United States - Lox_Sample_4.5 | ecosystem: Environmental > Terrestrial > Soil > Wetlands | place: USA...
GGTCGGGGGGCACGGCTGCGTTGGGTGCGGGCGGGAATCAGGCCCGAAGCCGATAGTGAGCTCGAGGTACCTGGTGCCGGAGCGGAGGGCTCTTTTCTTCATGGTGGCCCGTCGAGAATGAACAGCTCGGCGGCGATGTCGGGTTTGATGTGGTTGCCGCTGATGAACGCGAGCACCTTGCGCCCGGTGAGATGCTCAACAGCCTCGCGGAAGTCGGCTTCCATCGTCTCCTGGAACAGGTGGCGGATGTGGTCTACGGCTTCGCTTTGGTTGGTGTGGGCGAGAGATTTCTCGGCTGGGGTCAGCACCTCGTGCATCAGCGTCACGAGGACGTGCCCGTAGTGGAAGGTCGACGCGCTCCTCGGCCCGCGGCCGAGGTACTGGGTGTGGATGCCGACCAGCGCGCTTGTGATCGCCGCGTTCAGCTCGCCGCCCTTCAGCGGGCCTTGCTCGACGGGCGGCGACGAAGCCTCGACAGAGTCGCCGCCCTCGGACGCCTCTGGAAGCGGGCGCGTGGCGGCAGCGGGGTCCTCAAGGCGTACTGCGGACTGTGGGGCGCGCGTCTGCTCCGGGCTTGCTTTCTGTTCGTGACCGGGGGCGTGCGCGTCGCGCTGGGGGTGACTCGACACTGCTACCTCTGCTGACTCGGGGGGCGAAACGGCCAGCCGAGCCGGGGTGGAGCTGACGAGCTGCGGGCCGCGAGTCGAGCCGCGCGGTGTCCGCCGGGCCGTTGGGCAGTGGAGCGGACGCTCCCGAGCATAACGAATTCCTTGGGCGGCAGGGAAAGCGCGATACTGATCCCGAGTGGACGACGAGCGGCCTCATTTGCGCGTCCTGATTGCCGATCAGGATCAGCGCCGGATCGCGGAGATCGCCGGCGTGATCAGCGGGCTCGGTCACACGGTGGTGGCGCGCCTGCTCGATGTCTCAGAGATCGCCGAGGCGACCGACCGCGAGGCGCCGGACGTGGCGGTCGTGGGCCTGGACGGCGAGCAGAGCCACGCGCTCGACCTGATCTCGGCGATCGTCAAGCAGGCCGCGTGCCCGGTGATCGCCGACATCGCCGCCGACGATGACTCGTTCATCGAGCGGGCCGCCAGGCGCGGGATCTTCGCCTACGTCAAGCACGGCGAGACGCCGGAGATGGAGCACGCGATCGACATCGTCCTGAACCGGTACGCCGAGTTCAGTCGTCTGCACGGGGCGCTGCGCACCGGCGCGATCATCGAGCAGGCCAAGGGCATCCTCATGGAGCGCCACGCGATCAGCCCTGATGAGGCGTTCGCCGAGCTCAGGACCCGGGCTCGGAATACAAACCAGAGCGTGTTCGAAGTGGCGCAGGCGGTCACGGTCAGCTACCCGTTGTTCAAGCCGCGTCCCATCGAACCCGGCTGACGAGCATCCGACCGCCTAGGACTTGCCTGGCGGTCCGTCGAGGACGAACAGCTCCGCCGCGATGTCGGGGTCGACGTGGTTACCGCCGATGAACGCGAGCACCTTGCGCCCGGTGAGGCGCTCGACGGCCTCCCGGAAGTCGGCCTCCATCGTGTGCTGGAACAGGTGGCGGATGTGGTTGATCGCGTCGATCTGGCCGGTCTGGGTGAGGGACCTCTCGGCGTGCGTCAGTACGTCGTGCATCAGCGTCACCAGCACGTTCCCGTAGTGAAACGTCGAGGCTGTCTTCGGCCCGCGGCCTAGGTGCGGTTGTGGATCCCGACCAGCGCGCTGGTGACCGCGGCCTTCAGCTTGACGCCGGCGAGCTGTTCTGAATCGCCCATCAGCGAACCGATCCTGCGGATGGGTTCGGCAGACGCCGGGTCGGTCGCTGAAGTCGCTCGGGAATGCTGGTGTGGAGGCTTGCTTCCGACGAGCCGACGCGGGGCCCGAACCCATCCTTGACCAGAGTCGCAGACGCCACTCCTCGCGAGCGCGCTTGCTCGCGCCCAACCTAGCACAGCCCGCTGGCCGCGAGCTCGGGGCTCAGAGCGACGCGGCGAGGATGAATTTCTCGGCCGCGACGTCGGGCTCGAGGTGGTTGGTCCCGAAAAATGCGAGCACCTTGCGCCCGGTCAGGCGCTCGACCGCGGCGCGGAAGTCGTCTTCCATCCCGTGCCGGAACAGGCCGCGAGCTTCGCAGATGTCGTCGTGATTCCCGTTCTGTGCCCGACGTTCTCCGCTTTGGTTAGGACGCCATGCATCACCGCGACAACGACGTTGTCCCGGTGGAACGCGACCGCGCGCGCCGGGCCGCGATCCAGGTGCTCGGTTTGGATCCCGACCAACGTCTTCGTCAGGGCGGCGTTTAGCTCGCCACCAGTGAGCCTGTCCGCTGCTTCCATGTCAGCGCTTTCCCGGGGCTCTCAGACGGCTGAGTCTGCGCGGAGGATTGAGAGCCCCAAGAAAAACCCAGCGGGCAGGAGGACGCAGTGTAGAGGAGCGGGCCAGGTAGGGGAATCGGGAGCCGATCGTCGTCACCGGGTTGATCATCGGCTGTCTGCGCGCTAGATTCCTTGTCGGCGTTGGCGTGCTCCACCGGGGTGGCGTAGGCGTAACTTGCGGACGATGGGTGCGGGCCGGGTAGACCGACTCGGGCGGCTCGTCTAACTGAGCCTCGTCGGTGGAGGCCCGTTGGTCCAACTGAACTCGAGTCGGCCGTTTCGCTCGGCGATCCCCGATGCCCGCACGTGTGCTTGCGGGCGTCGCCCCCGTCAGCCTGCGGCCCATCCCGGCGCGGCCGGGCGGTGAGCTTGTCCCTGTCCGCCCGCCAGCTGCCGGAGAGCGTCGTCTCGCGTTGGGTGGACGCGTTCAACGCCCGCGATCTCGACGGCATGCTCGGCTGTGTCGCCGCGAACGTGGACTTTCACCCGTTGAGGCTGAGCGGTATCGCCGCCTCCTACCGCGGCCACGACGGGGTCCAGGAGTGGTTTGCGCGGCTCAGGCAATTACGCCACGAGGTCCGGATCGTCCTCCACGAGACACGAGAGGTAGGGCAGGATCGAGTGCTCGCCGCCGGCTCGCTGAGTCTGGCCGGAGATTCCAACGTCGGATCGTTCTGCGCGCTGCATCAACTGGACGGGGACCTGATCGTCGCCGTCCACCAGTACCTCACCGACCCCGAGATGATCGAGTCCTTGGGTCTCATTCCATGACCAGCGGGCCTCGCCACGGTTCCATCTCGCGCCTAGCGCTCTATGAGCGCGTAGTCGAGGCTCTGGAGCGGTCCGCCGAGTTGGCCGAGCGGCATGCGGAACGCGAGCAGCGCGCCGGACGACCAGACTACGCGGCGTACGAATGGGAACACGCCCGCCGCGGGCGCCAGCTAGTTGCCCGGGCCCGCGCGATTCTGCGAACTACCGCTAAATCGGCTTCGTCGAGCGCTAGGTCACTTAGCAACGCGCAACGGCTCACCGCACCAACCGCCCGGGTCTCCCCGGACCGAATGCCAGTCCTAGTCTTCGCCGAGCCCGCTCGCGGAGAAATCGTGGGCAACCACGCTATTCAGGGCCGGAGAACTACGGATGGACCGAGCGGGAACGGCCGTTACCGTCCCCGGGAGCGGTCGCGTGCTACGTCAGGGTGGCGCCGCCGCGGATTCGAGTTGACGAGTGCGTGGTCGGGTTGTGCACGCCCACGATCGGCTCGTCAAGAAAACCCTCTTTGAAGAGGCCGCATGATTGACCGAGCCCGAGTGCGTTGCCCGACATGCCGATCGGTACTGCCCGTGACCCTCCTGTGGGCGACAGGCGACGCTTGTCCGCGCTGTTCAGCACCGCTACACACCAGCCCGCGACGCGATCCCCGCCGGAGGAGCTCGCCGGCGCTTCCCGACACCGAGGCCAGAGCGCCCGTCAACGCACCGCCGGTCCGAGCGGGAGGATGGCTGTGATCAAGTCCGGCACGCCAGCGCCCAGTGATATCCGTGCGCTGCTCCTGCGTTGTCCGCGCTGCGGCTTGAGCATCAGACCTAGGGCCCGCTGGCTGGCGGTCGAGCACTGCCCACGCTGCCTGGCGCGCGCCCGCCTCCCGGTGAGGCTGAATCGCCTCGGGACGTGCCACGGGGGATCCTTACGACGAGCTCGCGGCGGGGAGGAGAGGCCTGCACCGCGCTCCCGTGACCGACAGGAGCTGGTCGCGATGAGCAGCCGACAATCGAGCCGCCTAACCGACGGGCACCGGGAGCCCCTTCGGTCAGCTCCGCCGGGGCCATCGGGCCGCCGCGCGCTTCACCGAGCCCGTCGCGCGGAGCATCGACGGGTCACGGGCGCGCTCCGCCGAAGAGCTCGCGTTGGCCGCTATCGAGCGGTTGCCCGCGAACGCCGCTGTGCTGCTGACGCCTGTTCGCCGGCGCGGGCGCCTCGAGGCGCGGCAAGCGCTCGCTGGTGGCATATCGGCGATCACCTTCGCGGAGGGCATCCCGACGGAAATCGTGATCGGGGGCGAGGGCGGCTGAGTTCTCTCAGACGGATCCGAGACGGCACGCGCGACCGGTCAGCTGGGGGCACACGACCCCGCGCGCGGCCGGCGAGCGTCGCCTGGCGCTATGACATCACGGTCACGATGACCGGCCACGAGCGGGTTTCCCGCCGTGCGAGTGGTGTCAGAAGCGCTCCAGGCGGCGCTCGCCTTCAGCCTCGAGCCAGATCGATAGGGCTGAAGACCCACGGCTAAAAGGACGACGATGACTGCAGGCCCGGACCTCAGCAGCAAAGCCGATCAGACCGAGCTCCAGCGCGCCTGGGGCCGTGACGCCGCCCGGTTGCTTGCCCTGCTCAGGAAGGAGCCATGGAGCGGCGTGACGGTCGAGGCGATGCGCGAGCAAGGGATCAATGCGCCGGCCCAGGCGATCTACACGCTGCAGCTCGCTGGCTACACCATCGACCGGGTCTCCGGCGCCGCCAACGGCCACGGGACGCCGGTCTACCGGCTCCACCGCGGAGCACGCGACTTCGATGGACGAGCGCCCCTGCGAGATGCTGATGGGAGTAACACGGCCTGATCTCTCCTATCGCACCTCCGCTCGGGCAACCCGGAGCGCCTGCGGTCAGCTCCCAAACAGCTGCCTGCCGCTTACCGAGGAACCGGTCGCGGCGCAATTTACCGAGGCATGGACGGCGCCCGCACGACCGCAGGTCCTGCTTCTGCGTTGACGACGGGGTTGTCGTTCCTTAAGCGCGACGCGCTCAGTTGCGCGTTGGGGCCTGAGGGTCTGCCGGGGGTCAGGGTTGCGGGACCGTGCTCTGCGCGATCCATTTGTACAGATCTGCCGCGAACGCGTTCGGGTCGCGTGTCCGTATGTAGGTCGCGACGGCGTCGTAGAAGGCCTCCTGGAAGTCGGGGCTGAGACCTTCGCCGTGGGCGACGGACAGCAGCACGGGCAACGTCCAGAACGCCTTCGAGGATTCCCGCTGATATGCGGGCAAGGACGAGACGTCGACGTCGTGAACGACAGGGATTGAGCCCTTATGCCTGCTGAACGCGAGTTGCGTGGCGGGATTGCTGATCCCACTCAGGAACGCCAGGGCGTTCTTGGCGTTCTTTGCCTTCGTTGCGGCGACGAAGACGTCGACCACGGCGAGGAAGCTGCTCTGGGTGCCGGGGAAGGGGACGCCGTCGAAGCCGGTGCCCTCGTGGGCGCCGTCGGCGATGAGCTCGCCGAAGGCCGAGTCGTTCATCGACTCGAAAGCGCACCCGCCGGCCGCGAGCTTCTTGGTCGCCTGGTCCCAGGTGAGCTGGTTCGCCTCGGGGTCGGCGTAGCGCAGGATGGCGCCGAAGTTATTGAGGGCGGTCCGCACCTGCTTGCTGCGCCAATCGAGGCCGTTGTGGACCATGTGCTGCCAGCCCCGGGGTCCGATCGAGCTCAGCAGCGTGTTCTCGAACAGCTCGACCGTGGTGAACGGGTCTTTGGCGCCTAGGCACAGCGGCGTTGCGCCGGAGGCTTTGATCTTTTTGAGGTCGCGGACGAACGAGTTGATCGTGTCGCCGCTCGAGGGGCGTGCGACGCCAGCCCGCTGGAGGAGCTTCGTGTTGAACCACAGGACGTTGCTGCGGTGAGCGCCGGTAGGGATGCCATAGGGCTGGTGGTCGTGCATGAGCGCGGTGAGGATCGTGCGGTTCATCGTCGCATTGAGATGCTCGCTCGCGAAGATTGACGCCACGCTGCGAACTTGGCCGCGGCTGGCATACCCCTGGACCGACTTCCCGACGAACGTCTGCCAGACATCGGGCGGATCGTTGCGCTGGAGCCGTTTCGCGAGCTCGACGATCGCGTTAGAGCCGGCGCCGCCCGCGACAGCGGCGTTGATCGCCGTGACCCCCAGGTTTGACTGGCGGAAGGCGGCGAACAACTCGTTCAGGGCAGCTGATTCGGATCTTGAGGTCCACCACGACACGACCTCGAGTTTCTTGGTGCTCGTCGCGGGGCTCGTCGGCGAGGCGCTGCCGCACGCGCTGACCACGGCGCCTACGGCGGCGGCGAGGAGCGTGACCCGCCAACGTCCGCTCACCCAGCCCCCCCGGCGGGTTGCGGCGGGCTCGCAGCCGTCGGAGGAGCGACATCGTGGGCTGGCCGGCCGGCCGTCACGCTCGACTCGGCCTTAAGGTCGTAGAGCGCGTAGAGGCCGACCACTGCGAAACAGAACGCCGGGACGATGAACGAGAACGCGGGGCTGGTCGCGTCCACGACCTTGCCCTGAAGCACCGGCATGATCGCGCCGCCCACGATCGCCATGACGAGGCCGGCCGCTCCAAACTTCGTCGCCGGTCCGAGGCCCTTCAGCGCGACGCCGTAGATCGTCGGGAACATCAGCGACAGGCAGAACGACAGCGAGACGACGGCGATCACGCCCGCCATGTTCGGATTCCCCATCGCAAACAGACACAGCGCAACCGCGAGGAACGCGAGCACCGCGAGCACCTTGGTCGCCCGGACGAATCCGATCACCCAGGTCATGAGAAAGCGCGAGGCGAGGAAGATCAAGAGACTCACCTGCAGGTATGCGGCTCCCTTGGTGAGGCTGCCGCCCAGCGCCTGGCCCACATACTGGATCAGGTACGTCCACGTGCACACCTGCGCGCCGACGTTCATAAACTGAGCAACCACGCCGAAGCGGTAGCGCTTGTTGCGCCACAGGACGCCAAACAGCGCGCGAGTGCCGCCCTCGTACGAGCTCGCGTCTGGGAACTCCTCCACGATCGGCGGCGCCTTCCGGGTTGCGATGGCGATCCCGATCAGGATCAGCAGGATCGCGAGGCCAACGTACGGCGCCATGACCGCCCCCAGCTCGCCGGCACGGATGGTGTGTAGCTGATCCGGCGTGAGCGACGAGATATCGACCGGATCGGCGAGTTTGGGCAGGATCAGCGTCGCAGCGAGGAATACGCCGAGGTTCGTGCCGACGGGATTGAACGCCTGGGCGAGGTTCAAGCGACGCGTTGCCGTGCTCTCCGGACCAAGCGCGATGACATACGGGTTCGCTGACGTCTCGAGCATTGAGCAGCCTGCTGCCATCGCAAACAGGGCGACGAGGAACGCGTCGTAGGTCATGATCTTGCTCGCCGGAAAGAACAGAAACGCCCCCAGCGCGGCAAGCGAAAGACCGCTCAGGATGCCCGTCTTATAGCCAAACCGCTGATTGATGAAGGCCGCTGGGAGTGCCAGCAGGAAGTACGCGCCGAAATACGCGAGCTGCACCAGCGACGCTTGAAACGTACTCATGTCGAAGATGCGCTTGAACCCAGCGACCATCGGCGTCGTCAAATCCTGCGCGATACCCCAAGCCGTAAAGCAGCAGATGAGCGCGATAAACACCACCACCATGCCTTTGCCGATCAGCGGCTGGCTTCGCGTCGCCTCCGGCTGTGCGACCACTACGGGCTTGGCGATGCTGCTCAACGGCGTCACGCTCCTCTCGCGCCGCCCTCACCTTCTCAACGCACTTCTACCCACTAAGGGTGCGACACGTCAACCCGCGTTCGGCGATATCGGATGATGCCTTGAGGTCGGCCCCCGTGGCCGGCTCCATCTGATCGGCCGATCGATCCCGGCGCGCCATCGCGGCCAGGGGACGTCGTTGGGCAACTCGAATACAGGCGTAGCCTTCGATCGGCGTCATAGCTCCGCTCGGAGACGTGACGCGTGTTAAGCCGGAAAACAGGAGTCTCACAACGGTGGGCAAGATTGTGACCCTGGGTGAGGTGGTGGCGGACGCCTACGAGGAACAGACACCGTCCGAGTGGAGCTCCAGTTCAAAGCCCGCCCGGGCGGCGACGAAGCGCAGGTCGTCCGTGGCTATTTCCCCTCGTCGAGCGTGATCTGCGGCGATGAGGCGGCCCTCCGCGCCAGGCGCCCTTCGGCCAGCGCGTCGAGGTCGACATGGTCCAGGGAGGTGACCAGCACGTCGGGCTCGGCGGCGCCGAGGAGGTCCTCGTCGTCGGCGCGCGATAGGCCGAGCGCGGCCATCCCTCCCGCCTTGGCCGCCTGGATGCCGGAGACCGCGTCCTCGACGACGAAGCATTCCTCGGGTGGCACACCGAGCTCGCTGGCCCCAGTGAGGAAGATCTCGGGATGCGGCTTGCCCCGTGCGAAGTCACGGCCCGAGATATCGGCGTCGAAGAACTCTAGGAGGGTCAGCGCGGGTGTCACCTGCTCGGACTCCAGACCGTTCTCTTGTGCGAAGGTGTCCAGGCGGATCTGGCGCAGGAAGAGGCCCGCATTCTTTGAGGAGGAGGCTGCGGCGACGCGGATCCCGGCGTCTTTTACCGCGATGATGAAGCGCAGCGCATCGGGGTAGGCGGTGAACTCGCCCGCCTCGATGAGTTCGATGACCATGGACTGTTTGCGGTCGCCGTATGTCCTCGACCGGGTCTCGGCGTCGGGGACGTCGAAGTACTCGAGCGCCGCTTGGGCGCCGCTGAAGCGCGGCTTGCCGGACATGACTTGCTGATAGACCTGCGGGGTGAATCGCTCGGGCGAGTAGCTCGTCTGGGGCTGGACGTCGCTCCATTGCGTCTCCATGAGCTCTTTGAGCGCGTCGCGCCAGGCGCGTTCGTGCGGCGAGTCGACCAGCACGCCGTCGACGTCGAAGATGGCGCCGCGAAAGCCAGTGGCCATGGTTCCTCCTTTCCTACCTTGTGATGCTCGTCGTCTGCTTGAGCGCGAATGTGTGGTGGTCGCCGGCGCGGAGTTCGCGAACCTCGTCGTCCACCGCGACGCGGATTGGGCGGCTGAATCCCTCGGTGTGCGCGACGACCGTCAGCCCGCCGTCCTTGAGCGTGACCCTGATCGGCGTCCCCCGGAACTGCATCGGAAACGAGAGCCCGTCTAACCGGTCGGTGAGCCTGGGGCGGAAGTGGAGGACGCCGTCACGGATGTCGCTGCCGACGTATCCGCGCTGGATGAGATCGAGCGTCCCTGCCATCACCCCGAGGTGGATACCCTCCTTGGTCGTGCCGCCCTGGACGTCTCCGATGTCGCTCTCTAGCGCCTCGATGAAGCGCTCCCACGAGCTCTCCGGGTCCAGCGCGGCCAGGGCCGCGGCGTGCGTGACGAAACTCAGCGTCGAGCCATGCGAGGTCCGCGCGTCGTAGTAGTCGATGTTCTTGCGGGCGGTGTCGGGCCCGTACTCGTAGCCGAGCCGCTCGAACAGATGCCGCAGTTGTTCGTCGGAGAACAGGTAGAAGAGCATGACCGTGTCGGCCTGCTTGGCCAGCATGTAGCGGTCGGGATCGTCTCCCTCGGAGCGTAGGATCCGGTCGAGCCGCTGGATCCTGCCGTACTTCTCCCTGTAGGCGTCCCAGTCGAGCTCGGCAAGCTTCTCGTAGCCCTCGAACTGGCTGATGATGCCGTCGCCGTGGAACGGCACGAACATTTTGTGGCTCATCTCGTCCCAGCAAGCGATCTCGGCTTCCGTGAGCCCGAGACGGTCGGACAGTGCCTCGCGGCGACTCTCAGGGAGGAGGTCGAGCACCTTGCGGGCAGTCTCCGCGATCCACGCCACCATGACGTTCGTGTAGGCGTTGTTGCGCAGCCCGCCCTCGGCCACGTCGGGGTACTTCTCGTGGAACTCGTCCGGGCCCATCACGCCGTGGATCTCATAGCGGTCGCGGTCGGGGTTGAAGCTGGCGATTGAGGCCCAGAAGCGCGCGATCTCGAGCATCATCTCGGCGCCGTACTGGCGCAGGAAGTCGAGGTCTTCGGTGGCTTCGTAGTAGCTCCAGATGTTGTAGAAGATCGCGGCGTTGACGTGCCGCTGGTTGTGACTGAGGTCCGGCTCCCAGCGGCCCGATAGCGGGTTGAGGTGAACGACCTGTGTCTCTTCCTTGCCGTCGCTGCCGCTCTGCCACGGATACATCGCACCGCGGTAGCCGGCGTCGCTCGCGGCGGACCGGGCTTGGCCGAGACGACGGAAGCGGTACATGAGCAGGGCACGGGTGATGTCGGGAAGGCGGAAGTTCAGGAACGGATAGACGTAGAGCTCGTCCCAGAAGACGTGCCCGCGGTAGGCCTCGCCGTTGAGGCCTCGCGCCGGGACTCCGGCGTCCCGGTCGGCCGTGTAGCGGGAGCACACCTGTAAGACGTGAGCGATGTGGAGGCGCAGCAGGAGTTGGACGCGATCGTTTCCCGGCAGCTTGATGTCGCAAGCGCGCCACAGCTCGTCCCACGCTCGCTTGTGGCGCTCGAGCGCCTCGGCGAACCCGGGATAGCGGCTCGCGGACTCCCCGGCACTCCCGAGCGTTTCGCTGATGCCGCGGTCGCGTGAGGTGTAGAAGGCGACCATCTTCTCGACGCGCACAGGCTCGCCCGCGCGCGCGTCGCAGAAGAGGACCTGTTGGATGTAGTCCTCCGTCTGGAACAGGCTGCGCCGGACATCGACGGGCTCGTCGGCGCGGAAGACGTTGGTGCGGGCGGCCTGGGCGAAGTAGAGGTTCGACTTGCGGGTCTGAACCTTCAGCGCGATGACTCCGGGGCCGAACGTCCGCGGAGAGACCGGGTCGAGGTGGCGGCCCTCGAGATCCGCGTAGCGTGCGACGCCGCGGTTCGTCACGCGCCCGTCGATCGCGGAGACGACCTCGATCCGGCCCGACCAGTTCTCCGGGGTGATCACCCATTCGATCGCTCCCTGGTGATGGTGGGCCATGCTGACGAAGCGACGACTGCGCAGGATGGTCTCCCGCCCGGCCTGGTCTCGGAAGCGCACCGTCCGGGAGAGGAGCGCGTAGCGGATGTCGTACTCGTGGCGGTACTCGAGCAGTTCGACGTTGTCCAGGCCGATCGCGTCCTCGCCCTCGATCCGCAGCTTGAGCACGAGCCAGTTGGGCAGGTTGACGAGGTCCTCGTTGAGGACGGGACGCCCGCCCATAAGCGTCGTCTCGCGGTTGTAGCCGCCGTGCGCGTACGTCCCCGGGTAATGGGCGCCACCCGCGTCCTCCCACTCGGCCGCGCCGCGTGTGCAGAAGTAGCCGTTGCCGGTGGAGGTCAGGGCCTCGCGCAGGCCCTCCCCGTCGGGCTCGAAGCTCTCGTAGGCGACGACCGCCTCGTCGACGCGCTCGCCGCTCACCGGGCCAGCGTGTCCAGAAATCGTTCCACCTCCTCGATCGAGTCCAGCACGAACGCGGCGGATGTGCCGCGGCCCCCGATCTCCGGATCGTCGGCCTGGCCGACGAAGATGCCGATGCCCTTGCCGGAGAGCGCCCGGAAGGCGTCCTCGTCGGTGATGTCGTCACCCAGATAGAGGGGAGCAACATCGTCGCCGTCCAGTCCGAGCGCCTTTAGCAGGTACAGCACGGCCTTGCCCTTGTCCCATTCGAGCTTCGGCTGGATCTCATAGACCATCTTGCCGGGTGTGACCTTGAGTTCGCCGGGATGCTCGGCCAGCACGCGGTCGACGATTGGCTTTATGGCCGGCCGGTCGGCGTCAGGGACGAGGCGGTAGTGCAGCGCGACCGATGCCTTCTTGGGTTCGACCAGCGAGCCCTCGATCGGGTCGGCCTCCTCACGCACGCGTTCCGTGACGCGCTCGATCAACTCCTCAAAGCCAGCGCCCGCCTCGTGTTCCAACGTGCCCTCGGTAGGACTCCAGATGTCGAAACCGTGGCTTCCCGCGACGATCAGATCGTCGACGCCCATGAGGCCCTGGACCACACGTCGATCGCGGCCGCTGACCACGCAAACCGGGCAGCGCTGCGCGACTGCCCGGACCGCCGCGCGCATGCTCTCCGAGATGACCGCGTCGTCCGGCCGGTCGACGATCGGAGTCAGCGTGCCGTCGTAGTCGAGGAAGACCGCCGGACGACGTCCCCCGAACTGCCGCGTGAGTTCGTCGCGGTCGCGCAGGGCGTGGGGCAGCGCTGCGATGCTCTTCCCGGCCGTCATCGCGAGCGCGCCGCGAGATCGTCGATCACGCTGGCAAGGTCGCTGTCGGCCTGCGCGTCGATGAGGCGTTTGCCGATGCCGTGCGCCTGCTGCTGGCAGGGCGCGTGGTACGTGACGGTGAGCCGCAGCGGCCGCAAGTCCGTCCGGAGCTCGACGCAGTCGTGCAGCATCATGACCGAGCCCAACCGTTGCCGCAGGTCATGCAAGTCATTGGGCTGCGAGAGCGGCGTCGACCTCGGCTCGCGTCGGCGGGTCGGCGCCCGGCCGGGAGCACGTGATCGCGGCTATCAGGGCCGCTGCATCGACGACGCTGCCGAGCGTCGCCTCGTCGATCGCCGCCAGAGCGTCGCGGCGCGCGCCGCCGACTAGGTCGGCACGGTGCAGCCCGTCGAGCAGACCGGAGGTGAAGGAATCACCCGCGCCGACCGTGTCCACGAGATCGATCGGCACCGCCTGCCGGTGTAACTCCAGGCCTGCGGAGACGGCGTAGACACCTGCACCACCGCGGGTCACGACGACCAGGGCGGGCCCCGAGGCGAGCCAGGCCTGCGCGACGTCCTCATCGCGCCGGTCAGGGTAAAGCCAGCGAAGATCCTCGTCGCTGACCTTGACGACGTCGGACAGGGCGACGAGACGCTCGATGTCCGGTCGCGCCCGCGCCGCGTCTCCGAGCAGCGCCGGCCGCACGTTCGGGTCGTACGAGACCGTCACTCGACCCCGCTTGTGTTCCCGCTCCACAAGGTCCACGACGCTCGCCTCGCCGGGTGGAAGGACCGTCGCCAATGAACCGGTGTGCAGACACCGGGCCTCGATCGGGACCGGCGCCAAGGGCCCCACATCCCAGTCGATCCGGAAGTCGTAGGAGGCGATCCCCGCCGCGAGGGTCGCGATCGCCAGGCTAGTCGACACACCCCCCTCCGGGCCTCCGTCGACCTGGACACCGCTGGCTTCCAGGTGGGCCGAGATCATTTCTCCGAATGCATCCCGCCCCAGACGCGTCTTGAGCGTCACAGGGACGCCCAGCCGGGCGAGACCGAGCGCGACGTTCGCCGGGCTGCCACCCGGGTGTGCGGCCAATGTCCGGCCTCCGCGCTGCCCGACCAAGTCGATGAGCGCCTCCCCGACGACAACGAACATCCGCTTTACCTCACTCAACGAGACCGATGGACTCCTGCGCCGCCGCACAGGGCGGGCCGCGACGGAGGCCGCGCTCGCCGCATCATAATCGCCCCCGAACCTCTCTCGTCGCTGACCCGGAACGAGATTCAGCGGTGGACCCTCGGGGTAAGATCGACCTATCAGCGACCAGGAGCGCCCTCTCTTCCTCGTGGTCACCATCAAGCCTCGACTCGACCGGCTTGAGGAAGCTGAGGCGCAGCTGCAGTCCATGCGTCAGAATGCCCTCACCGAGCCGGGATGCGTCTTCATGCACCTCGTGCAGCCGCAAGACGAGGCCGACACGTGGGTGATGCTCGAGATGTTCCGCTCTCGCGCCGCCTGGGACGAGCACATGCGCCAGCCCTACAACACCGAGGGAAACATCATCCTCGAGGACCTGCTGCGCGAGCCCTCAGACCTTCGCTTGTTCGACGAGAAGTAGGTTACGCCTCCGACGCGGCGACGCCGGCGCACTAACCCGGGCCACGGCTGCCGACCCGAAGCTGCAGGCGTGTGACGACGCCGCCAAAGGCGCCGCGGGACACCCCTCTCCCACGCGAGGAGCAGTCCGCGCGGGACAGTGCTGTCTCGATTTCGGCTAGCACGCCATAGCGCTTTGGACGACAACCAGTCGCCTCGTCGTCGGGGGCGAGACGGCTGCATCGCCGGGGCCGTGCGAGAGTCGGTGCGGCTCGACGTCGGTGTCGAGGTGCAGCAGCACTGCTTCGAGAGGCAAAGCATCAGTGGCGCCCGAACCGTCCAGTGCTTGCCCACCTTCGCCCGGATGACCGGGAGCAAGCGGCGCCACACACACGTCCCGCGCCGCGGGCGGAGCATGGTGGCAACAGTCAGGGGGCTGCCACGCCAGGCTGATGCAATCCCGAAAGCAGGCGTCCGCCGGCCCGACACGGGACGCATGCTTCGCCACGCGCTCAGCAGTCTCGCCGTGCCCGGCGCGACGACTGGATCGCCCGGACGATGCGCAAGCCGAATCACGCGAGGCTGACGGCATGCGTCGCACTGCTGCTTTGATCGGGCGTGAGACTCCTGGTTCGCCACGGTTCCGACAGTCACGTCGACTGCGTGGTCGCGATTGTTGGCGACCACCGAACTGTGTGCTCCCCATAACCGGCGGCTGCTGAGAGACGACCGCCGCCTCGCGGGGCGCGCTTCCCTGAACGGACTCAGCGCGGTGTGGCGGCGTGGCTTCGGAGAATCCGCAGAAGCGTGGACTAGAAGCGGCCCCATCACCTTAGAGAACGCGGAGAGGTGCGTCGCGGCGGGATCGGGGCGCCAGCTGCGCCGCGAGGGTCCGGGCAGGACGGGCGACTCGCGCGAGGCGTTTCGGCGTACTGAGGTGTCTGGACGTCCCGCCCCGTGACATCCACGGAACTCCGCCAGCAGCGCAACACTACGTAGAGCGAGATGGACTCAGACGAGCAGCGCTCCGCCCTGCGGGCGGCGGTATATGGTGGTGACGGACGGGCTGTCGTCGACCTGCTCGGCGGCGTCGGCGCCGATGATGATTCGCTGCAGCTGGCTGGCGACGGCGTCATCGCGGCGGTCATGCAGCGCGTGGACGGGGCCGCCGAGGTGGCTCGCAGGCTCGTGGTTGGCCTGCGGCAGCGAGGCTGGGACGGGGATGATGAGCTGGCCGAGCAGCTTGAGGCCCAGCTCGGCAGCCGGCCGGCGGCGATGCTGCGCGCCTTGCCCGTCGACCTCGAGGAGCTGGCCGGCATCCTCGAGGGCGACCCCCTCAGCGTCGGTGGCCGCATCGATATCACGACCGGTGAGGTATGGCCTCAGGCAGCGATCGAATATGCCGTGGAGACCGGAGAGGAAGACGAGGACGCCACTGATGATCCCGAGCGGTGGCTGGCGGTCCACGGCGAGGGTTCACGCGAGGGCTACCGGGACATGGAGCTGTTCATCGCGTCCGTCGAGGATCCCGGCCGGGCCGAGCGGCTGGCCGTCGCGATCAGAGGCCGCCGCGCGTTTCGCCGCTTCAAGGATGAGCTTGCCCGCTGGCCCGGCGAGCTTGAGCGATGGCACGCGTTCTCCGAGGAGCGCCAGCGCGGCCGCGCGCGATCATGGCTCGCGGCGGCCGGCTACCGCGTGCTGCGGGTCGACCGCCGCGATCCCTGAGGACGGGCCATCGGTGTGCTATCGGCCTGAGCGAGGCACATCTCCAGGCCGCGCGGAGGGACGCCAGACACACACCCGAGCGTGAGGCCCGGGGGTGTCCTTCAATCGCTTTTGTTCCATCGGGCCTCGCCGGTCCTGCGGGCGCAAGGGCGACATTCCGCGTCCCGGCCGAGGGCGACCCGGACGTCGACGTGGCGGTCGCTTCCGCGGCGGGCTGCTCGCCGCCGCCGCCGAGGTCGCTGACGCCGCCCCGGCCACCGCTCTCAGACCAGAGGGGCCGTGCTGCGCGAAGGTGCAGCGCTGCCCAGATTGTCTGGGAGCAGCAGACAGCGGCGCGCGCCGAGCGCGTCGAATCGTGGCTGCTTGCATCGGAATGTGGTAGCGCTCGTTCGATCTGTGTGCCCGTTTCTACCGATACGACGCGAACGCGTCGGGGGAGTTGGAGAAGCTACGTCGAATCGTCGTACGGTGGACCATGACCTAGCAGGGCCCAATAGCGGGAAGCGGCCGCGCGGCATGGGCGAGCGGCTCGTCTGGGGTCTAGGCGAGTCGCTGGGCGGGAACGCCACCGCTTTCGGGTACTCGGTCACGATCACGGCCAGCTTCGGCGCCGTCGAAATCGGTCAGGGCAATCCAGGGTTCGGCGACCTGATCGTCTTCGGGCTGGGCGCGGTCGTCGCGTTTGGAGGGTTGGAGGGCGTTGCCAGCAGAGGGTTCCGGACACCGCTGCAAAAGGGGTCCGATGAAGTTGTGCTCCTGGGGACATCTCTGGCCTTCATCTCGATAATCCTCGCGATCGCTGCCGCCCGCGGGATTGCTGCCGTTCTCACCGGAGTCTGGGCGTGGTTCGGCGGGGCCCTCTGTGCGTCGCTTGTCTTCGCGCTCGTCGAGAGCCTTGAATTCATGCTTGCCGAGTGGGTCCAGGAGCGTCGCGGCGAACCCCTTGATCCCGACCAGTAACACGTCGGTCCTCGTAGCCGATCACTGATTGCAGGCCTCGGGCGTCAGCGCCCCAGCTTCAGGGCTCCGGCGCGGGCTGGGTCGTCTCACGCATGCTCGTCCTTCCCGACCAGAGCAGCAGCAAAGCCGGCGTGACCGCTTAGGCGTCGAGGAGTTGCGCCCTAGCGCTGGCAGTCGGTCGAGTTGACGATCGACGTCATCGCCGGCGGGTCCGCGTGACTCCTGGTGTCCGGTTGCAGCCGCCTCAGGGCCGGATTCGGGCGGCTGGCTCGCTGCTGCTCGTAGACCCGCAGCAGCAGCCTGTCAGGGTCGCGGTGCTGAGGCTGTCTGGAAGCGGACGGCGGGCTCAACAGGTGATCGCAGCTTCGAGCCGTTGCAACCGGCGATCCGGCCACCGGGGCCACTAGCGGTAGGCCGGCTGTTCGCTGTCGGGGTCAGCGGCGACTGCGTCCAGGCGCCGATCAGCGATCAGTCGCTCGATCACCGGCACGGCCGCTCCTATCCCGGCCCAATGTGGGTCGATGTCTGCTGCGACGCACCACGTGCGGTCAGACGGCCACACCAACGCGGGCGTGCCGCCCCGGGAGAACTCCGGCCGACCCCAGATCCCAGCCTCGGCGGGCGTACCCCAGATCTCAGCGTCTAAGAGCGGCCCGCGAAACAGAAAGAAGGAGCGGAATGCGATGTGAGCGCCGCGGGGAACACCAAAGGTGGGCCAACGGCGAGCCGACTCCGGAAATCCCCACCCGTCCCAAAGACCGAAATAGCAGTCCGAGGGATCAGCGGTCTCGGTGGCAAGTAGCTGCAGCAGAGCGCGCCACTGTTCCGTCTCACTGGGTGATGCGTCGAGATCGGCCTCGAACTCCTGCTGGCCCTGGTGGGTGGGGTCGGGGATATATCGCACACGGGCGTACGCCGCGAAGCCGGGCGGTCCGAAAGTCACCAGCCGATACCACGGAGCGTTACTGGTCACGATCCAGCTGGCCGGCGAAAGGTCTGAGCAGATGGTGAGCGACACGTCCGGACTCTATAGCCGGTCGCTCGCCGAGCTCCGCCGTCCGTGAGCGCTCACGTAACGTGGTCCACGGTGTCTGCAACGTCGCTGCAGCAGCGATCAGGGCCTCCGGCCTGACTGCTACTAGCCCTTTGCGACAGCGACCCCGGTGCCTTCGGCGGCCCTCGGGGCGGCTTGACCTGGGCGCGGAGCGAATCACTGGGTACAGTTGCCCTTAGCTGATCGGGCGCGAAAGCGAGAGCTCACGGCGATGCCAACGATTAGTGACGACGGATCGTTCGTCACGTTTACCGAGGAAGAGGCCGCGGCATTCGCCGTTGCCGGCGGACCCGACCTCGCCTACTTCGACGAACTGATCAACAACTACGCGCTTGCTCATGGCGGCGAGACCTTGGCGGTGTGGGAATGCATTCAGGGGCCGCGGATGGCCAAGAAGATCAAATGGAACCCGAACTGCATCCCAGGGCATTTGGGGATCTCGCAGCCAAGGATGGAGCAAATCCTTGAGGAGACGATCGCGGCTGTCTGGCCAACATGGGAGGCCAGCCCTCAGTACGCGAGGGTCGAGAAGACTCACCCCTGCGGTAGCAACGAATGCCGCGCTAGGTAATCGGTACCACTGTCGTCGCCGTCCGGTCGCGCGGGCCCGCCGTTGCGGTGGTTCGAGCGGCTCACGGGTCGGCTGCCGGGTTGATCGAGAAGGAGCCGCGACCGCTTCGTGACTCCTTCAGGCGTAACGGGGCCGTGCGTGCTCGCTGTCTCGCGTGGCTGCTTCATGGCCGCACCGATAGCCACGCCTGGCGGGCGACCGGCGTCGGTGCTCTGTTCAACACTCACGTTCCTACAAGTCGGCGGCAAGCACGCTGGCCGGCGATCGGTTGGACGCCGCTGGTGCTGTGGAATGCGGCGAAGCGTTCCGGGCGACCTTCAGCGGTCCTGTTCACCGACGGCTAACCGCAAGCGCGCGCGCCCGCCCGTAGGTCAACTGCGATTGATGCCCAAGCGTTCAGGCGCCGCCGAGGGCGTCGGCGATGGCCGCCGCCCAGCTCCCGTAGAGATCGATCACGGTGGACGGCGCGGGCCATTCCCCGGTCTGTAGTCGTTTGAGGGCTTCGCCGCCGCGCCGGCGTGCGTGGGTGCGCGACCAGTCATAGGAGGACGGCGCAGCGCCGTAGCGCCATCGCCAGGCGCGCATCGCCTCACGGACCCGCTCGCGGGACCATTGCCGCTCGATCGCCCCTGGACGGCAGCGTTTGCAATAGGCATACGCGTCGCCCTTGCCGTTCCGCGCGCTGGTCGGCGCGCCGCACCCTCGGCAGACGCCCCGATAGCGAGCCTTGACCTCGCGCGCCTTTTCGCCGATCGGATCGTAAAGATACGCCTTCACGGTGCCCTCCGCGCGCCCCAGCCGACTGAGCGATCTCAGCGATCGTCAGGCCCTCCTGGTCGCGATAGTGGCCCGCGAGTTGCGCGGCGCGGCGTCGCTCGCTAACGCGGTCTGTCATGAGCACCTGGGTCTTTTGTTAGCCTGAGACGGGTCGTAGAAGTACGCCTTGATCGTCGCCGGCGACCGGCCCAGTCGGTCGGCGACCTGCGCGATCGAGAGCCCCTCGACCTCGCGGAAGTGCCGGGCCAGCGCGACGGCGCGACAGCGCTCGACGACACGGTCGTAAACCGGCGAAGAAGATGTCACGCCGACTAGGTATCAGGGAAACCCACCGCTCCCCTATCCGCGCGAAGCAGGGCGGCCGGGGTTGAGCCCCGAGATGCTCGTCGCAGAATGGGAGCAGGGCTCGCGTCCGATCCCGACCACGCCGCTTCGAGAGCACCCTTCGCGCCGCCGGATTAGCGCCTAACGCGGCAGCGCTGGTCTCGGCGCGGTCGTGACCGCTTAATGCTCGAACGCGCTATCCGTTGTTCTGCCTGCAGGTCAGTTGTCCCGGCAGACCTCGTCGCAGCAGTCGGTGACACGTGTCCCCGTTGCCACCGACCGCTGAACTCCGTCGCCAAGCACGAGCACGCTGTGGCGCAGACGCTCGAATGGGCCGAGGAGGCCGCTGCGCGGGGAGATCATGCCCGGGCGCTTGAATGGCTGACCGTCCTCGAGAAGATCGGGGAGCAGCTGTCGGGCGAGTATCGACACAAGCGTGAAACGTGGCGGCTCGCGCTCCGGACCGGACATACACGTGAACCGGCATCGCCGTGTTGATCCGGGGTCGTCGATCGCGTTGTTCACGGGGGCTTGGGCCGGCTCGGCTGCCCCCTCGGGGAGTGGGGGCGCGTGGTCGGGCGACGCTTTCAGCAACGTCGGGGGTGAGGGCGGTACGCGAGCGGGCCAATGTGGCAACGCGAGCGATGGGATCGTCGGCCGCGCGCTCTTCTCTCCCTGAGCGCGCGGCCCTCGGTCCACCTGCCGAGCGGCTGACTGGAGGAGAATTGGCGGCAGCGGCTTCTCGGCTCAATCAGGCCCGGCTACCGCCACGGCTGGTCAACGCACGGGGAGCCGGCTTCAGTCGGCGAATTCGGGCTCAGAGTCGATCGTGATCACCATGCGCAGTCCGTCCTGCCCGTCTACCGCGATGGTCAGGGGCGCCAGCAGCGTATGGCTGTCGGTCTCGATTCGCCTCGGATGATCGATCAGGCGGTGGAGCACCCCCGCATGTCCGCGCCGTCGCGCGCCACCGCGATCTCGAACACGTCGTCGCGGTCGTCGTAGTCGAGCGCCTGCAGCGCCAGGCGCTGTGCCTCGAGCACCGGCGGTTCCGGGTCGCCCGTCACCTCGATCGACACGCGCGCGTTCACCAGTTCCGCGCTGACCGGGTCCAGGTACTCCGACCACGCCTCACGTACCAGTGCTCGGGTTGCTTGCATGGCACTCACCTCCAGGAAGCTCACGCGGTCTCGGCCAGCCGCCGGGGCGCGGCCCGCGGGGTGCCAGCCTCGATTGCCTTGCAGATCGCGCTGAGCAGGTCGTCGAAGGCCTCGCGCAAAAGGTGGTGACCCAGGCCCGGCCAGATCTCGATGTGCGCGTGCGGGAACGCGGTCAGGACCCCGTGATGGTGCGAGACCGGCACGAGCCGGTCCTCCTCGCCCCAGACCGCGAATACCGGGCCGCGGTAGGCCAGGCGTCTGCGGTGAAACGCATCGCGGCCGAGACCCGCGTTCACGACGGCTCGGGTCCCTTCGCGCGCACCGTCGACGAGATCTGCGCCACGGGAAGTCACGCGATCCACCAGCTCTCTGTCGGGGACCCGCCCATTGGCGACCATCGTCATGTACCCGGCGGTGACCGCCAGTCGGCTGCCGAGCGCCAGCGGGAGCGTCGCCTCGACGAGGTTGCGAATGCCGGGGAGTGAGATCGCCTCGGCTAGGTGGAGGCGTCCGAAGCCAGCTGGTGCGAGCAGGACCAGCGCGCCGACTTGGTCCGGTAGCAGCTCGGCAACGGCGGTCGCGACCGCGCCGCCGAGCGAGTGGCCGACGAGGGTGAAGCGCTTGACGCCCAGAAGCTCCAGACCGTCGGCGATGTCCTGTGCGTAGCCGGCGATCGAGCCGTGACGCCGGGCGTCGGAGTATCCGAACCCGGGAAGGTCGAACGCGACTTGGCTGCAGGTGAGGCGCTCGCCGATAGGGCTCCAGCCCTCCGAGGAATCCAGCAGGCCGTGCAGCACGACCAACGTATCCGCGTCGCTACCCGCCCACCGTCGCGCGCACAGGACGCGGCCGTCACTGAGACCGAGCGACTCGACCGTCGTCAAAGGCGGCTCGGCCACTCGCGCAAGGCCGGCGTCGCGTGCGACCGATCCCC
>Ga0335085_10005061_pt1 | contig 21453 bp, 39 predicted proteins | sample Lox_Sample_45_FD_206712 | JGI IMG/M metagenome (GOLD analysis project Ga0335085, IMG submission 206712) | Soil microbial communities from Loxahatchee National Wildlife Refuge, Florida, United States - Lox_Sample_4.5 | ecosystem: Environmental > Terrestrial > Soil > Wetlands | place: USA...
GAGGATGTGGTCATGGCTTACTCTTCAGCCCTCGAATAGCGATAGCATCGGTTCTGTGACAATACGCGCCTTGGTCATGTCGGTCGCAACGGGCATTGGCCAGCTTCTCGCACTCCTGCGCCGCGCGTTCGAGAGCGGCGTCAACCGGGCGCTGAATGTCATGAATGCTGACCTCGAACTTCTTTGCTAACTCTTCCGCCAAGCTCATTTCTTCCCTTTCCGCATGGCCTCAGCCAGGTTCTTCAACACCCACTCTATCCAGCGAATCTCGCCGGGAGAGAGACGCACTAAGCCGTCGCTGTTCATGTTTGTTTATCCCACCAGATGTCAATGTCTTGGTATGCCCACTCACGGAGTTGTTCGTCTATTTCGGATTCGCTGGCGTCATCGTCAATTTCGATTTCTTCGTTGACGTTAACAGTTACGTTTGAAATGTCCCTGCGATGGAAGAAAACTTTCATGGCATCCCCTTCGTATCCGCTGCACCTATGTGGGGTCGGCTGGGGTACTCGGTTCCAATTTCCCCCAGCCTTTAGGCTTATCTAGTCTAGCCTGCTCGATTGTTGGGAACCATCAATCGTGACAGTTGTTGTTAGCACTAGCGTTACCCCTCGCCACTCGTTGACTGAATCGGGCAGCTTAATCACGCTCTTGAGGCGGCTTAGAAAGCCGTGGTCGATCTACCGATAGGGCCATCTCGTTTTGTTCCCTAGCCCTGCCACAGCCCGGTGAAACCCGCTGCCCGAACTCGTCTGCTCGCGGTGATGGAGCACATCACCTACTCGCGTATACAGCTACCCCGACTGACAATCTTATGTATGGTTGTCTTTCCTAGCTTAAACATACTCGCTAATTTCCTTGTGGATAGCTTAGGATATAGAGCCAGTATTTGTTCTCGTTGCTCTGGCGTAGTCCACGCATTGCGCCACATGTAGCGTGGGTTAAGCCCTGTACGAATTGCATGACGTGAGTTCTCAGAGTATGTGACATACTCTAAGTTGTCGAGCCTGTTGTTAGTCTTATTTCCGTCTTTGTGGTTACGGCACAGCCCCTCTGGTATATCACCTAGAAAGGCTTGTGTAACAAGATGCCCAACGGGTTTAGCCGTTCTCTTTCCTCGCCAGTCGTGGTAAAGCCCGACAACAACATAGCCCTGTGGATTAGGCCAAGGCTTCAGTATCAGGCCATTATCTATACGCTTTACACGGCCAAGATTACTGACAGCATACCGATACTCATAACCCTTAATAGGACGCCACTCCTCTATCATATTTTCTCCTCTGGATGGTTGGGTATACGGTATTTGTATAGTCCGCTTCCTATAGGGTCTAGTCCGGCAGTTCCCCAGCAGTTTTCATACATGGGACACTTACTATGGAACTGTGGATCATAAGCACAACCTGTAGTGTGCTTTGGGAAGTGCTGCGACAACAGTGTAGGTATAGAACAGCTATCAGTTTGTTGGTTCAGCCCAATCTGCACCAGTGCATTATGAACCTCAGTCTCCCTATACACCACTTGTGTCTGCCACTCCTCAAGCTCATGGGCACTACGGCTAATCAGTGGTGGCGATGGGAACTGTGCTCTCAGTAGCTCAGGTTCAGCTTGGTACAGGTTGCCTACCCACTCAGCTACCCCACCAGGGTAACGCTCTGCTATGCGCTGGCGATTCCAACCCTTACCGAGTCTGCGATTGTTCCCAGCCTCATCCTGCCACTCAAACTGAGCCTTCCACTCAAGGTCTATCCCACCAGCTTCAATCATGTAACCCCAGACCAAGGGACTGTTATGGTGCCAACGCCCCGATCCCTTGGGCCACTCAGTACGCAGCTCACCCTTGACTAAGCCCTCAACCTGCACACCAGCTACCTCACGTCCTAGACGGGCCTCAACAGGGAGAACTTCGCTGATAGTCTGCTGGTCAGTCTTGAAGTTCTCAAGCCACTCTGAGTTAACTTTCTTAGTAGTCTTAAGGGAGAGGATCACCAAGGCACCATCAGTACGGCGCTCTAGGATTGCATCGGGGCGGCTAAGAAATACTAGCTGGGCATCACTAATGGGATACATCCCAGCATTCCCAACGCAAAGGGTTTCTTCAGTCTCAACCTGTACCACTCTATATTGCTCAAGCAGCACAGGGAGCCTTACCAGGCACCAGCCTACTACCAGCCCCTCAAGTAAGTCACAGTAATGGTCAATAAGCCAGGTCTGATCCTCAGTAACCTGAATCATCTCGCCATCAAATCCCATTTCGGTAAGGGTAGCTGATTGGAAGCCGTGAGCCTCGGTGAACTGCTTGCGGAGATTGGCCTGAGCATGAGCTATAATGTCCTTTATACTGTGCATTAGATGGAGTTCATCATTCCACTTACACAGTAATAGTGCCTCAGCAATAGCCTCATGTACAGCCCCACCAAAAGCAAGATGCTGATTGAGCTTTACAGGCTGTAGACCTTTGCCGTCGTAGTAGTATTCCCAATACTCGCGGCGGGGGCATTTGTGGTCTATCTCGGTACGGGAGCGGTCAAAGTAGTGAATACTCATGGCAGTAATTCAAACTCCACATTCTGTAGGTAGCAAACTTCCCTCTCTTGGCCTTGCTCATCCTTCAGTATAGCCAAGTCATTACCACGATAAACTAACTCACCTATAAAGTCCTTGCTCCAATGCCCAGTAACTTTATAGTTGCGGCCTATAGTACCTGCCTGTGGTAGTCTATTTTGTGTGTTCCACATTAAGAGCCTCAAGCAATGCACAAGTATCTGTGTTGTCCTTGTGGTACTTAGCATCCTGCTCATAAATAGCCACAGGAGTACCATCACTGAAGTGCTCACGATCCCAACGCTTACGTTCTAGCTTACGTTGACCTTCGCGTAGCTGCTCGCGCTCAATACCAGTGAGATTGTCAAGATACCTATTAGGCTTAGTCATATTCATCCCCTCTCTCTAGCTCACACTCAGGGCATAGTTGCTCATACTCACCATCACACTCTTCCTCAATATCATGGCTCCAATCTTCACCACATAGAGGACAGTAGTGTTCACACATTGTACTTCTTTCTCTCTGCTGCGATGATGGGCACAAGGTTTTGACTGATTTTGTGCATTACTGCTAACTGCTGTTTTGTAAGAGACAAGTTAACAGCTATGTAGTTAAGCCCCTTGGTAAACCCAACTGCAAATGCAGCATCAGCTACTTCCGAGAATGCTTCTTTGAATTGCTGTTCAAACATTGGCTATCCTCTCTCCTGTTCACACTCAGGACACAGCTTCTTATACTCACTATCACAGGCTTGCTCATGCCACCATAGTTCCTCACACAGAGGGCAGATGTGCTCACACATTGACTTGTCCCTTTACATACCGCTGCCAAATATAGATGATTCCTGTTTTAGTTCCAGTCTCATCACTTTCAGCAGTACGGTATAGGCACTTCCAACCGTGCTCTATGTGCTCCTTTTCATGGTCATTGTCCGGGCCGCTAGTAGGTCTAACAACTACCTTACATTGTAGGGGCATTGACTACCTCCGTAATAGCCTCAAAGTGCTTGAGAGCCTTCTTGACCTTACGTGCCCTACGCTTAGCTTCGCGGTTTCTGCACAGACTATCGCAGTAAAGATTACCAGGAACTACAAGCCTCTCACAGCCCATAGCATTGCACTGTGGCTGTGGCTTCTTCTTTCGTGGCAGAGTCCCTGCATGTGTTTGAGTATGACAACTAGCACAAAGGTATTGTAGGTTATCTAAGGCATGGTAGTTCTCTAGTGTCCTGCCAACCACTTGCCTGTGGTGTATTTGACTAGTGAAGAATACAGCAGCTTTGCAGTGCTCACAGCGGCGCCCAGATCGGACATAGAGCAATCGGCGCACAGCTAATGGAGCGCGTAGCAACTGACACACCTGTTCAGGCTTCATGCTAAGGCGTTCTGCAACAGCCCTATAGGTAAGCCCTGTCAAACGGAGTTCCAGTGCCCTAACGCGCTGTGGATTGTTTTTCACTGTGCCTCTTGTTGTTGCTCTAAAGCAGTCCGCAACAGAACCTCGATCTGGCCTCTAACCGTGCGGTTTTCGGCCTTGGCAACACTCCGAATTTCGGCCACGAGCTGCTTGCTGATGCGCACTGCCAAGCAGTTGTCCTTGGGTTTCTTCATACACAGCAACGATACATTGCAACTCTGCACTTGTCAAGTGCAAAATTACAATTATTTTGTGGCCATTTTCACCACGGCCTGTGGCTAAATTGGCACTATTCATAGGGTTTCAGGTGTGTTACAAGGGGAGAGCAACCCTCCTGCCTTCTGGGGTTGCGACTCGCGCGGGGGCCGGGAACTCATAGGCTCGGCCCCAATCGCCTATGAGGTTAAGAATGAGTCTTTGTATCGGGTTACAAGATGTTGTAGCTGTTTTACTCTCGGATGGCTGGCATACGGTAGCTGATCGGTCGTTTGAGTCGGATTGGTATGAAATTTATGGTGTGGGCCTCTGTACCCAAGGGGCAATCTGGGAAGAAGCTGATGGCACCCGCGTTTGTTGTGCTCTTAGCTCAGTTCTAGCCATTCGCTCAAAGCCCCCACAATCGAACGGAAACGCCCCTAGCAGCCCCGCAGACCCCCTCGGCAGGCCCAAAGCATGAGCGCCAACCTAGCGCCTCTTAAACTGGCCGCTACGCTTGCCGACAAGACCCTGAGTGACTGTACGGGCCTGGACGACTACAAGCGCAAACTTGTTACCTACTGGGCACTCGCTACCCATGCCTTGCCACACCTAGAAACCTTCCCCATATTGAGCCTGTACGGACAATTCGGTTGTGGCAAGTCAGAATGTCTCAACGTAATTAGTCTGCTCTCAGCCAAGTCAGTACGGATCACCCTCAATAGTTTCACATTTCCAGCAATCCGCGATGCCTTTATCAACGCCTATGAGGGTACTGTCTTAATCGAGGAAGCCGATGCAACATGGAAAGCAGAGCATGATAAGGCATTTGAGAACCTATTAAACAACCGTGGCAACCGTGGTGCCTCTGTTGAAGAACATAATCACCAAGTAGGTAAGCATTGGGAACGTAAACGATCTAAATACTTTGGTGCAACAGTTCTACACCGTCGAACACCATTTGATGATGCAGCCCTAGAAAGCCGTACTATAGTCGTAAAATTCAAGCCAGTACGTGAGCGCACCTTCAAGCCCTACAACTCTACCGATCCCCTCACTAAAGAGATAGCTAAAGCTATAGCACAGATAAAAAGCCTAAAGTTGCCTTACTTTGAATCCATTGCCAATGTCGCAGGACGCGTAATGGATACTTACCGTCCCTGTCTTATGGTAGCGCAGTACCTAGACGATCAGTCATTTATCACAGACTCTCAGGACATTCTTCATACCCAAACTGAGAGTATGTCTATAGATCAGGGCACCGAGTTTAGTCACATAGTCTTTTCTGCCCTTATTAACTGTATGGTAGACCCAAACGATCCCACACATACCCTTAGCTATTGCAATATCAAGCTGAGTGCTTTAGCTGATGCTGCTTACAAGGAAACACGCGATTGGTACACCGCACGCAAGATTGGTCGTCAGCTCAGGCTCATGAGGTTTACCGTTAAAGTGTCCAACGGTCAGGCGGTTGTTGAGCCAAATCGCAAGTTATTGCGTAGTACTTACGAATCAATAGGTTACAATGACCCTGACATCTTGGAGCAATTAAGCACCCCCCTACCCCCGAATAATAACAGTAATAGAATCAATGACATAGAAAAAGATAGAGAGAGTGATAGAGAGTCGGGGGCTACTTCTACGACTACTTCATCTACTGCTGGGAAAAAGCCCAACTGAAAACAAAGGACTTATCTAGGTAGATGAGCGGCTTGAAGGTTGGTAGAGCAAGGCTCGGGTAGATGAAGGGGGTTAACTCACTGAAACTAAAAGAGAAAAGCCCCCCAAGCTCGGTTAAGCTCGGAGGGCTTGGTGGGCAGCAGGAGGATTACTGCCCCTGGTTCTGGAAAATCTCTTGCAGCTTCTTGGCACTGATATACCGCGCAATCACTGCAAAGCCCTTCTTGGTAGTGCTGAAGTAGTTCACTAGCCAGCTCTGCTCCTCAGCACTCAACACCTGAAGAGGATCAACACGCTTGTTGGTGTGCGCCCGTACAGGGGCCAGTGCATCAGCCTGAGCTTCCAGCTCCTTCGCTTTCTCAGCATTGCCATACTTCGTCAACAGCGCAGCATCCCGGCGTAGGGTTGCAGCTTGCTTCTGGGCATCGGTAAGGGGGGTGTACTTGCGTTCCTTCGTTTCGGCCTGGGGTTCCATTACAGCACTTTCGTCACTCATGTGTTACCTCGCTTTCTATTGGCCTAATTAGGCTCTGGTAGTGACCATACTCGTGTCCGTGTCACTTGTCAAGAAGTTTTTTGTTTAATAATGTCTAAGGCTACCCGACATAGAGCCCACATATGCTTGCGGGTATCCCGATCGTTGTAAGTGACGCCATGCCACCAATCATCAACACCCTGCAACGCGGCTCTGACTTTCTCGGTTTCTAGCTTCGTTAATTCCATTGTGGCCTTCCTTGTCAAGAAGTTTTTTGTGCCTATGTTTTGCTCCATTGCTCCTCTTTGGCTTTCTCCAGGGCGCGGCGAAGTTCGCACCACATACACTCACGCCCTTTGTTTGAGTCACACCAATAACAATAACACTCCCTATCATTGACGCGGAGCACCCGCTCTACTGCCGCTATCAGTTCACTCATTGCTTGCCCCTATTCGCTCTTCGATACGATATGTATGCATTGGGTAAGCCTTAACCGCCTGCCGCAAGCCTTTTTCGGCTCGCTTCTTCGACGTGGTTGTCTTTGGTTCATCGCCCACAACCGCTGAATCGACGGCCCACCATGTTTCAACCCACTTCTTGCCTTCTTTGCGGGTGATTACGTACTTCTTACGAGGCATGGCTCTCTCCTTTCGCCAGCGCAAGGGCGGAGGCTACCTGCTGGCACTTCGATGGCGTCGTACAATGGTCGGTAGTGCGAATACCGCAAGCAGCACAATGAACCCGTTTCCGAACAACAAACGCACATTCCTCCAGTGCCTTCACAAGCGCCGAATGGGCGTTTACGGCCTGTACGATGAACGCGGCTATTTCTAGTTGTTGCGCTGGCGTGAGCGTGTCACCGCTCGACCTTGGCCCACCAACAAGGCATACATGGCGATCTTGGGCATCTTTGATGAAAATGCCGTCAGCAATCCACGGTGTAGGAGCTTCTTTCATGTCAGGCATTGCCGGCCTCTTTCAGTATGCTGATCTCATCCCTTCTGGCAGTAGTCCACCCAAGGTCTTTGAGGCACAGACGCACTTCGCCTGGTTTACACCCAAGCTTAGATACCTTCTTGACTACACCAGTCCATTTCGGAAAATCCCTGTTGCCAATGAGGTAAACTGTTTCGCCCTTCTTTGGAATCCATCGTGTGCTCATGGTTTTGAACCCTCCACTCCCCGGCAGTGTCCCATGCCGGGGGCTGCAAAGCTCACTTGCCGTAATCGTCGCCTTGTGTCCGTCTGGCGAACTCGAACATACGGTGCATCTTCTCATTGCGCCGTTCTGCCGCTGTCATGTGCCGCCATCCGGGGAATCCACGTCGCTTCAGGTCGGCCTTTACATCCTCCGGCCTCTCTTTAGGTGCTGGTGGCGGAAACCGCTGTACTCCATCGCGGTCATATACGGTTGTCATATCTCAACATCCTCCCTTCAAAGTTTGCCCTGAGTTGGCACAGCACTCGTGACAGTGGCAAGCGATGCCGTTAGCTTTGGCCTGTTGACCTGCTGCGTACTCACGCCGTGCAACTTGAAGCGACACGCGGTTTTCGACATATACCCGCGTAAAAGTGCGCATGTCTTCGTGGTAGCCAGCAATGCGCAGAACGGTAAGAGCGTTTTTGCGTGTCATAATGCTGATTTCCTCCCCTGTCTCCCGCTGCGACGAAAGGCAGGGCATGAAGTATCAGTTACGTGCTATAGCCAGGGCGTCAGCAATAATCGTATGCGTTGGGCTGCCCTCGATGTAGCCGTGCTGCGCTTGCTCCAATGCTGCTACTAGTACATCGTGAGTATTGACAGCGCGCAGGATAAAGTTGCAGTTAGCCTCAATCTCTTCAGTTGATTTGCCTACTGTATCTAGCACCAACACGTGCGTGTTGCGCCCGGAGAAAATAACAGGATACTTTTTCGCTGGTGGAATGTTGCGATGCCAAGGTGTCGGCGTGTGTGTCATAGCTTTAATTCCCTCCCCTACTGCCCACTCCTGGTGAGCTGTAGGGCATGGAGTATCAGGCTACATCGCCAGTCTTGCACTTTTATCCGGCATTGCTGCGAATCCGGGGCCGAATTGCTCGGTTGCACTTTGGCACAAAGCATCCAGTTCTGCATCAATCTCATCCGTAACCGCTAGACTGTCAGTTGCGGTTGTGTTGTAATCGAATCGGTATGCAGTCCAATTCCCATCTGCTCGGGCCTTCACATTGAATTTTTCTTCAGCGAAGGCTTTATCTGCCGCTTCTGGCGTGTGATACCAGTCAAATCCTGCGCCAGTGTTGTATTGCCATGCCACAACGTAAACAGTTTTCATAGCTTGATTCCCTTCTTTCATAGCTTTGATTCCCTCCCCTACTGGAGTATCAAAGCTTGTCAGAGCATCCAATCGTGCGGTCTGCGGGTAAAGTTGTGACCGTAACCCCATAACCGCCCAAACACGTCTGTTTTGATACGAAGGTCGTTGTGAGACCCCTTGACTCCTGTAACAATCATCCACCCACGCCAGCCAGAAACGGTGCAGAATACACGGTCTCCCACTTTCGTTTTATATGGATCGTCAACGAGAGAGCAGCCATACGGCACAGTTTGCGGGAAGTTGTGCTCCACATGGGTTACGGGAGTCTCACCTTGGGTGATAACGCGCATTGGCCGTTCACTAGCACGTTTCGGATCACTATAAGCTTGCATTGTATCCTCCATTACTTGATATTATCGGGCCTTACTCTGCCAATACCTGCTCTTAGTGCTGTTGCTTAACATGTTGCTCCAGCACTCGAATTACATACTCTCTTAGGCTTACTTGTGCTAGTGCCGATAGACTCTTGAGCTGCGCTAGCAGGCTGATTGGCACCCGTCTAACCTGCAAATCCTTTGCATTGCTGTTCATGCTGTGATAGTACGCTTTGCAGGAATTGCTGTCAAGGTGTTTTGATTCATCCTCCGTAACTATATTTCCTTTATTATCAATACTATATAGACTTTCTTCATTTATAGCACTAATGTGGTGGGTGATTACTAATGCATTACTCTAGTACCCGTGCTTCATTACTTATGGGCTATGCTCTTGACAGGCCGTGGCATACTCGAAATTGATGAGCACAGAATCAGTAACGCCCAACCTCCAGGCTGACGATGGCGTAGTGCTGGGAGCTGGTGATCCTCAACCCAGGTGGGGGGAACGTGCTGCGTTGATCCGCAAGATAGCAGCTAAGTATCCTGAGCTATCACAGGGGGATATTGCTAGACGTGTTGGGTGTAGTCCTCAGAATGTTAGTCAGGTTCTTGCTGAGTTTCTTGCAGACACGTCCATAGAGCATATTGAGGACTTCCGGGCCGATAAGGCGAGTATCCTTGAGACGGTACAGTATAGGATGCTTGCATCCATAACTCAGGACAAGCTAGAGAAACAATCAGCACTACAGCTAGTCACTGGCGCTGCCATCATTCAAGACAAGCTACAGCTCCTACGTGGTCAACCCACATCTATCCAAGCTCACATGATTGTTGATGTACTCGACGCTCTGCGCTCTAAGGAAGAGCAGTGGTAGTGACCAGCACGACCAGCACATATAATGATGCGCCCTGGTGGTGGCACTCGGACCATAAGAATTACTATTGCCACCCCCTATCCCCCTATTGAGTGGGGTGGGTGGGAGTGACGTACCAACACACTCACTCAAGTTTTCCCCCTAAAAAGGGTTATTAGTAGTATCACTACTGGAGTCAATAATGCCTAAGAAGCTAGAACGTTGCGTTAAGGATGTAAAGAAGCAGGGCAAGTCTAGTAGCTCTGCCTGGGCTATCTGTCAGCATAGTGTGATGGGTAAGGGTGGGAAGAAGAAAGGTAAGTAGCCTTTAGGTGAAGAGACGTAGATCAGCTGCGAGCCTCAATGCTACACCAACACTATCCCCTACTGATAGTGCTATAGCTGCCATCCTCGCTGGCTTTGATCCTAAGAAACCGGAGACTCTTGATAATGTAGCTGTTAAGGCTAAGGAGGCTCATAAGCTCTGGTTCCTTAAGCTCAACGGTAAGCAGGATGAGTTTGTACGCTACAAGAACAAATATGGGCGTACCCCGCGTATACGCTTATTTGAGGCTGGCAACCAAGGGGGCAAGACTACCATAGGCATTGCTGAGGATATAGCGCATGCTATGGGCTTTAGACCTTGGCTAAAGAAGGATGACCCTGACTACCGTATCCGTATCAAAGTACCTAACAATGGCCTAGTTGGTTGCGAAGTAGCTGGACAGAACCTCATCCAGCGTATTGAGCCTCAGTTCAGGGAGTTCATACCCGCTCATTGTGAGCCTGAGTTTACACGCTACAGTAATGATGGCTCCATTAAGAGCATCACGCTCACTTATGACTACTTGGGTAACAAGTGTGGTAGCACCATTCACTTCCGTTCCTATGTCCAGGCAGCCGATAGCTTTGAGGGTGTAATCCACGAATGGCAGCACTTTGATGAACCCCCACCACAACCTATCTGGAATGCTGCATCACGCGGTAGGATGTCAACGAACGCTCCTGTATGGCTAACCATGACTCCTCTCAAGGAGCCATATATCTATGACATGCTTTCCCTCAACGCTGCTAATAACAATGGCACAGACGAAGAGATAGCCATATTCCGTTGCTCAGTGTGGGAGAACTGTCAAGACTGGTGTAGGGAATGTGACGTAACCATCCCCGAGAACTCTCCTGATGTGCTGGAACCCGGTCAGATCAGGCCTAAAGGTCGCTGCCCCAACTGCCGTAAGGTTATGGGCTTCATGCCCCGCGCTGGTATTGAGAACTACCTCAAGACCATCACTGACCCAGACGAACGTGAGGCTCGTGAAGAGGGTAAGTGGAAGCACCTTAGCGGAATGGTCTACAAGGAGCTAGACCGTGAGCGACATCTTTATCCTGACTTTACTATTCCCCGAGGATGGATGCGAATTGAAGTGGTTGATCCTCACGATGTACGGCCTACCCGTTGGCTATTTGGCGCTGTATCCCCAGAGGAGATCACAATCAATGGACGTACCGCTAATCGCATTTACTTCTATACCTACCTGTTAGCCTCTGGGAACATAGGCACCATAGCCCGCTCTGTACGTGTCAAACGTGCAGAACATGACTACAAGGAACCTTCCCTTGTCATCCTTGATGCTAAGTTTGGTGCTAGAACACGCCAAGGACTAGATGACTCGACATCTTGGGAAGAAGAACTCGAAAAGGCAGGTATTAAGCGGGTTATCCTCTCCCACTCTGCCCCAGGTGATATTGCTCTAGGCCATAAGGTTGTAAAGCAATACCTACAACCTCACTACAGCACCGCACAGAACCGTGAGTTCCCCGGCATGATGTTTGCTCGTGAAGGTTGCGCAGGTCAACGTGGCCCTATACAAGATATGTTTAACTACCGCTGGAAGGAAGGCTCTGATAAGCCCGAGGAAGATTTCAAAGATATGGCTGACTGTGTACGTATGGTGGCACTTGAGCAGCCAGTTTATCACTCACCAGAGCTAGATGATATGCCAATAGCCAATGTACCTATGGAGTCGTATAACCCTCTCTACTATGGCTTAACCATGCCTGGTGCTAGAAGGGAGCTACGATGATCTTCATAGTTGGTAGTTTTGTTGCTGGATTTATAGTTACATTTTGTGCATGTTCGTGGGCATTAAGGCGTACCGTGTTCAAGGATAGGGAGCTACGCTGATGGCATTTATACTGCCGTTCATACCTTTAATTGCGACGGGAATTGGCGCGGCAATTTCTGGTGTTGAGCTAGCTCATCAACCATCAGCGCCTACAGCTCCCACTCAGCCCCAGACACAAACAGACCAAGCTAAGGCTCAAGATGCAGCAGCCCTAGCTCAAGCTCAAGCACTACAGAAGCGCCGTGGACAAGCTTCAACAATACTCACCAGTCCAATAGGAACGACAGGCAGTGCCACAACTCAGGTAGCTACTTTGGGGACATAGCATGAAATACTATGTAGAAGGCTGGGTAACACAGAATGGTAAGCGTAGCTGGGTTAAGTGGGGGCCATATAAAACCCAAGAGATAGCTGATGAGAAGCTCAAGGAGTTTTTTGAGCATTACAAAGGAAAGCTACTAGGCTGATATGAAACGTATCGCAAAGATTAGGAACTATGATCGTGACCTTGCCATATTCCTTACCGATCATCCCGACTGGTCTCCAGCCTTGACCCCTCGTGATGATACTCCAGAGGTATTTGGGCTGATTGGCCCTAGTGGTACGTTTTACCCGGTTGAAAGCGTGCTCTATGGGGCATTAACCATGAACACCTTGCACAGGTACTAGCAAAGCAATGACCTACCCCTCCTTAGCCACGGCTACTCAGTACCTCAGCTCCCGCGAGTACATGGCCTCGCCTACTGGCCCTCGTGATGATGACCAAAAGGCTAAGGACTGCATGAAATATCTACAAGTCCTGGCCCAGTATAGGCTTCAATGGGAGCCATACATAGATGCCATAATTCTTTATGTCAATCACGGACGCCGCTTTGTACAGGACTACAATCTCTGGGATGGTCAGCAAACAGGTCAAGAGGTCTATGATGATAGTGCGATGCTTGCGCGTAATAAGCTCGTGGATGGTATGGTGGGTTACTTATGCTCCCGCAATCAACCCTGGTTTGCTTTGGAGCTACCCGGAAAATTTAATTTCCCCCGCTCTAGCGGAATGCGCTCATGGTCAGGTAGAAGAGTAGACGAATACCCGCAAGTACAGAAGTGGTTGCAGGACTCCCAGACAGTAATGTACTCGGCCTTCAACCGCTCCAACTTCTACGATACTGTACCTGAGTTTATTAGCGATGGTGCTACCTGTGGCACCGCTACTGTCCAAGTAGAAGAAGATGTCTCTAATGCCACAATAGTATTCACTGTCCCGCACTTTCGTGAGTGCTTCATAGCCGAGAACCAATGGGGCATGGTTGACACTATCTATCGTGTCTATGCTATGACCCTACGCCAGCTTGTGCAGAAGTTTGGACTAGATAAAATGAAGGAGGTAGATGATAAGTTTAACCAGGATTATGAGCAAAATATGTACGAACAGCGCATGATCCTCCATGCCATCTACCCCCGCAAAGACTACAACCCCTCCCGCATGGATGCCAAGTCTAAGCCTTGGGCTTCTGAGTGGATATATCGCAAAGACGGTGTCCTATCCTACACTCAAGGTAAAGTAGACACTACCATATCTGGTGATGGTAAGCTCCTATCCGAGGGTGGCTATGACTCCATGCCCACTATCACATGGCGCTGGCGCAAAAATAATGATGAGGTCTACGGTCGTGGCCCAGCGCATGACGCCTTCGTCTCCATCGCTCAAGCTAACCAGATGGGCCGCACTAATCTTATCACCGCTCACCAAGCAGCCGAGCCACCCCTTGTAGCTCCAGCAGACTTACGTAACTCCATCCAGCGTGGCCCTAATGGTATCACCTACGTAGAGCGTAATAGGGGAGCAGATATGAGAACCCTTATCTCTCCTCTCTACACTGGTGTGCAGAATCTCCCCTTCAATATCGAGTACCAAGATCGTGTTACTCGCATCATCAACGAGCACTTCCATACTGACGTATTTATGATGATGTCTCAGCTTTCCCAGCAGGGCAACCAGTCTCGCATGGTGATGGAGCAGGTACAGGAGCTTCAAGGGGAGAAGGCAGCTATCCTAGGCACTCGTGTAGGCAACCTGCAATCAGAAGCCTTCGATCCCCTTATCACCCGCGTATACCACATAGAGTCAATGGCAGGCAGGATACCAACTCCTCCTGATATCCTCCTAGAGAGCGTTCATGGCCCAGTAGAGATTCAATACCTTGGCCCCTTAGCACAAGCCCAGACACGTCTCACGAAGGTACGTGCCATCACTACTTTCCTACAACTTGTAGGCCAAGTAGCTCAGATTGACCCCTCAGTGCTCCACGTGGTCAATAGCTACAACACCGTGAAAGAGCTTGCCGATGCAGTTAACGTACCCGTAGAGTGCCTAAACGATCCCAAGACTTACCAGATGATCCTTCAAAGCCTACAAAAGATAGCCCAACAGGATCGTACTGCTGACAACTTACCCAAGGTAGCCAGGGCAGCAGCAAGCCTCAGCAAAGCTCCTGAAGCTGGCAGTTTGGTACAGCAACTCATGGATGGTGGCGAAGGTGGAGGTACTGTGCAATGACTCAGTTTAAGTGGTATAGAAAATTATTGGGTGGTAAATGGTGTTGGATGAGAAGTCTAACAAACTTTACCGGATATAAGTGGATTAGGGTTTGTGATACTGCTAGTTACTGGGATGAGAACTGGCAATGAGCACTCCTCCACTTACACCCCAGCAGGAGATGTTACAGCGTTATCGTAACGTCTTTGGTAGCTCAGAAGGTCGTATAGTCCTTGGTGACATTCTAACAAAAGGTCACTATGGTGTAACCCTTGATCCAGATAACCCTGTTATGGTAGCTGAATATAACTTTGCTCTAGTAATAGCTACACTATCTGGGCATCTTGACCAACTCTACTCACAACTCGGTATAGCCGAACACTCTAACCCCACCTAGGACGTGGGCTAAGAAAGGAACAATAACATGGGCGGAACAGCACCGTACTACGATAACCAGAAGTGGGGCGGCCCGAATGGCCTTCGGCTCCCACAAGAAGTATTCCCAGCGACAATGGCTGTGGTCAAAGAAACCGACATCAATGTTGGCGGAGCTGGCACAACCAACACCATCACCATTGATCCAAGCCAAACACTGTCTAGCTACTACACCCTAACCAACGCTGGCTCAGGCGCTACCACAGTCACCTTTCCAGTCCTCCACAATGGCTTTGTGTTCACCGTGTATAACAACAGCGGCCAAAGCTCTACATGGAAGGTTAGTGGTAAGACTGGCGTAACTGTAGCTAATGGCTATAAGGCAGTCCTACTGTTCGACAAGGTAGCTGGTGACATTGTACGGGTTACTGGTGACTTCAGTGGTTCTGGCCCTAGCTCTAGTGGCCCTGCTCCAGTGGTGTCCAGTGCAGCTACACTAACATTGACCAGTGCTAACGCTGGTGCCACAATTCTTCTAGCCCGTGCCGCTGGTACAGTTGTCACATTGCCTGCTGCAACTGGTTCAGGTACAAAATACAAGTTTGTGGTGTCTGTTACTGTCACAAGCAATAAAGATGCTATACTTGCGGCTAGTAGTAGTGACTTTATCAATGGCATTGCCATTGGCGAAAACAGCAACACACCATTGTCATTTGCTTCTGCTGCGGCCACTAACCACTCTATCCAAATGCCGTTTGCTGGTACACAACCAAGTGGCGGGTTTATTGGTGATTACTTTGAGTTTCAGGACATAGCAGCAAACTTGTGGCAGTGTAATGGTATGTACCAAGCTGGTACTACACCGACTACGCCATTTAGTTCGGCTACGTCGTAAACGAGTTGGGGGTGGGCAAGTCCGTAGGAGGTCTTTCTGGTGTGCCAGAACAGCCTACCCCCTCAACTTCATCAGAAGGAGCATAGTATGCCTGGTGGCAAGGGCGGTAACAATAACAAGGGTAGTGGTGGTGGTAGGGCAAGGAGCCTTGGTGCAGCGGCAGGCCCAGCCAAACCCAACGGAGCTATCCTTGACGATACCGCCGAAGTGCTCCTTCAACAGAAGCAGCGTTTCAAGGCTTGGGCTAAGGGCTACCGTGACTCTAAGCTCAAGGAGAACGCTTGGACTAAGATGTATCAAAATTCACCAAACCCCATCAAGGGTAACTAGCTATGAACTATCCAATGTCAACAATGCCTAAGAGTGATGCTGAGTGGGAGGCTGAGTGTGATGCTCGGACTCTTGCCGAAGCTGAAAAGATACGCGGTGATGAGGGACGTTTGGGCAGAGCACAAGAGGCTGCTGAACGTCTTGCTAAAGAAGCCCAAGAACACGCGGATAACTTAGCTCATGTTGTTGGGTGGATTAAGATGTACAAGTAGTTTACTTTAACCTAATCAATGGCTACGGCCAAAGTGAGAGGATACCATGCCTGAAGCAGCAGTAGTTGAACCGGTTGTAGAACCAGTAACGCCTCCCGCTGATCCACCATCTCTAGGATGGCGCGCTGGCTTACCTGACGACCTTAAACAGAACACCGACCTTGCTAACTACAAGACAGTAGGTGACTTCACTAAGGATGCCCTGTCTTGGAAAGGTAAGGTAAGTGAACTAGAGGGGAAGCTGGGTGAGTCAATACCCAAACTGCCTGATGATGCAACAGATGAGGATCGTAATACCTACTATGATGCTTTAGGTAGACCAAAAACTCCTAATGACTATGTTCTAGAGGGTGAGGACAAGAACGCTCCCGAGTTCAATGCTGAAGTGCGAAAGCTGTTACATGATACAGGACAAACACCACAACAGGCATTAGCACTTAATAAGTGGTGGAACAAGTTCTTTGATGGTATGGTTAAGCACCAACAGGGACTTGCTCAAGCCGAATATGATGCAGCAGCACAGAAGCTTAAGAGCGAGCTAGGCGACAAGTACGATACCAACGTAGAACTGGCCAAGAGACTATGGAAGCAACACGGAGATGGAGAGTTCGATATAGCCTTTGCGAATAGCCCATCACGCTTTGGGACTATTCGACTCCTTCTCAAGCTAGCTTCCTTGACCGGAGAGGATACTTCTCCACAGGGGCAACATTCAGGTAGTGCTAAGGAGCTAGATTCCACAGCAGCTTGGATGAATATGTATAAGAACCCTGTAGGTGGTAAGAAGTAACCACTCCTCGGTGTAGTTAGAGGACTAACTGATGGCCACAGATGTATCACAACTGGGGTATACAACCCTTCCAGATGTGATTAACAACTATTCTACGTCAGATGCCCGTGCTGTGTTTGTCATGGCAGCGCGTGTACTTGATCGTCAATGTCCACTCATTAGGTATCTGCCTATGGAACCATCCAACCAGATACTTAGCAACATAGCGATTCGTACCGATTCACTACCCATCCCTGGTACACGTCGCTTTAACACAGGTGTCCAGCCTACTGCTGCCAAGAACACCCAGATTAGTGACCCAATGGCTCTGTTCGAGGCATATAGTGAAGTTGACAAGGAACTGTACCGCATCCAGAACAACCCTGATATGTGGCGTATGGATCAAGACCTTAACCACGTAGAGGGGTTCAAACAGCTTCTTGAGTCTATCTTGTTCTATGGCAACATGGCTCAAGACCCCGGCACCTTCAACGGCCTTGCTACCCGATTCAATAACCTTGAATCCTACCCGAACGGCGACCAAAGCTGGTTGCCTAACGTGTGGAATGGTGGTCAAACTACTGGCTCTTGCACCAGTGCCTATTTCCTCGAACTAGGCAAGATGAAGGTTTATGGCATCTACCCACCTAACACTCCCGGTGGCCTCAACATCGAGAACCTTGGGGAGATGACCAAGGAGCTTGCTGCTGGCACAGGTGGTGGCCCTTCTCTTAACTACTTGATGCAGGTTCTTCGTACCCACATGACCTGGCGCATTGGTATCCAGATCAATGATGAACGCTGCGTCCAGCGCATTGCCAACATCAACCCCACAGGCTTCAGTGGGCCTAACGGCTTCAACGAGGACATCTTTATCGAAGCTAAGAACCAACTCCCCGGCTCGGGTGAAGCTCCCGGTACTGTTCTGCTTATGAATCGTCAACTCAAGACTCAGGTTGACATTCGTGCAGTCAGTCAGAAGCTCAACGCTTACACCTTCTTTAGTGCCAATGAGGTTGATGTGTTTGGCCGCAGTGTCACTAAGTTCCAGAACATTCCAATCTTGATGACTGAGAAGATTCTCAACACCGAGACGGTCGTCAGCTAAGGAGAGCACAATGCCGTACAGTGATGCACTTGGATACTTCCACGGTACTGGCTCCTCAGCGGGGCCGATTACCTCAACAGCTAACACTCTGACTGGTGTATCTCAGTCAGGCACAACCCTTACCTACACTGTAGCTACTGGTCAGGTAGTCCCAGGCCAAACCTATCAGCTTGCTGGTGGTGGCTATACCTACCAGAACGTGACCATCGTTGCCATCCTCACTGGTGGTGGCGGTACGGGCACAGCTACAGTCAACTTCTCTCAGACTGTAACTACTACCACAGCTACAGGCTATCCACCTACTCTTGGTGATGTTCTGTGCGCCTCTGGTAGCCAATACTGCAACCTGGAGCTTGACTTTGGTGCTCCGAATGCTGGTGTAGCTTACCCATATCTCCCTCAGTTCCCATCACTCACTGAGAAGGGTTACACCTTCCCACCTGAGATTGTTGGGGCTGATACTGGAACCCCGTATGGAGTTCACATCATTGTTGAGTCTCCATTCAACACCCTTACCTCCATTAACTTTGAGGTATGCACTGCGGCAACCACGGCGGCTACCTACAATGGTACGCCGGGGACTATCGCATCTCGTTCACTGACCCTAGCGCAGCTTCAGGTAGTGGGAGCACATTACTTCATTCCTGTAATGGGATCAGCCGTGCTGGAGTTCCTGCGCTGGTATGCTGCCATCACTGGTAGCAATCCTACGCTTGGAACTATCGTGTCCTATTGGGGGCCACGTATGGGTGGTGAGCAGTAGCTTACGCTACGCGCTCCTACCTAGTAGGAGCTTAACAACTTAACCAGAGGGGCATGGCTACATGCTGTGCCCCTTCATAGGAGACTAAGTATGGCAGACCATATCATCCGTGCAAAATGTGTTGATAAGTCTTTCGACAGCACAAACGCTTTTAATTACCTCCCCGGTGACTTGTGCGAGTTTAACGTCACAACGGGTAAGGTAACTGTTGGTGGGTCAAACGGTAGCACCACCTTGGGCTTTGATAGGCAGCTATTCTGGCTTAAGACTCTTGGAGGGCGATGGGCATTCGACTTTGACCGGGCTAACTCCTCTAGTACAGCAGACCGTATATTCTTCTGCAAAGAGTGTGGACAACCCTTTGATCGCTTGAGCGACATTGGCAACCATGCAAGCAGCGTACATGAGGCTAAGAAGCCTAAAGTGAGCAAAGAACAAGCAGCTATTATGGATGATGAGGAAGAAGAGGGGCTACTAGCTCAACGAAGGGCTGAGGAAGCTGAGACACAACAGGCTACAACATGAACTATAATCAAGTAGGCATAGCGAACTTAGCATTGAACCTTATAGGTGCTCGTGGCGACATTGTTGACATCAACGAGAACTCACCTAATGCTAAGAAGGTACTAGTTGTATGGGACGCTATATTTCAGGAAGTTCTCAGTGAGCGTGACTGGAAGTTTGCTAAGACTCGCACATCACTACAGCTAGTCCTGAATCCCCAAACAGGTCAACCTCTCAAGCCTCTCTATGCCTACCACTATGCTTGGTCTATGCCATCTGACTATCTGCGCTTTGTACGCCCTCGCAGACGCCCTAACCGTGACTGCTTCTGGTATGGCTGGGGTACATTCCCTGGCTGGTATCACCGTGAGGATTGGCCGTTTCATCCCTACGTTGACTACAAGGTAGAGGCTATCAACCAGCTCGACTCTAGCGGCAACCCAACAGGTAACTACATTCAATGTGCCCTGTGTGACTACAGTGGCAACTGTGGCCCTGCCAAGATCAACTATATACGCCTTATCACAGACTATACTCAGCTCCTCCCCGGCTTTGTAAACTGTCTATCCTACCGCTTGGCACAGAAGCTAGCTATATCTATTACAGAGGATATGAGGAAAATGCAGGCTATGGAGGCTCTTTACAAAGATAGCCTTAATAGTGCAGAAGCTCAAAATGAGTGCATGGACTATGAGAAGGATGAGGCTGGTAGTGAGAGTTGGGTACGTGCTGGGAGGTATGTAACAAGTGCTTGGCGTGGAGGGGGTTGGTGGGGACAATAGATGCCTAAAATCTATCCATACATAAACACGTTCAACGCAGGCGAGGTAAGTGAACTCATATTCAATCGTGAGGACATTACCAAGTACCGCTCATCGTGTCGTGTATTGGAGAACGCCATGCCTCTAGTAGAGGGTGGCGCTAAGAAGATTCCAGGCACATACTTTGGTGGCTCTATGCCTGCTGGTGCTCAAGGGCCATGCCGCTTAGTACCCTTTCAGTTCTCTACCATCCAAGGCGCTATCATAGAAATCTCCTGCACAGGTATCTACGGTGGTCAAATCCGTATATGGGAGCCTGTAACTGAAGGCTCATGGCAGCTTGGCTTGGTGCTGAGTGGTATGACTCCTTTAGCCTTACCAACTCCCTACGTTCAAGCTGATCTATTCGCTCTTGACTGCTCCACTCAGAGTGCAGACGTACTGTGGATATTCCACCCCAACTATCCACCAGCTACCGTACAGCGCCTAGGTACAAACAACTGGATTTACTCTCAGTCCCTCCCCGGTGCCCAGCTCAACGATCCTCCCTACCGTGGCACCACTGATGTAGTGAGCACAGGATTCTCTGGGCTTGGTGTACCAATCTCAGATATAACCCAAGCTAACCCATGCGTTATTAAGCTAGTTAATACATCTATAACTACTGGTGAACGCATCTACATCAACAACTGCTCAGGGATGGTTGACCTTAACGAAGGGGAGTTCTTTGTTACAACTGGTGGTGCAGCTATCAGTGTAACCCCTGCTAAGGGTGGTATAGTCTGTACTGGCTCTATCTCAGGGACTACGCTAACTATCACCGCCATCAAGAATGGCTCTATAGCTATAGGCACAGTTATTACTGGTGTTGGAGTCACTGCTGGTACGGCGGTAACAGCCTTCGGTACAGGCACAGGTCTAACAGGAACCTACACAGTTAACAACGCGCAAACAGTAGGCTCTGAGCAGTTAACAACTCCACTGGTTGACTCTACACTCTACCTCAAGTATACAGGTGGTGGCTTTGTTGCTCCGGTAGTCCCAGTATTCAGCAACCCCGGTGACTATCCCGCGTGTGGTACTCTATACCAGCAGCGTCTTATGGTTGGTGGCACTGACAACAATCCTACAACTGTCTACGGTAGTGTAATAGGAGACTACCCAGACTTCATTAACGACCCCAACGCTGATGACTACGCTATACAATTCACTCTAGTCTCCACTAAGCTAGACCAGCTTCTCAA
>Ga0335085_10005062_pt1 | contig 21452 bp, 24 predicted proteins | sample Lox_Sample_45_FD_206712 | JGI IMG/M metagenome (GOLD analysis project Ga0335085, IMG submission 206712) | Soil microbial communities from Loxahatchee National Wildlife Refuge, Florida, United States - Lox_Sample_4.5 | ecosystem: Environmental > Terrestrial > Soil > Wetlands | place: USA...
CGCTCGGAGACGTCGGCCGCCTGGCCGGGGACGAGGAGGAGCAGCGCCAGGCCGGCGGTGGCCAGCCCGACCGCCCCGACGAGGAGGCCGGGGCGGTGGGTGCGCCACTCCTCCCAGGAGACGCGCAGGCGCTCGGAGAACGAGGGACGGTAGGGCTCGAGGCGGGCGAGCACCCGGGCGGCGAAGCCGGAAAGGTCGGCGCGCTCGGCCCGGGCCTCGACGTGGGCCCGGACCATCGCCCCCACCGCCCCGAGCTCGGTCAGCCGGGTGCGGCAGCCGCTGCAGGCGGACAGGTGCGCCTCCAACGCCGCACGCACACCGGGTGACACCTCGCCGTCGAGGTAGGCGGACAGCTCTCGAAGCGAGGGGCACGGGGCGGTCATGGCCGGGGACTCTCCAGAAGCTGTCCGACGGGGGATGCCCCCGGCTTATTCTCCGGTCGGTGGCGGGTCATTTCCGCTCCTTCCTCGGGTCCGGCTCCCCGGCCAGGTAGCCGGAGAGCAGCCGCTGGACCTTGGCCCGGGCATGGAACAGGCGCGACATGACCGTCCCCTTGGGGATGTCCAGGGTGCGCGCCAGGTCCTCGTAGGACATGCCCTCCAGCTCGCGGAGCAGGAGGATGGCCCGGTGCTTCTCGGGGAGCTGGGCGAGCGCCTCCTCCAGCTTGTCCCCCAGCTCGCGCCGCAGGGCCGCCCGGGAGGGGTCGGTGTCCAGCTGGCTGCTCAGGGCGCCGAGGTTGGCCTCGGCCAGGTCGAGCTCCACCGAGTCGTCGTACTCCACCGCATCGGCCCGGCTGCCGCCGCGGCGGCGGAGGACGTCGATGCAGACGTTGGTCGTGATGCGGTAGAGCCAGGTGTAGAAGCTGGAATCACCCTTGAAGTGGCCCAGGTAGCGGTGCACCTTGACGAAGGCCTCCTGCGCCACGTCGAGGGCCTCCTCGGGGTCCTTCACCATCCCCAGGGCCACCGTGTAGACCTTCTTCTGGTAGCGCTCGACGAGCAGGCGGAAGGCGCGCTGGTCGCCGGAGCGGGCGCGGCGGACGAGGGTGAGGTCGTCTGTCGGCACGGAAGAGGGTGGCTCAGGCCCAGGAGCGGGGGTGGCGCAGGACGTCGAGGAGGCGCGCCTCCTCGCTCCCCGGCGCCGGATGGTGGTCGTACACCCAGGCCGCGCGAGGCGGAAGCGAAACGAGGATGCTCTCCGTCCGTCCGTGGGTCTGGAGCCCGAAGAGCGTGCCCCGGTCGTGGACGAGGTTGAATTCCACGTAGCGCCCGCGGCGGATCTCGGCCCAGGTCCGCTGCGCCTCGGTCCAGGCGAGGCCCTTCCGCCGCTGGACGATGGGCAGATAGGCGGGGAGGAAGGCCCGGGCGCAGTCCTGAACGAAGGCGAAGTCCACTTCCAGGTCCCGGCCGGTGTTCTCGAAGAAGATGCCGCCCACCCCGCGGGCCTCCCCACGGTGTGACAGCCAGAAGTAGCGGTCGCAAGCCTCCTTGAAGCGCGCGTAGGAGCCGGTCTCGTGCCGCTCGCAGGCTCCCTGGAGGGTGCGGTGAAAGTGCTCGGCGTCCTCGTCGAAGAGGTAGTGCGGGGTGAGGTCGGCGCCGCCCCCGAACCAGGCCTTGGCCCCCTGCTGGATGAAGCGGAAGTTGGCGTGCACGGTGGGGACGAGCGGGCTCTGGGGATGGAGGATGAGGCTCACCCCGGTGGCGAAGAAGTCCCGCCCCGTGCCCTGCAGCTTCTTGGCGAAGGCCTCCTCCAGCTCCCCCCACACCGTGGAGACGTTGACCCCTCCCTTCTCGAAGACCCGCCCGCCGGCGAGCACCCGCGTCCGGCCGCCGCCGCCGCCGGACCTCTGCCAGCGGTCCTCCGAGAAGCACGCGCCGCCGTCCTCTGCCTCCAGCGCGCGGCAGATGTCGTCCTGGAGGCGCTCCACGAAAGCGCTCATCCGCTGCCCGAGGTCGTTCACCGTCTTCACGTTCGCAACAGAGCGCCCCTAGTGGACGGGGAGGTCCGGGCCTCCTCCGGTCTCCACCACCCCGAAGCGCGCCTCGTACTTCTGGAGATTGTCCGCCATCGCGGCAATGAGGCGCTTCATGTGGCGCGGGCTGGTGATGATGCGCGCCCGCACGGTGGCCTTCGGCTGCTGGGGCTGGACGTAGATGAAGTCCAGGGTGAACTCCGCGTCGCTGTGGTTGACCAGCGCCATGTTGGCGTAGAGGCCCTGGGCCACCGCGTCGTCGATCTGGATCTGCAACGCCGTCTCGGGCACCTTGGGATCGGCCATGGCTTCCGTGCATACCGCCCCGGGTGGCGCCCAGGCCAGAGGGATGGCACCGGATGCGCCGCCGCTCGACCGGGATCTCACCGCCCCGTTCGAGCTCGGCGTCGGACCGGGGGCCTGCCTCCTGGTCCACGGCTTCACCGGGACCCCCTGGGACGTCCGCCCGCTGGGCGAGGCGCTGGCCGCCGGCGGCTTCCGGGTCCGGGGCCTCCTCCTCCCCGGCCACGGGCGCACCCCCCAAGCGATGCTCGAGGCCGGCGCCCGCGACTGGCTGGCTGCCTGCGAGGAGGGGCTGGCCGCCTTCCGCGAGCCGCGGGTGGCGGTGGTCGGGCTGTCCATGGGCGCGCTGCTCGCCCTGGTCCTCGCCGCCCGGCAGCGGACGCGGGTCCAGGCGGTGGCCTGCCTCGCCCCGGCGCTCCGCTTCAAGAGCCCGGTCACCCGCGGCCTGCAGCTGGGCGGCCCCATCTCGGTGACCCTCGCCGCGCGGCTCCGCCCCTGGGTCCACAAGTCCACCACCGACCTTCTCGACCCGGACGCGCGCGCCGAGGCGCCGGTGCTCACCGCCTGGCCGCTGGTGCGGCTCGGCGACCTGTGGGAGGTCCAGCACCTGGCCTGGCGTGCCGCGCAACAGGTGGAGGCCCCGGTGCTCCTCGCCGTGGCCCGGAACGACCACGTCGTCGACTCCCGGGGCGCGCGCGCGCTGGCCAAGAGGCTGACCCGGGCCAGGTCCATTCGCTTCATCGAGCTCGACCGCGGCGCGCACATCATGCCGCGCGACGAGGGGCGGCGGGTGCTCGAGGCGGAGGTGCTCGGCTTCCTCCGCCGCGCGCGAGACCTCGATGGCGGCGGTCCGACGGGGTAGGGTCCCGGGCCCCATGGCCAAGCGGCGCTACATCCTCGCCGTCGATCAAGGCACCACCGGCACACACGTCACCGTGCTCGACGACCGGCTGAAGATCGCCGGGCAGTCCTACCGGGAGTTCCCGCAGATCTTCCCCCAGCCGGGCTGGGTGGAGCACGACCTGGAGGCCATCTGGCGCTCGGTGGAGCGATGCATCGCCAAGGGCCTGAAGGACGCGGGGATCGACGCCACCTGGGTCTCGGCAGTGGGCATCACCAACCAGCGGGAGACCACCGGGCTCTGGCGCCGGGACACCTCCCAGCCGGTGCACCGGGCCATCGTCTGGCAGGACCGGAGGACGGCCGATGCCTGCGCGGCGCTCAAGGCGCGCGGGGAGGAGCCCCGGGTCCGCGCCACCACCGGCCTGGTGCTCGACCCCTATTTCAGCGCCACCAAGCTCGCCTGGCTCCTGGAGCACGTGGAGGGGGCTCGCTCCCGGGCGGAGAAGGGGGAGCTGTGCTTCGGCACCATCGACAGCTGGCTGGTGTGGCGCTTCACCGGCGGCGCGGCACACGTCACCGATGCTTCCAACGCCAGCCGGACGCTCCTCTTCGACATCCACCAGGGCGCCTGGGACGACGGGCTGTGCGCCCTGTTCGGCGTGCCGCCCGCGGTGCTGCCCGAGGTGAAGGGCTCGGCCGAGGTGTACGGCGTCACCCGGGGCTGCTCGATGCTTCCCGATGGGATCCCGGTGGCCGGGATGGCCGGCGACCAGCAGGCGGCCCTGTTCGGTCAGGCCTGCTACGCGCCGGGCGAGTCGAAGTGCACCTACGGCACCGGTGCCTTCCTGCTCATGAACACCGGCCCCACCCCGGTGGCCAGCCAGCGGGGGCTGCTCACCACCGTGGCCTGGCGCATCGGCGGCGCGACGACGTACGCGCTGGAGGGTTCGAGCTTCGTCGCCGGCGCGGCGGTGCAGTGGCTGCGCGACGGTCTGGGCCTGATCCGGAAGGCCCGCAAGGTGGAGGACCTGGCGCGCCAGGTTCCGGATTCGGGTGGGGTGGTGTTCGTCCCGGCGCTGGCCGGGCTGGGCGCCCCCCACTGGCGGCCCGAGGCGCGGGGGCTCCTGGCCGGCCTGGACCGGGGGACGACCGCCGCTCACGTGGCGCGCGCCGTCCTGGAGGGCATCGCCCTGCAGACCACCGAGCTGGCGGAGGCCATGCGCCAGGACAGCGGCCAGGCCATTCCGTTCTTCAAGGTGGATGGCGGGGCGGCCGGCAACGACCTGCTCATGCAGATGCAGGCCGACCTGCTCGACGTCCCGGTGGTGCGGCCGCGGAATCTAGAGACCACCTCGCTCGGGGCGGCCCTCCTCGCCGGGCTCGGCACCGGGCTGTGGTCGTCCCTGGACGAGATCCGCGGGGTGTGGAAGGCAGAGCGGACGTTCAAGCCGAAGATGAACCCCGAGGCTCGGGCCGCGGCGATGGCCCGGTGGCAGCGCGCCGTGGAGCGAGCCTGACGACGTGACCGAAGGAGGGAGCCATGCCCCGCGACCGGTCGAAGCTCAGCGACACCGAGGTGCACTCCTTTCTTCAGCGAGCCCCCGGCTGGGCCGTGGAGGGCGGGATGTTGAAGAAGACGTTCGCCTTCCCCGACTTCCGAGCGGCGATGTCCTTCGTCAGCCGGGTGGCCGACGCGGCCGAGGCGGCGGACCATCACCCGGACATCGACATCCGCTACAGCAAGGTCACGCTGGCGCTGACCACCCACGACGCTGGTGGGCTCACCGTCCGCGACACGGCGCTGGCCGCCCAGGTGGACCGCTTCGCCTGAGCGGTCAGGGGCCCTTCCGGCAGACGAGCTGGCTGGACTTCTCCGGGCAGGAGTAGCCCGTCCGCCCGCAGTCGGCGGCGGTGGTGCAGCTCTGGTAACAGACGGCGCTGACGCCGGCGTCGGCAGGTGCACCGCTCGCGTCGTCGATGCACACCGAGCCCTGGGGACAGCTGGAGGCGTTGCTCGGGTTGCAGCCCTGGCTGCAGGAGCCCGACGGAAAGTCGGTCGACTGCAGGCAGAGGCCGCCGCTCCAGTTCCCGCTCACGCCGCAGGCGCCTCCTGTGGAGGTCGCCGAGGCACACCCCAGAAGAGATGCCAGCAGCAGGACGGCGGGGAGGCAGGCGACGGGGAGGGGACGAGGGGCAGCAGGGAGGGACGGCTGAGATGAGAGGGGCATGTCCCTCTCCTTGTCCCGGGGGGTGTGCGTCCGTTTCGCACCGGATATTACCCGCTCCCGGCATGCGGCGGGCGCCGCTCTGCCCAGGGACGGGCCTGCTCGAGCTGGCCGGCGAGGCGGAGGAGCATCGCCTCGTCGCCGTAGCGCCCGATGGCCTGGACGCCCACTGGCAGGCCGGCGGCGTTCCAGGACAGCGGGACGGACATCGCCGGCTGGCCGGTGAAGTTGGCCAGCGGCGTGAAGGGGATGAAGTCGAACACCCGGTCCACCGCGGCGTCGAGGCCGCCGCCCAGCTTGAGGAGGAGCATGCTGCTCTGCGCCGCGGCCAGCCGCTGCATGGCCGCCTCGGCCCCCTTCGGCTTGAGGGCGCCGAGGGCCGGCGGAGGCTGCCCCAGCGTGGGGGTGAGCAGCACGTCGTAGCGCTCGAAGAAGGCTCCCACCTGGCGGCTCACCGCCTGGAGGTGGCGGAGCGCCAGCGCCAGGGCCTCGGCGGTGACCTGGCGCGCGAGCAGGGCGGCGAGCCAGGTCTCGGTCTCGAAGTCCCGGTGGGTGGGCTTTCGCCCGAGCAGCCTTCCCCCTTCTGCGACGTCGGCCGCGATCTCCGAGACGACCACGGTGAAGAAGGCCTTGGCCAGGGCGCGGGAATCCAAGCCGAGGTCCGCCTCCTCCACCTCGTGGCCGAGCTCCTGGCAGAGGGCCGCGGCGCTCTCCAACGCCTGGACGCAATCGCGGTGCACCACGGAGGGCATGTGCGGGCGGGCGCTGAACGCGATGCGCAGCCGCCCGGGCGGGGTGGTCACCTCGAGCAGAAACGGCTGGGGCGGCTGGGCGATCCGGGTGAGGCCGAAGGGCTCCGGGCCCGAGCTGGCGTCGAGCGCGGCGGCGCTGTCCCGTACGCTGCGCGAGACGACGTGGTCCACCCCGCAGCCGAACCAGACCTCCTGGCGGTCCGGTCCCACCGGTGTCCGGCCCCGCGAGGGCTTGAGGCCGAACAGGCCGCAGCATGAGGCGGGGATGCGGATCGAGCCTCCCCCGTCGTTGGCGTGCGCCATGGGAAGGGCACCGGCGGCGACCAGCGCGGCCGAGCCGCCGCTCGAGCCGCCCGGGGTATGGGCCGGGTTCCACGGGTTCCGGGTCGGCCCGTGAAGCTCGGGCTCGGTCACCGGGAGGAGCCCGAACTCCGGGGAGTTGGTGGTGGCGCAGAGCACGAGGCCCGCGCGGCGGTAGCGGCGGACCAGCTCGCTGTCGTGGGGGGCGATGAAGTCCTTGAAGAACCGGCTCCCGCTGGTGAGCCGCACTCCCTGCACAGCAGCGAGGAGGTTCTTGGTGGCGAAGGGAACTCCGCCGAAGCGGCCCTCCACCGGGCGCCCGCTCGTGTTGCGGGCGCTGTCGTAGAGCCGCTCCACCACCGCGTTCAGGGCCGGATTCACCCGCTCGATCCGGGTGATGGCCTCCTCGAGGACCTCCGCGGCGGAGACCTCCCCGTGGCGGAGGAGCTCGGAGAGCCCCACCGCATCCTCGCGGGCGTACTCGGTGAAGCCTGGCACGAACGGGCCCCCTTCCCCCATCTCCTGGGGGGCCGGACTCTGGCAGGCCCCGGCCGCTCCAGGGAAGGGCCTTGCCCCCTTCGAGCCGGACGACTTCCACCCCAGCCCGCTCGGGACCTACCTCGGCGCGCTGGTCGTCTACCGCCAGCTGACCGGGCGCTCGCCGCTCGGCCTCCAGGAATCGGCGCTCGAGGCGTGCCGTGCGCTCCCCTCGCCGGTGGGGCCCGGCGCGCGCCCGCGCGGACGCCGGCCGCGGACCCGGTCAGGCCGACATTCCGAAGTCGCGCAGCGTCTGCTCGAGCGAGGTCTTGCGGTCGGTGCTCGCGCTGCGCTGGCCGATGATCAGCGCACAGGGCACCCCGTAGCTTCCCGCCGGGAAGGCGCGGGGAACGCTGCCCGGGATGACCACGCTCCTCGCCGGGACGCGGCCGCGGAACTCGCGAGGCTCCGTGCCGGAGACGTCGATGATGCGCGTGGAGGCGGTGAGCACGACGCTGGCGCCCAGCACCGCTTCTTCCTCCACCACCACCCCCTCCACCACCACCGACCGGCTGCCGACGAAGACGCCGTCCTCGATGATCACCGGAAGCGCCGAGGGGGGCTCGAGCACACCCCCCAGCCCCACGCCCCCCGAGAGATGCACGTTCCTGCCCACCTGGGCGCAGGAGCCCACCGTGGCCCAGGTGTCCACCATCGTCCCGCTCCCCACCCGGGCCCCGATGTTGACGTAGCCGGGCATGACCACCGCGCCCGGCTCGACGTGCGCGCCGTAGCGGATGACGCCCGGGGGGACCAGCCGCACGCCGGCTGCGGCCAGGTCCTTCTTCAGGGGCACCTTGTCGTGGAACTCGAACGGGCCGACCTCCATCACCCGCATCTCGGCCAGGGAGAAGAAGAGGAGGATGGCCTCCTTCACCCAGGGGAGCGTCACCCAGGCTCCCTCCCGCTTCTCGGCCACCCGCAGGTCGCCCCGGTCGAGCGCGGCCAGGGTGAGCAGCACCGCGCTGCGGGTGTGCGAATCCTGGAGGAGGGAGCGGTCCCGAAAGGCGGCCGACACGCGGGCCTCGAGCATGGCTGCGTCCATTCGGATCCTCTCCTGCCTAGTCTCCCGGGAGCCCGGCCAGCCGGCGCACCGCCCGGGCGATGGCCTCGGGGGCTTCTTCCTGCAGGAAGTGCCCGGCGTCCACCTCCGTGACGCGGGCCCGGGGGAGCGCGGACCGGTGGCGGGCCAGGGCCCGTCCGAGGATGGGGTCGGACCGTCCCCAGACCAGCTCCACCGGGCCGGGGAAGGCGCGGATCCACGCATCCACCTCGCGCATCGCCGGCACCGACGGGTGCTTCGGCCTGTCGGGAACCATCCGGGCCAGGGCCAGGGGACCGGCGCGGTCCCGGACCCGGGCCAGCGGCCAGCGGTAGGCCCGGGCCACCTCTCCGGAGATGCTCGCCCGGACCGCCTGGGCACGCCCGAGCGCGCGGAGCGGGAAGCCGAGGAGCCGGAAGGTGACGTCCGAGACGACCGGCAGGCGCGCCAGCCGGTGAAAGGCGGTGCTCCCGAACCTGCGCGGCAGCACCACGGCAGTGTTGAGCAGGCAGACGGCGGTAACCCGGGTCCCGGAGTGCGCCGCCGCCCACGCGCCGAGCGGTCCGCCCCAGTCCTGCACCACCAGCACCACCTCCCGGAGCTCGAGGGCGGCCATCCATTCCAGGAGGGCCCGCCCGTGCGCCTCGGGCGTGTGCCAGGCGAGCCTCCTCGGCTTGGAGCTCCGCCCGAACCCGAGCAGGTCGGGGGCCAAGAGGCGCAGCGGCGAGCCTTGCAGGGCGGCCATCACCTTGCGCCACACGTATCCCCAGGTGGGGTTGCCATGGACCAGGACCACCGGCCGGCCCTCCCCGGCCTCGACGTAGGCCAGCGTCCCGCCGGAGACGGAGAGCGTGCGCGCCGGGTAGGGGAAGGCACGGAGGATCTCCGCCGGAGGCGTGGGCAGCGGTTCCATGGTTTATTGCACGCCAGCGTGTCCCAAGGCTCGCCGCTGGTCTCGCTGGTCATCCCCGTCTACAACGAGATAGGCACGCTCGCCGAGCTCGTCCGCCGGGTGGTGTCCGTGGACATGCGCAAGGAGCTGGTCGTGGTCGATGACCGCTCCACCGACGGCTCCCGCGAGCTGCTCCTCCGGCTCTCCACCGACGGGCTGGCTGCGGTGGGCAACGCCCGGCCGGTCAACGAGACGTCGGTCCGGGTGGTCTTCCAGGAGGTCAACCGGGGAAAGGGAGCGGCCCTCCGCCGCGGCTTCGCCGAGGCCACGGGTGACATCGTCATCGTCCAGGACGCGGACCTGGAATACGACCCCCGCGAGATTCCTCGCGTCATCCAGCCCATCGTCGACGGCGATGCGGACGTGGTCTACGGGAGCCGCTTCACCGGAACGCCGCGCCGGGTGCTCTTCTACTGGCACGCGGTGATGAACGGGTTTCTGACCACCCTCTCCAACATGACCAGCGGGCTGAACCTCACCGACATGGAGACCTGCTACAAGGCCTTCCGCCGCGAGGTCATCCAGTCCATCCCCATCGAGGAGGACCGCTTCGGCTTCGAGCCGGAGATCACCGCCAAGGTGGCCCGGGGCCGCTACCGCGTCTACGAGGTGCCGATCAGCTACCACGGCCGCACCTACGAGGAGGGCAAGAAGATCGGCTGGAAGGACGCCGTGCGCGCGCTCTACGCCATCCTCAAGTACGCCCTGAGGCGGCCTCGACCCCGCCCGCTCCCGGCCCAGGAGGCCCCGCCCAGGCTCGCCGGGACCACGGCGGAGGCCCGCGCCGGCGCCCAGCCGAGCGTCTCCCCCGCCGGGCAGGCGGACAGGCATGGATCGGGCTAGGTCCGCGGAATCCCGGGGTGATAGCGTGGTCATGACGCTGCGCGCCCTCGCCAGGCTTCCGGGCGCCAGACACCCACGCCGCCTTCGCCGGACCTCCTCGGGAAACACACCACACTGATGTTCGACTGGCTGCACACCCTCCTCTCGCGCGACCTGGCCATCGACCTCGGGACCGCGAACACGCTGATCTACATCCGGGGCCAGGGCATCGTGTCCAACGAGCCCTCGGTGGTCGCCGTGCAGCAGGACGCTCGCGGGGCGAAGCACGTGCTGGCGGTGGGCAAGGAGGCGAAGGAGATGCTCGGGCGAACCCCGGGCAACATCGTCGCCATCCGGCCGATGAAGGACGGCGTCATCGCCGACTTCGAGATCACCGCGGCCATGCTGCGCTACTTCATCCAGACCGCGCACAACCGGAAGATCGGCGTCAAGCCGCGGATCATCATCGGCATCCCCTCCGGCATCACCGAGGTCGAGCGGCGCGCGGTGCGCGAGGCGGCGGAGAATGCCGGGGCGCGCGAGGTCTACCTCATCGAGCAGCCGATGGCGGCGGCCATCGGCGCCGGCCTCCCGGTCACCGAGCCCTCGGGCAACATGATCGTCGACATCGGCGGGGGCACCTCCGACGTGGCGGTGATTTCCCTCTCCGGCATCGTCCACGCCAAGAGCGTGCGCATCGGCGGGGACAAGCTCGACGAGGCGATCATCCAGTACGTGAAGCGCAAGTACAACCTGCTCATCGGCGAGCGCACGGCGGAGCTGATCAAGATGGGGATCGGCACCGCCTACCCGACCGACGAGGGGATGACCATGGAGATCAAGGGTCGCGACCTGGTGGCCGGCGTCCCGCGCACGCTCACCGTGAGCTCGGACGAGGTACGGGAGGCCCTCAGCGAGCCGGTGAACGGCATCGTCGACGCGGTGAAGATGACGCTGGAGCGCACCCCGCCCGAGCTGGCCGGCGACATCGCCGACCGGGGCATCGTGCTCGCCGGCGGCGGCGCGCTGCTCAAGAACCTGGATACCCTGCTCCGCGAGGAGACCGGGCTGCCCGTCTTCCTGGCCGAGGATCCGCTCTCCGCGGTGGTGGTCGGCGCGGGCAAAGCGCTGGAGTCGCTGGAGATCCTCCGCCAGGTGTGTCGAACGGTGTGAGCCTTACCAGTCCGAGCAGGTGAGCTGGCCGGTCTGCTGGAAGACCACCGCCGGGTTGACGCTCACCCAGGCGCCGCTGGAGACGACGCAGGTCACGCTCCCCGTCTTCGCGCCTGAGAAGTACGCGTCGAAGACGGCGCTCGTGCCCACCGACGACGAGGTCAGCTGGGTGCTGTTCTTGCCCGGGTTGAGGGCGGTGCCGGTGTTCGTCGCCCCGGGGACGAGGTTGGTCGAATCCGGGGTGGCCCCTGCATCCGCCCGCAGGATGTTTACGTTGACGACGTTGAAGTTGAGCAGGTCCACGCAGCTGTGTGCCTTGTCGAGCCCGCCGCAAGCGGTCCCCAGCCCGGAGTCACTCGAGCAGGCCGCGGCGAGGCAGAGCACCGGAAGGCAGCACGAGAGCAGGCTGCGTCGAACGGCAAGAGCGCCGGGGCGCCGGAAGAGTGCGCGGATCATCGGTACCTCCTTCGGGGGAAGGGCCCCGCTGGCGGGCCCGCCCCCCCAGCCGGGCCCTTGTCTCCAGTGACGGAGCACCACCTTCCTGTTGCTCACCGCCGCACCGGCCGAGGAAGCTGCGCCGAGGTCGACATTTGCGCCACTCGGTCGAAGCGCTCTCCATCCCCAGCACCCTTCTCGGGCGCACCCTCCCCTGCACGCTCCTCGTCCCGAGCGGAGGCCGCGCCGAGGCGGTGCTCTACCTCCTCCACGGCGGCTACTCGCACCACCGGGAATGGGCGGGCCGCGTGGACCTGGCCGGGCTCGCCGCCGGTTGGCCCCTGGCCATCGCCCTTCCCGAGGGGGAGTTCTCCCTCTTCATCCACGGCTACGACGGCCGGAACTGGGAGCGCTACGCGGCCCTGGAGGTCCCGGAGGTCGTGGAGAAGCGGCTCGGGCTGTCGCTGGACCGCGCCCGCCGCGCCGTGGCCGGCATCTCCATGGGCGGCTTCGGCGCCCTGCACCTCGGCCTGACCTACCCGGACCGCTTCGGCGCGGTGGCCACGCTCTCCGCAGCCCTGGGGATGGCCTGGTGGGAGATCGGCCGCTCGCCCGGGTCGCCCTTCCTCCCAGCGCTCGGCCCCATGGAGAGCGGCACGCGGGCCTGGGTCGACCCCTGGCGGACGCTGGAGCGTGCCCTGGCAGCCGTCGGACCCGAGGGGCTGCCCGCGCTGTGGCTCGCCACCGGCACCGAGGATGAGCCCGAGGTCACCGAGGCCCACCGGGCCCTCCATGCCTCGCTCGAGCGCGCGGGCGTCCCGCACACCTACCTCGAGAAGCCGGGCGGGCACACCTGGGAGTTCTGGGGGCGCGAGACGGCGTCGCTGCTCGGCTACGTCGCCGGCGCGCTCCATCTCGACGGGACGCCGGTGCCCGGCTGACCTACCAGACCACCTCTTGGTCCTCGGTGACGCCGGGCAGTTCCGAGAGCTGGAGCACCTCGTTCCCCGCCCGGACCGTTCCGACGAAGAAGCCCTGGAGCTGCCAGAAGCGGCTCCGCACCAGGCCCAGGTTTCGCTCCTCGCGGTGGAGGTGCAGCGGCCGGAAGCGGAGGGCGAAGCTCCCGTCGTCTGCCTCCAGGCTCCACAGGGCCAGGGGGTCGTCCCGTCCGTAGCCGAAGCGGGCCGCCCCGAGCGGATGGAGCGCACCCGCCACCCAGACCACGTCCTCGTTCACCCCTTCCGCCTCGTTGAAGCCCTCCACCAGGTTGAAGGCCACCGTGCGGCCGTCCTCGAGGTGTCCAGCGGCCATCGCCCACCGCCAGGCGGTCCGGCGTGCCGGAAGCCCGATGGTGACGTCGAGTCCGGCTACGCCCCCGTCGAGGGGAATCCGCCGGCGCCCGATGTCCAGGGTGCCCGAGGCGCGCAGCGCCCCCGACTTGCCGGTGACGTTGATGCCTCCGCCCGGCACCGGGGCCACGACGGTGAGCGGCGGCGGCGCCCCCTCCGTGGAAAGGTCGAGCAGGAGCCCGAGCCGGCCGGCTCCCCGGGTCCGGAGCGGCGACAGCTCGGCCGTCATGCGCAGCGGCCCGGCCGTCTCCGGGCGCTGCACCTCGAGCCGCGCTCCAGGGGCGCGGAAGTGCCCGTGCAGGCCGCGCGAGGGACGGTCGTTCACCGAGGCCCACGGCGCCGGCGGGCCGACCGAGCCGAAATCCACCAGCGCGCGCTTCTCTCGCCGGTCGACGACGGTCAGGAAAGCATGGGAGACGTAGCCCAGGTCCACCACCGCGCCGGCGAGGATGACCTCCGGGGTGGTGACCAGGGCATAGACCCAGGCCTTGCGGCGGAAGGGAAGCTTCCAGCGCGCCACCCCCTCCGGCGGCCGGAGCAGGTCGAGCCGCACCCGGCTCACCTCTCCCCGGTAGGTACCCAGGCAGGGCCGGCCCGCGGCATCGGGGACGCGTTCCGGGGCGGTGGGGAGCGTCTCCATCTCTCTCGCCGACCATCGCGCCCGGCCCGGGGCGGACGCAACACCGGGGGCCGCCATGCCCTTGAAATCGAGCCCTCCCGGTGGACGTAATCGGAGGGGCATGCAGCTGGACGACGTGAAGAAGGTGCTCCGCGGCTTTCGCCCGGCGAATCTGAAGCGCCTGGCGTCCCTCCGGCTCTCCACGGTGGTGCTCCAGGAGGCGCGGCGGGCGAAGCGCCGGGTGTCCGAGCTCAAGACGCGCTACCCCTCCGCGGGACCGCGGGAGCTCTCGCAGCACGTCATCGAGCAGAAGAAGCAGGTGGCTGCGCTGGTGGGAGGCATCTCCGGCGCCTTCGGCGTGGCCGGCATCCCGGCGGACCTGGTGGCCATGGTCTTCCTGGAGATTCAGCTCCTCGTCGACGTGGCCACCGCACACGAGGTCCGGCTGGAGTTTCCCCGCTCCCGCGAAGAGCTGCTCGAGGTGCTGGGGACGGCCAACGGCGTCGGGTCACTGGGACGGGCGAGCCCCAAGGTGCTGGGCAAGGTGGCCCAGGTCCTCTTCGAGCGCGGCGGCTTCGCCAGCGTGGGGCGAGCCTTTCCGCTCGTGGCCGCTCCGATCACCAGCTGGCTCAACAACCGGGACATCCAGAAGCTGGGGGACGCCGCGCTCCGCCACTACGGCGGCTTCCCGCGCGCCTCGGCCAAGCGCGACACGCCCTGAGCCCTAGGCAGGCGAGCACCGTCGCCATCCCGAGCGCCAGGGGATCTGCTCCTCCTGCGGCGGAGCACCCGCCCGCGGGCGATCGATGGCCGGAGGTGCCTCCATCGGACCCCGGCGTCCCAGCGTCCGGGGCGGCGACCACGGGATCTCCGCAAAAGTCGGTCCCGGCATCCCCCGGGGCGCAAACGCCGCTCGCGCAGTCGCCGGGGACGTCGCACTGCGCGCGGCAGGTGGAGGGCTGGGTGGACGAGCCCACGCAGATCGTTGCCCCGGTGCACAGCTCAGTCCCTGCCATGCAGGCGCCCCCTAGTGGCACCACGGGGAGCGACGGGAGGCGGCAGACCGACCCGTCACACACCATTGGGGTGGGACAATCCGGCGCAGCGCTGCAGGGCGCGGAGCAGTAGCCCACCGGGTGCTGGGCATCCGCGAGGCAGCGCCTCCCCGGACACTGATCTGCGGCGAGGCAGGTGGCGCCCGGTTGCCGGCAGTCCGGGTCAGGCGTCGGGCAGACGACGGTGGCGCACACGTCGTTGGCGGCGCAGGACTCGGGGCAGTCCGGGTCCAGCGCCTTGTCTGGACAGGCACTGGCGCACTGGCCGTCCGCGACGCAGAGACAGTCCGGATCGTCGGGAACACAGCCGGGCTGGCAGAGGCCGTCCGACTGGCACGACGCGGATTCGAAGGCGTCGAGAGTGGACGCGAGAAATGCGCTCTCCACATCGAGCCGGCTCCCCGAGCTCGAGCCACTGCAATCCACCAAGCCGACGCTGACCACGCCGATGGCACGCTCGGTCCCATCTGGAAAGTGGGTGAGGTAAGCACTGCCGGAGTCGGCGAAGCAGGTGCTGGACGGGACACCGGCCGTGGTGAGGTCGCTGGCGCTCACCGAGGCGATGGCATCCGAGCCGGATCGCTTCCGGCCAAAACCGGCGCCGTCGAGCGCGGCGTCGCCGTAGCCCACCAGGCGGAGCGGGTTTCCGACCAGTGCGTCGATGGCGTCCCGGTTCCACGGTCGCGTGGGAGCGAGCGGGGCGGCCGCGAGCTGGATCAGCGCGAGGTCGTGACCGGACAGCTTCCCGGTCGAGCAGTTGATGCTGAAGCCCGGGTCGATGCGCCACTCCCGAGCCTTGACGGTGACCAGATCCGCGGCGAGACGGCCGGACCTGTTGTCGAAGGGATGCGGCTGGTTGGTCGCTTCGATGGCGATGATACCGCACGACACGCAGTGCGCCGCGGTGAGCAGTGTCCGGGCGCCGATCAGCGTTGCACTGCAGCCAAAGAAGCCAGGATTGGCGTCGTGGGCGAGCAGGAGGAAGGTGGCCGGGTCGTCGAGGTCGATCGTCCCCCCGACGATGCGTGCGTCGCCCACTGACGGCGCTCGGACCGGCTGGAGCCCGGTGGGTCGATCACCGCAGCCCAGGACGATCGCCGCCGCCGCCCAGGTGAGCTGCATCCGGCGCGGAAGCCAGGTCAGGGGGGGCTCCAGGGTTGGGCCGACGGTCCGCAGCTTACCATTTCAGGCGCGCCGGCAGCACTCCTCCGCGGCCAGCCCGGCGTGTACGCTCCCACACGTCGCTGCCCATGGGTCCCCGTTTCAGTCATTCGCTGGCCGTCGCCCTCGTCCTGTTCACCGCCGGATGCGGGGTGAGCCTGCTCGACGGGACGGTGGCCGACATCCCGGACATCCAGTCCTTCACCGCCACGCCGGCCGCGCTTCCGGCGGACGGCGGCACCACCCGGCTGGCGTGGACCATCCAAGGCGCCGTCAACGCCGTCGGGCTCGAGCCGGGCATCGGGGAGGTGACCGGGTACTCCAGCGCGGACGTCACCGTCCGGGCCACCACCACCTACCAGCTCACCGCCTCGAACTACGTCGGCGTGGCCAACGCCACGGTCACCGTGACCGTGGGCCCTTGAGCTTCTTCGCCGGACGTCGGCGCTTGGGCGAGGCGGCCGGCCGGGCCGGAGGGGCCTTCCCCGGCACCGGCGGCGGGCGCGCCCACTCCGGACGGTTGACCACCGGGAGCTGGAGCGCACGCTCCCGGTCCAGGTCGAGATTGCCCAGGTGCAGCGACAGCGGCGCCTGCACCCACTTGTAGATCGAGCCGAGGAAGAGCCGGACGAATTTCTCCACCATCGCCCGGAGATTGGCCACCGGCACCTCGGGGAACATCGTGCCGAGCACCGCCTCCACCTCGGACGGCGCGAGCTTCTCCTCGGCGAAGAGGTGGAAGCAGGCGTCGAGGACGGGGAAGGGCATCAGCTCCTCCTCCCCCACCTGGTCCGGCGCCAGCTCCGGTCCGGCCGGACGGGCCAGCACCTGGCGGATGCCGTCCAGCTGCAACCTTTCTTGGAGATGCTCGAGCAGCACCGCCACCACCGTCTTCGGGACGTTGGCGATCACCGCCAACCCGCCCTCCAGGTCTCCGCCCACGGTGGTGTACCCCACCGCCCGCTCGCTCATGTTCCCGGTCTGGAGGAAGAGGGCGCCGGCGGAGTTGCTCCAGCTCCACATCCTCTGGCCCCGCAGGCGGGCCTGGATGTTCTGCTCGGTGATCGGCGTCAGCGGCCGCTCCGGGCCGAGCATCTCCACCACCGCGCCGCGCTCCCGCTCGAAGGCCTGGTCGATGCTCACCGAGCGAAAGGGAACGCCCAGCTCCTCGCACACCGTCCGCGCCGCCCGCTCGGTCTCCGCCGAGGAGTAGCGGGAGCCCATGTAGAAGGCCTGGAGCAGGCTTCCCGGATTCTCCGGCCGCACCTTCTTCGCGTAGCGGTGGGCGACGAGCAGGGTGAGGAGCGAGTCGCGCCCGCCGGAGAGGGCCACCCCGAAGCAGCGGAAGCCGGGGTTCTTCTCGAAGTAGCCGCCCACGCCGAGGACCAGAGCCTCGAGCAGCTCCTCGCAGTAGCGGGCGCGGGGGCTGGGCGGCGCCTCGTCCGGGGGAAGGAAGAAGCTCCGCGCGGCGGGGACGGGGTAGCGAAGCCGCTCGCGGCGGGTGGCGAAGCCGCCGGCCGCCACGTCGCGCACCGGGACGGCCGGGTGTCGCGCCAGGTAGCCGGCCCGGTCCTGGCGCCAAGTGGTGTTCTCCCCGCGCAGCCGGGTGGTCCGGTCCAGGTCCACCGTCACCGCGGCGAACCCCTCCCGGAAGCGAGGCGCGTCGAGCATCTGCCGCCCGTTCTGGAAGACGAACCCGCCCCCGTCGAAGATCAGCCCGTCGTTGGCCCCGAGCAGGTTGACGTAGGCCAGCGTGCACTGGTGGTCGGCGGCGCGGGTGGCGAGCAGCTCGCGGCGTGTCTCCTGGGTGCCCACCCGGTAGGGGGAAGCGGAGACGTTGGCCACCAGCTCGGCGCCGGCGTAGGTGCGGCGCCGCATCGGCCCCTCCGCGCTCCACACGTCCTCGCACACCTCGGCGGCGAGAATGCCGAAGTCGAAGGCGAAGACCTGGTCCCCGAGCGGCACACCGCGGTGCTCGAGGGCCAGGCCGGCCCGGCCGCGGTCGAAGGTCCGGCCCTCGTAGAAGACGCTGTAGGTGGGGAGCTTTTCCTTCGGCGTGAGGCCCATCACCCTGCCCCCGGCGACCACTGCCGCGCAGTTGTAGCGGATGCCCCGGTGCGCCACGGCCACCCCGAGCACGTGCGCCACCGGCTGGCCGGCGGTGGCGCGCGCGAAGCGCAGCAGCGCCTCCCACTGGCGGTCGATGAAGCCCTGCCACTGGACCAGGTCCTCGGGCGGATAGCCGCCGATGACCTGCTCCGGGTAGACGGCCACCGTCACCCCGTCCGCGGCCATCGCCGCCGCCAGACCGAGGGCGCGGTCGACGTTGGAATCCACCGCTCCGACGGTGGGGTCGACCGAGGCGAGACCAATTCGTACCAGGCGCAAGGGATGGCCCCCTTCTCTTCTCGTGGCTCCTAGTTCATCGGCCCTTCCGGCCGGGCCGGCTGGAGCCGGGCGAGTACCTCGCTCACCTCGGCCAGCACGGCGCGCAGCCGCGGCCCCACCGCCAGCTCGCAGAGCAGCTCCTGGCGGCGCTCCACGTCGGCCACCACGCTGCTCGCCACCACGTCGGCCAGCGCCCCGCCGCTGCTCCGCGCGGCCACCTCGAGCAGCCCGCGGGCCACCGGCTGCGGAAGCCGGGCGGCCAGCTCGAACACCGCCTGACGGAGCGGCTCCTCCTCGGCGAACTCGCTCTGCTCGTCGGGCAGGAGCGAGACACGGACCTCGCGGTACAGCGCCCGCGGCTGGAGCTCCTCGAGGATGCGGGCCCGCACCGTCCCCCGCACGATGATGTTGAAGCGGCCGCCCTCCAGCGCCTCGTGCCAGGCGATGGTCCCGGCACAGACCATGGGCCGCATGCGGGGACGCCCGGCGTAGCTCCCCTCGTAGCCCGGCTCGAGCTGGGCCAGGGCCATCACCCCGTCGCCGGCCAGCGCGTCGCGCACCAGGTCCCGGTAGCGCGGCTCGAAGATGTGGAGGGGGAGAACGGTGTGGGGAAAGAGGACCACCGAGGGGAGAGGAAACACCTTCAGCGCACCCTTGGCGCGCTCGACTCGCTCCAGTGCGGTCATCGCGTGGAGCTCGACCCTAACGCGTTTCCGCAAGAGCTGCCCGGGTGCACGGACCTTGCTGTAGTCTCCCTCGCCCGCTTCCATGGAACCCACCGCCGCCGTCGCCAAGTCCGGCTTCGTCACCCGGCTTTACCTGAAGGTCGAATCCTACGCCGGTACACCTGCCGCCCTGACCGCGCTGGTGGTGGTGTCCTTCATCGACTCCTCCTTCTTCCCGGTTCCGCCCTTCGCCCTGCTCATCCCGATGGTCATCGCCGAGCCCCGGCGCTGGTTCCGGCTCGTGCTGTGGGGCGCGGCATCGTCGGTGGCCGGGTGCGTCCTCGGCTGGGCGATCGGGATGGCCATCCGCGCCGGGGTGTTCCAGCTCTTCACCGTCGAGCTCACGCTGCGCATCGACCGCTTCGGGCTCCACGGAACCCTGGGCGAGCTCCTGGGCGGGAACCTCTGGACCCTGGTGCTGCTCTTCACCTTCTCCCCGGTGTTCAAGGTGGTGACCATCGGGAGCGGCCTGGTCGCCGTGCCGCTTCCGAGCGTGCTCATCGCCGCGGCCATCGGGCGGTCGCTGCGCTTCCTCTTCTTCGCCGGGCTGGCTCGCTTCGGTGGCCCGCGGGTGCGAACCTGGCTGGTCGGGCACTACCCGCACGCGCAATCGGCGGCGGCGGGCAGCGTATCCGTGGGTGAAGGAGCCTCGCCGCCATGAAGCGCCCTGCCGTCGCCGCCCTCTTGTCCTTCCTCATCCCCGGGGTAGGCCAGATCTACAACCGCGAGTACCTGCGCGGGCTGTTCTGGCTGGTGGTCACCCCCGGCCTGTGGATCGGCTCGGCGGGGCTGCTCGGCTGGGTGGTGCACGTCATCGCCGCGGCCACCGCCTACCACCGGGCCGAGCTCCAGGAGAGCCGGCAGTCCTGGCCGGTGCGGCTCGAGGCCTGAGCCGGCAGCCTAGCGGACCAGCTCGGCCGTCTTCGTCCCCTCGGACTTGCTGCCCGAGTCGAGCACCGCAAAGTTGATGTTCCCGAAGCCGGCGTTCTGGCAGCTGAACATCACCCGCTTCAGGACCTTGAAGGGGATCTCCTTGTGGCCCTGGATGTTCACGTCGCCGGTGAAGGCCCGGCCGTCGGCCGCGGCGGCGTGCAGCTCCTCGGTCTGCTTCTTCTCCTCGCGGAGCCGCTCCTCGAGCAGCGGGATGCTCAGGTAGTCATCGCGCGACAGGTCCGCCACCCGGGCCACGGCGATCCCGTTCATGATCACGTCCGTCGAGGTGACCATCACCACCGGGGCGAGCTCGAGCTCCTTGACGTGACTGGCCGAGGGAAGCTGGACGTCCTTGGTCATGTTCAGGATCTCCCCCGTGGCCGAGAAGTTGGCGATGAGGAAGAGGACGATGATCACGAACATGTCCACCAGCGGCGTGATGAGCAGATCCGCGTTGGTGCTCTTCTTGGCGTTGGAGTGGTGGCCGGAGAAGAAGTGCGACCTCGCCAGCCGCGGGCCCCAACGCTTGCCTGGTGCCTGGATGGCCATCGGTCAGCTCGCCCTCACGTCGCCATCGGGGAGACGGATACCGCGGGGAACTCGTCCCCGATGCATTCGTCGATGACGCGGACCAGGTCCTCGTAGCGCACCCCGTCCTCGGTCTGGACGGTGATCGCGTTCTGCTCCGGGATCTGCTCGCGGATCTTCTTCAACAGCTCCTGGACCTTGACCAGCTGGAGCTGGCCCTTCTCGTCCCGGGTGGCAGGGATGGCATCTCCGAGCTGGGACGGTCCGACGGAGATCTTGATCTCCTTCTCCGCCAGCACGAGGGTGATCGGCGGAAGCTTGTCGTCCTTCTCCGTCGGGTCTCCCTCCCCGCCCGCGCTGGCGACCTGGAGGCGCCCGATCTGCGTCCAGACCGCGGTCATGATCAGGAAGCTGATCGTCACCGCCATCAGGTCGATGAACGGCACCAGATTGATGGTGGCATCGAGGGGCTTCTTCTTGCCCGCCTCCCCGGTGCCGAGATCCATTCCTCCGGCCATGCGTTGCTCCCGATCGCGCTCGCCCGGGGGCTACCCCCCAAGCGACCGAAGGTCAGACCTCCTCGGCGCGCCCGGCCGAGATGGTGGCGTTCTTGAACTTGTCCTTGTTGTTGACCACCAAGTTCAGAACCGAGACCGACGTCTCGTTGATGTCGTTGATCAACGACTGGGTGCGGCCGTTGAGGAGAGAGAAGGCCATCAGCGAGGGCACCGCCACCAGGAGCCCGAAGAAGGTGCAGTTCATCGCCTCGGAGATGCCCTGGGAGAGAATGGTCGCCTTGTCGGCGGCATTGACGTGGGCCACCGCCTGGAAGCAGGTGATCAGACCGTTCACCGTTCCGAGCAGCCCGAAGAGCATGGACGCGTTTCCGAGCATGGCCAGGTACCCGGTCCGCGCCTCGAGCTTGGGCGTCTCGCGCAGCGCGGCCTCGTCCAGCGCCGACTGCACCTCCACGTCGCCCTTGGGAACGTTCATCAGGCCGGACTTCACCACGCTGGTGAGGGGGGTGTTCTTCTGGCCGGCCACGTAGTTGATCGCCTTGTCCAGGTCCCCGTTGTAGATGTACTTCTTCAGGCCCCGCAGGAAGCCGTCCTTGCTGATCGACGCCGAGAAATAGAGGACGACGATACGCTCGATGACGATGGCCAGCGCCGCCACGGCGCAGACGGCGATGGGGTACATGCCCTCCTTGCCGGCGCGGAAGCGGGCGGCCATGCTGTCAAGGAAGGAAGTCGAACCGCCGACATCGGCCGCGAGCAACGCCAAGCTATTGAGCAACCCCGAAGTCATCCCCAGTGCCTCCACGCCAAACGTGAATTT
>Ga0335085_10005063_pt1 | contig 21450 bp, 17 predicted proteins | sample Lox_Sample_45_FD_206712 | JGI IMG/M metagenome (GOLD analysis project Ga0335085, IMG submission 206712) | Soil microbial communities from Loxahatchee National Wildlife Refuge, Florida, United States - Lox_Sample_4.5 | ecosystem: Environmental > Terrestrial > Soil > Wetlands | place: USA...
GCTGACGCTAACCAACAGCGGCAATGGCGCCCTCACCATTGCGAGCATTACCGCCAGCGGCGATTTCGCGGAGACCAACACCTGCGGCACCTCCGTGGCTGCGGGGGCAGGCTGCACCATCAACATCACCTTCCGGCCCACGGCATCCGGTATTCGAACCGGAACGATCACCATCACTGACAATGCCCCCGGCAGCCCGCACATTGTCAGCCTGACGGGTACCGGGATGGGACCGGCCGTGAGCTTCAGCGCTTCGACCATGTCCGTCGGTGGCGCGATCGTTGGAACCACCAGCGGCGCGCATACCGTGACCCTGACGAACACCGGCAACGCAGCGCTGACGATCACCGGCATGACGGTATCGCCGTCGAGCTTCAGCGAGTCCAACACCTGCGGATCGAGCCTGGCCGCGGGCGCGAGTTGCGCCATCACGGTGACGTTCACCCCCGCAACGGCCGGCGCGGTCAACGGGATGCTCAGCATTACGGACAATGCTCCCGGCAGTCCGCATCAGGTAACGCTGTCGGGCGCGGGTCAGGACTTCACCATCGGGCCCTACAACCTGACGCAGAGCGTCCCGCGGGGAGTGACCGTCCTCTATGACCTGAAGATCGCGCCCGAAGGCGGATTCAGCCAGACGGTGTCTTTCGCTTGCAGCGGGGCGCCGGCCCAGTCGACGTGTTCAGTCACGCCCACGTCGACCGCGCTCGACGGCCGGAATCCGGCGGTAATCACGCTGCGCGTGGTGACCGAGGGCGCGGCAAGCGCCTCGCCAATGAGGAATCGGCCGCCCGGTTCACCTGGCCCTCGCGGCCTCCCGGGAGCGTGGCTCGCGGCGCTGCTCGGGATTGGGCTTCTGGTGATCGCCTGGAGTCTCAGCAGGATGTTGCAAGACTCCTCACTTGTGTCATTCCGAGGAGCCGCAGGCGACGAGGAACCTCGTCTCGCTCTTATTTTCAGAGCAAGATTCCTCGCTGCGCTCGGAATGACAGAGCGCAGAAAGACGCTTGCGCCGGTCCGTCTGCGCATTCTGGCAGCAATGAGTGCATTGTTGCTCCTGACGGTCGCCTGGATCGCTTGCGGCGGAGGCGGAGCCTACGTCTTCACGCCACCGAGCGGCGGGACACCGAGTGGCAACTACGTAGTGACGGTGACCGCCACCTCGGGTCACCTCAACCACGCGGTCACGGTAGACCTAACGGTGGAGTAGGCCGGTGGCCAAGTCCGGGAGGAATAGTCTCGTCCTGGGCTTAGACTACCGAGGTTCGCGGAATATTGTGCAGGACTATCTTCGCCCCGTCATCGAGCGCCCTCACCCGGGCCGCTCCGGCTGATGAAAGCGTCGGCAGCAGGCTCTCCTCTCCCGGCCGGTGGGAGAGAGCAAGAAGTCTCAGGAAAACAGCCCTCTCCCTTTTGGAAGAGGGGGGACCGTGCAGCGGTGGGTGAGGAATAGGTGCACGCTCCTGGTACCTACCGCAGGGGCGATCTGCTCAATAAAATGCGAAACTCAGCCGTTTTAACCATCCAGTGAATTACCACTTCGGTACTGCCAGTCTATTGACAGGCTCCCGACCATGATAGATAGTGTAGCGGCTGTCCTGAGTGCCTCTGAGTCTAGGAACTTGCGAGGGCGATCCTGTGCGAATACTCCTCCTGACCCTCACGCTTGCTGGCGCAGTTTTATCCGTGGCACCCTCTCTGGCCCAGGCCGATAGCCTGACGTTCAGCGGTCATGGCGCACAGTGGACTTACAACGACGAGGTCTACTGGAACCAGCTTCCGCTCAACAGCTCCATCAACAGCGGCACGACGATCGTTACCCACACGCAATCAATCCCGCTGACCATCTCCTTCGGGCGCGGCACCCCAGGAACCACATTCACCCAGTGCGGCTCCGGGTGCGGAGATGGCCAGAACTGGGCCGGCGACTTTTTGCCGGGGCAGCACATCCTCGGCGCCGTTACGAGCTCGGACACGAACAACGGCAACCTCATCCTGTCGTTCGGGCAAGGCATCGACGGTATCGGCTTTGTGATTGAGGCCAACACCTACGGACCGTTCACTGCCGAGGTGACCTTGTTCGACGGATCGACCGACCTGGGGAGTTTTTTCGAAGCCGGCGATAGCATCTCTTCTCCAGGAATGATGGAAAGCTTCTTCGGTATCGAGGACCTGACTGGCGCGGATATCACGTCGGTTCACATCGCCGCCTTCGATTGCGGGGGCCGCCCGTGCTCGAACGGATTCGCCATCGGAGAGCTTCTACTGCAGACGAGCCCGCAGACTTCGACTCCGGAACCTGCCAGCCTGGCGCTGCTCGGATCAAGCGTGATGGCGCTCGGTTTCCTCTTTCAACGCAGGCTACTTCGTAGTGCCCCAGTTTGACGCAGGGGCGGGCCCCTGTGCCGGCCCTGTTCAAAGCGGTCCATTCGGTTGGGCGGGCGCAGGGACCCGCCCCTACACCAAACCGAGACGCCGGTACTGTGCTTAGCACAGTACCGAGACGCCAACCAAGTGCTCCGACAGAATTGAATCTGGTAAACTAACGGTTTGACCCGGCGGGAACCTTCGAGGGTTCCCCCCTCTTTTTTAGGGGGCCTTCGCGGAGCCGCGACAATCTGACCCGATGGATCGAAAAGAGTCTACGCAAGCCACGGTTTTGAAAGCACGCCCCGAGCGCGCGCCGGAAGATGACCGTTTGGCGGCGGCGGCCAGGCGGGGCGCGCCGGGCGCTTTCCGCGAAATCTACAACGCTTATCGCGGACGCGTCTACAATCTGGCGCTTTATTCCATCGGCGATCCCGCGCAGGCGCAGGACGTGCTGCAGGCGGTGTTTCTCAAAGTCTTCCGCGGCCTCGCCGCTTTCCGCTTTGAGTCCAGCCTGGCAACCTGGATTTATCGCATCGCCCACAACGAGTGCCGCGAGCACCATCGGCGCCGCAAGGCGCACTTTGTACCGCTCGAGGCAGTCCTCGGAAGCATGGACGAAGTCGATCCCCAGCCGAATTCGCACGACCAGCACGCGCGCCGAGAGCGCGATCTCATCATTCAACGGGCGGTCATGCAATTGCCTTTCAAGATGCGCGAGGTGGTGGTCCTGAAGTACGTCGAGGGACTGTCTTACGACGATATGGCCCGGGTGCTGGGATGCGCGTCCGGCACGGTGGCGTCGCGGCTGAACCGGGCGCTGGCTGAACTTGAAGAACGTCTGCGTCCTTTCAGGCAGCTTTTGTAGAGGTGGAAAATGATCTGCTGGCGATTCGACCTGCGAAAGAAGATGCTCCCCTACCTTGAAGGCCGCCTTCCCGAGCTCGAGACGGCGCGCCTGGAAGCGCACCTCCTGAACTGCGCCTTCTGCCGCGCGCTGCTGGTCAGGCTTCGCACCGGACATCGGATGGCGCAGCGCCTGGCGTCGCTGCCGCTTGCGGTCGACGAGCCGTTTGAATCCGGCATCGCATGGCTCGAAGCGGCCGAGTCGCCGGGCGGAGCGAGGTTCGCGGCCTGGCGCGACCGGCTGGATCGCTTGGCCACAGCACGCGTGGTGACGGTGCTTTCGGCCGTAGTGCTGCTGCAACTCGGTCTGCTGGTGGTCTCGAATCGCGGCGTGCTGCTCGGTGAGCACAGCCGGGCGGCGGCCAGCGCGGGCTCGATCGACTTCGACGAATTCCGCCAACTCACGATCCCCGAGCTCAAGTCGAATACGCAGCCGCATGTGGCCACCGATGGATATGTGGAAGACGTCCACACAGATGAAGAGGAAGGAACTGTCGCTTTCAAGCTGGCCGAGAATCCGCACGGCGGGACGTCCTTTGTGGTCTGTGAGATCATGAGCCCGATCCAGATGGCCCCGCCTGCCGAGGGCAGCCGCGTCCGCGTCTATGGTGTGGAGCGGTACGACGCCCAGCAGGACCGCAAGTGGTACGAAGTCAATCCCGTCCTGAGAATCGTTCCCGTCAAGCCCTGAGCCGCCAGAAAAATCAACCTCGCTCCACAAATCGTGGAAGAAAATCCGGCGATCCCCGTCTAAGAACAACTAACCTCTGGTCCTGATGCGTTCCATTATCGGGCCAAGCCGAAGCTCGCCGTTTCGCTGGGATTCGACGCGAGCGATTCGGAATCATTGTCACCCGGGAGCAAGACACTCGATGCGCCTTCATAGACCGCAAGACCGATGGGCAGGCCGGGGAGCCGCACATTTTCTTCTGATTTCGCTCCTCCTGCTGGCCGCCGGCGCGAGCGCCCAGAACCCCGGCGGGACCATCGAAGGGATCGTCCAGGATGCCTCCGGAGCCCGCGTGCCGCGCGCCCAAGTGGCGATCAGCGAACGGCAGGCTGCAACCGCTCGCCGGATCACGACCGATACGCGCGGTGAGTTCCGTCTCGACAACCTGCTGCCCGGATCGTACCGCGTCACCGTGGACACCCGGGACTTCGCGGAGGCGAGCTCGGATGTCGTCGTCCAGGTGAGCACGGTCCAGGCCGAAACCGCCCGTCCGATCGCGCTGACGACGCCGGTCGACGTTAATGGAACCGGCGATCCCGAGGACGACCGCGCCGTGATCAATGGCAGGCAGACCACGCTCGACGAGTTCCGCGGAACGCCTTACATCCAATTGGACATGCGCGTCGCGCGTCCCATCCGCATCAACGAGCGCTGGTCGCTCATGCCGTTCGTCGAGTTCTTCAATCTCTTCAATCGCAACAATCCCGGCGCCAACTACGTGACTGACATTTCGGCGCTGCCCAATATCAATCCCACTCCGGAGCAACTCGCGAACCTGACGGAACTCTGCGCGAACCCGGCGTGCAGCGCGACCACTCCGATTACAAGCTCCAAACAGCTTCTGGTTCCAGCAGGAGGCCTGGGCGATTTCTTCGGGCCCGGAACGACGGTGGGAATTCCCTTCGCAGCGCAGATCGGCGTGCGGGCGAATTTTTGATAACGAAGATCGGCTCCTGCCGGATGTTGGCAGCGTGCGCCGGATCTGTGGTGCGATCCGTGCTTGACTCGAATCGTGCCCGTATGGTATTACTTTTTAATTAAAGTAATCGGACGCTTATGGAATCAGCCATTACGACCAAGGGACAGGCAACAATCCCCAGGGCGATTCGCGAGCATCTCCACCTGAAGGCAGGGGATCGGGTGAAGTTTTTCGTGCATCCCGACGGCACCGTGGTCCTGTTGCCCAAACTTCCCGTCTCGGCCTTGCGGGGAATGGCAAAAGCCAGTAGACGGCCGGTCACCCTTGAGGAGATGGAGGAGGCGATTGTGCAAGGGGCCGCCGGCAGCAAGGCGCGTCCGAGAACACGCCCGAAGCGCCGATGATCGGTCTCGATACGAACATCGTTGTCCGCTATCTCACCCAGGATGATCCCGTCCAATCGGCGGTAGCGACGGAGATCATGGAACAGCGATTGAGCGAGGACGATCCAGGGTTCGTGAGCATTGTCGCCATCGTCGAGACCGTGTGGGTGCTTCACCGGGCATACGCCATGGCGTCGCAGGAGGTCGGCGCGGCCGTCGAGCGTCTGCTGCAGGCCGACGCCCTGGTCCTGGAGAACGAGCAGGACGTGTTCACGGCCATGATCACCCTCAAAGAGAAACGTGGCTCCTTTGCAGACGCCCTGATTGCCCAACTCAGTGCGCGCGCCGGCTGCGCTCACACGCTGACCTTCGACCGGAAGGCGCTGAGTCTGTCGGGTTTCAAGCCTGCTTAGTCCCAGCGCGGGTGAGGACAGCGCCGCTACAGGGCAATCCTCCACCTAATGACCCAGGAATGTCGCCAGCGTCTTGACCATGTTGCCGTTCGGATCGTCATCCTTCAGCGCCCAAACGTAGGCTCCCCCGAGTCCCCGCGCGGCGATATAGCGCGCTTTCAGCCTGGCCGTCAGTGGATTGTCGAAAGTGTAGAAGGTTGTAAGGGCGGGGTCGTAGAGCGATACCGCAACCCGGATGGGATCGAAGTACGGCACGTACCCGTTGGCCTGCAGACTCACCAAGGTTCCATAGGTCGCCAGTCCTGGCGTCAACAGGACATCGCATCCAGATTCGTTGCCGCTCCAGTCGGTGCACAGACCCGTACCGTCGGCCAGCGGAACAGGCGACAGTCCCGTAGACGACTGGTAGAGCCCGTGGTTGACATTCGGCACGCCGGTCCAGCCCGCGCCATAAAGAGGCACTCCCATCGTGTATTTGGAGGCCGGAACGCCCGCCTTGAGGTACGCGTTGACCGTATCGCTGATGTCAAGCTGCTGACCGTAATCAGGGTCTTGGGGGGAGTCGTATAGCGACGAAGCGTCGTTGGTCTGCGTGTCCCATGAGCCCGCGTAATTGTATCCGTCGATGGTGATGAAATCCACCTGGGCGGCGGCCTGCGGCAGGTTGATGTTCACGTAGTTCTGGGCGCCCGCCGGTCCGTCGAAGCTAAGGTTATAGCGTTTGCCGGTGGTCAGCGAAAGCTGGTTCAGCTGTCTGCGGAATTCCTGCAATAACAGGGTGAAGTTCTGGGTGTCGCTGGCGTTTGGGAATTCCCAGTCGATGTTGATTCCGTCGAACAGTCCCGGCGCCGTAATCCCCTCGGCGATGTTGCCCTGAATGAAGAGGCTGATGCAGGAAGTGGCCAGTTGCTGGCGGCCTGTAGCCGTGCTTGCAGCGGCCGAGAACGCTGCGGTGTTCGACGCGGACGAGCCGCCGATCGAAATCAGAACGTTCAGCTTGGGGTACAGCCCCTCAAGCTGCTGGATCGCGGCGAAATTGCCATAAAGCGGTCCGGGGTAAGACTGCCCGTTGACGCTCGGCAGGTAGGGATCCTCATAATCGGCCCAGGGATCAGCAAGGGTGCACCCCACGGTGGGACTCGATTGCACATTCGCGAAAGCATATATCAGGTGGGTCAGCCTGCCGGCCACCCCGTTCTGCTGGAGATTGGCAATGTTATATCCCGCGTAATAGATGCTCCACTCTTCGAAGTAGCCGCCCACAATCTTGTTTTGCTGCGCCAAGGCGGTCGTGACCGCAGCCACGAATACCAGCACGGCCATCGGGAGCGCCCTATACCAGCAAATCGACTGAGTCCTCATCGGAGGTCCTCCTTAATTGGAAGTTAGAAGCGTAGTGTCGCATCGGTCCTCACATCAACCGCAATGTTGTCGTGTGTGACGGTGAATAGTGGCACAGCGGCGCTTGAGTGTGCAAGGGAAAGGAGAAAATAGAAGGAGGAACGGTTGATGGCGCAGCCAGTCGCTACTTGGGCGCCGTCGGATCGGTCCCCTTCTCCGCCTCTTCCTGCATGTGCTCAGCCAGCAGATTCCAGCTCAGGAAGTGCCCGCCGGCTGCGGGCGCGCCGTTGTCGGGATCATAGTTCTCGTTCATGCCGCCGGTAGCCTTGATGTCGCCCACCAGCAGATTCACTGTGCGATCCGCCAATTGACGCGCGTCCGCCGCGTGCCCATAGTTCAGGAGCCCGTGCATCACAAGATAGTTTGAGATCACCCAGACGGGTCCGCGCCAGTACCCTGACTTGGCATTGTAGAGGGGCTCGCCGGGCGCGAGCGTGCGAACACCGTGGTTGCACCAAAACTCGTTGGGATTGAGCACGTGATCGCTGATCATGCGCTCGGCTTGCGCGGGCGTGGCGATGCCTGCCCAGAGTGGAACCAGGTTCGTCCAGGTTTTGATTTTGACGAACTGTCCGGTGCGCGCGTCGATGTTGAAGAACAGGCCGTCGGGCTCCGACCACATTTTCTCACGCACGCGATTCTCGAGATCATCGGCCTTGGCATTGTACGCCTGCGTGTCCTCGCGCTCTCCCAGCTTGTCGGCGAGCACGGCCAGGGCGCGGTATTCGCGATAAAGATAACACTGCAGGTCGACGCCTTCGGTCAACTGAGACGGGTTGTCGGAAACCGCGGGATTATTGTCGACGCCGCTCTCCACGCCATCGAACCACACGAAGAATCCATCGGGGGCGCGCCGGTTGTTCTCCCAGAAGTGGACGGTGTCTGCCAGTTTCGCGTAGTTCGTCTTCTTCGATTCGCCGTTCGGCTCGAGCAGCCATTGGTAGTCGTTCATGGTGCGCGAAGCCCGCACGGCCGCCTGCGCGAGAAAAGGTTTGCACTGCTCGGGCAGCGCCCAGAGCGCGTCCGGTGCGATTTCACGTGGCGTGTAGCCGCGCCAGTTGGCGTACTCATCCACGAACTCGAGAAAGTCCTCGATCGAGTTCGCCACCGGCTTTCCTACCCCGTCGTAGCTGAGCGCCACGCCCATGAAATACATGTCCCAGTCGAAGAGCTGAAAGTAGGGACCGGCGGGCACTAGATATTGGTGCTTCAGGATACCCTTGGGAGGCTTGACCACGTTCTCTTTGGCGTGAATCTGTACGAACAAGCGGCTGATCTCGCTGCTACTTTGTGCGCGGGCTGCACACCCCAGCAACAAGCCGCAGGCAAGCCCCGCACCTGCCCGGCGAATGGACGTGTTCACCCCGGACCTCCTCTTCATTGCGGCCGATCGATCTCCGATTCGCTCACCGGAGGCTGAACCGCGGCCTCGCCCTGGACTCCGGCGCGCTTGCGCGCGGAGAACATCGCGCCTTTCGCCGGGGTTACGCTGGCAAAAGCGCTCAGGCCCAGCGGCACGAAAATATCATCGTAGATCGCTTCCATGCCACCGCGCTTGAAATAGGTTTCGTGCCAGAACCCGGTGCCGCCGCTGTCGCGCACGAATCCCGCCCACCAGTCCTGATGCGGCAACGATCGTGCCCATTTTTCGAGCGATTGAAAGTCGCGCCAGTACTGCCGCATCCCGCCATGAAGCGGGAAAAGCGAATAGAAGATCGGCTCGTGAAGCAGCAGCCCCTCAGGCTTCGCAGCCACCGCTGCGGAAATCTTCGGACCGAACTTGAGCAGCGTGGCAACACCGCGCAATCGATTGACGCGCATTCCGAGGTAGATCACCACCAGGTCGGGATAAGCCGAGAGGTCCACTGTCTGCCGCTGCACAGAACTCTTTATCATGGGACATATTCTCCTAGCCGGCGGTCATAGACCGCCGCTATCACCGTCCCCTCCTTACGTCGCCGGAAGCTTGCGCACAAATGCGGCCAGATCGCGCAAGGTTCTTGCGAGTTGCTTGAAGCGCCGCAGCACAAGCGCGTTGGGCCCGTCGGAAAGAGCGCGCCCCGGATTTTCATGGACCTCCATGAAGACGCCGTCCACGCCTGCCGCCACGCCGGCCCGCGCCAGCGTCTCGATGAACTGCGGCTGGCCGCCGCTGCGCGTTCCTTCGCCTCCCGGAAGCTGCAGCGAGTGGGTCACGTCCAAAACAACCGGATATCCGAACTCGCGCATCACCGCCAATCCGCGCACGTCCACCACCAGGTTGTTGTACCCGAAACTCGATCCTCGCTCCGTGACGATGATCTTGTGGTTTCCCGTGCTGGCCACTTTCTCCACGGCATGCCGGATGTCCCAGGGCGAAAGGAACTGCCCTTTCTTGATGTTCACCGCCGCGCCGGAGCGTCCCGCCGCCAGCAACAGGTCGGTCTGGCGGCAGAGAAACGCTGGAATCTGCAGGACGTCACAAACCGCCGCGGCGGGCTCCACATGCGCGACCTCGTGCACGTCCGTCAAAACCGGCAGCCCCATCTCTCTCTTGAGGCGCGCCAACACTTCGAGACCGCGATCGAGGCCCGGCCCGCGGTACGAGCCCACCGCAGTCCGATTCGCCTTGTCGTAAGAAGCCTTGAAGATGAGCGGAATGCGCAGTTCGTGCGCGGCCTCAGCAAGGAACTTCGCAATCTTGAGGGCGTGGCGCTCGGATTCGATGACACAAGGACCTGTTATGAAGAAAAGAGGGCAGTTTCGACCGAGCTTGAGATTCCGAAGAGAAACTGTGTGATTCATCGAGACCATTTCAAATGGAAACTGGCAAAAGGCAAGGTTCAGAATTGCGCGGTTGGGGTACTCGCCGCCTCGGTACGGTCCAATGGCTTGATGCTGATGAAAACGCCAGCGTGCGCAGGCTCATTATGGTGATGGCCTTCGTTTGGCCGTGGCCACAGCCTTTTGACAACGTCGCTCTCAGTTGGTTGGACTCGTCAAGAATGTTCTCTTGCAATTTGAACTTTTCCATTTGCCATTTGAAATTTCTTTATCTTGAAACCGTGACCATCTTACTAACGCTCTCAGCACTGCCGCGAGCAGCGGCGCTCTCGGTTTCGTGCGAGACAACCAGCGGCGCCAGCCGCCGCGCTCGTTGCTTGACCGCCGCGCCGATAAACGCCCTGAACAGCGGCTGGGGATCGAGCGGACGCGACTTGAACTCGGGGTGGAACTGGCAGCCGAGAAACCATGGATGATCTCGGATCTCCACAATCTCTACGTAAGTCCCGTCCGGGGTGCTGCCCGTGATTTCGAGGCCGCCCGCCGTGAGGGTCTCTTCGTACTCGCGATTGAACTCGTAGCGGTGGCGGTGGCGCTCCGAGATTTCCAGCATTCCGTAGGCCTGATGCGCGAACGATCCGGGCTTCAGCCGCGCCGTCCAGGCGCCGAGACGCATGGTGCCACCGAGTTCATCAATGCCGCGCAGCTCACGCAGCTTGTAAATCACGCGATGCGTCGTGGCCGGATCGAACTCCGAGCTGTCCGCGCCATGCAGTCCGCACACGTGCCTCGCATATTCGATTACCGCGCACTGCATGCCCAGGCAGATGCCAAAGTACGGCACCTTGCGCGTGCGCGCGAACTCAATGGCGCGCAGCATGCCCGGAATGCCGCGCTTGCCGAAGCCGCCCGGCACCAGGATACCGTCCACCTCTTCCAGTTGCCGCTGCCAGTTGGGATCCTCTTCGAGACCTTCGGCTTCCACCCAGACCAGATTGGCGCGCACGTTGTGGGCGGCGCCGCCGTGCGCCAGCGCTTCCGTCAGGCTCTTGTAGGAGTCCTGGTACTCCACGTACTTGCCGACCATGCCGATGGTCACTTCGCCGTCCGGATGCTTCAGGCGCTCGACCAGGTCTCTCCAAGGCTGCATGTTCCGTTCGACCGGCGCAATCTGGAGACATTTCAGAATCTGAGTGTCCAGTCCTTCGGCGGCCAGCGCCAGCGGCACTTCGTAGATATTCTCCACGTCCTGAGCCGTGATCACCGCCTCCTCGGGAACGTTGCAGAAGAGGGCGATCTTGGCCTTGATATCGTCCCCCAGGCGGCGATCGGTGCGGCACAGCAGGATGTCCGGCTGGATACCGATCTCGCGCAGGTCTTTCACCGAATGCTGGGTGGGTTTCGTCTTCAGTTCACCGGAAGCGCCGATATAGGGAACCAGCGTCAAATGCACAAAGACGGCGTTTTCGCGGCCCTGCTCCAGACGCATCTGGCGGATGGCTTCAAGGAAGGGGAGCGATTCGATGTCGCCGACCGTGCCGCCCACTTCCACGATCACCACGTCCATGCCCTCGCAGATCTTTTTGATCGCGGCCTTGATCTCGTTGGTGACATGGGGAATCACCTGCACGGTTTTGCCCAGGTAATCGCCGCGGCGCTCCTTGGAAATGATGCGCTCATAGATGCGGCCGGCGGTGCAGTTGTTGTCGCGCGACATGCGCACATGCGTGAAGCGCTCGTAGTGGCCGAGATCGAGATCGGTTTCGGCGCCATCGTCGGTCACAAAAACCTCGCCGTGCTGAAACGGACTCATGGTGCCGGGATCGACGTTGAGGTAGGGATCGAACTTGAGCAGGGTCACTTTCAGTCCGCGGGCTTCGAGCAGGCAGGCCATCGAAGCCGAGGCCAAGCCCTTGCCCAACGAACTCACCACGCCGCCGGTCACAAAAATGAACTTCGCGCTCATACGCCTCCGTGGATTAAGGATGGATGCTGTCAGGCCAGATCGGATAAACGGCACTAGTCAGGAAACGGATCGAGAAACAAACGGCCCTGAGGGGAGGATGGCCCGCGTTCACAAAGCGCTCTTGCTGCGCTTCGCCGCTTCCGCGAGGTCGCCCGCTCAGTCGCAAAAAGGCAATCGCCCGTGTACCGAAGATTCGTTGAAGCGTGGAAGGATCAGAAACAATCGGTACGATCTATTATCCTGATTGGAGCGGCGGGTGTCAATCGGCCGATCAGCTAGGCAGTAGTCTCGTTTGATCCTCGGAACTCCACTTACCGTTCGTCATTCCCGAGCAAGCGGGAATCCACAATGAAGCAAGCAGAGAGAGCGTCAGAACGTGGATCCCCGCTTGCGCGGGGATGACGAAATTCCAAGCAGCGGTCAAACGACACCACTGCGATCAGCTGCGCGCGGATATAGGGAACGCAGGCAGGCCGTGACAGCAGCTGCGGCTGCAACACGGGCGTTGTCACGGGCTCCGCCGTCGCTGAGAACAGCAGCTACATTGATGCCTCAACTCTTCTTGGTGGCCTTGCCGTCCATCACGGTGCTCCACGTCGCGCCGTCCGAAGACACCTGGAACTTGTAGGAGTAGGACGACGAAGTGAGAATCCTGACCGTGAAGCGTCCGTGGATTGTCTGGCCGCCCATTTTCTCGTCGCTGGTCCACGTCCAGGTATCACCATCCACCGATCCTTTGGAATGCTCGGCCTCTCCCATGCTGTTGAACTCATCGTAGGTGTAGCCCTTGTCGTCCGGGCTGTAGCCCATGAAAGCGATTCCCGTGCCGTCGCCCATGGGAGTCTTGAACTCGGAGTGTACTTCGACGAAGAAGCCGCCAGCCATCCACGCCGAATGCTCGGTCATCGTGAATTTGCCTCCCGGACCCATCGGTCCCGGCTTCATGTCGCCGTCCGAAACCCACGTGCCCACGAAGTAGTCCAGTTTCTTGAGTTCCGGCCCGGGCTTGGGCGTCTCCATTTGGGCCCAAGTGGACGTTGCGCAGAGAACGAAAAGGCCTACCATCAGCAGGCTTCGCTTCATGACTGCAATGCTCCTTTGCGGTCAGATTCCGCCGGGGACGGAAGCTGGCTGAGGCGGACCTGATGGTAATGCGGTCACGGCGATGAGTCAAGGGCCGTGCATGAGTCTGCAAAGGGATAGGCGAGATGCCGGTCAGTGACGTGAGACGGGAGTCTTGTTGCGACGGCGGATCGTGAGAGCGTACAAGGTAAAGGTGAAAACGATCACGGCCGCGACGGCGGCGATGCCGAATCCCCAGCGGAAGGCGTGCGCCGGCGCAGCGGGCGCATGCTCAAAGGCTTTCACGGTCGTATAGATATTCACCGTCACAATCCACGCCGCCAGCGATGCCAGCAGCGCGGCCAAAACCCCTAACAGGATGCTCTTCGCCACCGCGGCTCTCCCCGGCCCGTGTCGCTAGTGATCAGGCTGCTTCTATGATAAGCTGCCTGCGCTCGCCATGGCCCACAAGCGCGATTCCAAGCAGCTCCGGCAAATCTGTAGCATCGCAGCGCGGGTGTTTTATGACAAAGGCTACGACGGCGCGTCGATGCAGGACATCGCCGATGCCGTCGGCCTCACCAAGGCCGGACTCTATCACCACGTGGGCAGCAAAGACCGGCTGCTCTTCGAGATCATGAACTATGGGATGGACACCCTCGATGAGGCGGTGGTCTCGAAGATACGCGGCATCTGCGAACCGCGCGAGCGCCTGCGCCAGCTCATCGCCGGTCACATCGACCTCGTCGTGCGCACCCGCAATCTCGAGATCACCGTAATCCTGCACGAGAACCGTTCGCTCAAAGGACCCCTGCGCTCGCGGATCAATACCCGCAAACGCGACTATATTCGCCTGCTGGAATCGACGATCGAGGAGGTTCAGACAGCCGCTCCGTCAACGCCGGTGATCTCTCCTCGCCTCGCCGCTTTCGCGCTGCTGGGCATGATCAACTGGCTGTACCAGTGGTACAAGCTGGGCGGCCCGGTCAGCGAGGAAGAACTCGTCCAGTCCTACACCCGGTTCTTCCTGCGAGGCTTCCTCGGCGAGGCCTGAAGCGCCCTGTGCCAGAACTCGTGGATTCCAAGCTTTTCGCTGATTGACATCGTTGGATGTACCTTGACGAGAATGCTCCCGGCGCGACGCTTGCCGTCATCCCCGCGAAGGCGGGGATCCACAGGCACGCGGACTCCAAGGCGAGTCCTCAGCCACTCCCTTCAGAAAGGGCTTCGACCCCGAAAGTCAAGAGGCTACATATCTCGGCTATGGTACGACTTTCTTCAGGAAGTGGAACTTGCCCTTCTTTTTGGTGGACGACGTGCCCTTGGCGGGATCATCGTTGGAGGTCTGAGCTTTTGACGACGCTTTGTCCGCGGGCTGAGCGGCTTCGGTAGACGGAGGCCCGGCGCTCGAAGCGGCCGCGTCCGGGTCGCCGCTCTTCGCCCCTGACCCGGCTTCCGGCGGCGAGTTCGAGGCCGGCGAAGCGGTTGTCTCCGGATCGGCCGCCGGCGGATTCGCAGCAGGAGGATTGGCGGCCGGTTGAGTGGTAGCGGGAGCCGCGGGAGCGGATGTCCCGCCCAGAGGCTCCACGGCAATCTGGGCATTCACGGGAGGTTGCGCCGCCTGCGCCGCCACCGTGCTCGCGGCCGGCTGCGGGCCGATGACCGCGGGCCCATGCCGCGTCTGTGACAGATCCGGAGCGGCCGTAAACTCGCTCATGACTTTCGCCGTCAAGCTCGTGTGGATTCGCTGTTGATTGACACGATCCGCGCGAGCGCGGGCCAGTGTGGCTTTGGACGCTTTGGGCACCGGCTTGTGCATGGCGACAAGCCGCTCTTTGGCCGGCCGGGCATCCGAACTGAGCGGATAGTAGGTGAGAAGACGGCCGTAGGCGCTCGCCGCCTCGTCGGGCCTCCGGAGCCGTTCCTTCGACTGACCCAGGTACCAGAGAGCCTGGTCCGCCTGGCTGAAATCAGGATAGTTGTCGGCGATCTCCTGAAACCGGGAAGCGGCGGCACGATTGACACCGTGTTTGAAGTACAGGGTCGCGGTTTCATAATTGCCCTGCGCGAGCACTTCATCCACCTCGCGCAAGCGTCCCTTGACCGAGGGCACGAGATAACTGTCCGGGTACTTTTCCAGGAATTCTTTGAACTGCTCCTGGGCGGCCTTGGCTTCGCTGAGATCACGATCCGGCTTGCCCATCAATCGGAAGTGCGACATGCCGGCGCGAAACTTCGCAACCGGAGCCTCCGGAGCGGTGGGGAAGAAGGTGATGAAGTCGTTATACTCGGCCTCGGCCTGAGTGAGTCCGGAGACGCCGCCTTCCTTGTAATAGGAATCCGCGGTGAGCAGTTTGGCCTTCGAAAGGTATTCGCTGTCAGGATAGGTGTTGATCATGGTCTGCAGCGTCAAACGGCCGACGTCATACCGGCCATGATCAATCTCGCCTTTGGCCTTCTCGAACAGGACCTTGTCCGGCTGGTCGCCGGGCGCCATGTTCGGCCCAAGGTCAACCGAGCGCTTGCTCAGCAGGATGCATCCCGGCAGGAAAATCGCGGCCAGAACGATGCCGGCGAGGCCCGCCGTTCCGCCACTCAGACTATTCTTTCGGGGTCGGACATCAAACTTCATGAAATCTAGAGCTTGCTCCCTTTGTAAGAATTCATCAGGCCTTCGTCGAAGAACCGGTCCCCACACGCCGGATCAGATCCCTGAGGGCCGCCTCGGGCTCAACAGTATCAAAGATGGCGAAACCGCCGATCAAGATGTCCGCCCCGGCCCCGGCCCAATCCTGCAGATGCTCCGCGCGAAGCCCGTACTCCGCGTGCACCTCGAAGCGGAGGCTCCGTTCCGCGCGAATCTGAACCGCCTGACCCACTTTGCGCAACCCAAGGACCGGAGGTTTGGTGTCGGTGTTCCCGGGAACCAGCGCGTGCTCGGAAGCCGGCCCGAACACCGGGTCGCGAGCGAGGATGATAATGAAATCAACCTCGTCGAGCACCTCCGCCGCCGTCTCGAGCGGCGTCGCGGGCAGCAGCGCCACGCCCGGCCGCGATCCCTGGCTTCGGACCAGATCGAGCGCCCGATGGAATTGCGGCGTGGATTCCGGATGCAGCGCGATTCGATCGGCGCCGGCAAAATCAGCGATGTAGCGCTCCGGCCGCTCGATCAGGAGATGCAAATCCAGTTCGAGCCGCGTCGCCTTGCGGATCGACTGAAACACGGGCTGGCCGATCGTCAGTTCCTGCGCAAAGTGGCCGTCCGCTACATCAATATGGCAGCGGCGGCACCCCGCCGCCTCAAAGATCCGCAAAGCATCTCCCAGACGCGCAAAATCCGCCGCCAGCAGCGCTGGTGCAATTAAAGCCATAAAGCCCCGGTGTCCTTGGGAGACGATCTGGCGCCACAGGTTACTTGGTAAGGGTAGCACAGTCCGGGTCGAAGGGTTCCCAGACTTTTCACTTTCGACTCTCGAGGTCTGAATTCTCGCCGATTCCACCCTTGAAAAATGGCCTCTTTCGCGCTTTTGATGTGGCTCCCTTTTGTTGATTCCAAACGACATTCCAGCTTTCGGCGTTGTCCACTGTGGGCGTCCACGGTCGAGTCCTGTTGATTCCAAAGGAGATTCCAGCTTTCGATGTAGCCCTTCCCGCGCCTCCGATGTAGCCCCCGCTTTGTTGATTCTAAAAGACATTCCAGCTTACGCTCTAGCCCCCCTTTTTGAGCCATGTCGTTGATTCGATTGCACATTCCAGCTTACGGTCGTGGATGTTATTTCATCTTTTCCGGGTGTTTCCGGGGGTACTGTAGGCCTACATGCATTGGCTAGCCGGGGAGCGCGGGGCCGCACGGGAGCCAAGCGCGTTTTGCGGTCGAGGACGGCGCCGGGTTGCTGGTCCAGCGCCAGGGCTTCAGGCACACCGACCAGGCGTGCGAAGTGGCGCTTTAAGTTAAGGAGAGAACGCTGCTTGCCCCCTGGGGTCCGGGGCCCGGTGGCTTTTAGGGCGTTGGCGCGGTTGGCGGCAAGGGCCGCAGGGGTAGATTGGGACGTACCACGCAGGGACATAGGACAACAACCTCCTGGCCAAATCTGGCCTGTTGTCCCTCCCCAACCCATGGGTAGCACAGTTGCCGGTATTTGTCAATGGATTAATAATCACGCTTTATAGACGGTCGACAAGTTGATGGTCGACAGTTCAAAGTCGGCAGTCGGGCGTCAGCAGTCGGCACACGGTCGCAATCACCCATCCGCGTCATCTCCTGGGTAGTCTTGCCCTGACTTTCAACTGTCGACTGTTAACTGTGAACTGCTCTTCAGATGATGACCATTCTGAGGGAGTTCGGCGTCGAAAACCGGATCTAGAAAGACGATTATCTCCGGGGCTTGCAGAATCTCGCGAAGGTTTGGTAGGAGCGAGTTGGGGCGGCGTTTCGTGGGCAGGCGTATTGGTGGCGAAACAAAAGCCAATCCCGTCGCGCCCCGAGAAATGCCAGCTGCATGGCAACTCGGCGAGGCTGTCACGCACTCATGCGCCCGAGGGTTGCGTGAACCAACCTTCTTTGTTAGCGACCTCGGCCACTGGGCGGATCCGTTCAGCCAGGGCGTTGCGGCACACCCTCTCAGCGTACCCAACCATCGATATCGGGAACCTCTCGGGCTGGGCGAGGATGAGTTCGCAGTGCTTGACACTGCTTGGAGACCGGTGCGCATAGGGACGAGTCCACAGCTGCTGGCAGGCGGCTGAAATAGCACCCTGGGCGTAGGTTGAAGCGACGACTTCCAGATTGGGACTCCACCGGCTTGTGCCAATGTTTGGGATATCGAGCGCCTGCTCCTGGCAGAGCAGCAACACGCAGCCGTCCGACCCTTTGTAGTCGGAAAGATACTTGGTGTACAGCTGCTGGCGCACGTGCCTCTTGCTGCGATTTGCGAAAACCGTGGCTATCCTGGGCGAAAGCGCCAACGGCAAGGATTGCACGGTGAGTGAACCTCGCGGAATACGCTCTCGAACCAAGCCCGAGGCAAGACGAAGGGAACGAATTAGAGCGAGCCAGTTCGGCTCAGCCATGTTATCGAGGAGCGACTGCAAAGGCTCACATACCGAGGCAAGCGTCGCAGCACTACCCCAGGTGAGAAGCGTCAAGCCGACGAGGATCGAATCGCGGGACGTCGCGGCCGCAGACAGCTGTCTTCGCCACCAAGCGGTCGAGCCAGCTCTCAGCCGGGCGTACCTGGATCGCTTGCAGAGCGGCTGGGAGCTGTCGACCAAATCTGTGTAGGCTGACGCCCTTTCATGGGCCGACCTAATTCCAGCTGCGACGTTGGCTATGGCAAAGAACGCCAGCCGATCACCCCAAGCGGTTCGGCATTCCTCGACGAGGTCGCTCCAAGGACCCAATTCAGCGGCCCATTGAGCAACCGGCCTCGAACTGTAAGAAGCCGCGGCATTCAGAGTTTGCAGACATTTGTTGAGGGTATCGTTCTGGGCACCGCCCGAAGGTTCCGGCGCATCGATCGAGTCCACCGAAGGATCATCTTGCCAGACCTTCGCTAATGAAACAGGCGCCGTGACCCCGAATGCCTTCGCGTATCTGCGCGGATCCAGCGCCCTGGCAAACCGGCTCAGAATGCTTGCGCCCGTTAGTACGGTCCAGGACCCGTCCAGCACGGCGTCGGCCACCAATTCGCACCTTCGCTCGTCAGCTTCAACAAAATCGGACCTACCCCCCAGCATGAGTGCGACCGCCGCGCGACGGTCGAGGGGCACCCCACAAAACAGACTCTCCATCTCCTTCAGACTTATGTCTTCTAAGACCCCGAGGATATCGCCATAGCGAACCCAATCCCCCGTCTGCCGCCCGTCTCCGTGACTCGCAGCGCTCTCCAACCAAAACGTCACCATTTCGACCCTGGTGCCGCTTGCTCTAGCTGCCTCGAGGACCAGAGGGCTGTAGTCCTTGGGGGGGGCACCACGCGCAATCTGCAAGCACCGCTCGACCAACAGGTCGCCGCCACATTTCTTCGGGAGGGCGATGGCCGGGATCGACCGCCCGTACCTCTCCGTCGGCGCCAAGAGAAGTCGCAGCCCTGGGCCGTTAAGCGCCAACTCCAAAACTTGCTTAACGAGCTTGGGATGCTGGGTAAACACCCAGTCCGACAGAAGTGTGATGGCTAGCGATCTCGGGTGCCTGGTGCTCGCGAAACCTTGTTCGGCGACCAGCTCCTGTATTCGGTCCACAAGAGAAGCCAACTCTCCCTTGCTAAAGCACCCGGCGTAAAATCGAGCGACATTCAGCCAGTAAAAGTTCCTTGCTATCGCGTCGAACCGGTCTGGTTTCGTGCCCCGCCTCTCGCTACCTGGAGGCGAGTATGGGGCGGTATCATATAGATATCTAGCTGCAAAGTACTCGCGCAGGGGCTGAACCTCGAACTCATAGGTCCCCTCTACTCGTGACACCACGGCGACTACTCGCTCCACCATTCCGGCGAATAGCTGAGCCGCAAGTAAAGGGTCTTGTCCCTCGGCGCACAGATAGTCTGTCAGTAGCCGTTGAAGCCGGTCGCTGCTAACACTCCCCCGCTCATAACCTTGCTCAGCTTCGGAATGTAAGACCCATGCCAAGTAGCGATGAATGTCTATCAGCAAGTCTCTGTGGTCGCGTACGAGCTGGCTCTTTGCGGACTCGCGGCTGAAAAACAAGTCGATGTAACTGTCATATAAGGCAGTCCTTTTGTCAGGAAGAGAGGTGCCGCGAGTGTGGATGAGGCTCAGAAGGATAGTAAGTTGCATGGGGTTTTTGGCGAGCTCGCGTATGTGGGGCTCGCCAAGCTTCTCGCTCAATATCTGCTTTACCTCGGTGGCCTCCCGCTCAACGAGGCGGCGCGCTTTGAGCCACTTCTCTGCGTATTCACCGATCAACTCCTTTGTGACCGCCTCCAAATGATAATGTCGAAACTCCTCCTCAGAGAACCCGGGTGAATTGGCAAAGGCGGCTGGACGGCTCGTTACGATTGCCTGAAGTGCCGCACAGTTGGCGTTTAGACGCTTAAGTCCCTTGGTTATCTCGTCCACAACCTCTCGCCGCCGCGAAATTTCCGCCACCTCGTCAAGCCCGTCGAAGACGAGCAATAGCGAACTAAGCCGCGCAACGGCTATCAAGTCGTCCACTGCAAACGCTATGCCGCCCGAGAGGTGACTTATTAGGAAGGCAAGGAAGGATTCCAGGGAGCGCTGCCACAGTGTGGGTGGAACGTCTGAATCCGTCGGGGAAAAAGGATCTTTCTGGATAAGCCATGCGGCGAAGTCGCGGAGATCTACCTTAATCGGAATGCGGAGCGGACCCTTTTTATGGTTACCCGGAACTTGCCCCAGTTCTGGCTGCAGCCCAAGAAGCTGCATCCGGTGAACCTGGCACACGTACTGTACGATCGTGGACTTCCCCTGTCCGGGTGCTCCTTCCAAGACCAGTTTAGGAATGTGGCTGGCCAGAGGGTGAAGCAGGAAGGCGGATGCGCCAAGGGAGGGAATGTCGGGGCGGTAATGAGCAAAATGACGATCGATATAAGGCGTCCATCTCGGAGCAAGGTCGTCCATGGACGCAACAGCCGATTCACCCAAGCCTTCGACAATTGATTGGTGGATGCGCACGGACTTCGCCTCGGGGTATCGCGGCGTAATCGGGACATCGATGAAAAGTTCGAGCAGTTTATTCTGCAGTTCCACCTGCTTGAATCGTACCTCCTCGTCCAGCGCGTGCTGCGCGGTAACGAAAGCTCTGATCGCCATGGCCCGGCGCTCCTGGTGCTCTGTCAGACCCACCTGAACCAACGAGCGAATAAGGTCCGGCCCGGTCATTAGCTCGGGATAGGACCATTTGAGGTCCCAGGCGTCGTCCAGGCGGCGGTCTAGGTCGTCGCGCCACCAGCACTCGGAAGGGATACTCAGATGGGCCGCCAGAATCTGCCTGACCTTGTCGACGGATCCCGCATCGGGGTGAGCGGTGCCCGGCACGTTGGTCAGGATGCGGTACTCAGTGGCGCCCTTCGGAATCAGAGTCTCGATTTTAGGTGCTTCCTCTTCGACTACTCCAGTTAGCCACTTATGAGGGTCTTCCATATCATTGGGGTTTCGAACGAACTTAACCTGGAAGACTACGAACTGGCCAGAGACGCTGGGAGATGGAGAGATTCCGTCGCGGCCTCCATCCGGCTGCCCGACCGGTAGGCACTGCGTCTTGGGGAACTGACGGACCAGGAGTGCCTGGCAAAACTGCTGGAACTTCTCCGGACTAAGGTTTTCGTATGGATAGGTCATGCTCCCACCGCCTCCGAGTCTGCAACGCCTGGTAGCCATGAGAGTTCCTGCCCGTTGCAGCCCTCGGATTATCTGGCTTAGCCGAAGTTACGTCAAGGGCTCGTATCGCGCAATCTAAAATGTTACCCGTGACGGATCGTCGTGCAATTTGAGAATGTTACCCGTTATGGAGACGGGTAACCGAATGAGTCGAAGATCGCGAAGGGACTACTTGCAGAGCATTT
>Ga0335085_10005064_pt1 | contig 21450 bp, 13 predicted proteins | sample Lox_Sample_45_FD_206712 | JGI IMG/M metagenome (GOLD analysis project Ga0335085, IMG submission 206712) | Soil microbial communities from Loxahatchee National Wildlife Refuge, Florida, United States - Lox_Sample_4.5 | ecosystem: Environmental > Terrestrial > Soil > Wetlands | place: USA...
GGGCGGATTCTCTGAGGTGCAGTCTCATGCGCCTAAGGCAGAGGTAATCGACTTGGGACGCGCGACAGTGTTGCCCGGCCTCATTGATTGCCATACCCATCTGATGGCCCGTGCAGCAGACACAGACGACGGATACACTTTGATGCTGGCCACAAAATCGCAGGCATTTCGCGCGCTCGAAGGTGCTTTCGATGCGCGGCTGACTCTGAACGCCGGGTTCACGACTGTTCGCGACGTAGAGAATGAAGGTTCCGGGTATGCGGACGTTGCACTCCGTGACGCAATCGGCCAGGGACTTGCGGAAGGTCCGCGCATGCAGGTGGCGACGCGTGGGATTGCAGCTGTTGGCCAGTACGAGCCCTTCGGCGTATCGCCCGACCTCCCCGATTTTCCTACCGGAGCTCAGATGGTGAGCGGGGTTGAGGATGCGCGACGCGCTGCGCGCGAGCAGATTGGACACGGCGCTGATCTGATTAAGGTCTACGCCGACTGGCAGCATCCAACTCTTACCGTGGATGAGATGCGGGTTATTGTGGAAGAAGCGCACAAACAAAAACTAAAGGTGGCGGCCCACGCCACGACGGCGGAAGGCATCAAGAATGCAATTACGGCGGGAGTAGACTCGATCGAGCACGGCTTCGGCGCGGATCGTGAAAGCCTCGAGATGATGAAAGCCCATGGAACTTTTCTAGTCCCGACAGTAGGTGTGGTGGACGCCCAGATTGAACTCCACAAGAACGACCCCCTCACTCCGGAACGGCGGAAGAGGCGCGATGCATTCTTGCAAGGCATACAGCAGTCCCTGCAGCAGGCCCTAAGCCTGGGTGTGAAGTTGGCATCTGGGTTCGACGCTAGTTCTCCCGCTGGGCAGGGACGAAATGCCGATCAACTGGTCGCAATGGCCCAGCGCGGAATCCCTCCACTGGAAGTGGTTCGCGCCGCGACTCTGAATGCTGCCGAATTGATGGGTTGGCAGGATGATGTGGGCTCCGTCGAAACTGGGAAATATGCTGACTTGATTGCGGTAGAAGGCAACCCACTCACTGATATCGCGATTCTGCAACACGTGGAGTTTGTGATGAAGGGTGGAACGATCGTGAAGGATGCCCTGATTCACTAAATCGATTCGCGGCGAGTAGTCGGCCACATGGAAGTTTTAACTCTAATTCCGACGCTGGCATGCAGATTGGACCTGTCTCGACAAGGGAATGCGGGATCTCCAGCAGGCAGGTGCCCGCGGCGGAATATTCCCCAATTCCGTGAGTAGCTGAGCGGCCGACGCCCTGGTTTGATCGAGTTCGCGAAAATCCAATCATCCTAACTGCCGAGTTGTCGTTTCCTTCCAGGTTTTGAGCACTGGGCAGTAGCTTCCACAGTCGCAGTATGTGACCCCAAACATCCACGGACACCGCGTGTTCAGGTGAAGGACAAGATGGCTGGCGGCAACCGAGCCACGATCCATGTCCGGACGTGCAATTTGCCTGGGGCAAGCGGAGAGTTCACTTGCCTCCCAACCTTACCTACAAACCAAGATGCGCAACATGCGCACAAATAAAGGGAGAATTCCACCATGGCTACGAATCAAAAAGTAATGCAGATGAAGCGGCATATCGTGATGGCGGCACTGATGCTGGCGGCCACGTTTGCCTTTTCCAGCATGTCCTTCGCCGGTACTGTCGTCGACGGCTGCGGAGACAACAAACCCATCACAATCACGCACTCAGCCGATTTCCAGACTCTGTGCTCTCGGAAACTTACCCTGGCGACCAAATCGCATTGCGTGGTAAGTGGTAGCGTGGCCCTCAAGAACACCGTGACGGGCGTCCACAACGAGTACCGTTTCACAGCGGATAACGACTTCAATCCGGTTACCGGAAAGAAGGCGGAGCGAATGCTCGATGTCAGTCAGAGCTCCGGTATCGACCCCATTGACTTGTCTACGTCGCCGTTAAACGATATGAGAAACCTCGCAGCCGGAACGTACACGTTCCGTCTCCTCGGACGCAAGGAACCTGGCGCTGAGAACATCGACGTCACGGCATATACCTTGGGCATTGTTTGCAGCGACGTGCAGTAGTTTTGACCCGGCGGAAGTGCGGATCGGAAACGATCCGCACTTTCCCCTTTGTCTTGATGCAAAACCCACTGCACTGCGGTAGTCTCATTGCTCGTGCATTGCCCCCGAAACACAGTTCCCGCCGCTCCGAACCTGCCGAGCGTATAATGCCTGCAATTGGGTCGTTGGAAATCCCCTGACAGGTGATGGTCTTCATGGAGCCTACTGACGTCACGGCTCTGCTCGGCGAATTGACCAAAGGCAACCCGGAAGCCGGGCCGAAGCTAATTCCGCTTGTTTACGGCGAACTCCGCCGCATGGCTGCCGGCTACATGCGGCGAGAGCGAACAGGCCACACGCTCCAAGCCACAGCGCTGGTTCATGAAGCTTACCTGAAGCTGCTGGGGCAGCATTCCGTCGACTGGCAGAATCGCGCCCACTTCTTCGGGATCGCTGCCCAGGTTATGCGGCGGATCCTGATCGACCACGCGCGCAGTCATGTCCGGGACAAGCGGGGCGGCGGACGCGAGGCTGTTCCGCTCGATGAGGCTCTGGTTTTCTGTCCAGAGCGGTCGGCGGATTTTCTTGCACTGGACAGCGCACTGGAACGGTTGGCCGAAGTCGATCCTCGTCAGGCCAGAATCGTCGAGCTCCGATTCTTCGGTGGACTCACGGTCGAAGAAACCGCCGAGGTGGTGGGCATCTCGCCCAAAACTGTGAAACGCGACTGGAGCGTGGCGAAGGCCTGGCTGCACGGCGAACTCAAAGCCAACTATGGGAACGAAGCAAGCCAAGTGGGAAACGGTTAAGGCTCTCTTCGAGTCTGCCCAGGAGCTTCCGCCCGACCAGGTATCGCCCTTCCTCGCCCAAAAATGCCAGGACACCGAAATTCGGGCCGAAGTGGAGCGACTCTTGTCGGAATACCGGCAAGCAGGGGCGTTCCTTTCTACCCCCGCCATAGGGCGGCTATCGGACGACTCGCACGAAAAAATCGAGTTTCAGCCCGGCGATCTCCTGGCAGGGCGTTTCAAAATCATCGAGTTTATCGCCTCTGGGGGCATGGGAGTTGTATACAAGGCGGAAGACGTCGATCTGCGGCGCTTCGTAGCGCTCAAGTTTCTCACTGTCGCTGAAGGTGACTTGCAGTCCCAGGCTCGCCTGCTCCGGGAGGCCCAGGCGGCCTCCGCTCTCAACCATCCCAACATCTGTACCATCTATGAGGTCGGTCAACATGCCGGACGCTCCTTCATCGCCATGGAGTTTCTCGAGGGTGAGCCCCTGAAACAGAAGCTCACTCAGGGTCCTCTTGCGATCGACTCAGTCCTTCTTCTCGGAATCGAAATTGCCGATGCCCTCGAGGCCGCTCACTCGGCCGGTGTTTTTCATCGCGACATCAAGCCGGCCAACATCTTTCTCACTCGCCGAGGGCACGCCAAGATTCTCGACTTCGGCATTGCGGCGGGAAGCCGCATCAGCGAGCCTGTCGACTCCCTCAACCAACGCGAGGGAAGCGATACCGGGCCTACCACTCCCGGCCTCATCGCAGGAACCGCGGCCTACATGTCGCCCGAGCAGATTCGTGGTGAGAAACTCGATGCGCGCACAGACCTGTTTTCGTTGGGCGTCACGCTATATGAACTCGTGACGGGAGTGCAGCCGTTTCGTGGGGGCGATGTACGTTCCATCTCCCATGCGGTCTTGAACACATCGCCGCCGGAAGCCTCGCAGGTTCGTCCCGACTTGCCGGCCGAGCTTGAGAAAATCATTCAGACCGGCATGGTGAAAGATCGGGAGTTGCGATACCAGCGAGCCTCTGACTTGCGGGCAGATCTCGAACAGTTGCGTCGCGACCGCGAATCCACGTTGCTGGTGGCGCCCCTGAGGGCGCGAACGAAATGGGCCTGGGCATTGGCGGTTGTACTGCTGGTGGCGCTCGGAGTTATGAGTTGGTTGCGCCTTCGGCCGGTGCACCTCGAGGAAAAAGATTCGATCGTACTCTCCGATTTTGTGAACAAAACCGGCGATCCCGTTCTCAATGACGCTCTCAAGGCAGGATTACTAGCGGATCTTGGACAATCTCCCTTCCTGAACATCCTGTCTGAAGACAACGTCGCGAAACAGTTGCGTTACATGGGACGTCCCGTAGATGCAGCTTTTACCGCGGGTATCGCGCGTGAAGTATGTCAGCGCGAGGGCAGCAAGGCGCTGCTCGTCGGGAGTATCTCCACCATTGGGACGCATTATGCGATTACATTAAGTGCCTCCAACTGCGAAACCGGCGCTTCCCTTGCAATGGAGCAGGCAGAGGCGCAACACCGCGAAGACATCCTCTCGCGCCTTCACGATGCCGCCCGGCGTCTTCGTGAGAAGTTAGGCGAATCGCTGGCTTCAGTTGAGAGAAACAGCATCCCCCTCGAGCAAGCCACAACTTCTTCCCTGGAGGCCTTGCAGGCTTTCAGCCAGGCGCAGCGAACATGGCGCACGCAGGGTGACACCGCCGCGATTCCCCTCTTCCAGCGCGCCCTGGAACTCGATCCCAATTTTGCGCTCGCGCTCTCCGACCTCGGAACCATGTATTGCAATTTGGATGAAGCCGAGCTCTGCTCACGATATGTCGGTCAGGCGTACTCTTTGCGCAATCGCGTCACCGGACGTGAGCGATTCGTTGTCGAATCGAACTACTTCCTCTATGTAACTGGAGAACTGGAAAGAGCTGCCGATGTTTTTCGAGAGTGGAAGCGCCTCGACCCCAACATGCTGTATCCCTATATAAACATGGGGCTGGTGGAAGGCGAACTCGGTCGCAACGAACATGCCCTGCAAAACGATCTGCAGGCTTATGCTGTCAAGAAAGACACCGCCGTCGTTTATAGAAACCTCTCGGAAGATTACATGACGTTGAACCGCCTGACTGAAGCACAGGCCATTCTTGATGAAGCACACAGCAGAAAGCTGGATGAATCCCTGCTGGAGAGCCACTATCGCCTGGCATTTCTTCAGGGTGACGAGCAGAAGATGGAGTTGAGTGCCCAGGCCGCCCTTCGCCGGCCAGAAAATGAATCTGAAATCCTGGCCATGCAGGCAGACACCGAGGCATTCTTCGGCCGCGTCAATAAGGCGCGTGAACTGTCTGAGCGAGCCGTTCACGCAGCCCTAGCCTCGAATTCAAAGGAAAATGCCGCAAATTGGGAGGTAACGGCTGCCCTGCGAGAGGCCGAATATGGCAATCCCACTGAAGCCACGAAGTACGCGCGGTCTGCCCTGCGACGGACATCTTCGCAGGGAGTGCAGATTGCAGCAGCCTTAGCCCTCGCCCGGGCGGATGATGCTGTCACTGCCGAAGAGATTGCCGATGCATTACAGAAACGGGGGCCGCTCGACACGCTGCTGGTCAATTACTGGCTGCCGACTATTCGAGCTGCCATCGCATTACAGGGATCCGATGCGGCTCAGGCGGTGCGGGAACTCGAGAAAGCCAAAGTGTATGAACTTGGTGGAAACAGGCCGCCGTTCACTGCCGGGGCGACACTCTACCCCGCATATCTTCGAGGGCTTGCCTTTCTCAGGTTGAAGGAGTGGGCTGCGTCCAGGGGGGAGTTTCAGAAGATTCTCAACAATCGAGGCCTGGTGTGGAATCTTCCGACCAGCGCGATGGCACGTTTGCAGTTGGCACGAGCCCATGCGGGATCGGGAGAGCATGAGCAGGCACTGGCGTCGTACCAGCAATGGCTCAACCAATGGAATCGAGCCGATGCCGACGTCAAGGTTCTGCAACTCGCGCAGAAGGAGTTCGCGGACATCGCGCGCTAGCGACGCAGATGCCCGCGACAATAACGCCTCAGTTGCTAACCTCAGAAGTGGTGCCGCCTCCGCTTGAGCCTCCATTACCAGTCGTCGTGGTACAGCCTGAAGTGCATCCTCCCCGTCCGCCGGGAGGAAAGTGCGGGTAATCTTCCGGCGCTCCGACGGGCGGATACACGATCACATTTGCGGAAGGCGTGCGCCCGCCAACGCTTCCAGCAAAGTCGAATAACGTGTATTCCGTCCAGAGTTGAACTCCGCTCTGACAGGAACTGCCGGCACCGCACAGCTCAAACACTACGCCGCAGCCATTTACTGGACATGTTCCGCCGGTCGTGCCTGCCTGGCTCGCGGTTCCGTAGAGATATTGATTTCCACCGATATCGAGTGCGAGAGTCAGATCCCCGATTGGAGCTGCACCATCGAGACCGCCACCGAAGCTGTACAGCACACTTTGGGCAAAGCTGCCGCCGCTCGGCTGCAACTCAAACACGACACCGCAGCCTGTAGCGGCGAACTCACAAGCGGGAGTTCCACCGGACTGTGTTGTGCCGAATACATTGCCTGCCGTATCGATCGTGACGGCGGCGTAAGGATACGCACCATCCGATCCGCTGAAGGAATAAAGGAACGATTGCACCCAGTCTGCTCCCGAAGGACTCAGACGAAATGTCGTCCCCTTATTCAGTGTTCCTCCAAGGGATGTGGTTCCCCACAGGTTTCCGACCGCATCAAAGACGACCCCCGCGCGTGGCTGAGACCCGTCGCTGCCGGAAAACGCAAAGAGCACGCTTTCCGTTCCTGACGGAGCAAGACGAAACACAACTCCTTTTCCATGGGCACCATCCTGAAATGTCGTCCCATAGAGGTTGCCCGACGAATCGCGCACCAGCCTGGATTTCGGGTGTGATCCCCCAGTACCACCCGCGAAAGAAAACAGGATGCTTTCAGTAAAGTGTCCACCGCCGGTTGCAGTCAGCTTGAATACTGTACCGAGGCTGTGCGCACCTCCATTGAAAGTGGTTCCATACAAATTTCCGCCGGCATCCATAACCAGACCGGCCTGAGGATTTGCGCCGTCGGTGCCGCCAAGAAAGTGATACAGAACTCGGTAGCCAGTCCCGTCCGGCCGAATAGCGAAGACGGTTCCACAGCCCAGTGCGCACGCGGCGGAAGCACCTCCCTTATTCGTGGTGCCGAACACGAATCCGCTGCTGGAGTCATACAGTAGATCGCCCAACGGGTTCGACCCGTCGGTCCCACCAGCAAAGTTGTGCAGGGTTGTCTCGGTGCTCCCATAGCCGAACGGTACCAGTACCGCCAAAACCCAGGCGATCCACAAACTAAAGAACGATATCTTCATAATGGTCCTCACGCGTGAAAGCTGAATCCTGTGAGACGAGAAGTTAGCGCAGTGCCCCGAATCAATGATCGACGGTGGAATATTCCGCCGCGCGATTGTCAAACCTCCTCGCCTCTATTGTTAACGCGTCGTTCAAGAGATGAAGGGGTCATTCAGAGCACAGGATGATCAAGCGAAGCACTTTCAGTTACGCCAGACCTACGACCTCATTTCGATCATTCTTTGGGACAGGCGCACTTTGGATTTTGCGATCGGCTGAAAGTGGGCAGGTGCAGTTCGGAGAATGAGTACGAAATACCAACCAGCGGGACCACCCTGGTCCGCAAGCCTCCATCACCCACCTCAAATGTCGCGTTCGCTGTGAGCAGCAGATGTCTCGTTGGGTTTGCCTTAAGTCCAACCGCCAAACTATTGAGCTGGTAGGAGCCATTCACCAGAACAACGCTCGGCAATGTCTGCGGTTTCTGGTTGACCATGGCCGAGAGACTTCTCGGTGCGGAGATTTGCGGGGCATCGAAATAGAACTGGCCCACCCAGTCTGCTACTACGGTCAGGCGTTTGGATACGCCAATATCCGCTCCGGCTGCGTAGCTGAAGAATGCCGGCAGGTTCTGCTTACCCTGCTGGTTGCTGGCGAGGGAGGACTTGGCATTCCATTGATAGCCAACGTTCAAGTGCGGCGCAAATCGGCCACTGCTTGCGATGACGAAATAAGGTTTCAGTCCAATCGCGCCCGATCCAAGGAAATTCTGTTCGTCTCCGGTGGGTAAACGGAATTCGCCGCCCACCGCAAGTCCAAGGCGCTCCCCCTTCATGAGCGTGCCCTTGGCTGAGATGACGACGTCGCCGATCCCGCTCGCTGAGCCAGACACAAACTCTGTAAACGATGCCTGGGCCGGATTGGAGGTGCTGAACTCAGTGCCGGCTGTATTCGCGCCCATGGAAATCCTTTCGAACGGAACCGCCACAGACACGTCGATCGTTCGGGTGAGCCCGAAGGTGCCGAACGCCACAAACTGATCGACTTTGGTGTCTACCCGGTTTTCGGTTGAGGTCACAACCTGCGCGGATTGCTCGTCAGGAAACTGAAAGAGAAGAGGGAGATTCTTTAGCGAATTTCCATCCAACTCTGTGAACCCAAACCGCTGGTAAGTGAACGCAAGGTAAAGCTTGTGTCGGCCGATAGTTTCCGCCCGTTCGGTGAGGAGTGGTCCAAAACTCTCCTGGGAATCTGTGTATACCCCCAGAGCCTTGTCAAATGTGAAGAGGAATCCCGAAGCTGGTGTCGCCAAGGGAAGTTGGGCGATACGAGTTCCAAAGGCCTCGTTGAAAAAGTTGAACGTCGGCGGATTGGTGTGAAAGGCAGTTGGCAGGAGACACGCCAGCTTGGTATTGCCGCACGTAGTGGTTTGCCCCACGGCGCTCATCGAACAGAACAAGCCTGCCAAAACCATCGTTATGAGTGCGCGTGCGAGCATGGTTGTAATCCTTTGCTTTGAATTCCACAGTTCTTTCCAACTGAGTTTGTCTCTCCTGAGTGTCCGTGCCGATTACTGGAATGGGCTCACCGTGAGCGGGACGATCAATGACGTCTGGATGAAGCCACTATTGCTGGTTGATCCGACGGGCACATCAACGACCGTGACCTGATAATTGCCGGCGGGAGTAACGAGCGAAACTTGAGGCGCGGTGAATCCGCCGCCACAGGAAGCCGTGAGCAATGCCACAGCCAAGAGTCCGCATGCTGTGAAGCTCATGGACCAGCGACGTCGCCGCGGTCGGGATGAAACGAAACCTATTCCGAGCAGACCGATAATGGGCAAGGGCATCCAGCAGGCGTACGCCCAGGTTCCGCGGTTCGTATTCAATGCGGCTGCCGTGGCCTTGCCGCTTGTCTGAATCACGATGTTCACTGGCTGGGCGGTTGCAGTCAGAGTCACCTCGGGCGGATTCGAACTGCAACTGATGCCGAGTTCCGATGCGTCTTTCACTAAGCCGTCACTTGTGGTCACTGTGGTGCAGAGGAACGTGACTTGTTCCGATTGCACGGGAGGAGGAGCTGTGAGGGTGACCGTCACAGTCGACGATTGTCCAGCGAATACCGGAGGTGCCATTTCCGTGCCGACCAATGTCCATGAATATTGGGCAGGTGGGGATTGCAGCTGCGAGGAGTTTGTGGCTACTACTGAAATCGGAAACGTTGCTTCGCCTTGGTAGCTGCCGTACGTGTGCGTGGCTGTAAACACCCCGCTGTTCGGTCCAGAGCTGTCGGGCGACCCATCTCCGAAACTGATCGTGGTCATTAATTGTTCCCCCTGAGGGTCGAGGCAAGTTGCTGTTGCAAGGACGGTCAGTGGGTCGGTAAAGGTTGACGAGCCGTTGCCTGCCACAACCAACGTGCAACTCGGCGGCTGGTTCGTGGTTACCGTGATTGTTGCAGTGTTGCTGTCGATCGCGCCCGCGACGTTCGTAACCTGCACCCAATAGTCGGTCGTAGAAACCAAAGCCGGCGTGGTGAATGAACTTGCAAGAGCCCCTTCGATCGGCGTTGAAGTGTCGCCGGTTGTTCCCTGATACCACTGATAGAAAGCGGGTGCCGCACTGGTGGTTCCCACGATCAAGGCGACGCTTCGTCCGGAGGTAACTGTCTGGCTCCCAGGCTGCGTCGTAATCACGGGAGGGTTGGCCATCATCGCTGCGACTCCCTGAGGCGCACCAAAACCATTGCCGCTTCCCAGAGTCGCAACTGCACTTGTCGCAGTGTCAATTACGGAGACAGTGTTGTCCGCATTGGTGACGTACACGGAGCGCGCACCCGGACCTATTGCTACACCTGTCGGTCCCTGACCGACCGTGACGCCCTGCGATGTTGGAGGAGTTGTAGTGAAGTCGATCACTGAAACGGAGTTTGGCAGCGCCGCAATTGTGGGCTCACCCGGTTGAGCAAGATAAAGCAACCCGTTGGGCAGCATTCCCAATCCGTAGGCCGTGAGGCCCAGGAAATTGCCCAAGTCAAATTCTGTTTCTGCGCCTGCCTTGCCGCAGGCGATACCCACAAGCAGATTCGGGTTCTGAACGGATACACAAACGGTTCCGCCATCTGTGCTCACGGCGATTGATCCTGTCTCGGTGAAATTCGGCACGGAAAAGAACGTGCCTGTCACGGCAGGTGGGCTTGCCGACGTGTCAACCGTCTTGACGCATGCGATATCGAGACCTGAGACATCCGGGCATAGATCTGCGACGTACGCAGTTGTTCCTGTGAGAGCGATCGCGATGGCAGTGGGATGAGTGACTCCAACTACCGGTTGGCCCAACGTGTTTGTTTTTGTGAAGATCTGGTCAATCGCAAAAGTATCCCCAGCTCCTTCCACGATGTAGACCGACGTACCATCGGGTGTAGCAGCGACCTGTGTCGGAAGCGGGATCGTGAGATCTGTCACCGTTGCGATCACCGAACCTGTGGCCGTGTCAATTACCGACACATTTTGGGAGCCCTGAACAGCAACATAAGCAAAGGCGTTGTCCGGTGTCAGTGCCACACCTGCGGGTAACTTCCCCAGCCGGATTTCACCAATCACCTTGTTTGTGGTCGCATTGATGACAGAAACAGAATCACTCCGGCCATTGGCAACGTACACGCATGGATAATTCGCAGTGTTTGGCTTGCAAGCCGGCGGTGCTTGGGCAGTTGCAAATCTCGATGCAAGCACAAGCATCAAGATGGCAAAAAGCAATGAGAAATGTCGGTCCACATCGTGCGTAGCATGTCCTGACACTTCACATGCCGCTGCCTGCGTAACATGGCAACGTCTACTCTGACTTAGAACGAATTCACACGACTTGCACATTGCTGGTCCTATCGCCGGGCTTGCGCCCGTCCCTTTCAGTCTCGCCAATTCACCTGTCTCAAGTTTGTAGCGATCAATTGCTACTGCGCCTTCACCCCATCCACCAGCCAATTCCCCCCTGCGACCTTCCTGAGTTGAATTTCGACGGAATTCGCTTGCGGTGGTTGTTGATGCCCGGCCCGCGTCCACTTCATCCATTGATCGGCTTTCACCACCGCGGTATCGCCCGCGAGGGTGATAGCGGGGCTTCTCAGTTCCACCATCACCGCTTTCGCTCCATCGAATCCAGACCGAAGGCCCCTCACCTGATTCCTAGAGAGCGTCGGCCAAACCTGCTTCAGCAGATCGATGTCCATGCTGGCGTAGGCCTCTTCATAACGATTCAGCGTCACATGAATGGCTTCTTCCTCGGGGTTCGCCGACGGCGGAGGGAGTGAAATCTGCTCCGCCGTTGTTGCCTGCACAAGACCCTCTCCGTTCCGGACAAACACGAAGTCTCCCCCGTCATGTCCGGAATCGCGGATAGCGGTGTACTGCGGCATCTGCCTTGAACGTCCGGGAACCTGAACTCTGATGTACTGGTCGAACAGTTCGCTCGCCGAGAATCTTGCGAATGACATTTCTTTCAATCCACGAAGAAGTGCGTTCGCAAAGACCGAGTGATTGCCATGGCCCGGGGTGTCGCTATCGGAAACAGGTTCGTTTCCGCCGCTGGCCAGCAGATTTCGCGAGGCTTGCTCCAGCATCCTGGCCAAATACGGATCGCGCACATCAGCGACACCATCCCGAAGGTCCGCCGCACGACCCGCAATCTGTCCGGAATAACAGCTGTCAGATACAACCAGCACGTGGCGAGCAGCAATGGCTCTTGCCCGGCTGGTAATTTCGGTCGCGATGATCCAGCGTGCATACGTATCCTGACCGGCATCGACGGGAGCCCAATATGCTTGATCCTCAGGCTTGTCGTAGAAGCCGTGACCGGCGTAATAAATCAGGAGGTTGTCATCCGGCCCGAGGCTGTGCTTGTCCTTGTCGAGAGCTTCGATGATCTGATCGCGTGTGGCGTCCAACAGAAGCCGGGCGTGAAACCCATACGTGTCACGCAGTATCTTTTCAACCTCGGTGGCGTCGTTTACCGGGGTGGCGAGCTTGGGCAAGTGTTGATAGTTGGCGATACCAATCACCAGGGCGTAGTAAGTGCCGTGATTGTTCGCCATCAGTTCGGACGAAGAGGACGTTACGGGTGCGACCTGGCGTTGAACGGTGATGCCCTGCGCGAACATCATCGACAGACTCGTCAGAAGCGCTCCGAGATTGAGCGTCATCCGAACCGCCGAACCGTTTCTGATTCGCATAGTCGTCACCTTCGCGCGAATGCTGCACGACGCCTGCAAGAGCATCCAACTGCGCCTTCAATTCCCTGATTGTTCGGCTGCCCCAGCCGCGACAAGACGCCCTGGGAAGGAGTGCTTTCCTTCGGAGATACCGGAAGCTTCCTAACTCCAATTGGATAGTGTCAAGAAACAGAGCCGCGTTTCTCCTGACGGAACCCGTGTCAAATGACAGAGCCAGGAATGCGGCTGATCGCACACGATGATCGTGTGCTCGTTCTATGTGTCACCGTTCCTGCAAGTGGAGTCGATTTCATGGGTTAGCACAGACAAACAATGCGGAAGTGCCAGGTTTCATCCGCGATCATAGGCGGTTGTGATTCAAATCACAGACCCTTGTCTCCCTGCACGGCAGAATCGCAAGCAAACATCTGCGGCAATCAAGGAGAGCTTTATGCGCACAGCTAGCGTGGTCCAGCCCGAGACACTGCGGACCTTGCCCTCTGACGCGGCGCGCCAAGTCCAGTGGGGATTCGCCGACCGCTACGACTTGCAGATGCTGGTGCAATCCACGCGAGCGGTAGCGCGCGGTCCAGTGGCGAGACTCGTGGCCAACGGCGGACGAAATTCGCACGAATGGACCGAAGGCAAGGCCGCCCTGCTGGAGGCATTCGACGGGGCTGGGATCACGGCAGTATTCATGGATCCGGAAGAAGGTGGCCTTTTCGCAGGTCCCAAGAATCTCGCGCTGGCGCTGGTCGCATTCGAGTTGGCATGGGTAGATGGTGGCGCTGCGACTGCCAGCCTCGCCGGGTGTTTGGCACTGGCTCCGATCCACGAGCGTGGAACCGAACAGCAGCAGCGGTATTACATGAAATTGGCTGCTCCCGCGCAGCCCGGAGATGATCGCAAACCCTGGCGCGGAGCCTTCTGTTTGACCGAACCGATTCCATATGTGGGCGTCGATACCGGCATGCTCAACGGCAAGATCAGAATCGTGGAGTGGAAACCTGGCGAAGAGCCGGTCTTGCAGGTGGAAAAGCGAGGACGCTTCATCACCAACATCGGTTTTGCCAACTTCGTGACGGCAGCGGTCGATTCCGACGACCAGCGCATCAAGGGCAGTTGCATCGTGATTCTGGAAGAAGGCGATCCGGGTGTCTTCGATCGCGGCACGCCCACGCGAAAAATGGTGCACCAGCTTTCGTCAACGGGCGACCCGATCTTCAGCCTACGAGTGCCAGCGAACCGGATCGTCGGTGGGTATGACATCAAGGATGGAGTCCTCGTTCCCAGATACAACCACAGTGAGGTAATTGAGGCCGTATTCCGCCGCACGCGCGTGACCGTAGGTGTGATGACGGCAGCTAAACTGCTTTCGGCTGTCGAACCCGTCATCCGGTATCAGCGGGGAAGATTCCGCGGGGCCGAGACCGCCACGCCGGGATCGGTGCGATACGAACTCGGGTTGCAGGCGCGGGAGGACACACTTCACCGACTGGTCGATGTATGGGCAACCGGCGAAGCAAGCGCCTCGTTGGGCTTTGCGGCGGCGCGGGCATTCGATGAGCTTGATCCGTTAGAGAAGAAAATGGCCAAACTTTACGCCGAGCGTGGAATTACCGGAGCCAGAGCCAAAGCGAAGCTGCTGAAAGAAGCTTCCGATCAGGCCGTTTCCTTGCTGCTGTTGCGGCCGGGAGATGCCAGGAAGGAAGCGCTGCAGTCAGATCTGCTGCTGCGATTTGTTGCGCTCGATTCGTTGGCAGACGTTCTCTGTCCGGCCGCGAAATTATGGAATACCGGTTGGGGCGCGCAGATGATGCGTGAGGCCGTCAGCCTCATGGGCGGTTACGGGATCACAGAAGATTGTCCAGGATTCCTGGGTAACAAGTGGATGGATGCGCAACTTGAAGCTACATACGAAGGCCCCGAGGCAGTACAGCGTCGTCAACTCTCGGTCACGATGACTAATCCCGTTTTTCTGGCGCGGCTTAAGAATTGGATTCGCGAGATGCGCGAGATTGCTTCTGAGCACCCACGCATCGGTGCCTGCGCTCTTGCCACCGCCATGACGATGTGGCTATGGACACTCGATCATCTGCAGCACAGCAAGGACGCGGATGGAGGAAAGCTGTACCAAAGCGCTCGTCAGGGAGTGACGTTTCCTCTGGCCGATGCGCTGTGTTGGCTAGTGGCGGCACGATGCCAGATCGTCGATGTGCTGCGGCTCCAGAAAGAAGGGGCCGCGGATGCCTCAATGGCTGAAGGTCTGCCCGGACTCGTGAACTTCCTCAGCGATCTTTGTGAGGTGCAATCGGCTCGGGCCAGCGGAGAGGTCGCTCGTATCTGCGCAGAGCTCGTCTTTGGCTATAACCGACACCCTGCGTGGGATGAGGAGGGAACGCGCGGCTGCTGGCACGAAGATGAGCTGGAAATGCTCGAAGGCTTCATGCCAGGGATCAATTCCTATCGCTTCGATGTTGTCGGGAAGGACGGATCGCATCCTAAGAAAGCCGGCCCATGCGTGAACTGCGCGACAGAAAGTCCATTTCTTTCTCTGCATGCGAAATTGGCGGGATGCCTTACAGGTTCTCGTCTCGCCAAAGACCGCGCGGCTGAGGGAATCTCGAAACTGATGATTCCTGAGGCACTGGACTATCCCGCATGAGCACGTCTCCTTCATCGTCCGCGATCCCGGTCGATCGGCAGGAGATGTCTGTCGACATCGCTGGTGTGGGTTTTGGCCCGGCAATGGGTGGGTTCCTGACTACGCTTTCCCGTCAAGTGCTAAACGAAGATGGCACTCCACGCCTTGAGAGCACGGTCTCGCCCGGAATGCCTCTTCAAGTGATCTGTTATGAGCGTGCGGATGGACTTGGTTTTGGCGTGTCAGGTGCGGTGACGCGGGCGCGCGGAATTCGGACGAGTTTCCCGGGAATTGATCTCACGCAAATTCCGATGGCGGCTCCTGTTGCGACTGAGAAGCTCGTCTACTTACTCGATCCGATCGGAGCCAGCCGACGTCCATTTGTTTTTTGCATGAAGGATCGTGTGATCCGCAGCTTCGGTTCGATTTTCCGGTTGAAGAACGACGCTGTTGAGTTGCCGTTCACTCCCAGATTCATGCGAAAGCATGACGGTATGATCTTTTCTCTCGGCCAGTTCAATCAGTGGGTCAGCGAACAGATTACGAGTTCGGGCGTTGTTCAGGTGTGGCCCGGAATGCCAGTGGGTGAGCCTCTAATCGAAAACGGTGTGGTATGTGGCGTTCGACTCGTTGATCAGGGAGTCGGCCTTGATGGTTCTTTGGGCGACGGCTCTATGCCCGGAATGGATGTCCGCGCTGCACTCACCGTCGTTGCCGACGGCCCCGTCGGCGCTGTCGGACGCAAGCTCGACTCGCACTTCGGGATGCCCGAAGGAAACCAACAGCAGGAGTGGGCTCTCGGCATGAAGATGGTGGTCGAGTTACGTGAAGACTCCGGGCTCGAAGCGGGGACGGTACTACACACCCTGGGATTCCCCGAGCCGGAAATCTTCGGATTCCTCTATGTGCATCCCGATCGGCTGGCATCGGTCGGAATCTTTATTCCTTCTTGGCTGCGAAGTCCGGTGCGAACGGCGTATCGCTACTTGCAGCACTTCATGCTTCATCCTTATTTATGGCGGTATCTGCAGGGCGGGACTCTTAAATCCTGGGGTGCGAAATCCCTCCAGGAGTCGGGGCGTCACGGCGAACCATGTCTGGTCGGGAACGGATATGCCCGGATCGGAGAGGGCTCGGGCAGCACGAACGTACTCGCCGGCTCTGGAGTGGACGAAGCCTGGACCACCGGCGTGCAACTCGCAGAGGCCGTGGTCGAATTGCTGGAACAGAAAAAGCCATTCACGCGCGAGAATCTCGAACACACTTACGTTCGCCGCCGCCGCGCGAGTTGGGTGGACAAAGAATCGAGAATCGCGGCAGATGCGCGCAACGGTTTCCATCACGGCGTGACTGCCGGTTTGATCGGTATGGCTCTGGCAGGACTGACGCGCGGAGCCATCGCATTTGCTCCGAGGGCAAAGAGGGGCTACTCGAACTCGTCATCGCTGGAAAAACGATACAAAGATAAGATCTCGCCGGAAGAATTGAAACACTTGCGGGATGAATGCACGGCTCACGGTTGCGCTCTGCACGATCGCATCATGGATCGTTGCGGATGGCCCTCGATTCCACTCGATGGGCAATTGCTGATCTCCCATCAGGATGCGCTATTGATGGGAGGCAGCGTGCAAGCTCCTCCCGGCTATGCCAATCACGTCGTCTTCATTCGTCCTAAACTTTGCCGCAACTGCGAGCCGAAGTTGTGTGTCGAGATGTGCTCAGGACAGGCGATCACGCGCGGCGAAGATGGCATCCCCGCGTTCGATCGCGAGAAATGTATCTACTGCGGGGCTTGCCTGTGGAATTGCACTGCCAATGATGCGAAGGGAAACGTCGAATTCCGAGCTGGAGCCGGAGGACTGCACTCATCGTTCAATTGAGCGCACAGGAGTCTGTAACAAGAATCATGAGCAACGCCTATCATATTGTTGTTTGCGCAGGGATCGTGCCCGATCCTCTGCAAACCCTTGAACCCATAACCACGCCTGCAGGACCCGGGTTAAAGAACGAAATGATGCTGCCTGCGGTTCTTGATCCCTGGGGAGGCCACGCACTCTATGAGGCAGCGAATCTGGCTGCTCACGCGCCAGGAAGCAAGCTATGGCTGGTCAGTGCCGCACCCAAAGCGAAGCTGCAACAAGTCATGATGAATGTGGCGCAGAAGGCCAGCTTTGAGCTGGCTGCTATTGACGCCCCGGCAAGCGGCTTTGCCGACGCGCACGCCGTTGCGAAGGTTCTAGCCGACACCATCCAAGGCATCTCAGGCCTCGATCAATCAAGGTTGCTTCTCTTCGGTGGTTGGGAGTCAGCCTCGCGTGGAGCCGGCGTGACCATGCAACTCGTGGGTGAGCAATTGGGAATCACCGATCAATTTCAGGGCGTCGATCAACTCATACCACAGGCCGACGGTTCACTCGAAATCCTCGAACGAATTGAAGGCGGTCGGCATTTGGCTTCGGTCTGCCAAGGGCCTCCCGCGTTACTGGGATGGGCGACGGGCAACCTGCCGGAGCCAAAAAACAATCCGCAGGTTGGAATGGCAAATATGCGTACCGTCATGCCCGCCCTGCAAAAAGCCAAGCCAGCTGCACTGGCACAGGGCGTGCGCTATCTGAGCGTGACACCACCGAAACAGCAGCGCCAGACGCGCATTGTGAAAGATCATTCCACGGATGAGATTGCTGCAGAACTGCTGGAGTGGATCGCGCGGGACTGAATCTACATGTCACAAAATATCTTGTTTGTCGCGCACGTCGATGAATCCGGAAAATCATTACCCAAGGCTGCCTACGAAGTGCTAACCGCCGTTCTTGAATTAGCCGCAAAAACTGGCAACACCTGCACCATCGGTTTGATTGGCGAGAGCATCCAGGAGGCCGCGAATACCTTGGCTGCTGCGGGTGCTCGAATCTTGGGCGTCTGTGGTCAAGACTTTGCGCACCCGCGCTATTCCAGTGACTCCGCGGCAGTCGAGGCGATATGCCGCTCCGCAGGTTCGGACATTGTGATTGCGCCGGCCACTTCGCGATTTCTGCGTGTAATGCCAGGGGTATCCCATCGTCTGAAAGGACAAATTGACACACATATCACATCCATCGACATCAATGACGGAGCCTTTTTGGCGAAAAGGTGGTATTACCGTCAGCGCCTGGAAGCGGTAATCCAGCGAGATATTCGTCCCTGGTTCCTGATTATGGATTCCGGATGCAATACAGCCTGGATGGGTGCGTCAAGTGCCGCAACCGTTGAAATCCTAAATGTGCCGCTTTCGGCTGGAGCGAAACGAACTGCGTTCGCGGGTATCCGGGTACCGGATAGCGATGTACAGACCATCCGTCCCGACGCCAAGCTGCTTTTCGTTGCCGGCGCGGGTTGGTGCAAGAAGCAGACGGACGGAAAGACTCACCTTCCCGAAGCCGAATCAACGATTCTCCAATTCCTGCAGAAGTCAGGAGCATCCCTTGGTGGGAGCAAGTCTCTTGTCGATCAGAGCGGAGAGAACCAGGCGGTTCTGGGATTCATGACGCACCTCAACCAGGTCGGGCAAACCGGATCGACGCCCCGGCATCCGAAGGGGCTATCCACTTGCTGTCATGGAGAAGAGCCTCACGTGGTAGGGTGGCGATTCATCAACGAACGGCGCGCCATCAATCTTGATCCGAATTGTGGCTGGGCCCGCGGAAAAGCGGATGTTCTCTACGTCGCCGACGCCTTTCAGGTCATGACTAAACTGAATGCCTTGCTAACGGAGAAATAACTTCACGTTTGGCCGCACCTCCAGAGCTAGTGTTAAGCTCACAGCTTATGAGAAATTCACAGAAGAGGATTTATTCTTGCATCGTACTGCTTCTATCCGTTTCGTTCCCGTTCACCTTCACGCTTCGCAGCCAATCACAAGTCAAAGAGACCATCGTGGTCGATGCCGCTGCCGAGGCAACTCCCCTGCCGCATTTCTGGGAGCATATGTTCGGCTCCGGCCGCGCGATCTTGTCTCTGCGTGACAGCTATCGGCAGGACCTTCGCGAGGTCAAGCAAGTCACAGGAATGCAGTACGTCCGATTCCATGCGATTTTTCACGACGAGGTGGGCGTGTACGACGAGGATGCGCAGGGCAATCCCGCATTGAACTTCTCCTACGTCGATCAAATCTATGATGGATTGCTCGCGAACGGTGTGCGTCCTTTTGTCGAGATTAGCTTCATGCCGAAGAAGCTGGCTTCGAACACAAATGCGCTCCACGCCTTCTGGTACAAGCAGAACGTTTCTCCCCCTAAAGACTATGCGAAATGGGACGAACTTATCACCCAGTTCACGAAGCATCTCATTGAGCGCTACGGAATCGAAGAAGTCTCGCAGTGGTATTTCGAAGTGTGGAATGAACCCAACATTGACTTCTGGGCAGGAGATCCGCATCGACCGACCTATTTCGATCTGTACGATCACACCGCTCGAGATATCAAGACCGTGAATTCTCGCTTGCGTGTTGGTGGGCCTTCAACGGCTCAGGCAGCGTGGGCCGACGCCTTCATCCGTCATTGTGCAGACAACAAGATTCCGGTCGACTTCGTTTCGTCGCATGTTTACGGTAACGACAGCGCGGAGGACGTGTTTGGCACGCACGAAAAGATTCCCCGTGACCGCATGGTATGCCGCGCAATTCAGAAGGTTCACGAGCAGATCAAATCATCGCCGATACCGACGCTCCCGCTCATCTGGTCCGAGTTCAACGCCAGCTATGCCAACGAGCAGGACGTGACCGATGCAACCTACATGGGACCCTGGCTGGCGGACACCATCCGCCAATGCGATGGCTTGGTCGACGAGATGTCCTACTGGAGTTTCTCTGACGTCTTCGAAGAACAGGGTGTTGTGAAAAAGCCGTTCTATGGAGGATATGGTCTTATTGCAGCGGGTGGAATTCCTAAGCCGGCTTTCAATGCGTTCGTGCTATTGCACGGTCTGGGAGACCAGCGACTCGCGATTACATCCGAAGATACTCTCGTCACCCGCCGGAAGGACGGCACATTGGTCATTGCTACATGGAACTTTGGGTCTCCAGGGACGGCGGGCGAGGCGAAAGCAATAGAATTCAAGTTCGAACACGCGCGTGTGTCGAAAATGCAGATAACTCGTCTCGACTCGGAGCATGGGGATGTCCACAAAACCTATGAAGCGATGGGCTCTCCGCGCTATCCGACGAGGGCGCAACTTGAGAAACTGCGCGCCGGGGCAAGGTTGTTACCCCCAGAGATACACGATGTGAAGAATGGATCCGTGGCATTCCAGATTCCCTGGCAGGGGTTGGTTTTGATCGAGGTGAAGCCCTGATTCTGGTTGGAAACGCGCTTCTGCGGCGTCATCGCTCAATCGACTCGTGTCGGCAAAAAGGTGACAGTGTCGTCCTCTGCATTCTCCGATTGCACCACAATCTACGTGGTCCAGGCAACTCCGAGGGAGTGCAAGATCAAAGAATCACTGTAAGTCAGCCTGAAAGCATCATTCACGATTGCAAACGCGTATTGGACCTTCGGATCGCGAGTCACGCACCAGGTTTCGTGCTCGTTGGTGCCGTGACAATGTTCACATGAGGACGCAGCGCTGGAGTTGCCGTGATAATGAGTGGAGTTAATGTTGCTCATAGGTACTCTGTCCCTTTCCGCTCTCACTTGTGACCATTTTGAAGCAGGAGCGGCGATTGGATGTCAGTCCGGCAGGATCTGCCACGGTCTGCAGGGGAATAGTCGTTTCACTACGCGAAAAATCTCTGTCGAACGGGTGGGCTCTCGGGCTTCACATAAGGAAAACTCTTAGACCGTTCTTCACAGCCTGAAAATCGAGCCTAGTCGCGTCAACGCCAGCCTGGCGTCACCTTCTAACGACTCCTTATCGGGAGATTCTCCTGTTCTCGACGAAAAGCGCAACCTGGAGCCGTTACTTGTGCGTGTGCTCTCGCTGATGTGTGATTGTGATCACGCGATTCCTCCTTCTTCCTCGATACAAACGATTTAGCGACAGCATTTCTCTGATCGACGTGCTTCGGACCCGCATAGTTAGCGGCTTCTAGCAGATTCCTATTAGTGATCGCGAAATGCGCCGTTACTAGAATGGCTTCGCTCATGAATCCGAAATGGAACGGACAGTTTTCCTGCTTTGATCTTGTGGCCAGGAAGGATGATTGTCCCCGCAGCGTGATTCAGGTTCGCGACTTTGAGATTGGCGGCGGTGAATTCGTAGTAATGGCTGGTCCCTGCGCCGTCGAATCCGAATCTCAACTCCTTCAGACAGCAGAGGCCGTGGCAGCAGCGGGCGCGCGCATCCTGCGCGGCGGTGCCTACAAGCCTCGCTCTTCTCCCTATGCGTTTCAGGGCTTGGGAGTCGAAGGGTTAAAACTGTTGAGCAAG
>Ga0335085_10005065_pt1 | contig 21450 bp, 19 predicted proteins | sample Lox_Sample_45_FD_206712 | JGI IMG/M metagenome (GOLD analysis project Ga0335085, IMG submission 206712) | Soil microbial communities from Loxahatchee National Wildlife Refuge, Florida, United States - Lox_Sample_4.5 | ecosystem: Environmental > Terrestrial > Soil > Wetlands | place: USA...
GCGCGCCAGCTCGCCGCTCGGGGCTTCGCGCGCATGCAGCATGGCGTTGTGGTGGCGCAGCTTCAGCGCGATGGCATCGGCCTCGCCCCGCACGTTGGCCACCTCGTTGGCCGGCAACTCGTGCGCCGGCGGCGGCAGCCGCGCCTCCGTGCCGAACAGCCCATGCTGCCCCGGCGCGAACGACACCGTCAGGTCGTCGCGCTCGGCGATCGCGCGCATGGCGCAGCCGGTGACGCGCTTGAACTCGTCGATGCGGGTCTCGCGGTCGGTCATGGGACGTCGGCGGAGGGCGTCGCGCCGGTCACACCAGCATCGCCTTGCCGCCGAGCTTCAACTCCGTCCCCATGCAGCGCTGGTAGTATTCGGCCACGACCGGCCGCTCCAGCTCGTCGCACTTGTTGAGGAAGGTCACCTTGAAGCCGAAGGCGACGTCGTTGAAGATGCGCGCGTTCTCCGCCCACGTGATGACCGTGCGCGGCGACATCACCGTGGAGATGTCGCCGTTGATGAAGCCTGCGCGCGTGAGGTCGGCAAGCCGCACCATGGCGGCGATGGTCTTGCGGCCGTCGTCGCTGTCGTAGGTCGGCGCCTTCGCCAGCACGATGTTCACCTCGTCGTCGTGCGGCAGGTAGTTCAGCGTCGACACGATGTTCCAGCGGTCCATCTGGCCCTGGTTGATCTGCTGGGTGCCGTGATAGAGGCCGGAGGTGTCGCCGAGGCCGACCGTGTTGGCGGTCGAGAACAGGCGGAAGGCGGGGTGCGGCCGGATCACGCGGTTCTGGTCGAGCAGGGTGAGCTTGCCCTCCACCTCCAGCACGCGCTGGATCACGAACATCACGTCGGGCCGGCCGGCGTCGTATTCGTCGAACACCAGCGCCGTCGGGTTCTGCAGCGCCCAGGGCAGCAGCCCCTCGCGGAACTCCGTCACCTGCTTGCCGTCGCGCAGCACGATGGCATCCTTGCCGACCAGATCGATGCGGCTGATGTGGCTGTCGAGGTTCACGCGGATGCACGGCCAGTTGAGGCGCGCCGCCACCTGCTCGATGTGCGTCGACTTGCCGGTGCCGTGATAGCCGCAGATCATGACGCGGCGGTTGTAGGCAAAGCCGGCGAGGATCGCGAGCGTGGTGTCGTGATCGAAGCGGTAGGCCTCGTCGATGTCGGGCACATGCTCGGCGGGCTGGCTGAACGCCGGCACCTGCATGTCGCAATCGATGCCGAAGGTCTGCTGGACGGAGATGGTGATGTCCGGAAGCCGCGCGCCCCCGTTGCTCTGGGTTTTCTGTGTCGTCGCCATAATCTGCTTTCTGGTCTAGGGCGCCCGCTCGTCAAACCTCGATGGGGCGCTTCCGCAAAGTGGAGTACGCCTGGTTGATGACTTTTAGCCGTTCCTCCGCCTGTCTGTCGCCCCCGTTTGCGTCGGGGTGGTAGCGCTTGACCAAGCGCTTGTAGCGGGCCTTGATCTCGGCCCGAGTGGCCGTGGGGGCCAGGCCCAAGACTGCCAGGGCTTTCTCACCGGTCGTCGCCCCCGGCGGCTGTTCCTGTCGCCGTCGCGACCGATTATCGCCTGCTTCTGCCTCGCCCTCAACGCCGAAGGCTTCGGCAAAACCGGCCATGGCCGCGTCCAACCGCACGCTGTGCCAGCTGCCCAGCCGCCAGGTCGGCCGCTCCCAGCAGGCTTGCGCCCGCACCTGGGCCTCGAAATCGGCCTCCTTGAACCCGGCGCAATAGTCCCAGGCGCGGTTGTAGGCCCGCACATGCTCGAGGCAGAACCAGTAATATTCGCGCAGCCGCGCCCGCGACTTGGGCGCCCGGTAGAGGCCGGGCTCGCCGCAATCGGGGTGCTGGCAGCGGGCCTCCGCGCCTGCAGGGTCCGCCGCCACGGCCGGCCGATGATCGGTATCTGTACTCACCGGAAGAATATGGAGGGCAGGGGCCACCCTGGCAAGCGAGGTCGGCCCGCCCAATGTCTCGATACATTGCCAGCGAGGTGAAAGCAGGGCTTTTCCGAGCCTTACACGCAGTAGATGATGGGCCTCCCCTCGTATGTCACGCCGGCGAAGCCGGGGTCATATTCCAGAGGCCTGTGTCTATGGACCCCGGCTTCGCCGCGGTGACAGTGAGACTTACAAGAGGAAGCGCCCGCCATGAATCTCGACAGCCTGCTGCAGACCACGCTCGACCGCTGCGTGAAGGGCGTGCCGGCCGCTGCGGCGCCCATCAAACTCGGCGAGGTCGGCCGGCGCGGCTGGAATCTGCTGAAGGGCGATCTGCCGCTGCCGGTCGCCGTCATCAAGCGAGCGGCACTCGATCACAACAGCCGCTGGATGCGCGGCTTCCTCGAGCTGACCGATGCGAAGATCGCGCCCCACGGCAAGACCACCATGGCGCCGCAGCTGTTCGCCAAGCAGCTCGCCGACGGTGCCTGGGGCATCACCGTCGCCAGCGTCGGGCAGATGCTGGTCGCCCGCAGCTTCGGCGTCGACCGCATCGTGCTCGCCAACCAGCTCGTCGGCCGCCAGGAGATCGCGACCGTCGCCGAGGAGCTGCGCCGCGATCCCAAGCTCGATTTTTACTGCCTCGTCGATTCGCTGGACGGCGTAAGCCGCCTCGTCGAGGCGACGGCCAAGGCCGCGATCGGCCGCCCGCTCCAGGTCCTGCTCGAAGGCGGCATCATGGGCGCGCGCACGGGCTGCCGCACGACCGCGGACGCGCTGGCCGTCGCGCGCGCCGTGAAGGATGCGCCGCAGCTGGCGCTGCGCGGCGTCGAAGGCTTCGAAGGCCTGCTCACCTCCGGCCCGGCGGCCGAGCAGGATGCCAAGGTGTCCGCCTTCCTCGACTACCTCGTGGAGATCGCGCGTCTGTGCGCGGCCGAGAAGCTGTTCGCGCCCGGGCCGATCATCCTCACCGCCGGCGGCTCGGCCTTCTTCGATCTGGCTGCTGCTCGCCTGCACAACGCCGCGCCCCAGGGCGTCGAGGTCGTGATCCGCAGCGGCTGCTATCTGACCCACGATTCGAAATCCTACCGCGACATGGTCGCCCGCCTCGAGCAGCGCATGCCGGCGGCGAAGTCGCTGGGCGAAGGGCTGAAGCCCGCGCTCGAGGTCTGGGCCTACGTGCAGTCGCGGCCCGAGCCCGGCCGCATGATCGCCACCATGGGCAAGCGCGACGTCGGCTTCGACGTGACCCTGCCGATCCTCGAACAGTGGTATCGCCCCGGCGCGCATACGGCGCCCCAACCGGCCGGCAGCCTCGGCGCGGTGGTCGCGCTCAACGATCAGCACGCCCACATCGAGATACCGAAGGACGCTCCCTTCCGGGTCGGCGACCTCCTCTCCTTCGGCGTCTCGCACCCCTGCACCACCTTCGACCGTTGGCAGCTGCTCTACGAGATCGACGAGCGGCACAACGTCGTCGGCGCGATCAGGACGTTCTTCTGAGCACGCCCCCGATGGGGGCTCGTCAGGCCGGGCGGCGCGCGGCCGGCATGGCGTCGTTCCGCACGAGCCTGTCGATCGCGGCGGATAGATCTTCTTTCGAATAGGGCTTGCGCAGGAGCGTGACGCCCTCGTCCAGCACGCCGCCATGGACGATCACGTTCTCGTCGTAGCCGGTCGTGTAGATGACCTTCAGATGTGGCGCATGCGCCTGCGCCACGCCGGCGAGATCGCGCCCCGACATGCCCTTGGGCAGGATCACGTCGGTAAACAGGACGTCGATGCGGCCGCCACGCTGCAGGGCGGCGAGGGCGGCGGGTCCGTCGGCTGCCTCGATGACCGTGAAGCCCAGGCTGCGCAGCATCGTCGCGGCAGTGCGGAGCACGTCGGGCTCGTCCTCGACGACCAGCACGGTGATGTTGCGCACGCCGACGAGGCGCGGGCGCGGCTTGGCCGCCGGCTCGACCGCGGTCTCGGCTGTCGTCGGCAGCAGCAGGCGCACGGTGGTTCCCTTGCCGGCCGCGCTGACGATCTCCATGGCGCCGCCGGACTGTTTGACGAATCCGTGCACCATGCTGAGGCCGAGGCCGGTTCCCTTGCCGATCTCCTTGGTCGTGAAGAACGGCTCGATCGCGTGAGCGGCGACCTCCGGCGACATGCCCGTTCCCGCGTCGGTCACCTCGATCGCCACGTAGCGCCCGGGAGCGACGTCGAGGTCGCAGGCCCGGTGATTCCCCATCAGGACGTCCTCGGCGCGAATGAGAATGACTCCGCCGTCCGGCATGGCATCGCGCGCATTGATGACGAGATTGATGAGGGCGTTGTCGAGCTGGGTCGTGTCGGCGAGGGCGCGCGACACGTCTGCCGACACATCGACACGGATCGTGTACTGGGCCCCGATCGTGGCGCGCATCAGGTTCTCGAGCCCGCGGAGTTCGTCCTTGGGGCTGAAGGGCACGGGACGCAGGGGCTGCCGGCGCGAGAAGGCCAGCAGCTGATGGGTCAGCTCGGCGCCGCGCCGTCCGGCACGGATCAGGCGCTCCACGATCTCGGCGGCGTTTTGCTGGCCGCCCAGCATGTCGTTGAGGGTGTCGAGGTTGCCGAGGATGGTCTGCAGGAGGTTGTTGAACTCGTGCGCGATGCCGCCGGTCAGCTGTCCTATGGCCTTGAGGCGCTGCGACTGGCGAAGGTTCTCCTCGGTCCGCTTCTGCTCGGTGATGTCGGCTGCGATGCCGATCATGCCGTCCAACGCGCCGCCGGTGCCCGGGCGCGGCGCAGTCCACACGGATACATCGATCATCGAACCGTCTTTGCGGAGGCGGCGCGTCTCGAAGGACTGTAACGGGCCGGCGCCGGCCGACGCTTCCAGCAGGAGGCGGAGTTCGCCGCGTCGGTCGTCCGGAATCGTCGGCAGCGGCCGCCCCATCAGTTCCTCGGCGCGCCAGCCGAACATCTTTTCGGCCGCCGGGTTCCAGGAGCATACGCAACCGTTGCGGTCGACTTCGACGATGGCGAGCGGCGTCGCCGCGATCATCGTCTGGAGGCGGCGGCTGGCGGCCTCGGCGGCGGCCCGGGCCGCGACCAGCTCGATCTCGCGTTGCTGGCGCGCGGTGCTGTCGCGGACGGCCGCGCATACCAACACGCGATCGTCCACTTGGACGGGACTGAGGCTCACCTCGACCGGGAATTCCGTGCCGTCCTTGCGCCGGCCGGTCAGGTCGCGGCCCGATCTCATCGGCCGGACCTGCGGCGCTCGCTGATAAGCGGTGCGGTGGCCCACATGCGCGGCGCGCAGCGGTTCGGGAATGAGCATCTCGACGGGCTCGCCCAGCAACTCCTTGCGGGCGTAGCCGAAGATCCGTTCGGTCTGCGCATTGACCAGGACGATCCGACCCTGCGCGTCTGCAACGATGGTCGCGTCCGGTGCCGACTCCAGCAAGCTGTGAAACTGTGCGTCGGCCTTCGCCTGTTCCGCGCCGAGCCGGCTCGCCAACTCCAGGCGCTGGCGCTCGGCATCGACCTTGTCGACCGCCGCCACGCTCCACAGGAGCGTGGCGGCGAAGACCGCGACGAAGGCGACGATGAGCAGCAGGGCGGCGGCGGCGGGCGTGAGGAAGCTGAGCTCCGCGGCCCACCGCAGCGGATATTCCAGCGCGGCCGGCGCCAGAACGGCCACCGGCAGCAGCCGGCGGGCGGTGGCGCCGGCGGCGCGCGGACTCGTGATCAACCGCATGAGTCCGCGATCGGGCCGCGCCAGAAGGACGCCCGCGCCGAGCAGCAAGTGCGCGACCGCTGTATGGAAGGCCATCGAGGAGTAGCCGGGAATCGTGTAGAGGGCCGGTGCACCGTACAGATAGCCGGCGATGGCCAGATAGGCTCCCGCGATGACCGTGCCGGCCAGGAGGTCGATGATCGGCGCGGTCCTGTGCCGGAACGACAGCAGAGCGACGGCGATCAGCAGGAAGAGGCCGGCGGTCGTCGGTGCCGGCCGGCCCGGATGCAGGGCGGCCGGCGTCGTCGGGTCGGCGAACAGCAGCTGGTCGATGCCGAAGTCGTAGTCGAGCGCATAGGCGGCGATGGTGAGCAACGCGATCGCCGCCACCGCTGCGGCGGCGAGATAGCCCGCGCGACGCCGCGCCGGCGGGATCTCGACCGGCGTGAGCAGCCACAGGGCCAGACCCGCCAGCAGGAAGCCGAGCGCGGTATTCGGCTTCATCGTGGCCCAGTGCGGGTTGAGGCTCTTCAGAGCCGGGACATCGAAGAGCCAGCCGGTGAAGACCGCGAATCCCGTCAGCGCAACCGCAGCGGCCGCAGTCGTGGCCAACCGCTCGACCGATCGCGGGCGCGGCCCGTCTTCCCGGTATTCTGTCATCGACAAAATGCTAGCCTCTAGAGGGGAGCGGACGGCCTTAAATAGAGAAAGATGGCCTGATCGCCTGCGGGCGTCGTTGACCCAGATCAACCGTCGCGATCGCCGAGCCCCGGCCGTCCCTTGGCCGAGAACGGCGGCATACGGGACGGGCCGGTGCTGAGCGGAACATCCGGTCCTGCTCCTCTCCCAGGCATTGGAATCCGCATCAATGGACTCCTCGTCCACCCGGCGATAGAATTCTGCCTCATCGCGAGCCCCGTAGGGCTACGATGCGGATTCCCATCTGCGGCTGTTCATGGTTGCCCTTGCGACGATCGCCTCTCAGGGTCTTGTAGCGCGCGCAAGGCAAACCGGCCGGCTGGTGACCCGGGATCTGTCCGTGGCGGGGCTGGCCGCCTTGGCGGCCACGTCCGCGGGTTACTACTTCGGTGCCCGGCTCGGTTTCCAACTGCGGTTTCCGGATTCGCCGCATTCCGTGCTTTGGCCGCCCAATGCGATTCTGCTCGCCGCGCTGCTGTTGCTGCCGGTGCGGTCGTGGTGGTGGTGCCTGCTTGCAGTGCTGCCGGCCCATGTGGCCATCAGCCTTCCCGCGGGCCTGCCCTGGACCACGCTTCTGGGCCTCTATCTCACGAATGCGTCTCAGGCCGTGCTAGGGGCGGCGCTGTTCAATGGCTGCGCCCGCCGCTATGCGGGTCGGAGCGCGCATGCGCGGACGATCATCTTCATCGTGTGCGGAGTCTTCGCCGCGCCGATCGCTCTATCCTTTGCCGATGTCGCGATCGCAGTTCTGACGCAATGGACGAGCAACGACTACTGGCAGGCCTGGCGCCTGCGCTTCCTGTCGAATGCAGCCTCCGCCGTCATCATCGTTCCACCCGTGCTGGCCACCGCTCAGGCCTGCAGCGTGTGGAGGACGCCCCCTCTGCGACGAGCCATCGAAGGATGCGCGCTGGCGCTCTGCATGGCCGGGCTCGGCGCGTTCGTCATCCTGGGAGGGGCTGCAGTCTACCGATATCTCCCCTTGTTGGTTTGCGGATTCCTGCCTTTGCTCCTGTGGGGGGCCATGCGCTTCGGCCAACTCGGCGCGAGCTGGACCCTGCTGGGCCTCGCGGCCGTGACCATGGAGAGCATCATGCGATGGCCGGTCGGCTTTGCCGGTCAGGAAGAGATCCTCATGCTGCAGTCGATCTCTCTGTTGATCGCGATTCCGGTTCTCTATCTCGGGGCGCTCCATAGCGACCTGCGCCGCTATGTGCAGGATCTCGATACGATCGCCGAGCGCTACAGCATGGCCACGGTCGCGGCCTCGATCGCCGTCTGGGATTGGAATCCGCGCACCGATGCCTTCTTCGTGCACCCGCATCTCCGGCGGCTCCTCGGCTACGACGAGCGGGAGGTCACGAGCACCCTCGCGGAGTGGATGCGGCACTACCATCCCGAAGACCGGGACAGCGTGTTGCGGCCGGCGCAGGCCTGCGTCCGCGGCGACAGCGCCGGTTTCGAGGTCGAGCACCGGCTCTTCCACGCCGATGGAAGCACGCGCTGGTTCCTGACGCGCGGAGCAGCGGTGCGCGGCAAGGGCGGTAGCGACGTCAAGCTCGTCGGGACCTGCGTCGATGTCACCGAACGCCGGCGCATCGAGGACGAGCTGCGCAACCTGCGCCATGAATTGGCGCATCTCACGCGCGTTGGCATGCTCGGCGAGCTGTCAGGCGCGCTGGCGCACGAGATCAATCAGCCGCTGGCCTCGATCCTCGGCAATGCCCAGGCGGCCCAGCGCCTCATCGTTCGGGAACCTCCTGACCTGGCGGAGATCCGGGAAGCCCTGAAGGACATCGCCGACGCCGGCAAGCGCGCTGGAAACGTGATTCACCAGCTGCGCGACATGCTGAAGAAGGGCGAGGCCCAGTTCCGGCCGCTCGACGTCAATTCGATTGTCGGCGAGGTGCTCAATCTCGCGCACAGCGATCTGATCGCCCACCAGGTGACGGCCGTCAGACGGTTCGCGTTCTATCTGCCCCGCGTGCTGGGCGACCGCGTGCAGCTGCAGCAGGTGCTCTTGAATTTCATCATGAATGCCTGCGAAGCCATGAAGGGGACCGCGCTGGACAGGCGCATCCTGACGGTCATAACGGCCCCCGCGGACGATGAGTGCGTCGAGATCTGCCTGGTCGATACGGGCAGCGGGATCTCGCCGGACCTGCATGAGCGCCTGTTCGAGCCGTTCGTCACGACGAAGAAGGACGGCTTGGGCCTCGGTCTTTCCATCTGCCGCTCGATCGTCTCCGCCCACGGCGGCAGACTCTGGGCCGAGAACAACGCCGAGTGCGGCGCCGCCTTCCATATCGTCTTGCCCGCCTGCCGCGCGTAAACAGATAGGATCATCAAGACGTATCCCCCACTCTAACCCTCCCCCGTGAGGGCCCCTTGAGGGGCAGGGCAATCGCATATGAACGCCAAGGCGCCTTGTGCTGCGGGGCGCGGCCGCTTGTTCACGCGGAGACGCGGAGAACTGTAGGGGCGTGCTGCGCGCGCCCGTGGCGCCGTTGCTCCGGTGTCTGCAATGTGCACGTTCCCTCTATCGCCGGGCGCGCGCTGCGCGCCCCGACAATTGCCCTGCCTTGAGAGGGAGGGTCAGGGTGGAGAGCGGCTCTGGTCTAGTTCCCGTTCAGCGCTTGCCGGACTTGGCCCGAACCTTCTCGCCCACGCCGCGCGCGAACGTGGCCGTCGCGCGGCCGCCCTCGATCAGATACCCGGCGTCGGAGCCGAAGGTGAAGAGCCTGTAGCCCATGCCGGCATAGACCTCCAGCCGCTCGTTCGACACGGCGTCAATGCCGACGCAGCGGCCGACCGACTGGCCGGCCGCGACGACGCGCTTCAGCGCCTCGATCATGCGCGGGTCCGTCGTTCCCACCGGCAGGCCGAGGGAGCCCGCGAGATCGGCCGGCCCGACGAACAGCGCATCGATGCCGGGCACGGCCGCGATCTCGGCCGCGCGCTCGACGGCGCCCGCGCTTTCGATCTGCACGACGATCGCGGTGCGCTCGTTGGCGCTCGCGATGTAGCTCTGGAAATCCATGTAGTAGTTGGCAGCGCGCCACGGCCCCATGCCGCGCCGGCCCTGCGGCGGATATTTCGCCGCCGCGACCACCGCCGCCGCCTCCGCCGCCGTCTCCACCATCGGCACCATCAGCCCGTCGACGCCGACGTCGAGCGCCGCCTTGATGAGATCGGCGCTGTTGGTCTGCACGCGATAGATGATCGGGCAGCCCCACCGCTCGGCCGCGAGCGCCAGCGGCACCAGCTCCGACGGGTTGATCGGCGCATGCTCGCCGTCGATCAGCAGATAGTCGAACCCGGCCTGCGCCAGGATCTCGACCACGGCCGGATCGGGAATCTGCAGCCACGTGCCCACGACCATCTGGCCGCCGACGATCTTCTCGCGCAACGCTATCGCCATCCGAATTGCTGCTCCTATCGCATTGAGGTTCCGCGCACTCTACCGCCGCTTCGGTTCGCGTGCAGGCCATTTGCCGCCGCGAACCGGCTCTGAAGTGACCGAATCTGGTAAAGCCTAATGCTCTGAAATTCAAAGCTAATTTTTTGATCCATAGGGTCGTTTTGCAGAATCGCGTTGTTCCGGATTTTCAGTCCACCCCATAGGCCGCCGCGCTCTTCACCCCGCGGTGGAAGCGGAGCTTCTGGAGGTACTCCAGCGGGTCCTTCGGCCTCACGAACGCGCCGGCCGGGTGGTTCAGCCAATCATAGAGCCGGGTCAGGAGGAAGCGCAGGGCGCTGCCGCGGGCGAGCAGGGGGAGCGCGGCCATCTCGGCCGGCGGGATCGGCCGCACCTTGTGATAGGCGGCGATCATCAGCCGCGCCTTGGTGGCGTTGAAGCTGTGGTCCGGCTCGAAGCACCAGGCGTTCAGGCAGATGGCCAGGTCGTAGGCATAGAAGTCGTTGCAGGCGAAGTAGAAATCGATGACGCCCGAGAGCCGGTCGCCGAGGAAGAACACGTTGTCCGGGAACAGGTCGGCGTGAATCACACCCGCCGCCAGATCCTGCGGCCAGCCGGCCTCGAAGGTCGCCAACTCGCCCGCGATCTCCTCGGCGAGCCTGGGCGCGACCTCATGCGCCCGCGCCGCCGTCGCCTCCGCCAGCCTCCGCCAACCGGCGACCGACAGGTTGTTGGCGCGGAAGCCACGGTAGTCGGCGCCCGCCTGATGCATGCGCGCCATGGCCTCGCCCAGCAACTGGCATTGGCGCGCCGTCGGCCGCCGCGGCCACATGCCGTCGAGGAAGCTGATGATGGCCGCCGGCCGTCCGCACAGTTCGCCCAGCGCCGAGCCCGAGCGCTGATGCAGCGGCGTCGGGCAGACGAAGCCCTTGGCTGCCAGATGCTCCATCAGCCCCAGGAAGAACGGCAGGTCGGCGCGCGCCACCCGCTTCTCGTAGAGGGTGAGGATGTAGCTGCCACGGTCGGTGGAGAGCAGGAAGTTGCTGTTCTCGACGCCCTCGGCGATGCCCTTGCAGGAGACCGGCTGGCCGATGTCGTAGAGCGCGACGAAGGCCTCCAGGTCGCCGTTCGAGACTTCGGTATAGACGGCCATGGAGCGCGGCTGGTCCTGCCGGGGAAGGGATCAGGCGGTGAGCGCCCTTGGCAGCTTGAAATGCACGCTTTCTTCGATGACGGCAAGTTCCTCGATGGTGACCGCGAAGCGCTCGCGGCAGGCCGCGATCACCTCCTGCACCAGCACCTCGGGCGCCGAGGCCCCGGCCGTGATCCCCAAGCGGTGCACGCCGTCGAACCAGCGCCAGTCGATGTCGGCCGCCCGCCGCACCAGCCAGGCCCGGTCGCAGCCGGCGCTTTTGGCCACCTCGACCAGCCGCACCGAGTTCGAGGAATTGGGCGCGCCCACGATCAGCATGGCGTCGCAGGCCGGCGCGATCGACTTCACGGCCGCCTGCCGGTTGGTGGTGGCGTAGCAGATGTCCTCGCGCCGCGGACCGTAGACCTGCGGGAAGCGGCGCTGCAGCACGGCGATGATCGTGGCCGCCTCGTCGACGGCCAGCGTGGTCTGGGTGATGTAGGCGACGGGGCGGCCCTTCGGCACCTCCACGGCCTCGGCATCACCCTCCGATTCGACCAGGGTCACCGCGCCCGCCGGCAGCTGGCCCATCGTGCCGATCACCTCGGGATGGCCGGCGTGGCCGATGAGCAGGATGTGGCGGCCGGCGCCGTAGTGGCGCTCGGCCTCGCGGTGCACCTTGCTGACCAGCGGGCAGGTGGCGTCGAGCGAGATCAGGTGCCGCCGGCCGGCTTCGACCGGCACCGACTTCGGCACGCCATGGGCGGAGAACACGACGGGGGCCCCGGTCGGCACCTCGTCGAGCTCGTCCACAAACACCGCGCCCTTGGCCTCCAGGCTCTCGACGACGTAGCGGTTGTGCACGATCTCGTGGCGCACATAGACCGGCGCGCCGTAACGCTCGAGCGCGCGCTCGACGATCTGGACGGCGCGCTCGACCCCGGCGCAGAAACCGCGCGGCGCGGCGAGAAGGAGGGTGATGGGCGGGTGGATCATCGGTGTGTCCTGGATATGAGCGGTCTCCCGCTCCTCTGCAACCGCCTTGTGCAATCGCGGGGCGTTAACTAAATTCGCCCAGCCGCGGCCGCGCCCGCGGCCGGGACATTAGACCAGGGGCTCAGGGGAAGGAAAGTACAACATGGCAGAACCGATCCCGGCGCAAAAGTCGCCCTATCCCGTCGATGTGGAGGCCGGCAAGAAGTACTGGTGGTGCGCCTGCGGCCGCAGCGCCAAGCAGCCCTTCTGCGACGGCAGCCACAAGGCGGTCGGCTTGGCGCCCCTGGAATACACGGCGACTGCGACAACACAAGTATGGTTTTGTGGCTGCAAGTCGACAAAGTCGCAGCCGACCTGCGACGGCACCCATAAGACCCTCTAGACCGCCCACATCCCCTCCATGAATCGGTCATCCGCCCTGCGGCTCGCGCTCCTTTGCGCCGCGCCGCTCCTGCTGGGCTCCTGTGAGACCCTGAAATCCATCAACTTCAATCCGAAGCCGCCGGCTCCGCCGCCTTGCCCGCGGGCCGTCATCGGCGACAACGTCGGCCGGCTGACGCGTTTCTCCGGCGCCGACAAGGACCCGGCAAACGTCGTGTTCGAGGCCGAGATCGGCGACCTCACGGGCAGCTGCGTCTACAACGATGACAACATCGAGGTGGACATGCGGGTGCAGCTCTTCGCTACGCGCGGGCCGGCCGCGAAAGACGGCAATGCCAAGTTCAACTACTTCGTAGCGGTCGCGCGTACCGACAAGACGATCCTGTCGCGCGACAGCTTCGACACAGAGATCGAGTTGACGGCCGACAAGCCCCGCAACGAGACCGCCGACGACATCGTCCAGACGATCCCGATCAAAGAGGGCCAATCGGGCGCCGATCTCGTCATCGTCGTCGGCCTCGAGATGACGCCCGACGAACTCGAGTACAACCGCAAGCGGGGCCGCTGACGCGCGCGCCTTGCCGCGCCTACCCAGTTACGCTTTGAGGCTTGACCGCGGACTCCCGGAGGAGGAATCTGTCGCCCGCGCGCGGGAGAGACCGGCAGGTATGGCCGGAGCCGAAGGAGCAACCGCCCCGGAAACTCTCAGGCAAAAGGACCGCGCGGCACGAAGGCACTCTGGAAAGTAGGCGCCGGCGCGGCAGGGTCCGCGGCGCCGCCTCACCGAAGGGGTAAGCCGCGTGACCGCAAGCTCGCTCGCGGTCGGCGGTGAATCTTTCAGGTCCGCAGACAGAGGGGGCGCCGTGGCGACGGTTCGTCGCCGTGGCCGGTCCCATTGTCGGAGGACGTCTGTTGAGCGATTCCGGTCAGTCCCTGAGACGTACGCCGCTGCATGCGCTGCACGTCGAACTCGGCGCCAAGCTCGTGCCGTTCGCCGGCTATGAGATGCCGGTGCAATATCCCACCGGCATCCTGACGGAGCATCAGCACACGCGTGCCGCTGCCGGCCTGTTCGATGTTTCGCATATGGGCCAGGTGCGGCTGACGGGGAAGGGTGGGGCCGGCACCGCGAAAGCGCTGGAAGCGCTCGTGCCCGCCGACATCCAGGCGCTCACGCCCGGCCAGATGCGCTACACCCAGTTCACCAACGACAAGGGTGGCATCCTCGACGACCTCATGGTCGCCAGCACCGGCGATCACCTCATGCTCGTGGTGAACGCCTCCTGCAAGGAGGCCGACGCCGCGCATCTGCAGCGCCATCTCGCGGCGAGCTGCGACATCGAGCAGCTTTCCACCCGCGCGCTGATCGCCCTGCAGGGACCGAAGGCGGCGGAGGTGCTTGCGCGATTCGCACCGCAATGCCGCGCGATGCGATTCATGACCGCGGCCTTCCTCGCCATCGACGGCGTCAACTGCTACGCAACGCGCTCCGGCTATACCGGCGAGGACGGCTACGAGATCTCCATGCCGGGCGAGGCGGCGGAGCGGCTGACTCGCCGCCTGCTGGCGGAGCCGGAAGTGAAGCCGATCGGGCTCGGCGCCCGCGATTCCCTGCGGCTGGAGGCCGGGCTCTGTCTCTACGGCAACGATATCGACCAGACGACCACGCCGGTTGAAGCGGCGCTCACTTGGTCGATCGGCAAGCGGCGGCGCAGCGAAGGCGGCTTCATCGGCGCCGATGTCATCCTGTGCCAGCTGAAGGAAGGGGCGTCGCGCCGCCTCGTCGGCATCAAGCCCGAGGGCCGCGCGCCGGTGCGCGCGCACGCCGAGATCCAGGACAGGAGCGGCCGCCGCATCGGCGAGGTCACCAGCGGCGGCTTCGGGCCGGCGGCCAATGCGCCGGTCGCGATGGGCTATGTCGAGATCAAGCACGCCGCGCCCGGGACCGACCTGCAGGTCATCGTCCGTGACAAGGCGCTGCCGGCCAAGGTGGCGCGGCTGCCGTTCGTACCGCATCGCTACTACAGAGGCTGAGGGAAACACCGATGAGCACCGTGAAGTTCACCGAGGAGCATGAGTGGATCAAGGTCGAGGGCGATACCGGCACCGTCGGCATTACGCCCTACGCGCAGGAGCAGCTCGGCGACGTCGTCTATGTCGAGCTGCCGGCGGTCGGCAAGCAGGTCGAGAAGGGCAAGGAGATGGCCGTCGTCGAATCGGTGAAGGCGGCGAGCGAGGTCTACGCGCCGGTCAGCGGCGCGATCGTCGCCGTCAACGACAAGCTCGCGGGCGAGCCCGCTACCGTCAACGCCGAGCCCATGGCCGGCGGCTGGTTCGTGAAGATAAAGCTCAGCAAGCCGGACGAGCTGAACGGCCTGATGGACCAAGCCGCCTACGATAAATACGTCAAGGGACTGCACTGATGCGGTATCTGCCGCTCACCGACGCCGATCGTCGGACCATGCTGGCGAAGATCGGCGTGCCCTCGGTCGACAGCCTGTTCCGCGACGTGCCGGAACGGGCGCGCTTCGGCAAGATCGATCTGCCGGATCACCTGGGCGAGCTGGAGGTGGAGCGCGCGATCTCCGCCATGGCAGCGAAGAACCTTGGTACCGGCCGCGCACCCTCCTTCCTCGGCGCCGGCGCCTATCGCCATCACGTGCCGTCGTCGGTGGATCACCTGATCCAGCGCGGCGAGTTCCTGACATCCTACACGCCCTATCAGCCAGAGGTGACGCAGGGCACGCTCGAATATCTCTTCGAGTTCCAGACCCAAGTCGCGCTGATCGCCGACATGGATGTCGCCAACGCCTCGATGTATGACGGCGCCACCGCCACCGCCGAGGCGGTGATGATGGCCAACCGCGTCACCCGTCGCAGCAAGGCGGTCCTGTCCGGCGGCCTGCATCCGCATTACCGCGAGATCGTCGCGACGCACGCGCACTTCGGCGGCTTCACGGCCGAGTTTCTGCCGCCCGATCCACAGGGGCAGGAGAGCCTGCTCGATCGCATCGACAACCAGACCTCCTGTGTCGTCGTGCAGAATCCCGGCTTCTTCGGCCATCTGCGCGATTACGCCGCGCTGGCGCAAGCCTGCCAGAAGGCCGGCGCGCTGCTGATCGTCGCCGTGGCCGAGATCGTCTCGCTCGGCGCGGTCAAGCCGCCGGGCGCCATGGGTGCCGACATCGTCGCCGCCGAAGGCCAGTCGCTCGGCAACGCGCTCGGCTTCGGCGGGCCCTATGTCGGCCTGTTCGCGACGCGCGAGAAGTATGTCCGGCAGATGCCGGGCCGCTTGGTCGGCCAGACCGTCGATACCGATGGTCGCCGCGGCTGGGTGCTCACGCTGTCGACGCGCGAGCAGCACATCCGGCGCGAGAAGGCCACCAGCAACATCTGCACCAACTCCGGCCTGTGCGCGCTCGCCTTCACGATCCATCTGACGATCCTAGGCGAGGCCGGCTTCACCCGTCTGGCCGATTTGAATCATGCGACGGCCGTGCGCCTCGCCGAGCGCCTGTCGTCCGTGAAAGGCGTCGAGGTCGTGAACGACACCTTCTTCAACGAGTTCACAGTCAGGCTGCCGAAGCCGGCGACGTCCGTCATCGACGCGCTCGCCGACCGCGGCATCCTCGGCGGCGTCCCGGTCTCGCGCCTCTATCCGAAGGAGTCGGCGCTCGCGGATCTGCTCTTGCTTGCTGCGACCGAGACCAACACCGACGCGGACATTGATGCGCTCGTCCGCGCTCTCAAGGAGGTGCTGTGATGCAGCGCGATCCCGTCACCGGCACCTTCAGCGGCAATCGCGGCCTGCAGATCGAGGAGCCGCTGATCTTCGAGCAGGATGCTCCCGGCCGCACCGGCGTCGATCTCCCGGAGCCGCCGCAAGTGAAGAGCCGCCTCGGCGGCATCGAGCGCAAGGGCGCCATCGGCCTGCCCGGCCTGTCCGAGCCGCAGGTCGTGCGCCATTACACGCGCCTGTCGCAGAAGAACTACGCCATCGATACCGGGCTCTATCCCCTCGGCTCCTGCACGATGAAGCATAACCCGCGCCTCAACGAGAAGATGGTGCGGCTGCCGGGTCTCGCCGATCTGCATCCGCTCCAGCCCGTGAAGACCGTGCAGGGCGCGCTCGAGCTGATCGACCAGCTCGCCCATTGGCTGAAGACGCTCACGGGCATGCCGGCAGTGGCGCTCTCGCCCGGCGCCGGCGCCCATGGCGAGCTCTGCGGCATCATGGCGATCCGCGCCGCCCACGAGGCGAAGGGCGAGGGCCACCGCAAGCGCATCCTGGTGCCGGAGTCAGCGCATGGCACCAACCCGGCGACCGCCGCCGGCGTCGGCTACGCGGTCGATCCGATCCCCGCCAACGAGCGCGGGCGCGTCGATCTCGCCGCCTTCAAGGCGAAGCTCGGCGCCGACGTCGCGGGCATCATGATCACGAACCCGAACACCTGCGGGCTGTTCGAGAACGACATCATGGAGATCGCCGAGGCCATCCATGGCGTCGGCGCCTACTTCTACGGCGACGGCGCCAACTTCAACGCCATCGTCGGGCGCGTGCGGCCGGGCGACCTCGGCGTCGACTGCATGCACATCAATCTGCACAAGACCTTCTCGACGCCGCATGGCGGCGGCGGGCCGGGCGCCGGCCCGGTCGTGCTGTCGGCGGCGCTGGCGCCGTTCGCGCCGCTGCCCTACGTGGTGCACGGGCCGAACGGCTTCGACCTGGTGGAACGCAACGATCACGCGCTGGCCAGCGGCCAGGCCTTCGGCCGCCTCAAGAGCTTCCACGGCCAGATGGGCATGTTCGTGCGCGCCGTGGCCTATATGATGAGCCACGGCGGCGACGGGCTGCGCCAGGTCGCCAACGACGCCGTGCTCAACGCCAACTATCTGATGGCCAGCCTCAAGGACGAGATGACGCCGGCCTTCGAGGGCCCCTGCATGCACGAAGCCCTGTTCGACGACGATTTCCTCAAGAACACCGACGTCTCTACCCTCGACATCGCCAAGGCCATGATCGACGAGGGCTACCACCCCATGACCATGTATTTCCCGCTGGTCGTGCACGGCGCCCTGCTGATCGAGCCGACGGAGACCGAGAGCAAGGACTCGCTCGATCAGTTCATCGCGGTCATGAGGGGCCTGGCCCGGCGGGCCAAGAGCGGCGACACCGCCTACTTCCACGCCGCCCCCACGCTAACGCCGCGCCGCCGCCTCGACGAAACCGCCGCCGCCCGCAAGCCGGTCCTGCGCTGGAAGCCATCGCCGATCACGGGCGAGGCGGCGGAGTAAGGGATCCCGTACGGGCGACCTGCCAGCCGCCCCTACTGCGTCTCCTCCTCCATCATCTTGTCGGCGGTCTGCACGGCCGATTCCAGCCGCTCGTCCCAATTCTTGAGGTTGCGCTCGCCGTCCTTGAAATAGGCGGTCCGCTTGATGCCCCACATCAGGAGGGCGTTGAGCCAGCGGCCGAGGGGACGCATCGGCCGCTCGAAGTCGAACAGCAGCACGACGCGCTGCTCGTCGGTGTCGTTCCAGACCTCATGGCGATAATAGTCGTCGAAGACGACGCATTTGCCGGCCTCCCAACAGACGGTCTGGTCGTCCACGCGCATCCGGCAGTTCTCGCGCTGCTGCGGAATGATAAGGCCGAGATGGGCACGCAGCAGGCTCTTGCTCACGCCGCGATGGTTCGGGATGTGGTAGCGCGGCGCCAGGATGGAGAACAGGGCTGTCTGCAGGCCGGGAATCGAGCGCAGCATTCGCGTCGTCTCCGGGCAGCGCGCGCAGTTGCGCTCGCTCGCCACCCCGAAGCCAAACAGGATGAACACTTTCCACTGGTCGCCGCGCGAGATGTAACGTTGGTCTGGAGAGATCTGGTGGAAGGCCGGCAACCGGGCGCGATCCTTCAGCAGGACGTCCAGCTCGGCACGGATTGTCTGCCAATTGGCCTCGAGGGGCGCGATGAAGGGGAATTCGGCGGTATCATGCACGGGCCGCTCGGGAACCAGGCTCTGGCGGGCCATCAGGTCTGCGCTGGCCTTGATGAATCGGCGCCCGGCGCGCCTCACGATCCGCCGACGCGTCTGCTTCAGATTTTCTGCGAGCGTCATCCCGACCCGCCCCCACGCGGAGCCTGCAAGAGACCACCCCGCGTCAAATTTGCATTTTCTGTCATATCACTGCAAGCATAGAGCGCTGACCTGCCGCACCGCCGGCCGGGCGGTGAACTGCGTCAGGAGCCGGATATCGATGCCGAATGCCCAGACCGAGCTATCGACCGAGACGGTCGTCGTCCGCCCGGCGATGCCAACGGACGCCGCCGTCCTCGTGCAGTTGATTCGCGAGCTTGCCGTCTATGAGCGGGAGCCGCTGACCAGCGTCAAGGTCACGGAGGCTGACGTGCTGCGCGACGGTTTCGGCCCGCAGCAGCGGTTCGAATGCCTGCTGGTCGAGGTCGGCGGTCGCCCTGCGGGCTTCGCGCTCTTCTTCCACAACTATTCGACCTGGGAAGGCCGTGCCGGCCTCTATGTCGAAGACCTCTATGTGAGCGAATGGGCCCGCAGCCGCAACATCGGCCGCCGCCTGCTGGGGGAGGTCGCGGCCATCGCGGAGGCGCGCGGCTACCGGCGAGTCGATCTGTCGGTCCTGGACTGGAACCCGGCGCGCGGATTCTACGAGCGCATCGGCATGGTCGAGATGACGACCTGGCGGCCCTATCGGCTCAAGGGCGAGGCGCTGGCCGCCCTGGCCGCCGAGGCTCGGTCCGCGGCCCAGCAAAGCCGCTAGCGCGATAGCTTCGTCCGCTCAGGCCTGCGCCGGCGGGACGGTCGCGCTGCCGGCTTCCCGGACGGAGCCTGGAAGCGCCGGAGCCACCGGCAGGCCTCGTCGTCGGTGTAGTCGTCCGCGGCATCGCCGATCACGATTTCGGCGATTGCCTTCCCCTCGAAGGGCGATTCGAAGAAGGCGTTGAACAGCCATATCTTCTCGCGCGCCGCGAAGTCGCGGTTGCGCTGCTTCAAGTCGTCGACCGTGCCGCGCAGGATCACCTGGAACGCGTTGACCTGGGGCACGAGCGGATGGATCTCGCAGATCTCCTCGTCGCGCAGGCATGCGGCCAAGGCGCGGGCGCGGCGGACATAGTCGGGCATGCGCGCCAGCTGCCGGTCCAGGCCGTCGATGGCCGAGAGCGCATAGGGATAGGTGGTCCAGAGTGCCGCACCCTGGCGCGTGCGCCAGGGCTCCAGGGCAGCGAGGCAGTCGCGCGTGCCCGCCACCACGCAGCCGGCCATCCCGCCCATACCCTTGTAGAAAGAGACGTAGACGCTGTCCGCGAGGGCCGCCACGGCGCGCAGCGTTCGGCCATAGCCGGCCGCAGCTTCCCAGAGCCGCGCGCCATCGAAATGCAGCGGCACCTCGTGGTCGCGGCACCAGGCCGAGATGCGCTGCATCTCACCCCAAGGCGGCAGGAGGTAGCCGGCGCGGCGCAGCGGCAGCTCGACGACGACGGCCGCCAGCCGCTGCCGCACCCGCTGCAGGTCCGCCAGGGCGAAGGGCGCATGCCGTCCCAGACGGACGGGCCGCAGATTGTGGATGTACTCGATCCCGTTCGCCTCGTCGAAGTCGAGGTGGCTGAGCGGTGACAGGGCGACATAGGGTGACCCGCGCTGCTCGCTGCAGGCGCGCAGCAGGCATTCCTGGGCGATGACGCCCTTGGCGAAGAAGACGCCGGCCGGCTTGCCCAGCAGCCCGGCCACGCGGCGTTCGAGATCGGCGACCGCTCCGCCGTCGCCGTAGAGATCGGGCAGCCGCTCGGCGAGCGGATGCCGAGCGAGGGCGCTGAGCGTCTCCCGCACGCTCTTCTGCCGATGATACGAGAGACTCCTGGTGCAGGCGGCGCGCAGCTGCCGGTCATGTTCCGGCGTGGTCGGTCCTGGCTCGGTCTTCCTGGGTCGGCGCAAGCGGCTCAGTGCAGCTTGCGATCGAGCTCCTTGATCGCGGAGTCGATCAGTTCGTCGCCCTTGCCGCTGTCGATGCCTTCCTTCAGCAGCTTGGTGGCGGCGGCCATGGCGATATCGACGGCGTGGTTGCGGACATCGGCCACCGCCTGGGCCTCGGCCTGGGCGATCTTGTCCATCGCCATCTTCTCGCGGCGACCGAGGGCGGCCTCGAGGTTGGCGGCCGCCTCGCGCCGGACGCGCTCGGCCTCCTCGCGGGTGCGTGCCAGGATGCCCTCGGCCTCCTTCACGGCCGCGATCTGCTTGCGCTGGTGCTCGGCGAGCAGCCGCTCAGCCTCGTCGCGCAGGGCGCGCGCTTCGTCGAGCTGGGCCTTGATCTTGGCGGCACGGCCGTCGAGACCTTTGGCGATGGCGCGGCCGATCGGCTTGGCCGTCAGCACCACGAAGATGACGAAGGCTACCGCCACCCAGATTTCGGGATCGCGCAGGAGTTCCATGCGTCAGCGCTCCGACATGGCGGCATCGACGGCCGCCTGCACCTGCGCCGGCGGCAGGTTGAGGCCGGCGACCTTGCCCACTACGTTGCCGGTCACGGCGGCGCCGACGCCGCGCAGCTCCGCCACGGCCTTGCTCTTGGCCTGGGCGATGCTGTCCTCGGCCGCCTTGGTGCGCTGCGCCAGCTGCTGGGCGAAGGCGCTCTCACGTTTGGCGGTCTCGGCGGCGATCTCCGCCTGGGTCTGCCGCAGCTCGCTCTGCGCCTTGGCGCGGGCGTCGGCCATGGCCTTCTGGTAGGCCGCGAGCGCAGCGTCGGCCTCGGTCTTCACCCGCTCGGCGCGGTCGATATCGGCCTTGATGCGGGCGTCGCGCTGCTCGATGCCGCCGGCCACGCGCGGCAGCGCCACCCGCGACATCAGGATGAGCAGCAGGACGAAGGTGATGACGAGCCAGATGATCTGCGGCGGGAAATCCGGGAAGCAGAGCTGCGGCATGCCACCTTCGCACTTGCCGGTGCCCTCATGAGTCGCAGCCGTCGGCGCCGCGTTCACGGCCGCCTCCGGCTGCGTTTCCTGGGCCAGCACGAGGTGCGGCGCGTGGCCGACCCCGTCCCGATCGATCTTGAGTTCGAACATGGCTCGCCTGACGTGGCGCGCGGCGCCGGACTTAGAACACGAACAGCAGGAGCAGCGCGATCAGCAGCGCGAACAGCGCGATGG
>Ga0335085_10005066_pt1 | contig 21442 bp, 26 predicted proteins | sample Lox_Sample_45_FD_206712 | JGI IMG/M metagenome (GOLD analysis project Ga0335085, IMG submission 206712) | Soil microbial communities from Loxahatchee National Wildlife Refuge, Florida, United States - Lox_Sample_4.5 | ecosystem: Environmental > Terrestrial > Soil > Wetlands | place: USA...
CGAGCACCGCGCGGCCGGAGCGACACTGGTGACGCAGGGCCAAGCGGGATCCAACGCATTTGTGATCCTGCAGGGAAAGTGCCGAGTGCTTCGCAACGGCCGGCGCGTCGGTGAGATTGCGGCGGGCGGCGTTGTCGGCGAGCTTTCGATGCTCAATCGCGGCCCGCGCAACGCCTCAGTGATCGCAGACACGCCGCTCGAAGTGGCGATTCTCAGCCGCCGGGATTTTCTCGCGCTGTTGGAGAGCTCACCGTCGATCAGTCGCAAGTTGCTCGAGCGCCTCGCCCAACGGATACAGGAGCTCGACGCGCGGGCCCTTGCCTGAGCGGTCCTCATGACGACGCGGTACGCGCTGCAACGCCTGCTCGTCGCGGCTGCGGCCGGCGTGGTCGTCGGTGCCGGTACGGCGTTCTTGGTCCCGTGGCAGACCGCGATCCTGCTCGGCTGGGACGCGACGGCCGCGATATACCTCGGTCGGGTGTGGTCGAGCGTCGGTCCGATGAACTCCGACGAGACGAGCGCGCACGCGACGGTCGAGGACAGCAGCCGCGTCGCCGCGTCAGTGCTGCTCTTGAGCGCGAGCGTCGCCAGCCTCGCCGGAGTCGGGCTCGACCTCGTGAAGGCGGATCAGGCCCACACGGGTGGGCGCGTCCTGCTCACGGTTGTCGGCGTGGTGACCGTCGCACTCTCGTGGGCGGTCGTGCACACCGTGTTCGCGCTGCGTTACGCCCACGAGTACTACACCGCGCCGGTCGGCGGGATCGACTTCAAGACCACTCACGAACGGCCGAATTACCAGGACTTCGCGTATGTGGCCTTCACGGTCGGGATGACCTTTCAGGTCTCCGACACCGACATCCAGGCAAGAAAGGTTCGGCGCACGGTTCTCCGGCAGGCGTTGCTGTCGTACCTGTTCGGCGCGGTGATCCTCGCGGTCGTCGTGAATGTCATTGCGACGCTGTTGAACAGCTAGGACCAGGGCGCGTTCATGAAACCGGTCCCGACTCGCTCGGCACCGTTACCGTCGACTGGATCGAACGAGCGAGACCCCGGCATTGTGGCGGGTGCAGGGGTCTCACTCGATCGAGGTTCAATCAGGAAGGCGCGCGGCTGTGCTCACGTCTCCCGGTTCGATCATCCGCCCGGTTCGCCAGTGCGTCGAGCATCCGCGCCCGGATGTGACCGATGCCTCGTCGCGGCCGGCTCGATCGACGCGGCGCGCGAAATACGTGATTCAGCGTCGCCGACGGCGCAGTTGCCTGACGGGGACGGGTCGCGGCGCCTGCGCGGACGCTTCCCGAATGACCGAGGCGGCCTCGCCTTCGCTGTAGCCGTGCTGGCGGCGCAACTCGAAGTTGATCGCCTCGCGCGAGAACTCCAGCAGGAGGAGCGCGGCCGCGGTGCTCACGGCCCGGTCGTGCTTGGCGAGAGGACTCGCGCCGTATCTCGACGCCTTTCGGCGTTCCCAGCCGTCCATGCGGACATCTTCTTCCTCGATCTGCCAATCGGGAAGTCGCGCGCGATCAAACGTGGCCAATGTCACCAGTTGTGGCCGGGCACAGTCCGCCGAACGCGCCGCCGCCCTGGAGTCGCGACCGTACGCGGGTCGTCCGTTGATCGCCCCAGCGGATCCGTCGCGTCGCGGTCAGCGCCCGCGCCAGACAGGAGCCCGCCGCTCAGACGCGGCTCGCCCGCCTTCCGCCGCGTCCTCCGTGGCCGCGGCGACTTTGCGCATCGTCTCGCCGAACCGGATCGCTTCCAGCATCGGCAGATGCGCCGACCGTACGGCGACCTCCTTGATCGCGCGCTGGGCGAGCGGCGCGCCCTGCAACAGTCGTTCCGCCAACGATCGGACGGACTGCATCAGCTCGTCGTGCGCGACAACCGACCCGACCAGCCCGATCTCCTTGGCGCGCGCGGCATCGATCCGTTCGCCGGTGAGCAACAGCTCCATCGCATCGTGCCAGAGCAGACGCTGCGGCAGGCGGATCGCTCCGACGATGGTCGGCACGCCGATACGCACCTCGGGAAATCCGAACTCGGCGCGCTCGCTCGCGATGACGAAATCGCACCACGTGACGAGTGTGAGGCCGTAGCCGAGGCAGTATCCGTTCACGGCGGCGATGACGGGCTTGAAGATCTCCCATCCACTCTCGAAGGAGTTGAGGGTCGGCTTCTCCCAGAACGTTCCCGCGAAGGTTCCGGCGGAACCTGCGCCATCGCGTAGATCGGCGCCCGCGCAGAAGGCCTTCCCGGCACCGGTCACGATCGCGACCCAGGCATCCTCGTCGTCCCGGAATCGGCCGAACGCGTCGTTCAGCTCGCGGCGCATGTCACCGTTGATCGCGTTCATCGCATCCGGCCGGTTGTACGTGATCGTGACCACGTGCCCGTCGAGCTCGTACAACACCGCGTCACCCACGCCGTCATTCGTAGCCCGTCGAGCCCCAGCCCGCAACGCGCCCAACAGTTGGCACGGTCAGCACCGGTATGGGGGCTTCACGCGCCCAACAGTTGGGTTCGTGGGGTGGGACCTTGCTCAGTCGTGGGCGATTGCGATCACGGGGGCGGTGATGGTTCCGCTTGCCGACCCGGCCGACGGCAACCCGAACGAGAACACGCCGCCGTCGCCGGCAACGAATCGGTAGCCGCGACCGTTCGCTTCCATGCCGACGATCGGTGACGTGAGGTGGAACGCACCCGTCGAGCCGTGGAAGCGCGCGTCGCCGAACGAGAACACGCCGCCGTCGGACGCCACGAGCCAGTAACCGGCGCCGCTCGGGGTGCGCGCCATGCCGACGACCGGCAAGTTCAGGGGGCGGCCGCCCATCGAGCCGCGGAAGCGGGCGTCACCGAAGGCGAAGATTCCGCCGTCCCGCGCGACCAGCCAGTAACCGCGACCGGACGGCGTCGCCGCCATGCCGACGATCGGCTGATTCAGGTGGATCGCGCCGGTCGAGCCGTGGAAGCGGGCGTCGCCGAACGAGAAGATGCCGCCGTCGCGCGCGACGAGCCAGTACCCGTTGCCGGACGGGGTCGTCGCCATGCCGACGATGGGCTGGTTGAGATGGTGACCGCCCATCGAGCCGTGGTAGCGGGCGGTGCCGAACGAGAAGATGCCGCCGTCGCGCGCGACCAGCCAGTACCCCGGACTCGAACGCCCGGTCATGCCGACGATCGGCTGAGACAGTGCCAGCCCCACAAGGGAACCGCACGAAGGAGCGCCTCCGAACGGATACACGTTGCCGTCGACGCCCGCGACCCAGTAGCCCGTGTGGGTGGTCTGCGCCCGGCAGGCGTCGGGCGCGTGCGGGGGGACACCCGACGGTCCCGCGAACGCCTTGATGCCCGACAGCGTCGGGACGATCACCAATCCGAGCGCGGCCGCCGGCGCGGCGAAGTGCGGAACCGGCCCGAGGGAGACGGTCGTGCGCACGGCGCCGGTCGCGGGATTCAACGCGTACAGCGTCCCGCTCGCGCGATCGATCGACCAGAGGCTGCCGCCGGCGAGGATGGGTGAACCGGCCGCTCCGACTCCGGGGCCGACCCAGCCGAGCGACATCGTGCGGTGCGCCACGTCGACGTTGACCTGCTGAATGTGATTCGCGCACGGGACATAGAGGTGGGAGCCATCCCACGCGTTCGTGCCGTCGGCGTTGACACCGACGCACATGGTGAGCGACTGCAGTTGCGTCATCGTCGTCGTGTCGATCAAGAACCCGGTCTGTTGCTTGCCGATCTGGAACACCATGTTGTTCGGGAGGATCGACGGCGCGACGGACGAGAGGTCGTTGTCGTCGCCGGGGAACGTCTTGAACGCGCCGGTGCGATGCATTGCCGGCGAACTGTCGAACTTGAGCACGCTCTCGCCGAAGTCGCCGTTGTTGTCGGGGTCGGGATTGCCCGTCGCGACGAACACGTTCCCGTGCGCGTCGATCGTCGCGCCGCCCGTCGCCCAGATCGCACCGAGACCGGAATGCGGTGTGACGTTGAACGCGACCTTGCCCGTCCCCCCTTCGGTCAGTGATACCAGCCACCCGTGGTACGGACCGCAGTCGCCGGCGTAGCCGCCGTAGCCGATGTAGACGCGACCGTTGCCGAGGGCGAGGCCGGCGCGCTGTTGGATGTTGAGGTTGTTCTGGACGCCACCTGGATCGGCGTCGGTCGAGACGTTCAGCGCGCCCGTCAGCGTGTCGAGGCCGACGAGTTGGTGGTGAATGTGCGCGAACGAGTCCTCGATCGTGGCAACGACGAAGATCGTGTGGCGAGCCGTGTCGATGACGGGGGTCGAGAGGATGCCGAGCGGGTCGACGTTGCCGCACCCGGACTGCGCGGAGACGTTCGTCATCGGGGTGCCGAGATGCCGCGACCAGAGAATCGCGCCGTCGTGCGCGTCGAGCGCGTACACGGTGTCGTTCTCCGTCGCGGTGAAGACACGTCCGTCGAACGCGAGCGGCTGCGCGTACACAGCCCCGTCGAGGGTGTGAGACCAGGCACCATGAATTGGCAGCAGAACCGGCTCCGACGTGTCGTTGCCCGTGCGCTGCGCGTTGCCGTTGTAGACGGGCCACGAGGGCGCGCCGAATGCCGCGGTCGTTCCGCTCGCGATCGTGAGAACGAGCGCGGCGCTGAACAGGGAGAGTCGTCGAGACAGCATCCGGAGAGTCTGACCGACGTTCGCCGCCTTTGCTCGTCGGCGCCCGCGCCGACAGCGGAAGCGCCGGACGAGCGGTCAGCCGCCTCGGGCGAGCACCTTTTCCAATGCGTCGGCCTCGACGTCGAGGCGACGGACAAGGCCGGGCACGATGCGGCGCTCGGCGGTACCGCCGATCAGCGGGACCTTTACGGAGAACTCGCCATCGATCCGGCGACGGGCGTGGTCGGCGCCGTCGGGCACGATCGTGACTTGGGCCGCACCGAACAGCCGTCCGGGTTCGGCCTCGCCCTCGAACTTCAGCTCGCCGGTGCCCGACTGCAGGTCGAGCCGCAGCTCCTGGATCCACGTCAGCCGCCGGCCCGCGAGGATCCGCTGGGCGACGGGATCGAGGTGGCCCACGAACTCGTAGCGCAGCCTCAACCGGTGCCGGGCCCCGTCCCTGGACTCTTCGACGAGGTCGGGCGCGCCAAGGTCGGGCAAGTCCAGTGACAGGTGGAACGCCGGGTCGCACAGCACCTCGGCGACCGCGCGCGGTCGAGCGGAGAACGTGTGCTCGGCGCGGAATCGCATTCGCGGAGTCTGCTGTCGTTCGGAGCGCGCGCGCCACCGTCGCCGATTAGCGTTCGTTCGTGCCCGCGCGCGTGGTGGTCCTCGATCCGTGCTTCTCCGACGCCGACGCGGCCGCGATGGTCGACCTGTGCGCGCGCTTCGGCCGCTATCGCATGTACGCGGAACTCGAACCGATCGAGACTGATGTCGGTCAGGGATTGGCACCGCGTCAGGACGCGCTTGCGAACTTCCTCCGGACCGGCGGGCTCGCACGCGCGCAGGAGTCTCCCGTCACCCTCGCCGTCCGTACGAGCTACTTCCGGGAGGAGTATGCGTACGGGCGCGACGAGCGGATCAACGGTATCGGGCGGTTCCTCTACCACGAGCCGTTCGTCGAAGCAGCACGCGCGATACACGGTCGAACGGTCGTCGAGCCCGCGATCGCCTACGCCAACCTGATGGTGCCGGGTCAGGAGCTGGCCGTGCACACGGACGTTCCCGAATTCCGGGGCGCCAGCCGCAAGGTCGTCCCCCAGTGGCTGCTCGTCGTCATGCACCACTCGGGTCTCTTCGAGGAGTACCGGATGCCGATCGCCACCGCGATCGCATGGTTCCACGATTGCGACGGTGGTGAGCTCGCGTTCTGGCCCGACGGCGCGACGGGCGCTCCGTCGCGCCACCCGGTCCGGTACAACACGGCGCTCGTCCTCGACACGGACAGCGTTTTCCACGGTGTCGACCGGATCGCCGACGTCTCGGCCGAAGATCTGCCGCGGTTGCGGCCCGGAACCACGCTCGACCACGCGGGCGCATCGAGCTGGCGCCTCGTGCGCGACGGAGAGCTCGGCCGTTACGAGTGGAAACAGCTGCGCTTCTCGGTGTCGTGGAAGGCGTATTGCTTCCGCGACGTACACGAGCGCGAGACCTGGCGCGACCACCGCGACGACCTGTCGCTCGACCGGATACTCGAGCGGCTCATCTCCGACTTGGCATCGCGCGGCGTCGTCGCGCCCGACATCGCGCGTGACGGTGCACTCGGTCGGCTGCTCATCGACGAGTACGTGTCGTTCCCGATAACCACAGCACCGTCCACAGGTTGATCCTCTATCGATCCACAAGTGGAGCGTCGTAGGATCGATGCATGAGCTTCGTGGTGCTGTTCGAAGACGACACGATGACCGTTGTCGATGATGCCGATTCCTACGAGCAGGAGGGCCCGCTCACGACGTTCTTCGACCGCAACGGCGGCGGTCGACTCGCGTCCGCGTTCGCGGTCCGGGTCGCGTCGTTCCGTACGAGCAAGATCGTCGAAGTGCGGCGGGAGCTTCAGTCGTCGATGAGGTCGTCCTCGTCGACGACCACATCCCACCGCTGCGCGCACTCGCCGCAGAGGTAGACCACACTGTCGCCGGCCTCGAACACGTCCTCGGGCCCGATCGGCTGCGCCAGGTATGCGGTACCTCCGCACTCCATGCAGTTGATGTGCTGCGCAATTGCCACAAGCCGAAGGTACGCCGCTTGGCGCCCGCGTCAAGAGTCCGACCCGGTGAGCGGACCGTAGGTCTCGGGACGGCGCGTCGCCAGCAGCGGGAACAGATCCAGCCAGTCACGGCGCTGATCGAGATCGAGGTCGGCAACCAGGACCGCGGGTTCCGAGCGCGGCGCCTGAACGAGAACGCGGCCGTAGGGGTCGCTGACGAACGAAGAGCCGTAGAAGGTGAGTGGCCCTTCCACGCCGGCGCGATTGACCGCGATCATGAAGGTCCCGTTCATGATCCCCTGCGCGCTCACGACCTGCTGCCACAGTGGCTCGGTGTCGAACTCCGGGTGATCGGGCTCCGATCCGATGGCGGTCGGGTAGACGAGGACATCGGCGCCGCCGAGCGCGAAGGCCCGGGACGTCTCGGGGAACCACTGGTCCCAGCACGTGGGGAATCCGAACGCGGCGCCGCCGAGATCCGCGAGCCGGGTCACGGGCCAACCGGAATCGCCGGGCCTGAACCACGTGTCCTCGTAGTAGCCCGCGGTAACCGGCAGATGCGTCTTGCGCCGGCACGCGACGAGCGTGCCTTCCGGTGAAACGACGAACGCCGTATTGAAGCCGAGGCCGCCATCGCCCGCGTCCTCGTAGCAGGACGCGTGTACGTAAACGCCCTCGCGGCGCGCGGCGCCCGCGGCGAGATCGAAGGTAGGTCCGCCCGGCAGGGCCTCGGGGTATGCCTGTGGCCGTTCGGCATCGCGCCGCTCGACCGCGAAATAGCGCGAACGGGTCAACTCCGGTAAGCAAACGAGACGCGCTCCCTCGCGAGCGGCGAGATGGATGCCCTGCGTGAGCGACGCGTCGTGCGCGTCGGGGTCGGGATTCCAGATCATCTGGACCACGCCGATGCGCACGAGCGCGCGCGTGGGCCGGTGCACCCGCGCCGGCGACCGCAAGATGTCGAACGCGGTCCGGACCATCACGCTGGGACCTGCTGTGTGATGCAATGCACGCCACCGCCGCCGTACGCGAGTACAACACCCGGCACCGCGAGTACCTCGCGCCCCGGGTACTGCGCGCCGATGATCCGAAGCGCGTCTGCGTCGAAGCGATGTCCGGAGACGGGAACCGCGACGAAGCCGTTTCCCGCGTAGAGGTTGACGTACGGCACGGCGAGCACCTGCCCTTCGAGGTTGGCGTAGGGGAGCACCGGCACTTCGACGACGTCGAAACCGGCACCAGCGAGCCGCCGCCGGTTCTCGGCCGCGATGACCGCATTCGGATTGCCACGGTCGTCGCAGCCCTGGAGGAGGACGGTGCCGGAAGGCGTGAAGGCGACGACGTTGTCGACATGACCGTCGGTACCGTCGTCCTCGGCGATCGCGTCGGCGAGCCAGACGACGCGATCGACCCCGAGCGAAACGCGCAGTTGCGCCTCGATGCCGGCGCGATCCAGTTGCGGGTTCCGGTTCGGGTTGAGGAGGCAGCGCTCCGTCGTCACTAGGGTTCCCCGGCCGTCAACCGCGATGGATCCGCCTTCGAGAACGAGATCGTTCTCGTGAACCGACAACCCGAGATGGCGGGCAATCGCGGCGCCGACCAGCGCGTCGGCGGCATGCGGCTGTTTCTCTCCCCACGCGTTGAAGCGGAAGTGCACCGCCGCGACCGAACCGTCGCCGGATCGCACACCGACCGGTCCGTCGTCGCGCATCCACGCGTCATCGAGTGGCAGCAGCACTATCTCGGCGACGTCGCCGACGGCCGCTTCTGCGCTCGCGCGGTCGGCCGGCGCGACCGCGACCACTACCGGCTCGTACGCGGCGATGCGGCGCACGATCTCTCCGTAGACGAGTCTCGCCGGCTCCAACTGTGTGCCCGCGAAGATGCACTGAGGGACGGCGGGCGGCCACGCCATCAGCGTGCATCGGTGCGGATCAGTCTCCGCAGGCATGCGGCATCCCGCAGGAGGCGACACGCGATGAAGCTAGCGTGCGGCCATGCCGCTCAGCGCCGATCTCGAGCACCTCGCCGAACGCGTTTCGAATTGGGGACGTTGGGGTCGCGACGACCAGCGGGGCACCCTCAACCTCATCACCCCCGCGGTCGTTCAACGAGGCATCGCCGCGGCGCGGCACGGCAGGGTCTTCTCGCTTGCGATTCCCTTCGATCAGACCGGGCCCCAATGGGACAACGTGCACATGCCCGAGCGCATCAATCCCGAGTTGCACACCCACACCGTGAATGTCGCCTTCACGGGAGACGACCGCGACTTCACCACGAACGACGATTCGTTCCGGATGGGCTCACAGGCGGTCACGCATTGGGACTCGCTCGCGCACGTTGGATACGGCGGAAAGCTCTACAACGACACGCCCAACGACGTCGTCAGGGCCGATGGCGGAGCCGCCGAGCTCGGCATCGAACACTTCGGCCCGGTGGTGACGCGGGGCGTCCTCCTCGACATCGCCCGCGTGCACGGCGTCGACCACTTCGACGACAACCACCCCGTCACCGCCGACGACCTCGACGCCGCGGTGCAGGCCGCCGGCGTCACCGTGCAGCCCGGAGACGCGATCCTCGTCCGTACCGGGCAGATGCATTTCCTGCGCCGCGGCGACAAACAGCGCTACTCGATGCCGTCGCCGGGACTCTCGACTCAGTCCGTCGGGTGGCTGCGCGACCACGACGTCGCTGCAGTCGCGACCGACACGATGACGTTCGAGTGTTACCCGTGCGAGGATCCCGCGGTGTTCATGCCGGTTCACATGATCCAGCTGCGCGACATGGGGCTCGCGCAAGGCCAGAACTGGCACCTCGATGACCTCGCCGCCGACTGCGCAGCCGACGGTTCCTACGAATGCCTCCTCGTCGCGCCGCCGCTCCCGTTGACAGGCGCGGTGGGCGCGCCGGTTGTGCCGGTCGCGGTCAAATAACCGCTACCGGCTCTCAGGACTCGCCGCGAGCGGCGGGTTCGGTTGGATCTCGACGACGGGTACCCACATGTGAGTCGGCGCGGTAACGATGGTCACCACCGCCCGGCCGACGTCGGCAGGTTGCATCGTCCCGAAGTGGCGCTGGATGCCGAACCGTTGCCAGAGCGGCATCAGGTCATCGAAGATGGCGAGGTCCCAGTCGTCGGCAAAGCCGGTAACCGTCGGGCCGGCTCGGACGATCGAGGAGCGAATCCCGAAACCTTCGCATTCGAGCGCGAGGGTCTCCGCGAACGCCTCGAGGCCGGCCTTGGCCGACAGGTATGTGGCAAGACCGGGCCGCTTGTTCTTCGCAGTGTCGGACGAGATGAACACGACGTCGCCCGGCGCCGACGCGGCGCGCAAGCCCGCGACCACTCGTTTGGTGAGGAGTATCGGGCCGAGCAGGTTCGTGTCCACGATCCGGCGGTGATCTTCGTCGTTCATGTCGTGGATCGCCCCGGGAAGCGCGGTGCCCGCGTTGTTCACCAAGACGTCGATCAGTCCCGCCTGCTCACCGACGGCCGCGCAGAACGCGTCGAGTGAGGCCGGCTCGGTGACGTCCAGCGGATGGACGATCGGCCCGCCGCCCGCGCCGGCCACGAGCTCGGCCGTCTCCTCCAGCTGCGCCACCCGGCGCGCGCCGAGGCCAACTGTCCAGCCGAGCGCACCGAGCGCGACCGCAATGGCCCGGCCGATGCCCGCCGACGCGCCCGTGACGACGGCAACGCGTCGGCGCGTGGCGTCGGATGCGTCAAGCGCCAAGGAATTCGCCGCCGTTGACGTCGAGCGTCTGGCCGGTGATGACTCGGGACGAAGGCGAGATGAAGAACACCACGCTGCTCGCGATCTCGTCCTGCGGAGGGATGACCCGCAGCGGGATACGGCCCTCGATCTCGGCGCGCACGTCGTCGCGAGTGATCCCACGCGCCTCGGATTCCCAGCCGATGAACGTCTCGACGTTCGGGCCGCCGATCCATCCGGGAGCGACACAGTTCACGCGCACACCGGCGGGCCCGAGCTCGACTGCCATCGTCTTCGCCGCGGTCTGCACCGCGGCCTTCGACGACGAGTAGCCCCCTTCGAGCGGCCTGACCTTGCGCATGCTCATGGAGATGATGAACACGACCGACGCATCGCCGTGGTCGGCCGCTGCCTTCTTCAGATGGGGAAGGCACGCCTGCGTCAACCCGAGCGCACCCCACACGTTCACCTCGTAGATCTTCCGCCACTTGCCGAGGTCGACCGTCTCGAACGATTCGAAGGTGTCCATGCGGAACGCGTTGTTGACCACGCCGTCGAGCCGCCCGCAGGCGTCGACGGTGTCGTCGACCAAGGCCCGCACCTGATCGGGGTCGACGAGGTTGGTCGGCATTGCGAGCGCCCGCCCCCCGGACCTCTCGATCTCCCCGCGCACCTGCGCCAGGTAGTCGGCATTGCGGGCCGCCAACACAACGACGGCGCCCTCCCGGGCGAGCGCGCGGGCGTTGGCCTGGCCGAGGCCCGGGCCGACGCCGGAGACGATGACCACCTTGTCCTGGAGCAGCATCTGCCCATCAGAGCCAGGCGGGACGGGCCGGCGCAACCTGGAGCACGGGCGGACGCGCTCCGCTTCGCGTGACCGGCGTCACGCCGGCACCCGCCGCGGCTCAAGCCCGACCGCCGCGCGTGCCGATCCCATTTCGGGCGGGTCGGAGCGACCCATGATGATCAGCGGAGTGCAGCCCGTCGGCGCGAAGGGCGTGAACGCCGTCCAGGGCGCCGTCGTCGATTCCAAGGACGCGGCCCGTTACGGCGACTGGGAACGCGACGGAGATCGCTCGGGCGCGGTGCCGGCGAAGACCGGCCAGCCGCAGCCGGTCGTCTTCCCGCGCAAAGGTGTACCCGTCGACCCGCGACCCGTGTCACTGCGGCACGAGCGCGCGACGACGCGATACCGCTCCGACGGCGGCAACCCCGACGCGGCGTAGTACCGCGGCGCCCGCCGGCTAAAGGGAACTGGGTCTGGCGCAGCGCGCTCGCACCAGCGGCTCGAAGTGCTCGAGCGCCAGGGTGTCGTAGTCGGGATCGAACGCAACCTGATCCCAGTCGTCCGCGAATTGCGCGGCCAGGTCGAACCACGCTTCGCCGCGATACCTCTCCCGCGCGTCGGGATCGCCGCCGAAGTGGTGGTAGTAGTGCCGGCCCTGGAAGTCCTGATGGGCGCGGATCATGTTGTAGACGTCGGGACGCACGTACGGCTTGACGATCGCAGCCGCGATCTCCGGATGGTTCGGGACGCTCACGGCCTTGCCGATGTCGTGCAGCAACGACGCGAACACGACCTCGTCGTCGGCACCGGCGCGCTCGGCGCGCGTCGCCGTCTGTAGCGAATGCGTGAGCTGGTCGACCGCGAATCCGTCGGTGATCTCGGCGAGCGACTGCAACATCGCAAGGACGCGGTCGGCCACGCGGCCCTGGTGCTCGTGCGTCTCCTTGCCGATCACCGCCCATTGCTCCGCGGTCGAGGTGTCCATACGGGTGAAGGTCTGCGCCATGGCCCCAGCGTAGATCAGGGCTGCCCGAGCACGAGCGCCGCGCATTCCATGAGGAACTCGGCGCCCGTACCCCTGGGATCGCGGCCCGCGCGCAGCGCGTCGTACGTGATGGCCGCGCCGAACGGGTACGCGGCAAGCGTGCCGACCCGTCGTTTCGCGTCCCAGGGCCCGACGTACAGATAGGGCTCTGGCAGATCGTCGTCGCCGGGCGACGCGCCGTAAGTGGCCCGCGTACCGGCACCCGCGTCGCCCATCTCGCACGCGAGGTCGAAGTGTTCGGGCCAGATCGTCGCCCCGGTGGTGTCCTGCGCGGCGTACGCGTCGCGCAGGTCGGTCAACAACGAATCCGCGAGCGCGATCCAGTCGGCCAAGGCCTTCGCCGCACCGCCGTCGATCGCGATGGTCCGTTCTTGCGCACATTCCGTCGCGGGCCGGTAGACCTCCTCCGGCGCGCCCAGGGGTACGCCGACGAAGCGCGCCGCAGCACCGAGGGTCGTCAGACCGACGCGAGTGGTCGTGCCCGGCCGCTCGTACACGAGCTCGACGCCCTCGACCCGCGCCCGTTCGCCGTCACCGAGAACCGGCGTTCCGAATCCGTTGGTCGTCGGCGTCAGCCCGATGTGACCGTCGGCGCGGTATCGCAGGGGCGCGAACACATGCTCGGCCAGTGCGTGCATCGCCTCGCGGGCCGCGCCGAATGAGACGGGCAGGGGGTCGAGCATCCGCGCACCCTAGAGCAGGTGGTTGAGAATCTCCGCAAGCTCTACGGGCCTGTCGCCCTGGATGCTGTGACCCGCCCCGTCGACGACGATCACCTCTGCTCGCGGATCACGACGCACGACTTCGGCGACGTCTTCGTCGTCGACAACGGGAGATGTCGCGCCGCGCAGGACCAGCAGTGGCATCTTCAAGCGGTCGATCGCGCTCCAGAGCTCATCGAGTCCGGGCATCACCTCCCCGTCGTCACCTTCGCCGGAGCCCCGCCGGGGAAGGTCGTACCGCCAGCGCCACCGCCCGTCGTCGGTTTCGATCGCGTTGTGCAGGACACCTCGGCGCAGCGATGACTCGCTGCGCGTCGGGTTGAACTGGATCGTACGGGTGAGGATCTCGTCGAAGCTGTCGAAGTACTCCGGGCCGTCGATGAACTGCGCGATAGCCGACGACTTCTCGCGATTCACGCCGGGCGTCACGTCAACGAGCACGAGGCTCCGGACGAGGTCGGGCGCGCGATCGGCGAGCGCGAGAACCGAGAGCCCGCCGAGCGACATCCCGACGACCAACTTCGCCTTCGGCGCGAGCTCTCGTACCGCCTGTTCGAGCGCGATCGCGTTCTCGCCCGGCCAGTACGCGTGATCCTCGCGGTGTGCCGAGTGTCCGTGGCCGGGGAGGTCGATCGCTACCAGTGGCCGGTCGAGTGCGAGCGCGACGGTGTCCCAGGTGTGGGCGTTCTGGGCACCGCCGTGCACGAGCACGAGCTCGGGCGGACCCGAACCCCAGACGAGCGCGCTGATGTTGCCGGTCGCCGTCGGCACCCCGACCCGCCGAACCTGCGGTGGCCCGTTCCAGGCAATGCCGAATTCCTCGGCATTCTCACGGAAGAGCGCGAACTCGTCATACTCGGGAGCGGGAGCCATCCGCCGTAGTCGAGTCCAGCGGGCCCGGTCGGTGCAACCGAGCCGCCCGTTCCTACACTTGCCGACGATGCGCGGGCCATACCTGTCGTCCGCCGCCTTCCGCCGCTTGACGCTCGTCAATGTGGTGTTGCTCGCGGCGATTGTCGTGAGTGGCGCGGTCGTCCGCCTGACGAACTCGGGCCTCGGCTGCGCCGACTGGCCGACCTGCAGCGCGACGAAGCTCGTCGACGTCTCGAGCCATCACGCCGCGATCGAACAGATCAACCGGATCTTCTCGGGCGCCATCGGCATCCCGATCGCACTCGCACTGATCGGCGCGTACCAACTCCGGCCGCGCCGTACCGATCTCGTCCGCCTCGCCTGGATCCTGTTCGGGCTCTTCTGGGCGGAAGCGGTGCTGGGTGGGATCTCGGTCAAGGTGAAGCTCGCGTGGGTGAGCGTGACCGGCCACTTCCTGCTCGCGATCGGCCTGATCGCGGTCGCGCTGTTCATGCACCACCTCGCGCGCACGCCCGCAGGCACGCGCCACGACGCGGTGCCTCCCGGAGTGATGCGGATCGCCCGCGCGGTCTATTGCCTCACGATCTGGGTCATCGTCGTAGGCACGTTCGTCACGGCGGCCGGTCCTCACGGTGGCGACGCTCAGGCGCGGCGGCTGGGGTGGCCGCTCGGCGACGTGGCCCGTGTGCACGGCGCCTCGGTCGACGTGCTGGTCGGGCTCACGTTGGTGCTCGTCGTCGCGCTTGCGCGCGCGCCGGCGCCGCGACGCGCACTCAACGTCGCGTCGGTGACCGTCGTCGTCATGGCCGCGCAGGGGGTGCTCGGCTATGTCCAGTACTTCAACCGCATCCCCGCGCTCCTCGTCGGGTTCCACGTGTTCGGCGCGGTGTGTGTGTTCGTCTGTGTGCAGCAACTGCTGCTCGAACTGCGCGTCCCCGACACGCTCGGTGAGCCCGGTGACGTGATCGAGCGCGAAGACTACCGGCGGCGACCGGTCGCGACGTGACGGGCCGCCCGTGACAGGCGATCGTTCATATCGCGGGCGTACTCCCGCGTCCGTGCGGTGCTCATGAGGTGCACCTCGTCGAGCCGCGGAAGCAGGTACGCGCGGGTATCGGCGTGCAAGCCGTCCCACAGCTCCTGGCGGATGTCCGCGCGCAGGTGGCAAAGCGTGACGACGACCTCGAGCGCATCTCGCCGCGCCACGCGTTCGAGGACCTCGACGACCCGGTCGGGCGGATGGTCGCCCACGGGGCTGAACGGGCAGTCGTTGTCGTCGTGCGCGGCGGGACGCGGGAACACGACTCCCCGCCGCACGGCCGCAACGAGTGCCCTGATGGCCTCGGCGCGAGAGTGGTCGCTCGCCTCGCGTACGCGGGCCAGCCCGTCCCTCAGCCGCTGACGATCAGCGACCGAGAGGTGGTCGTTGACCGCGTCGGCGAAGCGAACCGGGAGCAGGCTGTACGCCAGCGCGGCGCGTTCCACGCCGGAGTCCGTCAATCGTTGCCCGCGGCTCACCCGCAATTTCTCGGCGGCCCGGCGCGCCGGGTGAAACAGATGTGACCGTAGGCACGTCCCGAGATCGCATCGCCCCTGCTCGGCGCGGCCGTTCGTACCGTGTGTAAGGCTCGGCGCGTGCGCGTGCACCTAGTCGACGGCACCTACGAGCTCTTCCGGCAGTACCTCGCGCCCCGGCCCGGGCATATCGACCCCGGCGGCGTCGAGGTCGGCGCCACGCGCGCGGTGGTGACCTCCGTGCTCACGATGCTGGAGGAGGGCGCGACCCATCTCGGCGTCGCCACCGATCACGTCATCGAGTCGTTCCGCAACGACCTCTGGGACACGTACAAGACCGGCGACGGCGTCGATCCACTGTTGAAGGCCCAGTTCCCGTTGCTCGAGGACGCGCTCGGGGCGCTGGGCGTCGCGGTGTGGGCAATGGTCGAGTTCGAAGCCGACGACGCGCTCGGCGCGGCCGCTTCGATCGCGGCCGGCGACGACCGGGTCGAGCAGGTGATCATTTGTACCCCCGACAAGGACCTCGGGCAGTGCGTCGGCGGCAAGGTCGTGCAACTCGACCGCCGCCGGGACGTGCTGCTCGACGCCAGCGGTGTCCGGGAGAAGTTCGGAGTACCGCCGGAGTCGATCCCCGACTGGCTCGCGCTCGTCGGCGACACGGCCGACGGGTTCCCCGGACTGCCCGGGTTCGGCGCCAAGACGGCCGCCGCACTGCTCACGAAGTTCGGACACATCGAGGCGATCCCCGACGACCCGAAGGCGTGGGAGGTTCCGGGCTTGCGCGGGACCGATCGACTCGCGGCGACGCTCGGCGCGGGCCGCTCGGTCGCGGCCCGATTCAAGGTGCTCGCGACGCTCCGTCTCGACGCGCCCGTCGGATCCGTCGACGACTGGGAATGGCGCGGCCCGCGTCCCGACCTCGACGATTGGTGCGTCCGATTCGGATCGCCGAGACTCGTCGCGCGGGCGACGAAGCTTGCAGCCCAGAGAGGATTCGCCGGAGAGGATCGCCGGAGAGGAAGCGGATGAATCATCCGACGAGTGATGGGACGAGCAATGAGTGACGCGATTCTCGTCGACCGGCCCCGGCCGGGCATCGCGCTCCTCACGCTCAACCGTCCGGAACGCCTCAACGCGATGAACTACGCCCTCGTGCGGGGCTTGTACGACACGCTCGACCAACTGGCCGAAGATCGCTCGTGCCGCGTCATCGTGGTCACCGGATCGGGCCGTGGGTTTTGCGCGGGCCTCGACCTCACCGAAGGTGCGAGCCCGCCGTCGACACAGGGCTTGGGCCGCGCGCAGGCCGGGATGACGGTCCAGAAGTTGATCGCGGGCCTGGTGCCGAAGATGCGCTCGGTTCCCCAGCCCATCATCGCGGCCGTGAACGGTGCCGCGTCGGGCGGCGGGCTCGCACTCGCGCTGGCGAGCGACGTGCGCATCGCCGCGCAGTCGGCCCGGTTCAACGTGGCGTTCATCCGGGTCGGGCTCTCGGGCTGCGACATCGGTGTCTCGTGGATGTTGCCTCGTCTGATCGGCGCCTCGCGCGCGTTCGAACTGCTCCTCACCGGCCGGTTGATCGAAGCGGCCGAGGCCGATCGGATCGGGCTCGTCACACGCGTCGTTCCCGACGTGGATGTCGTCGACTCGGCCATGCACACGGCGGAGCTGATCGTCGGCAACAGCCCTTTCGGCGTACGCATGACGAAGGAGGTCATGTGGAGCCAACTCGAGATCGGCAGCCTCCAGGCCGGCATCGATCTCGAGAACCGGACGCAGGTGCTGTCGAGCTTCACCGGTGATCTCACCGAGGCGATGGCCGCGTTCGCGGAGAAACGTCCGGCGAAGTTCACCGAGGGTTAGAGCGGGCTGGGGGGAAGTGATGCTCGAAGGACGCGTGGCCCTGGTGACGGGGGGTGGGCGAGGCATCGGCAAGGCGATCGCGCTCGGCCTCGCGGAGGACGGCGCCGACATCGCCGTCAACTACCGACGCGACGACGATGCCGCACACCAGACCGTCGCCGAGATCGAGAAGCTCGGCCGGCGCGCGATCGCGTACGCGGCTTCGATCGACGACTACGCGCAGTGCGAGGCCATGGTCTCGGCCGCCGTCGCCGACTTCGGTTACGTCGATTTACTCGTCAACAACGCCGGCAACGCTTCGCGGGGCCAGACCGTCGCCGACACCGATCCGGCCGAGCTCGAGCGAGTGGTTCGCACGCACGCCTTCGGTGCCTGGGCGTGTTGCAAGCTGACCATCCCGTCGATGCGCACCCGGCCCCGGGGCGACATCATCATGATCTCGAGTGCGGCGACCCTGCACATGGGCGCGAACTCCGCGCCGTACAACATGGCGAAGGCCGCGCTCGAAGCACTTGCGGCGACACTGGCGAAGGAGGAACGCGCCAACGGCATCCGCGTGAACATCGTCGCGCCCGGCCTCGTCGACACGGAGATGGGCCGCCGGCTCGTGAAGGGCGCGATGGGAGTCACCGACATCCGGACGATGGATTCGCGGAGCCCCTTCGGGCACGTGTGCACGCCGGAGGAGATCGCCGACGCCGTGCGTTTCCTCGTCTCGGAACGCGGCGGTTACATCACCGGCCAGCGCATCGGTGTCGACGGCGGCGCCTTCTAGCCCGACGGTGGCGGCCTGCGCGCGGCGCCGGACGCGGCGCCGACCCTGGGCCCGTTCGCCGGGCGGGCGTCGCTACCATCGCCACATGGCCGTGTTCGCACTGCTGTTCATCGTGTTGCCGCTCGTCGAGATCTACGTCGCGGTGCAGGTCGCGCACTTGATCGGCGCGCTGAGCACGGTGGGGCTATTGCTCGGACTGTCGCTCGCGGGTGTTTGGGTCACGAAGTTCGCCGGGCTCGGCGCCCTCGCCCGGATCCGGCGGCAACTGCAGGCCGGCCGGATGCCGACCAACGAGTTGATCGACGGCGCGCTCGGCGTGAGCGGAGGTCTGCTGCTGATCGTCCCGGGCTTCGTAACCGCCGCCGCCGGGCTCCTCTTGCTGTTCCCGCCGACGCGCACCTTGACCCGCGAGGCCGCGAAGCGCCGCTTCGTCGGGCGCGTGACCTATTTCCCGGGACCGAGCTCATCGGGTCCCATCGACGGGCCCAGCAACGCACCCGACGACGTCATCGACATCTGATCGGGCGGCGCCTCGGTCAATACGGACCGTCGCAGCAGGAGTCGCGCCAGCCGCATGCCGGGCATCGATAGTGCGCGTGTTCCGGCTGCATCTCGGTGCCGCACACGCTGCACGTCACCGAAAGGTCGCAGGTCCCGGTGCGTGGTTGGACCGGTTCGCTCGCGCTGTAGGTCACAGACGGAAATTAGCCGAGCGGACGCAGCAATTCGGGGACGACCGGGCAGTCGATGCGCGCGGTGGCGTCGTGGGGGCGTTCGAGCCCGCGCGGGCCCGCAATGCGATCGAATCGCTGCACCGAGATCTCTTCGTATGCGTGCTCGGGAGGGAGCGACGATACGACCATCTCGTAGACCCGCGCGGGGAGGACGCGCCCGACCCCGCCGACGAGCCACGCCTCACGTGCGCCACCCCCGACCGCTTCCATCACCGCGCCCGTCCCGAGCGGGACGAGCGCCCGCTCGGGACCGATCGCACTCGCGGCGACGAGCAGGCGCGCCGCGCGCTCGAGCACTGGGTCCCACGCGTCCACGACACGCACCGCGTGGTCGCTGCGACGACGCCGGAGGGCAGCCATCGGGTCGTCGCCGTCGACGCGCACCGCGACCGCTTCGATGTCGAAGCGCTCCATCAACGCGTCGTCGACCGTCGACGAATACCCGACGATCGCGACCACCTCGCCTTCGTCGAGCAGCGGCAGCGTTGCGCCGAGACGGTCGCCCGTTCGGTCGGCCTCGAGCTCGCGAGCCGCGGCGCGCGCCGCGCTCGCGGGGTCGGCGGCCGCGAGGATCCGCGAACACACCCACCAGAGCGAACCGTGTGCGCGGTGATGAGCGAGCACCCGACGGCAGGCGACGACCAGTGACGCAGGCTCGTCGGAGAATCCTGCAAGCGCGTCGGCGGCCGCTGCCGCAAGATGGTCGTCATCCACGCTGCGGCGCGTGACCGAACGTAGGCGCTCTGCCGGTGTGACCTCACCCCACATCGCGGCGATCCTACGGCGATCGGTATGTGGTGACCGCGCGCAGCGCGGCCGTCGCATCGTCGAGCGCCGCGAAGCCCTCGGCGCGGCGCACGAGCAGCTCGACGTTGCCGCCCAGCCGGAGCCGACCGTGCGCGAGCGCGATCTGGGCGTTCTGCTCGCCGGTCGCGATCGCCACTGCCGTTTCGTAGTCAGTCGTCAGGCGGACGTCCGGTGTCGCCCCGTCCGCATCGTCGCCGGCAATCACCCGAGCCCGGCCGGCCGCCAGGCTGATCCGGTACCGCACCTCACCCTGACCGGGTACCCGGGTGACAACCTGCTCGATCACGAGTGGCGCGAGTGCGGCGACAGTGGGGGACGCGTCGAGCGCGGCCTCCAACTGCGTCAGCCATGCACGCGACAAGAACTCCGGCACCGGGCGCAGAGTAGGCGCACGCATTCCGGGCTCGTGACCAGGTGCGAGTACCGTCCGAGGATGACCTCGACCGGGCCCAAGGAGGCGCTGTTCCCCACGGCGCTCGTGCCCTTCGCGACGACGGTCGAGCGCCGCATCGACGCCCTGCTCTCGTCGGAGCTGGTGCGGTGGCGCGCGGTCGACGCGCGACTCGCAGAACCGATCGAGGCGTTGCGCGCGTTCATCGCCACCGGAGGGAAGCGGCTGCGACCTGCGTTCTGCTTCTGTGCGTTCGTCGGTGCGGGCGGTGAACGCACAGATCCACGCGTCGTCGACGCGGCGGCTGCGCTCGAGCTCGTGCACACGTTCGCCCTCGCGCACGACGATGTCATGGACGGCTCTACGATGCGCCGGGGCGAAGACTCCGTGCACACACGATTCGCGCGCCGGCACGTCCGCGATGCGTGGCGCGGCGAAGCCCGCCGATTCGGCGAGGGTATGGCGATCCTCGTCGGCGATTTCGCGTTCACATACGCCGACGTGCTGATGCGCGGAATGCCCGACGCCGCCCACGTGGTGTTCGACGAGCTGCGCATCGAGCTTTGTGTGGGGCAGTCGCTCGATCTCACCGGAACCGCGGCCGCGAGCACGGACGAAGAGCTCGCGAACCGCATCGCCGTGTACAAGTCGGGGAAGTACACGGTCGAGAGGCCGCTGCATCTCGGGGCGGCACTGGCCGACCGCTTCGCCGCGATCGCCGCCGCGCTCTCGGCCATCGGACTCCCGCTCGGCCACGCGTTCCAGCTCCGCGACGACGTCCTGGGCGCGTTCGGCGACGCCGAGATCACCGGCAAGCCGGTGGGCGACGACCTACGGGAGGGGAAGCCGACGCCCCTCGTCGCGCTCGCCTCCGCCCGGGCCGGCGCCTCCGACCGCGACCTGCTCGGCCGGCTGGGCGATCCCAACCTGTCGGCCGACGAGATCGAGAGCCTGCAAGAGGTGTTCGTCCGCACCGGCGCCCTCGACCAGATCGAATCCGACATCGCGCGCCTGGTCGCGCAAGCGCGCGATGCCCTCGCAGCGGCGCCGATAACGGACGCGGCGCGGGGCTGGCTGGACGAGCTCGCGGCCTACGTGGCCTGGCGAGACCGATAGCCAGCGGTCGCAGCCCCGCTCGTAGACTCGCATCGCCATGCCCCCCGCTGCTTCCGATCCGGCCATCTCCGTCGTCGGGCTCGAGAAGCGCTACGGCACCACGCGTGCCGTCGACGGCCTGTCGTTCGACGTCGCCCGCGGCGAGGTGTTCGGGCTGCTGGGGCCGAACGGCGCGGGCAAGACCACGACGGTGGAGACGCTCGAGGGCTACCGCACCCCCGATCGCGGGACCGTACGCGTGCTCGGCCTTGATCCCGTGCGCGAGGCCGCCGCACTCCGCCCGCGCATCGGCGTGATGCTGCAGGAGGCCGGCCTGTATCCGGGCCTGAAGCCACTCGAGCTGCTGCGGCTCTTCGCGGCATACTACGACGATCCCGAATCGCCCGAGGCGCTGCTCGACACCGTCGGGCTG
>Ga0335085_10005067_pt1 | contig 21441 bp, 21 predicted proteins | sample Lox_Sample_45_FD_206712 | JGI IMG/M metagenome (GOLD analysis project Ga0335085, IMG submission 206712) | Soil microbial communities from Loxahatchee National Wildlife Refuge, Florida, United States - Lox_Sample_4.5 | ecosystem: Environmental > Terrestrial > Soil > Wetlands | place: USA...
ACCCTCATCGTCTGGGGAAACGATGACGAGGCGTTCGGCATGCAGTGGGCGCACGAGTTGCGGGCGCTCATCCCCGGCGCGCGCGACGTGATCGAGGTCGACGGCGCGACGCTCTTCTTCCCTGAAGAGCGGCCGGCGGACCTGGTTCCGCAGCTGCGGCGGTTCTGGAACCGCTAACGGCTTCCGCACCTGAGGCGAGCTGGTTGGATGAGGGCCATGAGCCTCCCGCTGACCCACTACCCGGCCCTGTCACGGCCCGACCTGCTCGCGCCGCCGGTCACGGCGGCACTGCAGGCCCTGCCGTGGGCCGACCAGGTGCGCGTGGCCGAGATCGACCCCGCGCTGGCCGACACGGCGCAGTTCTGCGAGGCGTACGGCATCACGCTTGAGGAGAGCGCCAACTGCGTGGTCATCGCGGCCAAGCGGGGCGCCGACGTGACCTACGCGGCATGCATGATCACCGCGACCACCCGGGCCGACGTGAACGGCCTCGTGCGGCGCCACCTCGGCGCCCGCAAGGCCTCCTTCGGCCCGGTGGACGCGATCACGGCCATGACCGGCATGGAGTACGGCGGCATCACCCCGGTCGGCCTCCCGGCCGGCTGGCCGGTCCTCGTCGACGGCCTGGTGGCGAAGACGCCGAGCGTGGTGATCGGGTCGGGAATCCGCGGCTCCAAGCTGTGGCTGCCCGGCAGCCTGCTCGCCGAGCTGCCGGACGCGGAGGTCCTCCCCGGCCTCGGCATCTAAGCCAGCGCTTCTCAGCCGGCTGCCCGGCTCACCGGGCGCCCGCCTCGTCCCGTTCACCCGGCGCCCGTCGCGCCCGGTTCACCCGGCGCCCGCCTCGCCCGGCGGGCTCTCACCCGGCGGCCGCCAACCCCGCGTCAGCCCGTCGCGAGCTTGACGGCGATGCCGAGCATGGTCGCCGCGAGGAGCAGGTCAAGCACCTGCCAGGCCCGCGGTGTCGCGAGCAGTCCGGCGGCGAACCGCGCGCCGAAGCCGAGTCCCACGAACCACAGCGTGCTCGCCAGGCACGTGCCGACGGCGAACCACCACCGGCCGGGGCTGCCGTGGGCGTTGGCGATCGATCCGAGCAGGACCACCGTGTCCAGGTAGACATGCGGGTTGAGCCAGGTGAGCGCCATGATCCGGCGCACCACAACCGCGCCTTGCCCGGGCTCGCCGCCTGCCGCGGCGAGCGCGGACGGACGCCGCGCCCGCCACGCCGACGTCACCGCGTACCAGCAGAGGAAGGCAACGCCGAACCAGCGCACCGCCTGCAGCGCCCAGCCGGCGTGCTGCACGATCACGCCGATGCCGCTGACCCCGGCGATGATCAGCGCGAAATCCGAGACCGCGCAGACCGCCACGACGGGCCCGACATAGGCGCGGCGCAGCCCCTGGCGCAGCACATAGGCGTTCTGCGCCCCGATGGCCACGATCAGGGAGAGGCCGGTGAGCAATCCGTCAAGCGAAGCGTTGAACACGAGCCCGACACTAGGCGGCCAGCAATATGAAGGCAAACGAAACTTTCTTGGGATCAATTAGCTGTGCTTAACTTGCCTGGTGGACGTGAATCCCGGACAGCTCGACGCGCTGGTGGCCATCGCCGACCACGGCTCTTTCGAGGCGGCCGCAAGGCAGCTGCACATCACGCCGAGCGCGGTCAGCCAGCGCATCAGGGCGCTTGAGGCGGCGGCGGGCCAGGTCCTGATCAGCCGGGGCACTCCGTGCCGGCCCACGCCGCATGGCGAGTGGCTGGTCAGGCTCGGACGCCAGACCCGGTTCCTCTACGACGAGGCGGCCCAGGCGCTGCGAACGGCGGCGACGGTCGAACTCCCGGTGGCGGTGAACGCCGACTCGATCGCCGCCTGGTTCCGCGACGTGCTCGCCGATGCGGCGACGTGGGAGGGCACCGCGATCCGGCTGCGCATCGAGGACCAGGCCTACTCCCAGGACCTGCTGCGCCGCGGCGACGTGCTCGCGGCGGTCACTAGTGATTCGGCCGCGGTCCAGGGCTGCACCGTCGACCACCTGGGGGCGCTGCGCTACCTGCCCACCGCCGCTCCGGCGCTAGCGGACCGGTGGCGGCGCGGCGGCTCACCCGACTGGGCCGCCATGCCGGCGGTCATCTTCAACGCCAAGGATGACCTGCAGCACGAGCAGCTCAGGCGGTACGGCGTCGAGCAGGGGCCGCCTGTCGTGCACCAGGTCCCGTCAAGCGCCGACTTCTACGCGGCCGTCTCACTGGGGCTTGGCTGGGGCATGCTTCCCGAGCCGCAAGCCGCCGCCGACCTGGCCGCGGGCAAGCTCGTCCGGCTGTCGGCCGACGTGATCGACATCCCGCTTTACTGGCAGCGCTGGCGCCTCGACTCACCGCGGCTCGCGGCGCTGACCGCCGCGGTGCGCATCGCGGCCGCGCGGTACCTGCACCGGGACGGCGCAACAGGAACCCGTTAGGAGGAAGGAGATCAGCCGGCCCCGTCGAGCTTGGCGATCCGCCCGAGCAGGAAGCGCCGCTCAGGCTCGGTCCTGGCGAGGGCGAGCGCGTCGCGGTAGGCGGCGCGGGCTTCGTCGGGCCGCCCGAGTCGGCGCAGCAGTTCCGCCCGGGTTGAGTGCCAGTACTGGTAGCCGGGCAGGTCGAGGTTGTCGACGATCTCCAGGGCGGCGCCTGGCCCCGCTGCCTGCGCGACCGCGATCGCGCCGTTGAGCCGGACCACCGGAGACTCGGTCAGCGCGGCGAGCTCGGCGTACAGTGCCGCGATCTGCCACCAGTCGACGGGATCCGCGGTGTGCAGCGAGGCGATCGCGGCCTGAATCAGGTACGGGCCGCGACTGCCGGCGATCGGGGTGAGGATCTCGCGCGCCTCGGCGATCTGCGACCAGTCCCATAGCGCGCGGTCCTGGTCGGCGAGCAGCACGAGATCCTGCCCTCCTGGCCCGGCGAACCGGGCGTCGCGGCGCGCGTCATGCAGCAGCATCAGCGCGAGCAGTCCAAGCGGCTCGGTCTGGCCCGGCAGCAGCGCGACGAGCACCCGGCCGAGCCTGATCGCCTCCGCCGCCAGGTGCCCGGCCTGGCCGGGCGCGCTGTAGCCCTGGTTGAAAATCAGGTAGATGACCGCGAGCACGACGGCCAGCCGTTCCTCGAGCCGTCCTGGCTCGGGAACGCGGAACGGGATTCCCGCGTCCCTGATCTTCGTCTTCGCGCGGGTGAGCCGCCGCTTCATCGTCTCGCCGGGCACCAGGAACGCCCGCGCGATCTCATCGGTCGCCAGCCCGGCAACCGCACGCAGAGTCAGCGCGACCTGCGCGTCGACGGCGATCGCGGGGTGACAGCAGGTGAAGATGAGCTCAAGCCGCTCATCAGGAATCTCGGTCTCGTCCATCTCGGCCTCCACCGTGGCTTGTGTCGTGGCCACGAGCAGCCGGAGTTTGGCGGCGAGCACCCTGTCGCGGCGCAGCCGGTCGATGGCCCGGTTCCGCGCGGTCGTCACCAGCCACGCGACCGGGCTGGCCGGCGTGCCCTCCGCCGGCCAGCGCCGCGCCGCGACCGCGAAGGCCTCCGCCACCGACTCCTCGGCGAGTTCGAAGTCGCCGAGGTAGCCGACGAGCACCGCCAGGACGCGACTCCACTCGTCACGGAAGACCTGCTCGAGGGGAGTCAGTTTGCTTTGCCCCTGACCGGACGGATCTCGACGGACCCGCCGATCCGCAGCACAGGAATCCGCGCGGCCATCTCGGTCGCCTGGTCGAGGTTGTCGCACTCGTATACGTAGTAGCCGCCGAAGACCTCCTTGGTGTCCGCGAACGGCCCGTCGGTCACGACCGGCTTCCCGTCGGCGAGGCGCAGGGTCGTCGCGGTCGTCTCCGGCAGCAGCCCGGCGCCGCCGACGATTCCCGGCTCATCGCGCAGCGCCCAGTAGTCGCGGCTCAGTTCCTCGACCTCTTGCGGGCTAAGGGCCTCAACGGTTCCCGGCTTGGCGTAGATCAGCAAGGCGTACTGCATGGCAGTCTCCGTTCTTTCGCTCCGGTCATTGTCCTGCTCTCAAGACGAAGGGGTCCGGCTCGGGGGGACACCACGCGGAGAAATCTTTCCCCGCAGGATCGAGCAACGCCGCCGACCTCGGATCGTCCGGGTTCACGTGCCGACCCAGCACGACGACCGCGACGCGACGCGCGCCCGCCAGCTTCAGCGCGACCGCCGTCGACTGCGCGCTGCCGCCGGACACCCAGGTGTCGTCCACGACCAGAATGTCCCCGCCGCTCACCGGAGAGTGCACCCGCAGCCAGCCGGGATTCACCCCACGGTGATGGATCTCAGCTGACCGGAGCGACAGCCGCACATGCGGCAGCCCGACGCAGTCCTTGACCAGCCGATAGAGCGGATGCGCGCCCGCCCTGCCCTGCCCGCTTGGCACCACCGCGACCGCGGAAGGCAGTGCCGGCATCCCGGCCGTCCGCCACACCTCCCCGCCGTGCGAGTCAAGGAACCCGGCGAGCAGGTCGCGCAGCCGCGCCGCGGCAAGCGCCGCCTCCGCGGCGTCAGCGCGCTCCGACTTGTACCGCCGCAGATCAGCCGCAAGCGCCCCGCCACGCACCGCATACGCGATGGGTGCGACGACATCCGCGAGCAATCCCCCGGCCTCGCTCAGCGCCACTTCACATTGATAACACCGAGCAAACCCAACCCCAGCCGGCCCCCAGCAGGTACGGCAAACCACACCCCGATGCTAGGCCCGCCCCCTGACAAACCTCGCCCGCCGCCCAGCCCGCAAGATAGTGGACGTTTGGGTGCATGGGAGTGCACCCAAACGTCCACCATCATCTCCATGCCCGAGTGGACTACTAAATCCGGCGGAGAATAGTCACCGTATGCATATGAATAACTCCATTCCGTCAACTATCGCCGATGCCGCTGAGCGGCAGCTGCTAGTGCTTTTGAGCGTCCAGGCCGGAATCGTCGACCGCGGCCAGGCTTTGGATGCCGGATTCTCGTGGGACCAGATCTCGTACCGGCTCCGCTCTGGGATCTGGCAGCGGGTGCACCCGGGCGTCTATGCGACCTTCACTGGCCTGCTATCGCGTGAGGCACGGTTGTGGGCCGCAGTCCGGTGCGCCGGAAACGGGGCGATGGTCAGCCATGAAACGGCGGCCGAGGTGCATGGAATGATCGACAAACCGGCTTCTGTCATCCACGTCACGGTGCCGCTCAGCCGCCGGCCTGCGCGAGACAGGCCGCTTCGCGGAATCGTCATCCACCGTTCTGACCAGAGCAGACAGCAGTTTCTTGGCCCACTCAACCTCCCCCGCACCAGCGTCGAGGAAACCGTTTTCGACCTGGTCGCGACGGCGCCTACCTTCGACCATGCCAACACCTGGATCTCCCGCGCGGTCTCGAGGAAGCTAGTGAGCGTGGCCGCCCTCCGCGCAGCACTTGCCGGCCGACGGCGAATTCGCTGGCGAGGTTGGCTAATCGACGCGCTGGATGACGCCGACAATGGCGTCTACTCATCCCTGGAGAGACGCTGCGTCCGCGACGTTGAGCGCGCACACGGCCTGCCAAGGTCAGAGCACCAGGCACGTCGCCTGCTGGACGGCAAGACCCAGTTCAGGGATAACTGGTATCCCCGCTACCGCGTCGTCGTCGAGATTGGACCCGACTATCACCAGAATGAACGCGTCCAGGTGGACAAGGACCGCGACAACAGGAATCTGGCCGTCGACGACGTGAAGACACACCGGTTCGGTCCGGTGGGTGTGACAGAGCGCGTGTGCCAGAGCGCTGCGCTGCTCGCCGCCACACTCCAGCGCAACGGCTGGGATGGCGTTCCGCACGCATGCCGTCGGCCCGACTGCACTATCGGATCGCGCGCCCCGCGGTCAAACCGGAAGGTATCTGGATAGGTGTCTCTCCTCTCTAACCGTCACCGCGAACGGCCCGCCCGCGGGAACCTGCAGTTTCCCGGCGAGCCCGGCCGGTTACCCGAGCCGGCTGCCCGCCCCAGCCCGGCCTTTCCGGTTTTCTGGCTTGGGGACCTGGCGCCCGACGGGTCCGGAGCCCGTTAGGGCGGTCCTTTTCTGCCGGCCGGCGTGGCGGTCGACTCCGTGACGCATTGCTGCCGACTGGCTAATCCGGTCTGCGGGATCCGGGATTTGCGTGCGGCGGCGCGGGTGAGCGCGCCGGGCCGGCCGGCTATCCCACGCAAATAGATACAAATAGACACACCGCAAACCGGCGGCGGAAGTCCTGCCAGTTCCACGGACAACGGGACCTGTTCGGCCATCCCCCGGGCGACTTGCCGGGAGCAGCGAACGCAGTCCCCGGCTGGCCGGCATAACAGGATCGCCCTAACGGGCTCCGGACCCGTCAGGCGCCAGGTTCCCAAGTCGAAAACCGGAAGGTCGGCTGGGGCAGGCGGCCCGCCCGGGCAACCGGCCGGGCTCGCCGGGAAACTGCGGGTCCCCGCGGGCGGACCGTTCGCGGTGACGGTTAGAGAAGAGTCGACCTATCCAGTTACGCCGGAAGATGGTGGATCGTTGGGAGGGCCAGAGAGACCGCCCGAGGATCCGCCGTCTTCGGATGGGAGGGTGTAACCCGGGAGTCAGGTGGGCGGGGCAGAATGTTCGGGTGCATAGCGAGCCCGCCGGTGGCGGCGAACCGGAGATACGGACGCTGGCGAGCAGCGTCATTTACAGAGACAACTGGATGCGGCTGCGCAAAGACGAGATTGAGCGGGCGGACGGGTCTCAGGGGACCTACGCGGTCGTGGAGCGGGACAACTTCGCGATGATCATCCCGGCCGAGAACGGGGGGTTCTTCCTGGTCGAGGAGTACCGCTACCCTCTCGGGCGTCGCTGCTGGTCGTTCCCGCAGGGCAGTTTCCCCGACGGCGAAGCCGGCACGCCTGAGGAGCTTGCACGGGCGGAACTCGCCCAGGAGACAGGGCTGCGCGCGGCGAACCTGGTCCGGCTCGGGACGCTATCGGCGAACCACGGGTCGTCCAACCAGTACGGCGAGCACTGGCTGGCGACCGGGCTGACCCAGGGGCCGACCGACCTCGAACCGGAAGAACTCGGCCTGCGGCACGAGTGGGTGCCGAGGGCCGGCTTCGAGGCCATGATCCGCGACGAACGGATCGTGGACGACTCCTCGCTCGCCGGGTACGCGCTCCTGCTGCTCGCCGAGCGGCGCGGCGAGATCAGCCTGCCTTAGCCGGCAGCAGCGGAGCGAAGAGATCGCCCTGCTCCGCCACCCTGGCGAGGACATCCGGCGCGGTGAAGAAGAGGTCGGCCACCTTCCGGCAGGCGGCTACCTCGTCCCAGGTGACCGGCGTGGACACCGTCGGGTGCTCCCTGGCGCGCAGCGAGTACGGCGCGATCGTCGTCTTGGAACCGTTGTTCTGCGACCAGTCGATCAGCACCTTTCCTGTGCGCAGCGACTTCGTCATCCGCGAGACGATGAGCTTGGGCATGTCGCCTTCGAGCCGCTCCGCGTACTCCTTCGCCTTCGCGCTCGCCTGCTCAGCGTTCATGCCGCTGATCGGCGCGTAGAGCTGCAGGCCCTTGCCGCCTGAGGTCTTCGGCAGCGCCCGCAGCCCGTCCTCCTCGAGTACCGGGCGCAGTGCCTCCGCGACCCGGCAGCATTCCACGATCGTGGCGGGCGCACCAGGGTCGAGGTCGAAGACGAGGAGGTCCGGCTCGAGGCCGTGTTCCGGTGCGGGCATGTGCGCGCCCTCGGCGTGGCCGGGGAAGCGCCACATCGGCACGTGCAGTTCGATGGCGGCCAGGTTGGCTGCCCAGATGAGCGACGACAGGTCGTCGAGCACCACGTACTCGATCGGCTCGCCGGGAGCACGCGACCTGGAACTCGACGAGACGATCTCTTCCGTGCGCAGCCAGCCGGGCCGTCCCGCGGGCGCGTGCTTGGCGAAGAAGGACTGGCCGTCGACGCCGTCGGGGTACCGCTTGAGCGTCATCGGCCGGCCCGCCACGTGCGGCAGCAGCACCGCGGAGATCCGCTGGTAATAGTCGAGCACCTCGGCCTTGGTGAACCCGTCCGCCGGGTACAGCACCTTGGGCAGGTTGCTCAGGGCCAGGTCGCGGCCGTCCACCTGAACGGAGATCTTGTCGCCTGCTGGCATCTGTGCCTCTCGGATGCTTGGCTATGTTTCCCTGACCACGTCGGCGGGATCCTTGTCGTCACGCAGTCCCCGGTACGACGGCGCACGCATGCGGCCGGCCCGGGTCCAGCTGTCGAATGCCACCTCGGCCACCAGCCGGGGCTCTACCCAGACGGCGCCCCTAGCATGCTCCGCGGGCACCGGCCCGCCGAAGGGGCTGTCCGCACGGCGCAGCGGCGCGAGGCGCTGGCCGAGCATGCGGAGCGTGGCATCGGAGAATCCGGTGCCGACGTGCCCGCAGTAAACGAGGTCGCCGCCGTCGTGCAGCCCGATGAGCAGCGAGCCGATCTGGCCCGTCCTGTTGCCCTTGCCCGGCTTCCAGCCGGCCACCACGACCTCCTGCATGAGCAGGTTCTTGATCTTGAGCCAGTTCCGTGACCGCGCGCCCGGCTCGTAGGGGGAGTCGAGTCGCTTGGCCACCACGCCCTCGAGCCCGTTGGCGACCGAGGCGGCACGGACGGCCTCCAGATCCTCGCCGGGGAATGCGGGGGGTGAGAGCCAGCCGCCACCGTTCGGGATGATGCTCTCGAGTATCTCCCTGCGCTCGGCGTACGGGAGGCCGGTCAGCGGGCGACCGTCGAGCTGCAGCACGTCGAACGTCAGGTAGGTGACCGGCGTCTGCTCTGCCAGGCGCAGCGCCTGGGTCGGCGAGGTGACGTGCATCCGGGGCTGCAGCGCCTCGAAGTCGGCACGGCCGCCGGTCAGCACGACGATCTCGCCGTCGAGCACTGCCTGCTTGTGCTTGATCGCGTGGCCGAGCGCGGAGACCTCGGGGTAGGTGGCGGTGATGTCCTTGCCTGTCCGGGACAGGAGCCTGAGCCTGCCCGCCTCGATGAACGCCAGGGCGCGGACCCCGTCCCATTTCATCTCCACCGCCCAGGCCGCGAGCTCGCGGACTGGCGGGCTGCCTGGTGAGGCGAGCATCGGGGTCAGCTCGGCGGGCAGCGGCAGCCGTTCCCGGTGGATCATCCAGTTCTTGCCGCCGGTGGCGAACAGCACGTAGCCGCCGGTCACCCGCTCGCCGTGCAGGGTTACCTTGACCTCGCGGTCACTCCATTTCAGCGTCTCGTAGGTGCCGCGGTCCCAGATAGTCATCGCGCCCGCCCCGTACTCGCCTGCGGGGATCTGGCCCTGGAAGGTGGCGTACTCCATCGGGTGATCCTCGGTGTGCACCGCGAGATGATTCACCGCGGGGTCGCCGGGGACGCCCTTGGGCAGCGCCCAGGAGACGAGGACGCCGTCCCGTTCCAGGCGCAAGTCCCAGTGCAGCCGCCGCGCGTGGTGCTCTTGGATGACGAAGACGCCGGACGCGGCAGAGCCCGCCGCCGCGGGAGGTTGCTCCGCGGGGACGGGCTCTGGGGTGCGTGACGCGTCGCGCTTGCCTCGGTATTCCGCCAGCCGGTCCCGGTCCACGATGGGTGGGTACCCGCACTGGGTCTGGTCTACCAGCGGCGGCGGGTCGCGTACGAGTGATTCCTGATGGATTCCATGCCTTCGGGCCGTTCGAAGATGGACTGCACCGCGACCCGGCCAGGACCGGTGAGCCGGACCATGATGTTGCGGTAGTCCCAGTTGTTCCGCCAGAAGGCGAACCCCATGTTTCTCGGGTACTCCAGGTGCAGGTGAACCCGGACTGACGTGTCCCGGTAGACAAGGGAACTCGGCTGGATGGTCAGCGTCTCCCCCTGCCTGAGGTCACGGATGAAGACGTTGCCCTGCGCGTGCAGCAGCAGCAGGCCCGGCCGGTCGGCGGCAGTGAAGATATCGCCGTACTGGCCCATGGGGTAGTGCCATTCCTGCTCGTCAGAGTCGCCTGTGATGTACCAGACGTCGTTGTCGCCCCAGTCGTAGCGGATGTTGCCCGTCGCGGTAAGGAACCGGTGCTCTTTCACCCACATCTGCTGGCCGTGCTGCATCGGCAGCGCGATGACCTCGCCCGCGTGGTTGTCCGACAGCGCGATGTGCCCCGGGCCGTGCGCCTCGAGCATGATCAGCGGCAGTCCGGCCATCATCCGCTTCCAGCCGCCGCGCAGCGACATGTTCTGCAGCCGGGTAGCCGGGTCCGCCCAGAGCAGCACGTGATGCGAGAAGTAGATCATCTCGTTCTGCGCGAGGTTGAACTCGGCGGCCGGGACCGTGGTGCCCGCGATCTGGCAGTGCGACTGTCCGAACTGGAGCTTCGCCATGTCCCTGATCGGCGGCTGCTTCACCCAGCCCGAGTCGCTGACGGCCTCCCTGATGTCGACCGGGGCACCGCACAGCGGGCAGGTCAGCTGGCTGGGGTCGCTCGGCTGCCTGCAGTACATGCACACATAGGTGTTCATGACCGGCTACTCGCCAGAGCCGTGGTGGTGGTACATCGACTGGATGCCCACCCGGCCGGGGCCGACCATCTCAGCCAGGTAGAGGCTGTGCCGTCCGAACATCCCGGTCTTCAGCGGCATCTGGACCGTGTTCATGGTGACCGAGGAGTCCTTGTAGAGGAAACCGCCCGGCTCGACCATGATCTTCTCGCCGGGGCGGAGCGTCCGCTCAAGGACGTTGCCGAAGCCGTGCAGCATCAGCAGGCCGGGGTACTGAGCCGTGACGAACCGGTCCATGAACATGCCGTTGCCGCCGTGCAGCATGTTGGCCAGGCCCTTGATCCGGATGAAGGAGTACTGGATGGAGTGCGAGGCAAGCACGAACGCGTGCTCGCGCACGTCGATTTCCATGCCCGGGTGCAGCGGCAGGACCACGAGCTCGCCCGGCGCGTCCCTGGAGAACGCGATCCGGCCTGGGCCGTTGGCCACCGTGACGATGTGCGGCATGCCCCCGAGGGTGCGCCGGGGGCCATTCGTTTGCATGGAGGAGAGCGGGACCGACTCGTCCTTCCACAGCAGGATGTGGTGCTCGAAGTACACGCCGTCCTGGGGGGCAAGGGCGATTTCGGCGACCGGAACCAGTTCGCCTTCCACCTGGCACGTGCTGGCAGAGAAACGGAACTCGGTCATGTCGCGCAACCGGGGCGCCTCGCGCCAGCCGGAGTCGCTTACTTTGTCACGAACGTCAAGCGGCGCACCGCATGTCATACATGTGGTGGTTCCTGGCTGATTCTGTGCCTGACACCACCCGCACTGGATTGCTTCCACGGCACGAAAACATAGCAGTTCGTCGCCGGTAAGGCTTTACTTTGTCCTTAGCTGTATCGTTTCGTCTATGGCACTGTTCTCGCGGGAATTCATCGCGGTACCTGATGACAAGAAGGGCCAGATCGTCTTCAAGTGGCCCGATGTCACTATCCGTCGCTTCACGCATGCGATCGTCAACGCGGACGAAGTGGCGATGTTCGTCAATACCGGCCAGGTCGTGCAGACCATGGGGCCGGGTCGGCACCCGATCGACGCCGACGAGCTGCCGGGCCTGGGCGCGATCGTCGACTTCGCAACCGGAGGCAACGCCTACCGCGCCGAGCTGTACTTCGTCGGTACCCGCGAGTACACCGGCTTCCGTTTCGGCGGGCGCGTCGACGACGTCCAGGATCCCCGCACCGGGCTTGTGGTGACGCTGCGCGTGTTCGGCGAGTACGCGCTGCGCGTTATCGACCCGGCGCGGCTGATCACCAACCTGACCGCCACCGTCGACGTGACCGACAACGAGCGGATCGCCGGGTGGGTCAGTGAGCAGCTACTCAAGGTGCTGCGCACCAATGTCACGACGCAGGTCATCGCCAACGGCTGGCCTATCCTCGGCCTCTCGGTGCACTCTCCCGAGATCGAGCAGGCGGCGATCACATCGTCGAACGGCCAGCTCGAGGCGTACGGCATCGCGCTGACCCGGATGGGCAACTTCGACATCAACTTGGCAGAAGAGGACGCCAAGCAGCTCAAGCAGCTTGCCAAGGACACCTCGTACTCCCAGCTGGCCGGCGGCTTCCAGCAGTACGCCGCGGGCGAGATGGCGCTCGGTGCCGGCCAGGGCATGGCCCAGGGCGGCGGGGCGACCGACGGCGCGTTCCTCGCGGCCGGCTTCGCGCTGCCCGGGATGATGGCGGGGGCCATGCAGCAGCAACAGCAGCAGCGTCCTGCCCCCCAGGCGCCGCCGGCGCCTGCTCCGGCCCCGGCGGCCGCCGGCGGTGCGGCCTGCGCGTCGTGCTCGACGCCGAACCCGGCGGGCGCCAAGTTCTGCATGAGCTGCGGGACGGCGATGGCCCCCGCGGTGAAGCACTGCACGGAATGCGGGACGGAACTGCCCGGCGGAGCGCGGTTCTGCGCCAATTGCGGCCACGCGGCCGGCTAACGCACTCGGCTCAAACGGCGCGGGCCGTCGGCCGCCTATCCGGCGGCCGACGGCCCGCGCCGTTGCATTAGCCGCATTCGTCACGCTTTGCCATTTGATGATCAAAGTGGCGCGCCGCACCCCGCCGGAAGGGTTACCTTCTTGGGGTGGCTGGGATAACTATGTTCGACACCGCACAGAACGACCAGTTTCCTGCCGGTGCCGCCGCCTATGCGGCATATGTCGACGGCGGCCTGGGCGATCAGCCCAACTACGCCTACATCGTGAGCACGTTCCCCAGGGCGCAGCACCTGTCGATCGCGCTGTTCGCATCAAACAACGCCGATTGTCTCGACGTCGAGCCGGGGGCGGCCGTCCCGTCCGACATACCCGGCTGGTACGCGCGGCAGGTCGCCAGGGGCATCAAGCGGCCGGTGATCTACGCCAGCGCGTCCACCATGAACGACGAGATCCTCCCCGTCCTCAGCCAGGCAGGCATCGCCCGCGCGAAGACGCGGCTGTGGAGCGCGCACTACGGTCTCGGCGAGCACATCTGCGGGCCGCATAGCTGCGGTCAGCTCAGCATCGACGCGGACGGCACCCAATGGACCTCGAGCGCCATGGGCCTCAACCTCGACGAGTCGCTGCTGCTCGACACCTTCTTCGCGACCACCCCGACCACGGACCCGACCGTCACGGAGGCTGAATTGCAGTCAGGCCAGCTCAACACGGGCCACGGGGTCTTCACCGTAATCGCCGTGCCGCCGGGAAGGGCGCATCAGGTCGCGTTCGCGATCGACAATCACGCCCAGAACGTGCCGGTCGCCCGGCTCCGCGTGGCCTTCTACGACACGCAGTGGCATGTCCACCCGGACGTGGTGGTCGACGGCTCGAAGGGACTCGCGGTGCTCGCGTTCCCCAACCCGGCCAAGACCGGCGTCATCTCGGTGCGCCGCAATGACGCCGGCAAGGCCGCGGTTGGGTACGTGGTCTACTAGCGCTCCCCGTTAGGCCTTCACGGCCATCGTCGCGCTCCCGGCGGTGTACCAGCTGTCGCCAGAGAAGGTCACGGTGAACGTGGTGTTCGCCTTGACGGTGAAGACGACGGAGAGCTGCCCCTTGGCGTTGACGGTCGCCCGCTTGATCACCTTCTTGGCGCTGCCCTTAGCCTGCGCGTAGATGACAAGGGTCTTGTTGACGTGCGGGGCGCCCAGGGTAGCGGTGACCGTCACCTTCTGGCCGGGCTTCACCGACTTCGCGGACACCGCCAGCTTCAGCGCCGGCTTGGCGGCGGTCACCGTCACCGCGTGGTTCGCCGTGGCGGGCAGGTAGGTGTTGCTCACGTAACTGGCGGCGTAGGTGTAACTGCCGGTCGCCGACGGAACGTCGGTCACGGTGAAGCCGCCGCCGGCCACCGTCTTGACGGTCAGCGTCGCCTGGGTGTGGCCGGCGAACTGGCGGTTGACCTTCACAGAAACCCCGGCCGGCGCGGCGGCGCCGTTCAAGGTGAGGCGGCCGGTGAGCGTCACCTTGGTGCCCGCCTTGAACGTGCTGCTCGAGCCCGCCGAGCCCAGGGTCATCCCGCTGGACTTGAGGGTACGCTCGGTCAGCACCACGATCGACTCGGCCGGGAGCGTGATGCCGCCGGCGATCGCCGCGGTGGTGGTCGTACCCGTCACGATCTTGCTGTTGGTCGAGTTCTGGTTGCCCGCGCTGTAGGTCCGCGTCGCCAGGTACGGAGTCAGCGACGAGCCGAAGGTGACCGTCCTGGACGACGAGGTGTTGGTGTTGATCAGGGCCACCGCGGTCTTGCCGTTAGGCAGCGCGGACTGGAAGGCGAGCACGTCGGACGAGGAGGTCGACAGGGAGGAGAGCTGCGCTTTGGGCTGGGCAAGCGCCGAGGCGAGCAGGTAACCGTAGTAAGGCGTGGTCGGATCGCCCTGGTTGGTGAACATTCCCTCGTCGGGGCTGTTGCACGTGGTGCCCAGGTTGGCGTCAGTGTCCAGCGGCCACCAGTTGACGCTCTGCGCACCCGCCGACAGCCACTCAAGCACGTCACCGGCCGCGAACAGCGCGCCAGCGGGCGTGCAGGGCACGTTGGTGGCCAGGTAGCTGACGCCGGTCTCGCCGATGATGACCTGACCGCCCGCGACGCCGTCGGCGTTCAGCGTGTTCCTGATCTTGGTGTACTCGCCGGGAATCTGCATCACGGACTGAATCACTTGCTGAGCCGACGGGTTTCCTCCGGCACCCGCGTTGCCGCCGAAGCTGAACGGGTACCAGTGCCCGTCCACGAAGCTGATGTCCGCCGCGTCGGCCTGGAGGATGGTGTCGTTCCAGATGTTGTTGCTGCCGACGGCCGCGCCGCCGACCGTCCCGTCGAACGCCCACGGCACCCCGAGCTGCGCGTTCGGGTCGGCGGCCTTCATGGCAGCCATGTAGTCCCCGGCGTTGGCGGCATAGGAGTCCGCCATGACGGTCATGCCCGCGTTCTGGCCCAGGGCGGTCATCGGGCAGGTCGCGCTGTTCGGCACGTAGCCGACGTAATCCTCGGGATCCTGGGCCAGCCAGTTGTCTTGCATCCAGCACCCGTAGCTCTCGTTGCCGATCTCCCAGTCGGAGACGGCCTGGCCGGAGGTGGCCGCCGCCTGCGCCACCCACGCCGCGGCCAGTGCGGGCGTGCCCGTACCGTAGTTGACCGTCGCGAACGTCTGCGCACCGAGGTCGCGCGCGTGCTGTGAAAGCAGGCTGAAGGGGAGCGCGTCAGTGATCGCGCAGTTGGCGGTGTACTCCGCCATCGTCTGGCTTGGGCACTGGCTGATATCGGTGTTGGTCTGCCAGTCGTACTGGTCGGCGGTCACCCCGCCGCTGTAGTGGATCTCGTTGAAACCAGCGGCCTTGAGCAGCGGCTGGACCTTGTTGAAGGTCGTGGGGTTGGAGTAGACGGGATCCCATGGCGCGATGTCGACGCCAAGCGGCGACGCGGAAAGCTTGACCGCCGCGGTATCGGCGGGCGCACTGGCGGCAGCGCCGGCCGCGCCTGGCAATGCCGCTCCCCCGAGGACGACGAGCGCCGCGCCGACGCCGGCGTACAGCACCCGCCTCCGGCCGCCAAAGAACAGTCGCCGAATAGTCACAGTCAACCCCGCCCGTCCATAGTGGTCCCCAAGAGTAGTTCAGCCTATTTCAGCCAAAACAGCTACGCGCAAAAAACACGATATTGTAACTTAGAGTTTATTGAGCCGGCACGCACAAGCTCAGGGATTGAAAATCCCTCAGAAAATGGTTTTGATAGCGGAGGCCAGCCTCAGGCGGCGGCCAGCCTCAGGCGGCGGCCAGCGGAGCGTTCCCCGGCAAGCACAACGCCCGCGAAAGCCGCCATGCTACGGCTTCCGCGGGCGCGGCTTGCAGAACGTCAGGCGTACTTCTGCACCATGGCACCCAGGGCGGGAAGCGCGGCCTCGATGTTCTTGCCCGCGCCACCGCGCACCATCTGGTACGCCTTGACGACCGCCGCGCGCCCGGAGAGCTGCGCCATGTTGTCAGTCACGGAAAGCAGCGACTCGGACACCTCATCACCGCGCTTGGCCAGGTAGTCGCCGAAGTCCGCGCCGCCGGACGCGCCGAAGTCCGCCCAGTAGGGCTGGAGCTGCGCGAGCATGTCGGGAAGCATGCCGCTAAGCGTCTCCTGGTAGTAGCCGGGAGCGAAGGCGGTAACCGCCTTGTACGCGGCCTTGACCGCGGTCCCGGAGATGCCGCCCTTGTTGGCGAGCTCGCTGTCGACGAGCGCCTGGGTGTCGGCGACAAGGCGCGGGAAGTTCTCGTCGTTATGGAACAGCTCCTGCAGCGTGGGCATGAGGGGAACTCCTCAGAGTAAGTGGAGAAATAGGGCTTTCCGGACGCTACGGTATCGGCCGGGCAGGCCTCGGAGTCGCAATTTCATGAGACGGTAACCGAACTGGAAGGCCGCCGCGCGCCTCCACCATCGCCGCGGCGCCCCGTGAGAGGCTTATCTGGCCAATCATCCGCATCCGTCAGCTGGGAGTCCGTCGCCGATGCTGGGCAGGGATCACGCGCTGAGCGGCGCGGTCGTCTTCGCGGCGCTGGCGCCATCGCTGCACGTCACCGAGGCGCACCTTGCCGCCGGGGTGGTGCTCGCCGCTGGCGCGGGTGTGCTGCCGGACATCGATCACCCCGATTCGACGATCTCCCGGTCGTTCGGGTTCCTGACGGAGTGGTTCGCCTGGCTGGTTGACCGGATCTCTGGCGGGCACCGGCACGGCACGCACAGCCTGCTCGGCATTGCCGCGTTCACCGCAGGGGCCTACGGCGCGGGCCTCTTCCAGCTATCCGAGCCGAAGTCGGCGCTCAACGGCCACCTGGTGTTCTCCTGGCATCTCGTGCCCGCCGCCCTGGTGCTCGCGCTGCTGTACTCGTCGGCGCTGCGCGCGCTGCACATCGGGGGCCATCACGGCGACCTGCTCGGCATCGCCGCCGCGGTGGTCACCTGCTACACCGGTGCCGACCTGGCTCAGCTGTCCGTGGGGTCCTGGCATGTGCCGCTGCTCGCCACGGTCACCGCACTCGGCTGCGCGGCGCACATCGCGGGTGACGAACTGACCCACGGCGGGTGCCCGCTCTTCTGGCCGGCCAGCATGCACGAGTTCCACCTGCTGCCGCGTCCGCTCCAGATCACCACGGCAAAGCTCTGCGAGACCTGGATCGTCTTCCCGGTGCTCGTCGCCGGACTGGCAGTCGCCGTCTGGCACGCGACCGGGCACCCAGTCGCCATTCCCCAGCCGTCCAAGTAGCCAGCTACCTGCGGATCTTCGCCGTTGCACGGAACTGTGACGATGGGTAGCATCGACTATTAAGTCACTGAGTGCCATAATCCTAGATGAGCCGGCGCCCCCGGATTCCGGCTCAGACTGGCGGGCAGTGCCGGTGCCAGGGCGCGAGGTCCCTCACTCCGCACCCGGCCCGGCGGGCAGCCGAGGGCGCGCTCTGATAAGGAAGGCAGTGAGACCACCATGGCCAACAAGTGGTTCGAGACCGTCGCGGTGGCACAGCGGCGCGCCAAGAGGCGCCTGCCCGCGCCCGTATACAGCGCGCTGATCGCCGGCGCCGAGGCGGGGACGACCATCCGGGACAATGTCGACGCGTTCGCGGAGCTTGGGTTCGCTCCGCACGTGGCGGGCCTGCCCGCGACCCGGGAGATGTCCACCACGGTCATGGGCCAGCAGATCTCGCTTCCCGTGCTGATCTCGCCGACCGGGGTGCAGGCCGTGCACCCGGACGGCGAGGTCGCGGTGGCCCGCGCCGCCGCCGCGCGCGGCACGGCGATGGGACTGTCCTCGTTCGCGTCCAAGCCGATCGAGGAAGTGACCGCCGCCAGCCCGAAGACGTTCTTCCAGATGTACTGGGTCGGCTCACGCGACGACATGGCCGCCCGCATGGAGCGGGCGCGTGCCGCTGGGGCCGTCGGCGTCATCGTGACGCTTGACTGGTCTTTCTCTTTCGGCCGGGACTGGGGCTCGCCGCGGATCCCGGAGAAGATGACGCTGCAGGAAATGGTCCGTCAGGTGCCGGCGGCGCTGTCCCGTCCCGCCTGGCTGTACGGCTGGCTGCGGTCCGGCGCGATCCCCGCGCTGACCGTGCCGAACCTGCCGGTTGGCGGGGCGCCCGCGCCGACGTTCTTCGGCGCCTACGGACAGTGGATGCAGACGCCGCCGCCCTCCTGGGACGACGTCGCCTGGCTGCGCGCGCAGTGGGACGGCCCCTTCATGCTCAAGGGCGTCACCAGGATCGACGACGCCAAGCGGGCCGTGGATGCCGGAGTATCCGCGATCTCGGTCTCCAACCACGGCGGGAACAACCTCGACGGAACTCCGGCAACCATCCGGATGCTGCCCGACATCGCGCGCGCCGTTGGCGACCAGGTGGAGGTGCTGCTCGACGGCGGCGTCCGCCGCGGCGGTGACGTGGTGAAGGCCCTCGCCCTTGGCGCCAAGGCCGTGATGATCGGACGGGCATACCTGTGGGGCCTGGCCGCGAACGGCCAGGCAGGGGTGGAGAACGTGCTCGACGTGATGCGCTCAGGCATCGATGCGTGCCTGCTCGGGCTCGGGCATTCCTCGATCGGCGAGCTTTCGCCCGAGGACCTGGTGATCCCGCCGGGGTTCACGCGGCGAATCGGCGGCTGAGCAGGTAGCGAGACAGTGGCCGAGCGGGCAGATCCTCCGAAACCCACCTTTAGCGGCATCGGGATGCGAGAGCGGGTCCTGTCACGTAATCTGTCGGAACGCCCCCGGTGACCACCGCCCGGCGGAGCGCCCCGGCGTGCTTGGCCATGCGCCGGGCCGTTGATCACTATCGCTAGGGGTGGCTCGTTGCGGTACCTGGGGAAGCGCTTCTCGTCGACTCGCTCGCTCTCTGTCATGCAGGGATTCCTGACCACCAGGGAGATCGGCGCTGACTACAACGTCGGGTTCCGCGCCAAGCTCATGGACGCCAGCTGGGGCTCGGAACTCGGGTATGTGCAGAAGCCTGGCGAAAAGACATCGATAGATCCCGATAAGGGGCCGGAAATCCTGCGCCGCGCCTTGTTCGACTCGGAGAAGGAAGCTTTCGAGCTGCTAAGCGGACAGAGACTCTAGTCGGGCCTGAACGAGGTAACAGGGGGCGCTCATGCCTGGTCGTTTTCCACCATTTATTCACAATCGGCTGCTTGCGTGCTCTCAGTACGCATTCGATCTCTACATGGGCGTCTCGACCCGAGGCATGATGCGGACGAGCACTGACACCTACACCTCGGGCAGCGACAACTGGCCGTACCTCGGCGCCCCATGGCCCGCGCTCTCGTTCGTCTTGCGCGGACTGAAGCATGAAGGCACCTTCGTGGATCTCGGCTCGGGCAAGGGCAAGGCGATGCTGATCGCCGCCAGGCTGCCTTACCGCCGGGTCCTTGGGGTCGAGATCGACGAAGAACTGGCCGGGATTGCCCGCCGGAACATCGAACGCGCGCGCCTCAGGTTTCGTTCCGGCCCCGTGGAATGCGTGGTTGCGAGCGTGCGGGACTTCAAGATTCCCGATGATGCCAGCACCATCTTCATGTACAATCCGTTTTTCGGTGAGACATTCCGCGACGCCATGAGGTGCGTGTTCGACTCCTACGACAGGAGTCCCAGGGACATGCATATCGTCTACAGTTTCCCTTGGGAACATGAGTGGCTGCTGTCAACCGGCAGAGTCGCGGTCGAAGCCGTCGGTCCTGAGATGTGGCCAGCTCCCCCTGGCTGGTGGAACAGCGAGCAAGTAACCGTCATTTATCACGTTACCGCGGAAGGCCAGACGCCGGCGGCATGCCAGGCCAGGAAGGGCTGGCGGCTCCCGGCCAGGCGACGCGCGCTGGTCCGCTGGAGAACGCCAGGGGGGCACACCTTCGTTGATCCATCGACCATTTGACAGCCCGGCTCCAGGACTCGGCCGACCTGCCCGGCCCGGCGGGCGCCCGCCGGGAACTGGTTGGCCCTGGTCAGTCAGGGTTAGCGCAGCTTGGGAAGTTTGCCGGTTCGTTCCGTGACCAGGCGAGCGAAGAGTTAAGATCTTACCAAGGGGGGTCGCCAGGTTCTCTGGGTGCAGGCCGGGAATTCGCCGCGAAGCGGGTCGAACGTAGTCAGGTTGCGAAGTCACGGCCGTCCCCCAAATGGCACAGCTCAAGAGATCGTGACCGGGGAAATGATTACGATACATGAGATAGACGACGAGCACACGTATGAGACTGAAATCAGCCAGTCCGTCGGAGTTACAGGCTACCACCATTGGTTCTTCCTGATGGCAATGGCAGAGGCACTGCAGTTGAAGTTCCGGGCATTTGCTGTTGACTCTAACGGCGAGCGGCTTGGTGTCGTTCCATTGCTGTTCCGGCGGCGAGGAATCGTTTCCACCGTCAACTATCTTCCAATCAATTGCGTTGGCCCACTACCGCGCGGCGAGACACTGCGCACGGGCCGGATTCCCGAACTCGTTAGCGCGGTGGAGCCGGTGCTGCGGCGCGAGCTGACAGCGCTAACCATGTGGGGATTCGCGCCCGGGCTTAATGTACGCGCGGGACTTCGGGAACTGCGCGGATTTGAACTGACCGACTCGGAAAGCTACGTCATACCGGCGACGAAATCAATTGACGACTGCCTGAAGTCGATGTCGCGCGTACGGCGGCAGTCGATCAGGCAATCCGAGGGGCACGGCGCCTTTGTCGCCGATAGCACGACCGAGGAAATCAAGCACTGGCTTCCTGGCCAGATCATGGGCGCGTTTCAGCGGCAGGGCACGTACGGCGGCTACAAGCTGGCCGAGGTCCGGACGCTGACGGAAAGGCTCGCCACACATCCGCGGATGCTGTGGCGCACCGCCAGGAGCAAGGACGATGAGGTCCTAGGGATAACTGGGTGCATCGTCGGCGAAGACCGCCTGTGGGGCTGGATCATGGCGGGGCCGCCCACTCCAGGTATCAGCGCTCATTCACTCATTTACTGGAACATGATTGAGTGGGCTCTCCCCCGTGGCCTGTCTTACGATCTGGGCGGAGTGCCGACCGAAGGCATACGCAAATTCAAGATCTCAATGGGGGCGGAGCTTGAGACATGCGTGTCCGCGCTCCGGATTCGCCCCCGAGCCTACAAGGCCGGACGCGCGTCTTATAACTGGGCCATGACTCGCCTCGTGGCGCGCAAGAACGAGCAGGGCTGAGCAACTCCGCAGCAAGCGGACAGTTCCGATGGTAGGCTCAAATATCCGTATGTGTCGACTATTTGCGACCCTCTGGAGCCCTGCCGATGCCGTGTGAAGTCATGGATGCAAGACCATGACCAACCGGGCAGTCGTGTCCAGCTCCGGTCGACCGCGGACAGTGGTATGAGCGCCCGCCACGAGGCCCATGGGAAGCTGCCGCTAGGCACCGCCGCCCCGGTTTCTCGGTCACGCATTGTGGTGATCCGTGGCATCCTCA
>Ga0335085_10005068_pt1 | contig 21439 bp, 16 predicted proteins | sample Lox_Sample_45_FD_206712 | JGI IMG/M metagenome (GOLD analysis project Ga0335085, IMG submission 206712) | Soil microbial communities from Loxahatchee National Wildlife Refuge, Florida, United States - Lox_Sample_4.5 | ecosystem: Environmental > Terrestrial > Soil > Wetlands | place: USA...
GAACTCAAGGGCGTGGGGCATTGGACGGCGCAGTATGTAGGATTGCGCGCACTGTGCCATTTGGACTGCCTGCCCGCCGCGGACGTGGGCTTGCAGAAAGTCATTCAATACTTCTACGGCCTCCGCAAGCGTCCGACGCCCGAGCGCGTTCACAGAATGGCCAAAGCTTGGCCAGGTTGGCGCAGCTACGCAACGTTTTACCTGTGGCTCACTTATTGGGAAAACGCCGAGTGGAAAAGCCGGGTGCTTCAGGAAATCCGCGGCCGCCGATAGACCCTATGCCCGCGGCGAACAAGGATGTTTTCTTTGACTGCCACTGCGCCTTGGATTTCCGGTCGGGGGATCTAGCCTCTTAGTTGCGAGGCGAGCATGAACCACAAGGCCAGCCCCAGTCCGACGCCAAAGTGCGGCTGGACAAAGGCGAAATAAATGAGAAAAATGAACCAGGGAATGAAGACGAGGCGGGCGTGGTGAAAAACATAATCGGTAACCAGCACGAGGAAGAAGGCGGCAAAGGCCCCGGCCACACATCCCAGAATACTGGGCAAACCGAAAGGCTCGGGACGAACCCGGAACATGTGAGCGCCCACGGCGATGAAACATGCCCCCAGCGTGAAGAAAGCCAGGGCCAAGGTTTTCTCACCCAAAGACCAATTTTTGAGTATTGCCACGCGTTGCCTCGGGGCGCCCATCGCCGCCATCCCTGGTGGAAGAGTATCCATGTTGGGGCTGCGCGGGGGAAAAAGCAACTCTCGAGAGGAGAAACGTCTTGCCCAAAATCCGTTCGAGCAATCCGCTCATTACCCACTCCACGCGTGTAATGCAAAAGGTCTACCTGCCGCGCATCCTCAGTTGCCTGGAACGACTTTCACCCGCGCACATCTGGTGGCGGCCCAACGAGGCTTCCAACAGTGTGGGGAACCTGACGCTGCACCTGGCAGGCAATGTTCGCCAGTGGCTCATTTCCGGATTGGGAGGCGCGGAGGACCATCGCGACCGAGACTCGGAGTTTAGCGAGCGCGGCCCCCTGCCCCGCCGGGTTCTGGCGAGCCGCATTCGGAAATCGGTGGAGGGGGCGTGCCGGGTGCTGCACAAGCTTGCGCCCGAGGATTTAGGGCGCGACTACCCCATCCAAGGATTTCGCGTGGCCGGCTCCGAAGCGGTGTTCCACGTGGCCGAACACTTTTCACACCACGCCGGGCAGATCATTCTGTTGACCAAGATGCTTACGGCGAGAGACCAGAAGTTTACGCACCTTCCCGGGGATAGGAAGAAGAAAGGGCCGAAGCTGCCGGCGTTGTAGGCCACACCTCTCACGATGTTTTTGGAAGGCCGGGGTTTTACAGGTTCTCGTGCGCGCCGTGCAGAAGGTTTGTAGCGCGGGTGTCCCCGCCTGCGTCTTTAGGGCCAAGGAATGAACGCGCATCGCGGGTGGGGACATCCGCGCTTCAAACCTTTGCCGCGACGTTCCAACCTGGTGAATTGCCCTGGCTAGTAAACGCCCGGCTTTTGCCGCGGTGTCCGAACGCTACTGGAGAACGTGCACCTGCCGCGCTTGCATCACCATTGTACCGCCAGGGATCGTGACACCATTGATGGTAACGGCCTGGGGCTCGTAATAGGGCATGCCCTTCACAAGCAGGGAGTTGAGAGTGGTGATGCCGCTCAATCCCGCAACATTCACATAGGCCGTCTGGTTATTGGTGACGACGTAGAGAGGGACGCCTTGTAACAGCGTGCAGCAGGGATTGAGGGTGAAGACGCCGGTTTCATTGTCGGAGCCGACCGTCAACATCGACCCCATCGTTCCCTGCATGGACTGCATCTTCAGGAAAATCGCCGTGGGCTCAACGGTGAAGGGTTGTGTGACTGTCGCCCCCGCTACCGTCGGAGGTTTGGAATATGCACCGTGGACAACCACTTCCTGTCCAACCGCCAGATTGCCAGAGTTGAAAGATAGGTTAGCAAAATTCGGACCCATGACCGAGGCTTGGTACGTGGGGTTGGCGGTAAGGTCAACTTGAAAGATGCTGTCCATGAGGAGGGTGGAAGTATCATCCGGCTCTGCGTCACGGACCCACAAATTGAGCTGCGAGGGGTTCCCCGTTGCATCGGTCTTGATCGAGACAATCGGGCCAATCAAGGCGGTGCTGGGAGTAATTCCGGATTGGGTCGGGAAGGGGTTCTCCACGGCCTGAACTTCAATGGTTTTTGCGACGAGGTTACCCTGGCTATCCAGAATCGCGTCAACCTCAACATAGCTGTTCGGGAGAAGGTGGTTGAGTCCCGCAAATCCAATGGAGTTAGTGTTAGCGGTCAGGTTAATCGGCACTTCCGGCGCGTCGGCGGTGGAAGGCGAGAGCAACTGCATCTGAAAGCTTCCGATGAAACTGGCATTCGACGTGGTATTGGTGGTGGAAACGCTCCGCACAAATCCCCACAAGTCGTCCAGTTCGGTAAAGCCGTTGGGGTTGACAGTGCCCGCGGGCGTGAGCCCGGACAACTGCGTAATGTTGACCGAGGGAGTCACCCGCCCGGTGAGGTTCCCCGCGGCGTCGGTCAATAGCATGCGCAGGACGTCAAAATCCAGAATCATCACATTAGCTTTCCCCGCCGTAATGACGAGGGGAGGATTAATGGCAAAACTCGGCTTGGCGTTGGTGAGGCTGGCGTTGAGATTGCGGATGGGCGGATTCAGGGTCAGGTCATAAGCGGAGACCTGGGTCAGCTCAAAGCTTAAGTTCGCTTGGTTGTAATTCCCCGCGCGAACGGGAAACTCATACAAGATGGTGGTGAAATCGCGAAGTTGCTGCAGGTTCAGGCGGATCTCCGGGGCGAAAGAGGGGGTGGTTGTAATGTACCCGATGTTGACTCCGGTCCCGACCTGGTTAAAGCTCAAGTCTTCGACGACGACATTGGCGGAGATCGCATTGCAGATCGGCACGTCCTGGGCAATGGTGATCAAGGTTCCCGTACCGGGATTCGTCGGGGTGGAGGGCGTTGATGTTGAGCAGCTTGTTAGAAATCCGGCGGCCAGTGTTACTCCGATAATCTGCGCCAGCCTAGGTTGGGGCGTCCGTCTCAAGAGTCTCCTTCAGTTAACTTCTGGGATTGGCACGTCGCAGCGGCAGCCTGGAGAACCCGGGTCAAGCCCCCGGGGTGATCGACACCGACCCGCGCCTCTTCCTCAGATGATATCAGCCCGCCGTGGGGTTTTCCGTATGCCGGGGCCACCGGGCTAAGATTTCGATAAATACAGTGAATTGACCGCAGAAGGCAAGAGGTATTCCCTTTCGCTATTTCTGCTCGGCCTTGCGGCGGCGGATAAAGGCCGGGACGTCCAGATCGTCCTCCTGGATTTCCGTGGTGACATTGGGAGGCTGCGGCGCTTCCACGGGCAGCTTCTCCTTCTTGGCCATCATGTTCTTGACACTTTGCTGTGCCGTGCGCAGCGCCGGAGAGAGCTGGGACAGCGGCTTGATGCCCATCTTCTCAGACTTGATTCCGGTGGCAATCACGGTCACCTTAACGGCGTCGCCCATCGACTCGTCATGGACGGCGCCAAATATAATGTTGGCATTGTCCGCGGCGGCCTTCTGAACGATGGTGGAAGCTTCATGAACCTCATACAGTGTAAGCTTGTTTGAGCCCGTTATGTTCAGCAAAATGCCGTGGGCGCCATTGATGCTGGCATCTTCAAGCAAGGGGCTGGCCATGGCGCGATTCGTCGCCTCGACGGCGCGATTCTCTCCTGCGGCCACGGCGGTGCCCATCACTGCATAGCCCATGCCTTCCATAATGGTTTTGATATCCGCGAAGTCACGGTTAATGATACCCGTAATGGTGATGATGTCGGAAATTCCCTGCACCCCTTGCCGCAGGATGTCATCGGCGATGCGAAATGCCTCAAAGAAGCTTGTCCCCTTATCAACAAACTGCATCAGCTTCTCATTGGGAATGCAGATGACAGTGTCCACCCCCTGGCCCAGCTCCGCCAAGCCCTGCTCGGCCTGCATCATGCGGCGTTTGCCTTCAAAGGCAAAGGGTTTCGTGACCACGGCGACAGTGAGCGCGCCTAACTCGCGCGCCAGGCTCGCAACAATGGGAGCGCCCCCCGTCCCGGTTCCTCCCCCTAAACCGGTGGTTACAAACACCATATCTGCGCCTTCCAGCGCTTCGATGATCTTCTCGGTATCCTCGAGTGCTGCCCGCCGCCCGATTTCCGGGTTGCCGCCGGAACCCAGGCCTTTCGTCAACTTGGTGCCCAATTGAATCTTCAAGGCAGCTTTGGAAGTCTGGAGCGCCTGGGCGTCAGTATTGGCCACAAGGAAGTCCACGCCCTTCACGTCGGCGGCAATCATGCGATTGACCGCGTTGCCCCCGCCTCCCCCAACGCCGATCACCTTGATTTTGGCGCCAGCGCGCAGTTCATCTGAGAAATCCACCCGGAGGTCTCCCAAGCCGGCATCATTTCCCATGATGGCCCCTTTCCACTGACGATTTTCGATTGACGATTTTCCATCGCTCGTCGCAAGGCATCATTCCTCCAGGTTTTACGGAAACACTTGCTGAAATTAGAAAACTGGAAACTCAACTCAGGCAATCGTCAATCGAGAACCATCCTTCAATGGCTTAGTTTATTCCATAGCTTGCCGAAGAATCCCGTGGATTCCTTGGCGTCACGCATCAGGCGTATGCGATAACCGTGAATCGCCAACCCCACGACGGTTGCAAAGGCTGGGTCGGACAGGGTATCGCCCATCTTCTCCAAGCCAGTGGGAATGCCCACCCGAACTGGCATGCCGAAAATCGACTCTGCCAGGGTCGTCAAGCCCCCGAGCTTGGCTCCGCCGCCGGTCAGGACTACTCCCGCCCCCAACTGCTTGTCGCAGCCCGAGCGGCCGACCTCCGCCCGAATCAATTCCACCAGTTCCATCGCCCGCGGCTCAATGATTTCACTTAACATGGCGTAACTGACGACACGGGACGGCCTTTCTCCCACGCTGGGGACCTCCACCAACGCGTCAGCGGGTTTGGAGGGATCGCGCTCGCCCCAAGCCTTCTTCATCTTCTCCGCTTCCGGAATGGGGGTGCGTAGTCCCACTGCAATGTCGTTGGTAAAGTGCTCGCCTCCCACGGGAATGGCGGCGGTGTGCCGAACGACTCCCGCATGAAAGATAATCAGATCCGTCGTGCCGCCCCCGATGTCCACTAACGCCACACCCAGCTCACGCTCATCGGCGGTCAGGCAAGCTTCACCGGAAGCGAGCGGTTCAAAGACCGTGTCCTGAACCACGACGCCGGAGTGATTGGCAGCCGTCACCACATTCTGCGACGCGGTAATCGACGCAGTCACCAGGTGAACATTTACGCCCAGGCGCGCCCCCACCATTCCCACCGGGTCGCGAATGCCGTCCTGGGCGTCCAACAGATACTTTTGGGGAAGCACGTGGAGGAGTTGGCGATCCTCGGGCAGGGTTATGCCTTGGGCAGTTTGGATGACGCGCTTCATGTCATCCCGCTCCACTTCTCGCGTCGCTGTAGGCGTCTTGCCAAGAGTAATGGCCCCGCGCGAATCGACCCCCTTAATATGGGCGCCGGCCACGCCTACGTAGGCGGAGTCGATGGAAGCTCCCGCCGCCGCCTCGGCGATCTCCATGGCCTTCTTCACCGCCAGCGATGTCAGGTCGAGATTGACAATGACGCCCTTTCGCCACCCCTTCGATTCCGCGACACCGAATCCCGCAACCTCGAGCTTGCCATCTGCGTTGGGCTTGCAGACGAGTGCGCACGTCTTCACACTTCCCAGGTCGAGTCCGGCTATGATCTGGCTCTTGGGCGTCAAGTTTCCTCAAAATACAGCGCCACCCCTAGGGCGGCGGAGAAATAACGGAGCGTCGGATTTACCCCGTTATCAATGGGGCAAATTGACTCATGTTATGGCGACAGGGAGCCGCCACGACTTCTTCAATCTTTGAATCCTTCGCGACCCGCAAAGCGCAATGCCATGTAGTTCGCATCAGCGCGCAGGTTTGCCTTGCGGGGCCTGCGGGTCTACAACAATCTGATTGCGGTAACGCAAATCCACCGAATCCAGTTTATCACTCGATTTCTGAATCTCCGGCAGCAGATCAAGAAAACTTCGGAAACGCGTGAGAAAATCCTTTTTGCCAAAGTGGACTTGTACGGTCTGTTGCCCGTGGATCAAGAGGGCTTTGAGGTCCTCTGCATCTGCCAGATAAACCTCCGAGATCATCCAACCGGCGCGCGGCGCTTCCACGCCCAATTGCCGCATGAATTCCAGGTAAAGACCCAGGCGAACCCGGCGCTCATCGATGCCCGCCAGGTTTTCCAGTCCAAATACGACGGGGAAATCGAAAGCACCATTATCGGGCTTCTCGAGCAGCATGCCGTCTTCATCCACCAAGCTCACCCGACCTGCAACGTTCGCGTAGGCAACGGGAACCCGTTCGGTAAGGTAGACCCTTAATCCATGGGGCAAGACGCGGGTCACAGAGGCGGTACGCACCCAGGGTAAGGTTTCCACGCCGCGCCGCCGGGCATCCAGCGACACGCGGAAGACGTTTGTCCCCTCCCGCAGATTCCCGGTGAGCGGCAATCCCAACGCGCCCAAAACCTCCTCGCGCGAAACGAAGTGGTTTCCCACCACCATAATATCTTCCGGTGATGCCATCACAAAAGCGGGAGAGGTTAGGGCAAAAGTCGCCAGGCCATAGCCCGCCAACCCGACGGGCAGGAGGACTCCAAGGATAAACAGCGCGGTCTTGACGCCGTGTGAAAACCGGCTGCGCCTCACGGGTACGGATTTCTGCCGGCGCAGATAAGGAGAGTCCTCCTGCGGATGCAATTCGTCTTGCCCGGGCAGCGCGTCTTGGTCAACCAATTCCATAGCTTCTCACCTAAATCCCACTTGCTCCCCTTCTTCCGGCTTGCCCCTTCAGTATTGCTGATCCCACTTCCCGCCGCTCTTACGAAAGTCCTCCAATTTGGCCAAAAACTCTTCCCGCCCTCGCGCCCTTTCCGAGGTTTGGCGCGCCTTTTCATTCACATAGCGCCGTCCCTTGAGGTCAGAGTCTTGCAACGACCGCGCCCAGGCGCCCAATTGTTTTGAAATACTTTCGGCTTTCGCTCTTAGATTTAGCATTTCGGATTCCAGATTCCGAAACTGTTCCATTCCTTCCAGAAGGCAAAGCATGGATCGCACTTCCCCGGTTGATCCGCGCGCAATGTAGAGAAATGTCAAAAGCTCTGGATTTGTCCCCCGCTCGAAACCCTCCGCAATGTTGTTGGAAACGGAAACGGCCGCGCGCTCAATCTGGTCACGGAGGCTGTAGCGAGACTTGAACGCTGGGTCCTCTGTAAGCGCATACACCTGCCGTCCCAATTCAATGGCCGCGCGCCAAACCGGAAGGTCCTCGAATCGTTGATACTTCATGCTCACTTCTCCCGCGCCGTCTTGCAAAATCGGGATTCCCAAAAATTCCGAATTCCGAATTACAGATTCCGAACCGATATCGGATTCTTCGAATCCGGAATTCGGAATCCACAGTCGGGAATCACCCCATTATCCGAAATCTGGAAGCATGCCATCGTCCGGAACCGGAATCACACAAAATCCGGAATTCGGAATCCGAAATTCGGAATCATGCTTTAAGGGCTGTCGCCAGCGCTTCTCCGATTTTCCATACGCTCCCGGCTCCAATGGTGATGATCAAGTCGCCGGGCCGGGCGTCGTGCAAAAGTTCCTCTACCACCCCTTCCGCCGATGGTGCGTAGCGCGCGGTGTTTACCCCCAGTTGATGCATGCGGCCCACCAGCAGCCCGGAACTCACCCCGGGGATCGGCGGCTCGCTGGCTCCATAGATATCCAGCACGTAGACACGGTCACAGCCCGCAAAGCTGCCCGCCAATTCATCCAGCAAGAACTTGGTGCGGGTGTAGCGGTGGGGCTGAAAGACGGCGATGACGCGCTTAGCCCCGCGCAGGCGCACGGCATCAAGGGTAGCCCGAATTTCCGTAGGGTGATGGCCATAGTCGTCCATGATGGTAATGCCCCCCATCTCGGCCCTGATCTGCATGCGGCGGTCGGCGCCGCGAAATCGCTCCAGCCCCTGGCGAATCTGTGTAGCGGAAAGGTCCAGTTCCAAGCCGACTGCTACCGCCGCCAGGGCGTTTTGAACATTGTGCCGTCCGGGAACATGAAGGGAGAACAAACCGACGAGATTTCCCTTCACTGCCACCTCAAAGACGGAGCCGGCGGAATTGAGCTCGTGAATCCTTCCTTGGACGTCGGCGCCCGGCTCGATGCCGTAGGTCACCACTCGACGGCGCAGATGGGGAATCAATGTCGCCATCAGATCGCGCCAGGGCGAGTCGAAACAGACCACCACGGCACCGTAAAACGGTACTTTGTTCATAAAGGAAACAAACGCCGCGGCAATTTCGTCAAGGTCCCTGTAGTGGTCCAGGTGCTCGCGGTCGATGTTGGTGACCACGGCAACCGAAGGCAGCAGGTAGAGGAACGACCGGTCGCTTTCATCCGCCTCCACAACCATCAAATCACTTTTGCCTAACCGCGCGCTGGAATCAAAAATTTCAAGCCGCCCGCCAATGACCGCCGTGGGGTCGAGATTCGCCTCCGCCGTCATTACTGCGATCATGGACGTGGTGGAGGTCTTGCCGTGCGCGCCCGCCACCGCCACGTTAAACTTCATCCGCATCAATTCCGCCAGCATTTCAGCGCGCGGGATAACAGGAATCTGCCGCGTCTGCGCTTCCTGGATTTCAGGATTGTTTGCGGCCACGGCAGACGACACCACCACCACCTGCGCGTCGTTGACATTGCCGGCAGCATGGCCCTCAAACACGCGTGCGCCCAGGCTCGCGAGGCGCAGGGTTACCGGGGTAGCTTTCTGATCGGAACCCGAAACCTTGAAGCCAAGGTTTAACAGAACCTCGGCAATGCCGCTCATCCCGATGCCGCCGATACCCACGAAATGAATCTTGCGAATTTTACCTAACATGTATCTGCTTTCAGCTATCAGCTCTCAGCTAATCCATTACGACGAGAGCTGCGTGCCAAGAACTGGTTCCTTTCCAAACCTTAGCAAGCTTCCCTCGCCCATCAAGGCCGACCGCACGCGGGCCGTTGTAGCGCGGGCCTGATTTGAGGGTCCGCGGCTTTTCCTTGCCCATCAGGGACGAACCGCGGACCTACAAGACAGGTCCGCGCTACACTTCTCTTCTGGCGAGAGCCTCTACCATGTCCGCGACCCGCATGGCCGCATCTGGCCTGGCCAGACGTCGCGCACAAGCTTCCATCTTTTCGAGCGCCGCCGGTCTAGCCATAAGCCAGCGAATTTCCTCCACCAGACGCTGCGGGGTCAATTCCGATTGCACGATGACACGCGCCGCTCCTGCCTTCTCCATGACCCGTGCATTTTCCAACTGGTGCTGGTCCGTGGCACCTGGGAAAGGAATGAGCACTGATGCTCGGCCGGCAGCGGCAAGTTCGGCTACTGCCGTCGCGCCCGCGCGTGAGATCACCAAATCCGCTTGCGCCAGAGTCCCGGGCATGCCGTCGATAAAAGGGTAAACCTCAACGATCGAGCCGTAGTCGTGATAGGACTTCCGAATTTCATTATAGTCGCGTTCGCCGGTTTGGTGGATGATTCTAATCGCGCCTGCGGTTGCGGCATCGGCTAGGAGCGGCAGACTTGCTGCCATCGCCTGATTAATCGCCCGTGAACCTTGGCTGCCCCCCACCACAAGGATGGTATACGGGGGCAAGGCCACTGCTGGCTGCGGCCCGGATGGCTCAGGCATGAGGGCATGCGCCACTCCCTGGGCGCGGTGGCGAGGCTGAATCTCAAAAAAAGCCCGCCGCACGGGATACCCCGTTACTTGTGCCTTCTCTCCGAAGAGATGTGCGGTTTCGGCAAACCCCACGGCCGCCGCGCGAACCACCGGCGCTAGGAGGCGGTTCGTAAGTCCGGGCCGGGCATTCGGCTCAATCAAAATTGTGGGAATATCAGCCAGCGCCGCTTCTAACATTACCGGGCCGGCCAAGTAGCCGCCAACGCCTACCACCACCTGCGGCTTAAATTCGTGCAAGATCGCTGCTGCGGCCACCGCCGTGCGGGGCAACACCAGGAAATTGCGCAGCCACTGGATTCCGCCAATCCCCTTCAACCCCGCCGCGTCCACGGCGCGAAGCCGGAAGCCCGCCGCCGGAATCAGCTTCGCCTCGAGCGGACGATGAGTGCCCAGGAATTCGATTTCGTAGCGGAAAGAGTTCTGTTTGCTGCGCGAGCGAAGTTCCTCTGCAACCGCCAAGGAAGGAAAAATGTGACCACCGGTCCCGCCGGCGATCATCAATATTCGCGCCGGCGCGTCCGAAGTGCGAGGTCCGAAGTCCGAAGTAACACTCACAAGTCCCTAGCGTTCCCTCGTGCTACCGCTTGTTCATTTATTTGTATCCACAGATTTCGCAGACTTTACAGATGGAGAATCGACGTAACCCCTTAATCCGCGGATTCGATTTTCGAGTTTCGATATTCCTTTAACTCGCCTGCTGGGAGATATTCAGTAAGATCCCCACGGCCACGAGATTGACCAATAGTGACGATCCTCCATAGCTGACAAAGGGCAGAGGTATTCCTTTGGTGGGCAGCAATCCCAGTACGACGCTCATATTCACGAGGGCTTGGCCGACGATCATGACGGTCAGGCCGATGGCCAGCAGGCGCCCAAAGTCGTCCTTGCACGCCGCGCTGGCCCGGAGGCCGCGCACCAGGATCAGGATAAAAACGGCCACAACCGCAATAGAGCCGATGAGGCCCAGTTCTTCTCCCACCACCGCAAAAATGAAGTCCGTCTGGGGCTCCGGCAGGAAGAAGAGTTTCTGCTTGCCTTCCATGAGACCCACTCCAGTAATGCCGCCGGTTCCCACGGCAATATAGGACTGGAGAATCTGGAATCCCTTCCCTAGAGGGTCGGCATAGGGATTCCAAAACGCCAAAATCCGATTGTGGCGATAGTTGGAGTGGAAGATCAGCCAGTAAAGAACAGGCAACGCGCCCATGGCCGCAAAGGCAAAATAGCGCAGGTCCAGCCCCACCGAGAAGAGCATGGCCGACAGGATCAGCCCCAAGGCGAGGGTCGTTCCCAAGTCCGGCTCCCGCAGAACCAATAAGGCCATAATTCCCGAAACCAAAGCGATCGGAGTCAGCGTATGCTTCCAATCGGTCATTTGCCCTTTGCGCAGATCCAGGAAATATGCCAGGAAAAGGGTCAAAACGATTTTGGCTAGTTCGGACGGCTGAAAGCTCACCATTCCCAGGTGAAACCAACGATGCGTATTGTGGCTGCGGTCCACCAGCAAAACGGCAACGAGAAGGAGGAACTCCAGCGCCAATGCGGGAAAGACCACCAGGGGACTGGCCAGGCGGCGGTAGTCCATGTGCATCAGGACGGCAACTGCCAGCAGCCCGGCAATCGCCCATGCCACTTGCCGGATCAGAAAGTAGTCAGCATTATTGTAGCGGTCAGCGGCCATCACCGCGGAGGCGCTGAACACCATCAGGGCTCCGAAGAGCACCAAGCCCACCACGGCGCCAAACAGGACTTTGTCGGATTGGAGACGGCGTGCCATTTATAACTTTCGATTCACGATGGTCGATTGCTGGTCGTCAGTTTTCTTCCGCCAGTAGCCAGCAACGACAACTATTGAATACATAGGGCTCTAAATTGAATCGGGCATTCTGAACTTCCCCCAATAGTGGTTTTCAAATTCCCTCACAGCTTGCAACCGATATTCTTTCCTGTACGCCGCCGTCACCAATGTTCTTCTCGATTTTCGGCTCCACCCGCACTCAGAGCAGGTCGGTTTTAAGCCACCCGGGAAAGGTCGTTTCCATACAAGTCTTCGTGTCATGGAACTTCCCTATCTTACCGTTTTCACATCGCCAATAACCTGATCCCAGGCTTGAACACTTGCGGAAAAGACCTTTAGTTCAATCGACAATCATTCCACCCCCGGAAGGCGCGGCTGCCGGGTACCGGGTGGTGGATCAGAATCGGGACCCAGAGTCTCGGACTTGGCTTCGCCGACTTCGGACTTCGGGCCTCGGACTTCGGACTTGCCTTTCGGCCGCGCCTCAAACGGAAGCGCATCATCGTCGAAAACCTCGGCCATGCCCTCCGAAATGGAAACTGCGGGCTCATCCTCAGGCGCGACCTGCGATTCCGGCTCGGGAACTTCAACGGCGTCTACCTCGTAGACGTAGCTCAATTCGAGATGGTGCGGGGGGGCCGGGACAGTACGGGCTATGGGAAGCTCGACACGGGATCCAGCGCTGGGGTCCTGTGGACTCTGTCTTGAGGGTTCGGGATTCACACTTTGGGCGAAAGTCGGATCGCGAACCACGTCCCCCGCGTCCCGTGTCCCGACTCCCGTACTCCGTGCCCCGCTTTCGGCTCGCCGGACCTTTCCCGCCGCCACATCATTTTCCAGCCGATGTACGAGCTCCTTGAAAATGCGGCCGCGCTCTTCGTAATCCTTGAACTGATCGAAACTGGAACAGGCGGGCGCCAGCAGGACAGTATCCCCCGGCTCCGCCTTGGCAAATGCCCAGTAGACGGCAGATGCAAGATCTCCAGCTTGTACTAACTCCGTCGAGCCGGCGAGTTGCTGGGCGATGATGGGTGCGGCGGCGCCTATCAGCAATACTTCGCGCACACGCTCCTTGATCAGCGGGAGTAAAGGCGTATAAGGAGCGCCTTTGTCCTTTCCCCCCATGATCAAGTGAACGCCGTGATTAAACGCCTCCAGCGACTTGAGTGTCGCGTCAACGCTGGTGGCCTTGGAATTGTTGAAGAAGTCCACTCCCTGAATTGCTCTGGCAAACTCCAGGCGATGTTCGACCGCCTTAAACGCGCGAACGGCTTTACGGATGGCGGCAAAATCGGCCCCCAGCACGCACGCCGCGGCCGTCGCTGCCAGTACGTCTTCGAGGTTAAAGTCTCCTCGCAAGTTCACATCACTTGTCTCAAAGAGCATGCGTTCCAAATGCCGCACGCGATAGTAAATCCTGCCTCCTGAGGCGAAAACGCCATTCGAGAGTTCACGCTTGCGACTGAACATCACGGGGCGGCTGGCAACCGATTCCTGGAGTCCCGCCACCCAGGGGTCATCGGCGTTCAGGACGGCATAATCCTGGGCGCGCTGGTTTTTGAAAATCTGCCGCTTGGCTTGCGCGTAGGCTTCAAGATTTGGGTGGCGGTCCAGGTGGTTCGGCGAGAGATTAAGCATCACCGCCACATGCGGGTCGAAGTCGTGAATGCCTTCGAGCTGAAAGCTGCTCAATTCGGTCACAAACCGCGTGCCGGGTATGGCATGATCCACGGCCGAACTCAGCGCATTGCCGATGTTTCCACCCACAAAGGTCGGGAAACCCGAGGCCTTCAGCATTTCGCCGAGCAGTGCGGTGGTGGTGGTCTTGCCATTCGATCCGGTGATGCCCACCACAGTACCTTCCAAGAACCAAGTGGCGGCCTCCACTTCCGGGTAAACGGGAATACCCTTTTCGCGGGCAGCCTTAAGCTGTGGCATATCCCAAGGCACTCCCGGGCTGATCACAATCAGCTCATTCCGCAAAAACGTCTCAGCGCGCTGCATTCCAAGCTCGATCCCGACCTTTTCCTTCAGCAGCGCAGGCAGGGCTTCGCAAAATTCCGCCGGCTGCTTACTGTCGGACACTGTCACCACGGCGCCCCGGCGAGCCAGAGCGTGGGCCACCGCCAAGCCGCTGCGGGCCAGGCCGACCACCAAGACGCGTTTGTTTTGAACATCCATGTTTGAGTTTAGGTGCCAGGTGTCAGGAACTACCAAGCCGTCGCTACGCTCCGTGCTGGCCCTGACGGTCAGTGTTATATCGCCTGCCTAGGACGTCCTATTACGCCGAGCTTTCCTCCACATCTGCCGACCTGAAGGTCGGCACTACTAACACCTGACACCTGGAACCTGGCATCTTCTATCAACCTACCTCAACTTCAAAGTAGTAAGAGCAAACAGCGCAAAAATCAGCGCGGCGATCCAGAACCGTGCGATGATCTTCGATTCCTTCCAGCCGGACAGCTCAAAGTGATGATGCAGCGGCGCCATGCGAAAGACGCGCTTGCCGCGCGATTTGAACGACGCGACTTGGATGATGACCGATAGCGCCTCCACCACAAAGATGCCGCCGATAAACGGCAGCAGCAACTCCTGTTTGATTAGAATGGCGACGGTGCCGATTGCTCCCCCGAGCGCCAGCGAACCCACGTCACCCATGAAAATCTCTGCCGGATAGGCGTTGTACCAAAGGAAGCCAAGGCTGGAGCCCACCAAAGATCCACAGAAGATGGTCAGCTCGATGACGCGCGGCAGATGCTCCAAGTCGAGATACTCCGAAAATACCGCATGTCCAGCCACATAGGTCAGAATGGTCAACGCGCCGGCGGAAACCACCAGGCACCCTATCGCCAAGCCGTCCAGTCCGTCGGTTAAATTGACGGCATTGGAGGAACCGACCAAAACCAGAATAACAAAGAGCAAAAAGGGAAGAAACGCCAAGGGGTATGTCCAACTGTTTCCGAGAAAGTGCGAGATGAGAAAGGTCGGGCGGAGGCGCTTGAAAAACGGAAAGGTCAAGGTGGTCGAGTATTGCCCGCGCGCGGATAAGAAGACCAGTATGACACCAAAAACAAAACTAACCAGAATCTGTAGCAGAAACTTTCCCCGCCCCGTCAACCCCAAGTTCTTACGGCGCCGGATTTTCTGGTAGTCGTCCCAAAAGCCGATGCCTCCGAAGGCCAGGGTGGTCGCCAGGGTGAGCCACACAAACACGTTGCTAAGGTCCGACCAAAGCAGTGTGGGAACCACCATGCAGAGTAGGATCAGGACGCCGCCCATGGTGGGTGTTCCGGCCTTCGACTGGTGCGCCTTCGGGCCATCCTCACGGATGTATTGGCCGATTTGAAATTGCTTGAGCTGCCGGATCACCCACGGGCCCAGCACCAAGGAGAGAAGCAGCGCCGTGATACTCGCGAAAGCCGTGCGAAAGGTAATGTAGTGAAAAAGATTGAGGATGTGGAGGTCGTTGTGGAATTCGAGATAGAGGTAGTAGAGCATAAAGAATTAGGAGCCAGTAGTCAGGAGCTAGGAGCTAGGAGCCAGCAACTAGAAGTTAGAATTGGGCGTTCCGATGCGGCCACACGGATGGGCTTCAACCTGCCGGATTCTAAATCCTAGCTCCTAACTCCTAGCTCCTAATTTCTAGCTTCTGACTCCTGGCTACTGCCTTTCAGCATTTCAATCACCCTTTCCAAATGAACCCCTCGCGAACCCTTCACCAAAATTACGTCACCGGGCTCTATCAAGGATTCGCAGAACTCGCCCGCCGCCTGGGCTTCGGGAAAGAACCGCGCGTGCGCGGGAGAAAGACCGCTCTCCACCGCGCCCTCAATGAAGTAGCGTGCATCACCCTGCACGGCAATCAGCCACGCCGCGCCGCTCTGGGTGCACTTACGGCCCACGGCGCGGTGCAACTGGGGGGAGATCGGTCCCAATTCCAGCATCTCGCCTGCCACAACGATGCGGCGTCGGGCCTCCGGCCATTCGGCCAGTGCTTCAAGCATACGCTCCATTGCCAAGGGGTTCGAGTTGTAGGAATCATTAATGATCGTCACATAACGCGGGAGTGTAAGAATTTCACTCCGCTGGTGTAAATTCTGAAAGCTCGTCAACGCATGTTCGATATCCGACGCGGAAACGCGGAAAAGGGCGGAGGCCGCAATGGCCGCCAAGGCGTTTTGGACATTGTGTCTACCGGGCAAGGGCAACGTAAACTCGGATGTCCAATACGGAGTCGTCACCTGGAAGACGCTCCGAGAGCTCCCCACCCACCTCAAGTTCGAGGCGCGGAAGTCCGCTTGTTCCGAAAGCCCAAAGGTCATGACACGTCCGGGAAAGTCCTCGCCAAACCTGCGCACGCGCTCATCGTCCTCATTCAAGACGGCAACCGCATCCGGGCCGGTGGTGGCGAGATAATCGATGAGTTCACGCTTCGCCGCTGCAATGCCGTCAATTGAGTCGAAGAACTGCAAGTGCACGGGGGCAACATTTGTGACCACCCCCACCTGCGGCTCCGCCAGGCAGGCCAAGCGAGCGATTTCGCCCGCCCCGGACATCGCCAACTCCAGCACTGCCGCCTCATGCTGAGGTTCAAGCCCCAACAGCGCCAAGGGCACGCCAAAGTCATTATTCAAATTTCCCGGAGATCGCAGCACGCGCATACGCTGGGCCAAAATGGCAGCAATGATTTCCTTTGTGGTGCTCTTCCCGGTGCTGCCTGTGACCGCCACGAGCGGCTTTCCCCATTTGCGCCGAACCTCGCGCCCCAGCGTTTGCAGGGCATCGCGCGTGTCGGGGACGGCGATCAGAAAAGGCCGCCATTCCCCCGGGCAGGTGGCCGCAAAGGGCGCCTCCACCACGACCCCAGCGGCGCGCCGCTCCAATGCCTGCCCCACAAATTGATGCCCGTCGAAGCGCGGCCCGCGGAGGGCGAAAAAGAGCTGGCCGGGTGCGAGCGAACGCGAATCGATGGAGTATCCCTCCACCCTGCGATCCGCCGCGCCACTGGACGTTCCCAAGAATGCGGCCACCTCCCCCAGTGTTAGCTTCATGTCTAAGCTCTCAGTGGTCAGCGAACAGCGATCAGCTTAGAACTTTAGCTGAAAGCTAAGAGCTGATTGCTGATAGCTATGTCCCGTACCCCATCTCCCTCAAAACCTTGCGCGCCACATCCCGATCGTCAAAGTCGACCTTCCCATCCTTGAGAATCTGATAGGTCTCATGGCCTTTGCCCGCCAGAACGACGACATCGCCCTCCCGAGCCTCTCCCAAGGCTTTACGGATCGCGGTTCCACGATCAACCTCCGCGAAATAAGGCTTGCCCGTCCGCTGCAATCCCACCAAAGCGTCCGCCATAATTAGCAGGGGGTCTTCGCTGCGCGGATTGTCGGAAGTCAGCACCACCAAATCCGCCAGGTTGCCGGCAGCCTCCCCCATGCGCGGACGTTTAGTTCGGTCGCGTTCGCCCCCGCAGCCGAAGAGCACGATCAAGCGGTCGCGGGTGAGTTCGCGAGCCGTCTTTAAAACGTTTTTCAGCGCGTCATCGGTGTGGGCGTAGTCCACGATCACCAGAAACGGCTGCCCCTCATCGATGCGCTCGAAGCGTCCCGGCACGGCTTTCAGTTTGGCGATGCCCTCCTCGATCTTGGCACTGGCGATTCCCATGGCCACCCCCGTGGCAATTGCGGCAAGAATGTTCTCCAGATTGGCACGCCCCATGAGCGGAGAAACAATATGCATCCTCCCCGCTGGAGTCTCGATGACAGCTTCCGTACCGGATGGAGTGGCCGTGGTATGCTTCGGCGCTACTTGCGCTCCAGCTGCCAGACCATACGTTAGCCGGTGGGGAAACGGCAGTTCTAGCAAACGTACACCCCACGCATCATCGATATTGATGACTGCCCATTCCGGTGGCGGCGCCCCCAGCCCTTCAAAGAGGCGGCGTTTGGCTTGAAAGTAGTGCTCAAAATCCTGGTGGTAATCCAGATGGTCCTGCGTCAGGTTGGTGAACACCGCGACGGCGAAATGAAATCCCCACACGCGCTCCTGCGCCAGCGCGTGGGAGGAAACCTCCATGACGGCCGCCTCCCCCCCTGCCTTCACGAGTTCCGCGAAGTAAGACAGCAGGTCGAGTGATTCCGGCGTGGTATTGAGGGCCGTCTTGGTCTTGCCGCCCATGCGGTATTCGATGGTGCCGAAGACGCCGCTGAGAATCCCCGCCGCGGCCAGGACGCTTTCCACTAGATAGGTCGTGGTGGTCTTCCCATTCGTACCGGTAATCCCGGCCAATCGCAGATGCTTCTCGGGATGACCAAAAAATACGCGGCCCGCGTCGGCCAGGGCGCGGCGAATGGCGCCCACCTGTATCCAGCGTCCGGCCAAATCGGGCGGAGCGGCACGCTCACTCACCACCGCCACCGCGCCCCGCTCCAGCGCCTGGGGTATGTAGGCGTGGCCATCGGCCTTTTCCCCCTGAATGGCAAAGAATAGGGTACCCGGCCGCACTTCGCGGGAGTTGTAAGCCAGCGAATACACTTCCGCCGCAGGGTCGGTACCGGAGTGCAGAACCGGCATATCATGGAGTAGTTGAGCGAGTTCCATTTTCTTTGATTGACGATTTTCGAAGGACGATTGTTGATTGAAAGTCCTCAGTTATCAGTCATCGGTAGCAATTTCGTGCAGGCGCCCAATCGTGGCGATCACTGCAGAAAACCTCTCGAGGTTGGAGTCCATTGTCTTCAGACCCAACAATCGAAAATTGGCAATCGAAAATCAACAATCTACCTGGCCATCCTTACCCATATCTTCGTACCGGAGGGCACTCTGATTCCGGCCAGGGGGTTTTGTTCCACGGCCAAGCCGCTCCCCACTACGTTCAAGTCGAGGCCTAGTTTCTCGCACTCCTGAGCGACGCGACGCGCCGCCCATCCGGAAAAATCCGGCACGCTCACCAGCGGACCGTCCCCTAAAACCACTGTGCTGGCCGCTAAGCCCTCCGCCGCTGGTCCGGCTGGAGTGGAATCGCCGTGTGAAGACCGGCGGGAAAAAGATGCCGTCAAGACGGGTGACGTGGCAGCTCCAAGTGCTCCTCGATCCGTAGGAAGGAATCCCGCGAATTCCTCCGGCTTCTGGACCGGAGGCTTCACGGTTTTTGGGGTAACCTTTCGAGGCCACTGGGAGGGATTATCCTGAGGAACGTTCAGGTAACCAAGAGTCTGCTCTGCGATGGATCGGAATACCGGAGCTGCCACTTCTGTCCCGTAGTGCGCTCCCACCGGCGTGTCGATGACCACCAGAATGGTCACCGCAGGCCGAGTGGCAGGAGCAAAACCGATGAAAGAGGCCACAAAATGCGATCTCGTATAGGCGGCACCCCCTTCACTCTTCTGCGCAGTGCCGGTCTTGCCCGCAGAGGTGTAGCCCCCGAGCTGCGCGGGCGTGCCCGTGCCATGATCCACCACCGCGGCGAGCATCTGGCGCATGAGCTCAGCGGTATGCACGCTCATGACGCGCTTTCCCGTGGCCGGGGCCAGGGTATCGTGGCGGGCACCCAGAAAAACATCGTGTACGACGCGCGGCTGGATCAGAATTCCCCCATTGGCAATGGCCGAATAGACCGCGATCATCTGGAGGGGTGTCACGGCAATTTCCTGCCCGATCGAGATTTCACCGATGGAGAGCCCCGACCAACGGCTGGGCGGTTTCAGCAGTCCGCGCTCCTCGCCAGGCAGTTCCAAGTCGGTCTTCCGTCCAAAGCCAAAGGCTTGGATGTAGCGGTAAAGGCGTTCGTCGCCAAGGCGCAACCCAATCTTTACAAAACCGACGTCGCTCGAATTCGCCAAAACATCGGTAACCGTAAGATCACCGTAGGGCTTGTGATCATGAATCGTATGCCCCGCCAGCAGGATTCCTCCGTTCTGGCAATTGATCACCTCTTGGGGGTTGGTCAGGTTCTCTTCCAGAGCTGCGCTGAGCGTCACGGCCTTAAAAGTCGAGCCCGGCTCATAGATCCATCCCACGGCGCGATCCAACCGCGCGGCGGTAGGGCTGGCGTCCAGCTTGTTGGGGTTCAAGGCGGGATTATTGGCGAGCGCCAGGATCTCACCGGTGTTAGGGTTCTGCACGATCACTACGCCGCCTGCCGCGTGCGCACTCGACACTTCCTCCGCCAGGGCCTTCTCCGCGATGTATTGGACCTTTTCGTCGAACGTCAGCACGACATTCTTGCCAGGGGTTCCCGCCCACTCCGTGCTGTGGAAGGTGCGGCGGCGCGCGTCTGACGCCAATAACACGCGCCCGGGCTTGCCTTTGATTTCATCATTCAGGGAGTACTCAATGCCTCCCAGGCCCCGGTCATCCATGCCGACATAGCCAATGGCTTGTGCGGCCAACTCTCCCTTGGGGTAAAAGCGCCTGGTCTCACGCTCGAAATAAATACCCTTAAGATTCAGGTCGTGGACGCGCGCAGATTCCGCGGGCGTCACCCGCCGCTTCACCCAGCAAAAAGAATGCGACGTTTGAATGCGGCAACGCAATTCATCCGTATCCAGGTTGAGCACCGGTCCCAACAACGAAGCCACCATCTTGGGGTCAGATAACTCGGTGGGAACCGCGTACACGGAATCGACACCCAGGCTCATGGCCAGGGGATTCATCTGGCGGTCGTAGATAACGCCCCTCTGAGGGGCCGTTTCGATGGTGTGCTGCTGCTGGTGTTGAGCGCGCGACAGGAGATCAACGTACTGGATAACCTGCAAATAATAGAGGCGTGCGGCCACACAGGCGAACCACAGGAAGCAAATTACGCCCAGGGTCCATCGCCGTCTGTCCGCTGACGGACGAGACCGGTCGGGCGTCGCCGTGCGAGCTTCAGACTTGCGTTGCGCCATCGTGGCTAAGGCTCGGTGGGGGCCAGTTTGCGAAAGAGGCGGCGGGCACAAATTGCCTCAACCCTTCAACCTGGACTACCACCTAAGGCTCGTGTGGAATGTCTCCGTCACCCACGGAGAAGTTGCGGGCTAGTTCCGGGCGCTCCAGAACTTCCGTCCCGGTTTGCGGCCAGCCCACCTGGATCACTTGTTGCGGGTTGGGCGAGACCATCCCGAGCTGGGTCCGCGCCAACGTGTCGATCCTTTCGGGATCGGCAAGCGCCGCCTGCTCCAGCCGGAGTTGATGATTCTGCTCTTCCAACGCCGCGCGTTCGGCTTTGCACTGTTCGATTTGATAACCGTACCGCACGCACTGGAAATGTTGCCATGCGAACAGGAGCACAAATAGAAAAACCAGTACGCCCAATCCCAAGAGACTGAAACATTCACGGCGACGCTCCACGTCAACTTCCCGCACCAAGCGGGAGTTATCGATGTGCTTCACAAAGTAAAATTCCGGGAAAGTCGCTCGGCCCGCAGCCGGAGCGTTTCTCGGACGCCGTCTGGTCTTCGGTAATGTGACTGCCGCTGTTGCCATTTTAAGTACCGGGATCCGGGGCTCGGGACACGCCAAACAGGACATTTCGTTGCCGTGTCCCGGATCGGGTAACCCTAGCCCTTAGCCTTTTCCGCCGCCCGCAGCTTGGCGCTGCGCGCGCGCGGATTGTTTCGTATTTCCTCATCTGCCGGACGAACCACCTTCCGCGTCAAAATGTTCGCCCGGCCATCACCCTGCCATTGCCGGAACGCCTGCTTTACGCGGCGGTCTTCTAGTGAATGAAAGCTGAGGATCACGACCCGCCCCCCAGGCCGGAGG
>Ga0335085_10005069_pt1 | contig 21439 bp, 19 predicted proteins | sample Lox_Sample_45_FD_206712 | JGI IMG/M metagenome (GOLD analysis project Ga0335085, IMG submission 206712) | Soil microbial communities from Loxahatchee National Wildlife Refuge, Florida, United States - Lox_Sample_4.5 | ecosystem: Environmental > Terrestrial > Soil > Wetlands | place: USA...
TCACTTTGCGCTTCAAGCTCGCAGGCGCGGACTGGCGCTCCAGGCCCTCTCGCAATTCGCGTTCGAAATCGTCAGTCTTGTCAAACGGCACGAATGTACTCCTTCAACTGGATCTCGGCCTTGGTGCGCAACAGCTTCAATCCCCGCTGCAGGTGGCTCTTCACCGTGGCTAACGGCGCGCCCAGCGTAGCCGCAATCTCCTCCGGCGTCATGTCTTCTTGATATCGAAGTACGATCGCCGCGCGTTGCGGCTCCGACAGCGTTGCCAGCAAAGCTTCAACGCGGCCGCCGAGTGGCGAGCTTCTTTCTTCGGCCTGCGCGCCGTGGTTCTCGTCAATCTCGACCCAGGAGTCCATGCGGCGCACGCGCCGCCGGCGCAACGCATCGGTTGAACGGCTGATGGCGACGCGCCGCAACCAGAAAATCGCGTGCTGCGCGGACTCGAATTTGCCCATGTTCTCGTCCAAAGCCAGAAAAACATCCTGCGCGATCTCTTCGGCCAGGCCGCGGTCGCCGGTCATGCGCAGCGCCAGCGAAAAGACCATGGACTGGTGCTCGTCAAAGAGCCGTTCGAAGTCCGGGAGTGGTTCGATGCCGGGCTGCCAGTCGGTGGCCATAAAACTCGCTGCTACCTTCTAATCCGCACGGAAGTGCGGGATGGGATGCAGAGAGTTACGCGCTGGGCGAGAAAAAGTTCACGGTCGAGGGAGTGTTGGCTGGCAGTGTCTGGGCGGTTCAAAACAAATCCGGAATCGCGTTAAACGCAATCCGCGTGGGCGCGGCCTTGTATGCCGTGAGCATCGCGGCCGGCGCGAGAGTGCTCATGCCGTACTTGTCGTTGATCTGGTCCATGGTGGCGTTGAGGCGCGTGCGGCTCTGCTCTTCGTCGAGCGAGTCAAACAGAGCCAGCGTGTGCAAGCGATCGGGAACCAGATTATTGAGCTGCACGCCGATGAAGTACGGATGCTCATATTGCTCGCCTGAAGGCCGCGACTCCCACAGTCGGCGCAGCGCAGCGATGAGAGTCTGATTGTCCTGGCACTCGCTCAGCTTGAGTTCGCTGCGCCAGCCGCGGGCGGGTACGCCGAAGCGCGACACGGGCGTGCCCTCACTGCGCGGCACAGCGAAACCAATCGCGAGGCCGATGTGGCTGGCCCAAAGGCCTGCGGAGCGCAGGCGCATGGCCGCCTTGTGCAGAAGCTTATGCGCAACGGCCCAGGCTTTTTCCGCGTCGCGCATCTCAGGCGCCAGCACATGCGAGTGGCTAATGGATTTCTGGTGTTCAAGCTCGCCCATTTCGAAGTCTTCACCTGCAAGCCAGTGAAACAGCCGCTCGCCCCATACCGATCCCCAGATTTCGCCGGTGTGCTCGCGATCGAGCGCGAGCAGATCGTCCATGGTGCGAATGCCTTTTTCATACAGGCGCTTCTCAGTGCGCGCGCCAATGCCTGGCAGGTCGCGCAGCGTGAGCTGGTGCAGCGCTTCGGGCAGAATGTCGAGCGGCAGCGCGACCAGGCCATCGGGCTTTTCCATGTCGCTGGCCACTTTGGCAAGATAACGATTGGTGGCGATGCCCACGGAACTGCGCAGGCACTCGCCGACTTTTTCGCGGATGGTTTGCTTGACTCGGATGCCAAGGTCGAGGGCCCCACGCAGGTGGCGCTCGCGACCGATGAGGCGGCAGGCCATTTCGTCGATGGAGCAGACTGCCGTGACCGGCACGCAGCTCTCGACAGCTTCGACGACGCGATGGTGATATTCGGTGTAGATCTCTTGGCGGCCTTCGACAAGAACAATCTCCGGGCACATGCGCTTGGCGTCGGCGATAATCGTCCCGGTTCGCACGCCAAAAGCTTTGGCCTCATAGCTGGCAGCGATACAGACCGTAGTGTCGGCCATCATGGGCACCACACCGACCGGGCGGCCACGCAACTCGGGCCTCACCTGTTGCTCCACCGACGCAAAATAGGAGTTCAGGTCGACGAAAAGCCAGTTGAGCAGCGGACCTTGGGCGGAATCGCCGGCCTGTGCCGGTTCCGGATTTTGCGGCTGGCTACTGGCAGCAAATCGAAGGCTTGCAAGCTCCTCCGGCCACTCTTCAGAAGGGTGCGAGGAGATCGGGTTGGGCTGAGCGGCCATCTTCGAGTCCTCATATTTTCGCCTTTTGTTTGCTGTTTTGCAACAAGAATTGCATTCTTCAAAATGCCGGTGGATAACCCGAAAGCGCTAGTTACTGACGCGAAAGGGTGGCATAGCGTCTAATGGAAGAAGCGGGTAGCATTTTTGAAGATTCCGACCCGTCCCGTACGACCGGATCGTAATCCGGAATGGTGACCGAAGATGCACACCCTGGCACATTGGATCGCGGTGAATGGAAGCATGCTCGCCGTCCTGGTGACGTTGGGGGTGGCAGTGTTGCTGGTGGCTTGCCTCGAGTGCACGCACTGCCCCAAGAGCAAGAAGGACGAGCTCTTCCATCGCCACGAAGTATAAGGCTGATCTAGTTCCCGCCCGCAGGCGAAGCTTCCGGCTTCAACCAGATCTCAAACTGCGCCAAAATTCGCTTAAATAGTTGCGTCTCTGCCTCAGGTCCCGCGAGAGAGTGCGTCTTGCGTGGAAAGATCTGCAGATCGTAAGGAATGCCTGCGTCAATCAGCCTTTGGATAAACTGCACCGTGTTTTCAAAGTGCACGTTGTCGTCGCCGGTTCCATGCGCCAGTAGCAATCGGCCCTTCAGATTTGCCGCTGAATTGACGACGGAGGAATCGCGATAGCCGCTGGCATCTTCCGTAGGCAAGCCGAGGTATCGCTCGGTGTAGATCGAGTCGTAGTTGCGCCAGTCGGTGACGGGTGCAACGGCCACACCGGCGCGAAAACGATCTGAATGCGTCATGGCATAGAGCGTGAACGTGCCGCCCCAGCTCCAGCCCCACCAGCCCTGGCGTTTCGGATCGAGCTGTGGATAGGCCTTGAGTGCCGCGTCAATAACGGTCAACTGGTCCTCAAGCTGCACGGGACCAAAGTTGCGATACGCCGCCTGCGCAAACGCGCGCCCTCGGCTGCCCATGCCGCGATTGTCGGCGCGGAGTACAGCAAATCCGTGTTGAGCGAGCAACTCATCGAACAACAGATTGCCGCTCCAACTGTTGACGACCGTTTGGTCGTGGGGACCCCCGTAGGGATTCACAATCACCGGCGTGCTGGCCGGGTTCGCCTCGTCCTTTGGAAGCAGCAGCGTTGCGTAGAGCGCGGTTCCATCGTGCGCCGTGACCTGAAATTGCAGAGGCGCGTGCAAATGGTATGAATCAAGCGAGTGCGTCTCCCAAAACACGCGGCATGCGCTCGTTGTCGAGGATGGATCCGGAGTCCGGCAGATGCGCATCGCCGGTGGCGTCATGCGCGTGGAGAATTTGTCGGTGAACACGCTGCCATTGGGAGAAAAAGTGGCCTCGTGAAATCCCGCGCCCTCGCTCAACCGTTTACGCTCGCCGGCGAAATTGACCTGCCAGATCTGCTGCTCCAGTGGATTGCCTTCGTTGGATGCGTAATCCACGACCTTGCGCGCAAGGTCAACGTTGTACACGTCGCCGGCTTCGAAATCACCGCTTGTAAGCTGGCGATCGAGCCTCGCATCGGAGTCCAGCGGTTTCGATTTGTCGTAGCGATAGAGATAAAGATGATTGTGCCCGTCTCTCCAACTGGTGAGCACGATCGCGCCGTCGCCCACTGTCATGTCATAGCTGTCATCTAGAAACTTATCGTCATCGATTTCGAGCATGAGGCGTGCTTCGCCGTAATCGGTCTCGGCAAAGAAAAGCCCGAGGTGCTTTTGATCGCGGCTCAACGCTTCCACCCAAACGGTTTTGCGGTCGACCCAGCCAAAGCGTGGTGCGTAATCGTCGCCTTCATGAAATGGGATCTTGATCCATACGGGTTTGCCACCACGCGCCGGCACCACGCCAAGGTGGATTTCGGGATTAGGGTCGCCCGGTTGCGGATAACGTTGCCAATCGACGGCGGCGTGATTTGGAATCCAGTCAGTAAGCGGGTACCGCGGCACCTGGGTTTCATTCATTTGCAAATACGCAATCTTCTTTGAGTCGGGCGACCAGAAGTAATTGCTGCGCACATCCAGCTCTTCCTCATAGACCCAGTCCACTTCGCCGTTATAAAGCACCTGACCGTTGGCGGAGGAGGGATCGGGCGAGGGAGCAAGCGGGAGGGTAGGCGTACCGGGATCGCGGAGCGGGATCACAGCCAAGCCGTGATCCTTGATGAAGGAGATGAACGAGCCGTCGGGAGAGAACTTGGGATCATCCCCGGAGAGCAGGCCGGAAGATCCGATTTCGATTCCCGTGCCGTTGTGCAGATCGTAAAGCCACAGCCCGCCGTTGGAGTCGAAGAGAATGTGCGTGGAGTCCGGCGCCCAGATATAGCTGGCCAGGTTGTAGCGCGCGCGATGATCGCGATCCCTCTCGGAGTCGTTGCTGCCGTCGAGATTACCCATCTTGGCTGCGCTCACCAGCACGTGGGTCTTGCCGGTGGCGGGATCGACGTCCATCAATTCGCCGCCCTCGAGATACGTCAGATGCTTGCCGTCGGGCGACCAGGTTAGCTGATCGGGCGGCTGGCCGATGATCGGCCCATGAGCAAAGATAGCGTCGACAGTGAGCGGCTTTTCAGGCGCCTGGCCGCCGGTGGAAGGGGCGGCGAGCGCAAATGTGGCGACAGCCCAAAAAAAGATGGTGGCTTTTCGCATCGAGGGCCCTCTCCCAAGCGCGGTTTTCGGAGCGGGAATCCGGCCAGGAGCGCAATATATCGAAGAAGGCGGGCCGGCAGATCCGGAAGAATCAGTGTAAACCACTGCGTTTGGCAGCGAATCTGAGATGCTGCGCGCCACGTGCTCCTGGAAATAAATGCTTGATGGAAGCCGGCAAAAACCCATACAGTCAGAAAATCCCCCGGGAGGAAGATGCATGTCGACAACGTACGATGTTGCCATTGCTGGCGGCGGCCTTGGCGGTGCAGCTCTCGCCAAGGGCATGGCGGAACACGGCGCCAGAGTCCTCGTGATCGAGCATGAGCGGCAATTCAAAGACCGCGTGCGCGGCGAGGCGATGTTTCCCTGGGGCTATGCGGAAGTCCAGGCCCTCGGAGCGGCCGATTGCTTTGCCCAAGCCGGCAGGCACCATCTCAACTGGCTCGATACATACGTTGCAAGCGATTTGGTAGAACATCGCGACGTAGTTCCCAGCACGAAACACGGGCTGCCTCTTCTCACCTGTTATCACCCTGCTATGCAGGAGTCGCTGTTGAAAGCGGCTGCGGCGTCAGGCGCGATCGTGCGACGAGGAGCGTCGGTTCGTGAGGTGAGGCCCGGTGCCCGGCCCGGTTCGCCGCCAGAAATGGTGGTTGATGAAAATGGCCGCACGGAAACGATCTCCGCACGGCTGGTAGTGGGCGCTGAGGGGCGCTCATCAGTTGTCCGCTCTTCGGCGCGCTTCAAGGTTGAGCGCGACCCCGAAGACATGATGATCGCAGGAATTCTGCTCGAAGACGTTCCCGCATCAGACGACATACTGCAGGGCATCTACAACTTTGCGCTGGGGCAACTGGCGATTGTTATCCCGCAGGGCGGCGGCCGCGCGCGGATGTATCTTTGCTACCACGATGCCACGCAGGCGCGCTTTCAGGGGTCGGACGATGTGAGCAGATTCTTTGACGGCTGCAAGAAAACAGGCGCCAACGCGCCGCTTTTTGAAGAGGTGAAACCGATTGGGCCATTGGCGACATTCAGCTGCGCACACAGCTGGGTAGATCATCCGTACCGCGACGGAGTGGCGCTCGTGGGCGACTCGGCCACTTCGAGCGATCCTACCTGGGGCCAGGGCCTTTCGCTGACGATGCGCGATGCGCGCGTTCTGCGCGATCACCTGACGCGCAGCGGTGATTGGGATGCTGCAGGTCACGCTTATGCCGATGAACATGATAGCTACGCCGGCCGGATGCACATCTTTCACCAGTGGATGACCACGATGTATCTCGCAGCTGGACCGGACGCCGATGCGCGACGAGCGCGGGCTATGCCGCTCATCGGGCAAGATCCCAGCCGCCAGCCGGACGCGCTCTTCGCTGGGCCGGACCTGCCGGTTGACGAAGCAACGAGGAAACGATTCTTCGGCGAAGACTGATGGCGCGGGCCGCACTCTCGCGCTTCGGATTTCGAAGTGAAAGCAACTCGCGGCGAGATGCTGCCGTTTGGTTCCGCAAGGGTCGGCAGTGTATGTTCCCGCTATATGCACTGGGCAACTCCTGAAGAACGGCGCGCTTTGGGCCAGGCGCGGCGTAAGCAAGTGGGCCGACACCAGCATGAGGCGCTGCACGCAAAGGCGCGCTCGGCCACGGCTCTCGAACTCGTCGCGCGATCGATGCGCGGGCGCGTGCCGGCGCTGATCCAGCTCAAGTATCAGCTCATGGCAGAGTCGCCATTCGGATACTTTCGCGGCGCAGCGCCGGTGATGGCCGCCGACATGGCGCAGCTACCATCCACCGGTATCGTGAGTCAGCTATGCGGTGACGCGCATGTGCGCAACCTGGGCGCATTTGCGGCCCCCGATGGGCGTCTGGTCTTTGACCTAAATGATTTCGATGAAACGATCCGCGGCCCGTTCGAGTGGGACTTGAAGCGCATGGCAGCATCGCTTGTGCTGGCCGGTCGCGCCGCCGGTCACAAAGACGGTACCGCGCGCAAGGCCGCCGAAGCCTGCATCAATCGTTACTCTGAGCAGATGCGCGCGTTTGCCAGCATGCCACAACTTGAGGTGAACCGATTTCAGGTTCATCGCATCGATCTGGCCAAACCGGTGCACGACGCGCTTTCGAAGGCCGAGCGCGCCACTCCGCAGCATATCTTTGAGCAGTTGACTGTGCCGGTTTCGTCGCGAGCGGGAGCGCGACGCCGCTTTAAAGAGTCGAAGCCGATGCTCACGCGCGTATCCGGTGCCCGCGCCGCAGCCGTCGTGGCTTCGCTCGTGCCGTATCGCGAAATGCTGGAGCCGCAGCGGCAGCATCTGCTCGACTTCTACCGGCCCATCGATGTGGCGTTCAAAGTGGTCGGCACCGGTTCAGTGGGCTTGCGCGACTATTGCATCTACATGGAGGGCAACGGGCCGGGCGATCCGTTGTTCCTGCAGATCAAGGAAGAGGTAGCGTCGGCCTACGCACCGTATCTGCCCGACGCGCGGCCCGGTGCCCACAACGGCCGGCGCACGGCCGAGGGGCAGAAGTATATGCAGATCCAGACCGATCCATTTCTCGGCTGGACCCACATCGGAAGCCGGCAGTATCTCGTTCGTCAGCTCAACGATCACAAGGGGTCAGTCGCGATCACCGATCTGGCCGGCCCGAATCTGAAGGCTTATGCGGAAGTGTGCGGCGAACTGCTCGCTCGCAGTCACGCGCGATCGGGAGATGCGCAGACGATCGCCGGATACATCGGCACTGGTGACGCATTCGCTGAAGCGATTGCCGAATTCGGCGTCGCCTACGCAGACCAGACGAACAAAGATTGGGAAGAGCTGAAGCGGTCGGGGCGGGCGAAGAAGAAAGCGTAACGATGGCGCGTGAATCCTACCGGCGGTACACGTCGTACCCACGCAGGTGCGCCGCCTGCGTGAATTCGCTCATGAGCGCTTGCATCGTGGCTGCGCGGTCCGGCGTCGTGTCCGTCTTGATCTGCAGATCGCGCTTCACGATCAGCCAACGGATGTTTTTTGACTGGACCATTGCTGCGGTTTCAGTCGGCGAATAGGGATCGGTTGTGGGATCGAATAAGAACACGGGATATTTCGGCACTCGCCCAGTGGCGAAGTAAAACGGATCCTCACCGGGAATCAGCATCAACCCGTCGTTTTGTGGAATATTTGCGGCCGCGAAGCGCAACAACTCGTCGAATTCCGGCAGATATGGCCCTGGAGTGGACATGCCGGCAAGCGCGGGAAACGCAGAGTGTTCGACAGGCGCATCGGGAAGATTGATGTATGCGAGCCGTTCCTCGCTTGCGGTGTAGAAGGAGCCGCAGACAAATAATGTAACGGAGACGAGGGCGGCCAGAGTGGCAACGAACCATCGCGAGCCAGTGCGCGCGATGATCGGGGAAAAAGGCGCGAGTAGCTCCGCGATGAGCAGCGTGAGCAATGGCCAGATGGCGTATGTTGAGCCCCAAAGTTCCTGCGACATGAAAGTGCCGAAGACTGCGGCGAGAATAATGAACGGAAATAACGCGCGAACCGAAAGGTTTCGCCCCAGGCGGAACAGATTGGCGATGGTTGCGACGGTAGCGAGCAGCAGAAGCAGCGGCCAGAGCGCCAGCAGGCTGTCGCCGCGGGAGTCGGGATCGTCGTAGATCACGAGCGATGCAAGGGTATAGAAAAACGGCGCCGCCAGCAGCAGGAATGCGACAATCTTCGCCGAGCGAAATCTTCGGGCCGCGATCAGCAGTACCAAAGCCGTCGCAATGCACGGCAACGCCCACACCAGTGCGGGGTCGTTAAAGACGGCGAGCATCGAGTTGAGCTTCGGCAGGCGGCGCTGACCAGCGAATGTGATCGTCCAGTAGATGTAATTGCGGATGCCGGTGGTCCCGTGCAGCACAAGCGCAGCTGCTATTAGGGTGACGCCAGAGCCGGCGGTAATCGAGAGCAACATCTGAGCGCCGGGAATACCAGCTCGATCTTCGCGGCGCCGCATCGTGATTGACATAAGCACGACCAGAACCGCAACTGCGCTCGCCGTCAGAAACGGCAATCCCATGTTCTGCTTGGTGAAGAGCGGCAGGCAAAGTAGGATGCCGGCGATGATACCGCGCGCGATGCCTCCTTTCGCCTCGGCGCGCTGCAACAGCCAAAGAGCCACGAGAATCCAGAATGCGCAATCGCCATCGTATTCGGGAATCGGAATGATGCTGTAAATGCCGAGGACGGTAAGCGGCGCGGCCAAAAGCAATGCGGTCATCCACGGTGAGGCGACACGGCCGCGCAACGATGCAAGCACTAGACGCCAGGTTAGGATCGTGGCCAGCCCGCCAACAACCGCGGCATAGATCACGTGATGAAAGAAGACGCGCCCTGTGAAGCGGATGATCACTGCCTGCACCAGGAATGTGAGTGGGGGATGAACAAAGGGAAAGTCGCGGTACGGTATCTGGCCATGCGCGAATCGCATCGCGCTGTCGAGCACGTAGCTCGTATCCCACAGAACTGCAACGTGCGCGTTCTGCCAAAGCACAACGCACGCTGTGGCCAGGAACAGCGCGAGGCCTGCCAACAAATCTCGTAACGTAAAGCGCGGCGTCAATTGCTCAGGCGTCGAGGTTTCAGGCCCCGGGGGCCGAGCCGCTGTCCTCACCATCCGCGATGGTAGTAGTAGGGAACGCAATAGGGCATGGAGAAGATCGCCATCATGAGCGCGACGACCCAGCCGATCAGAGTCCAGCCAAGGAAGAGGTTCAGAAACAGAATCCCCATTGAGTTGTGCGTGTGCCGCACCGCCGCAATGATCGCAGGAAGGAAATAAAGGCCAATGCCGAAGATCAGGAAGTGCATAGAATCTCCCGCTCGTGTTCACATATTTCTACGAAGAGTGTACCGCCGAAGTTCCGGTGTTTCCCGCCGTCCGATCGCTCATCTTATGAAAATGCGGTGCACAATTTGAGCCGGCAATTGAACCAGCGTGAGTCGGCAGGCTGACATCCGGAACCTGATGGGAAGATCGCCCCGCATTTCGGCCCTGCAGGCCGCCTCCCTCTACAATGATCCGGTATGCCCACCCAAGTCCGATCGCACGCGAAGATCAACCTGGGGCTATTCCTCGGGCCGCTGCGGCCGGACGGCTTCCACGGTCTCGCGACCGTCTACCAGACGCTGGAAATGCATGACTTGGTGACGGTTACGGCCAAGAGAGCGCCGGAAACCGCCATCCGGATCAGCTCGAACGATTCTCGAGTGCCGGCCGATGTGCGTAACACGGCTTGGCGTATGATTTCATTGGCTTTAGGCATGCTTTGTGTCGCAGCAGAAGTCGACATTTATATCGATAAACGACTTCCGGTGCAGGGAGGACTGGGGGCGGGGTCAGGGAACGCGGTGGCCGCGCTGGTTGGGCTGGATGCCGAGCTGGGCGCGAATTGCCGCAGCATGTTCACCCGGGAACTTGAGATTCCGGCCAAAGTTGGCTCCGATGTGCCGCTGTTTTTCGTCGGCGGAACGGTGCTCGGCGTGGATCGCGGCCAGGAGGTTTATCCGCTTCCAGACATTGAGCCAACGTGGTGCGTGGTCGTCGTGCCGGAGATCGGAATCTCAACGCCGCAGGCCTTTCGCGACTGGGACGCACTTTGCGCGGCCGAAGGTTTGACCGTAGACGCAGGTACCGCTAGACTAGAGAAGTTGAGCCGAGACTACGCCAGCGCCTTTCGGGGAGAGATTCCCGAGGGTGGGTTTGGACGAGGCTCCTCCGGTGTCTTCTCCTTGGGAGAAGACCTGGCCGGACCAAAAGGGTCTGGGCTTGTCCGCACCGGGATCATGAGCTGGATCGAGAACGACTTCGAGCGCGTTCTGTTTCCGCACCATCCCTCCCTTGCAGAGATCAAGCGACTTCTTTTGGGCTTCGGTACTCCGGAGGCAGCCATTTTTGCGTCTCTGTCGGGTTCCGGTTCGGCACTCTTCGGGTTGTACCTGACCCGGGGAGATGCGGAAGCGGCAGTATGCCGTATCGAGAATGAAGTCCAGAACTTGAGAGTGCGGAGCACCACCATCACGCGCACTCTTCCGCGATCGGCATATTGGGATCAGATGTTGAAAAGAAGCTGATTGACAGTCCACCGTTGGGCAAGCGAGACTCACCCACGGCTGACCGAGGTGCTGGGCGATCGTTCAATGGTAGGACAATGCCCTTTGGAGGCATTTATCCAGGTTCGAATCCTGGTCGCCCAGCCAGAAAAAACAGCTTCCAGCTGCTAGCTTCTAGCTTCCAGCTTTTTCTTGCTTGAGCCCGGGTGGTTGCTTCAGCAAGGATGAGCTAGAAGCTAGAGGCTTGAGGCTAGGAGCTTGCAATTGGAACGCAGCCATAGCCAACCAGCATGGAGGTGCTCTCGAGATGGAAGTGGAAATGTCGACAGCGACACTGGAAAACAAACCGAGCGAAACAGGCCCGGAGAAGCATGACGCCGGCAAGGACACGCCGAAAGGCGGGTCTGGAGACGGCGGCAAGAGCAAGGAGCCAAAGCTGGCTCCCGCACCGGAACGCAAGAAGGCCGCGAAGCTGAGCGAGGACAAGCGCTTCAAGCTGTTCAGCGGTACGGCGAATCCGAAGCTAGCTCAGGCCATCGGCGAGGATATCGGCGTGAAGGTCGGTGAGGCCAAGATGCAGCGCTTTGCCGACGGAGAAGTTTACTTTCAGCTTCTCGAGAATGTGCGCGGCGTAGATGTTTTTGTGGTGCAGCCCACCTGTTATCCGGTGGATCAGCACTTGGTTGAGTTACTCATTATGATCGATGCGCTCAAGCGAGCTTCGGCGGCAAGGATCACTGCGGTGGTTCCTTACTACGGTTATGCCCGCCAGGACCGCAAAGATCGTCCGCGCGTGGCGATCAGTGCGAAGCTGATTGCCGATCTGCTGACGACTGCCGGCGCAAACCGCGCGCTATTTGTCGATCTGCATGCGGCGCAGATTCAGGGGTTCTTCAACATTCCTGTCGACCACATCTTTGCCAGCCCAGTGCTGGTGAGCCATTTCAAAGAGCTCAAGCTGCCCAACCTGACCGTGGTTTCACCGGATGCGGGCGGCGTGGAACGGGCTCGCCACTTTGCGCAGAAGATGGAAGTTCCGCTGGCCATCGTGGATAAACGGCGCACGGATATCAATGTGGCCGAGGTGATGCACGTGGTCGGCGACGTCAACGGCAAGACGTGCCTCATCATCGACGACATTATTGATACGGCGGGAACGCTGGTGAAAACCGTCGACGCGCTGTTCGCCTCTGGCGCGACGGCCGTGTATGCATGCGCCAGCCATGCTGTGCTTTCCGGCCCGGCCATCGATCGCATTGCCAATTCGCGGCTGGAACAGCTGGTCGTGACCGACACAATTCCACTACGAGAGGCGGCACACAAGCTGCCCAAGATTAAGGTGCTCTCGATTGCGGGTTTGCTGGGTACAGCCATCGAGAACATTCATTTGGAAACCAGCGTGAGTACGCTGTTTAGCTGAGAACCTGAAAATGCCGGCCAGCGGCCGGCCCAACAAAGGGAGCGGAGCAACACTCCGTGCCCGATCTTTCGAGAAACGAGAAAACACGAAATGCCAGAAGTCATCGTCGCCAAGCCCCGTGAGGGCAAATTCAACAAGAACGCCGCGCGCCGCGTGCGCGCCGCCGGCAAGATTCCGGCTGTGCTGTACGGTTCGGGACTGGATCCCGTAGCCGTGGAACTGGACCCAAAACAGATTTCGCGGATCCTTTACTCCGAGACCGGCGCCAACACGATTTTGGATGTCGAGGTTGCAGGACAACCCGCGACCAAGGCCATGATTGTCGACTTTCAACGGGAGCCGATCAAAGACAAGCTCATTCACATCGACCTGAAGCGCATTGCGCTCGACAAGGCTTTGCGTGTGCGCGTGCGCGTCAAGCTGCTCGGCGTTCCCATCGGCGTAAAGACTGAGGGTGGAGTTCTGGACCAGGTGCTGCGCGAGGTGGAGATTGAATGCCTGCCAGCGGATATTCCCGGCCACATCGATGTGGATGTGAGCGAGCTGGGCATGCACCAGGTGATCCGCGTGAGCGGGCTACCACACTCCGACAAGATTAAGTATCTGACCTCTGAAGATGCCACTGTCGCTCACGTTGTCACCATCCGCGAGGAAGTGGTTGCGACGCCTGAAGCAGTGGAAGGAGCGGCTGCGGTACCGGGTGCGGCTCCTGCAGCGGGTGAAGCGGGTGCGCCGGGCGAGCCTGAAGTCATCAAGAAGGGCAAGGGCGAGGCAGAGGCGCCAGGGGCCAAGAAGCCCGAGGCGAAGAAGTAAGCCTTGCCTGAAGCAAGCGAGACCGGTTCTCAACGCGGCCCTTTCCTGATTGTGGGGCTAGGCAATCCCGGTCTCGAGTATCTGTGGACCCCGCACAACGCGGGCTTCATGGCCATCGACCGCATCGCTCAGCAGGAGGGCGTTGTGGTTCAGAACCGGCGATGCCGGGCCACAACCGCAACCTGTCGCATAGCAGGGCGCGAGGTGGTTCTGGCCAAGCCGGAGACATTTATGAACCTGAGCGGCATGGCGGTCGCCGCTCTGTTAAATGAGTTTGAAGCAGACCCGGCTCGGGACTTGCTCGTGATCTATGACGAGCTTGATTTGGTGCTGGGCACCTTCAAGATCAGGGAGCGCGGTTCACCGGCGGGGCACAACGGGGCCCGCAGCGTGACCGGCGCCCTGGCAACGCAAGAGTGGTTGCGCCTGCGGATTGGCGTGGGCCCGGATGTACCTCCCGAAGCCATTGCGGCAGCGGGCGGCAAACGGCCGGGCAGAGATTATCTGCTCTCGCCCATGCGCAAGGCGGATTTGGCGGTGCTGGACGAAGTGCTGGACAAAGTGGTGGCTGCCACGCGGCGCATCGTTAAAGATGGTCCGGGACCGGCGATGAACGAATTCAATCGGAAAGACGAGTAGACAGGGAACAGGGAACCAGATTTTTAACCGCAAAACGCAAGCTGCGGGTTACGAACCTCGAGACACGATTCACGAACCACGAGCTGTTTGTTGTTAGTTGTGAGCTGGAGCATTTGCTCTGGCGGAAAAGGAATACCGATGTCGCGTGTGTATGAAGTGATGTTTATTATCCGCCCCGATTTGGACGACGACGAAGCCGAGAAGCTGATTACGGGCTTTACCTCCACGGTCACATCCCATGGAGGCGTGGTGAAGTCGGTGGAGAAGCTGGGCCGCCGCAAGCTGGCCTACATGGTTCGCAAGTTCAACGACGGCAACTACGTGCTGCTGACCATTGAGGCCGATGGCGCGGGGGTTCTGGAGCTGGAGCGCCGGTTGCGCGTCACCGAGCCGGTGATCAAGTTCATCACCGTGCGCGTGGACGAAGAGGAGAAGCGCCTGGCAAAGGTGAAGGCTGCTCGCGGCGTGCGCCGCAAGCCGGCCGAAAGCACGCCTGCTGCGCCACCAGTTGCTGCGGCCGCGCCTGAAGCAGCGGCGACGGAAGCAATTGAGCCGGCTCGGGCCAGCGCGTAAAAGCTGGGAATCGGGATTGGGGAACAGGGAACTGAAGACAGGTCCTCGCGATTTGCAAACTTCGTTTTTCTGACCTCTGGACCCCGAACCCTCGAAGAAATTCCTCCGGCGTGGCCGGAGCAAAGAAAACGAAATGGAATGAGGAAACAAGATGGCTGAAGAAAATCAGGTAAGAGCGTCCGCGCCGTCGGATGCAGCTCCACATAGTTCGTCCGGGCCGAGTGGCTCATCGGGTCCTGGCTCCGGTCCTCGCGGTCCGGGAAGAGGGCCCGGCGGCCCCGGCGGACGCGGAAAGTTTTTCCGCCGCAAGAAGGTGTGCAAGTTCTGCACAGAGAAGATTGACGGCATTCCTTACCGCGACGTGCGGCTGCTGCAACAGTTTGTGGCCGAGCGAGGCAAGATTGTGCCACGGCGGCTGAGCGGCGTTTGCGCGACACACCAGCATCGTTTGACGCGCGCCATCAAGCAGGCCCGGAACATTGCGCTGTTGCCGTTTGCCACCAGGCACTAGACCTAAACACGAAGCTGTCATCCTGAACGAAGTCCGCTGTGGCGGACGAAGTCGAAGGATCTGCGGTTGACGATGTGCGCAGCCCGGCATTCCTGAACGGATTTCGAAGCAGGCCGCGCACCGGAAATATTGGAGAGTTTGTTATGGAAGTAATCCTGAAAGAAGATGTAGCCGACCTGGGCTTTCGTGGAGAAGTGGTAAAGGTAGCCGACGGCTATGCCCGCAACTATCTGTTGCCGCGCAAGCTGGCCATGCAGGCCACCGCGGCCAACAAAGCCGTGATCGAACAAATGAAGTCCGCTGCCGCTCGACGTTCGGCGAGCGAAAAGGTGCAGGCCGAGACGTTACTTGCCGAACTCGAGCCGCTCGTGCTCAGCTTCACGCGCAAGGCCGGTGAGGCTGGCCATCTTTTCGGCTCCGTTACCTCGTCCGACATCGCCGCGGAATTGGCGGCACAGGGACATGAGGTCGATCGCCGGAAGATTCAGTTGGGCGATCCGCTCAAGAGCGTGGGTGACTTCAAGGTGGCCATCCGGTTGCACCGCGAAGTCACGGCGCGCGTTACCGTGAAGGTGCAGGCGGAAGTGACCGAAGAAGAGAAGGTTGCTGCCGCGAACGCTTCCAGCGCTGTTCCTGCCGAAGAAGCCGCTGAGCCTGCCGCGGAAGAAGCGACGGCCGAGTAGTTACGATGGAAACAGCGAGCCTGATGCGGCGCGAATTGGAGCAAGGCGGTTACGCCGCCGCGCGGGCTGCTGGACTTGAGAGCCGAGCAGGCCTGCAATTTCTCGAAGCTCGGCGCGGGCGCGGCCAATAGCCGCCGCGACTGCATCGAGCCTTTTGCTTTCTCCGGCAGCGAGTGGCAGTGCCGTCTGCGCATCTTGCTTCTTGTTCCGTTCAGGCTTGCGCTGCTCGTGACCAAGCACCGTCCGGGCACCCGCAAGCGTATAGCCTTCCGCGTGGACGAGGCGCTTGATCTCCATCGCCGTTTCCACGTCGCGGCGGCGATAGAGACGCTGGCCGGTTCCGCTTTTATTCGGCTTGAGCTGGGGAAATTGCGACTCCCAAAATCGCAGAACATACGTCTCAACGCCGCAAAGTTCCGCGACATCTCCAATTTTGAAGTAAAGACGGTCCGGGATTGGCGGTGGCTCGTAGGCGCGCTTCCGGTTGAGTTGCGTAGCCATAGTTATTCAGCGAGGAGGACAGTATCGTATAGGGGAGAAAGCCTCGCTCTAGACGAAGTATAGGCCACAGCATTCGTCCTTTGTGAAGCAAAATCAGGTGGCGAACCAACCTTTACAGAGGAAAACGAGGCGAAATTATGCCGGGTTTTTTCCGGTTTTCTTCCTATGCATCTGCTGTTGCGGATCGCGCAGGAGAGCCCTGCGGTGCAGCGCGCAAATACTGTTTCGGCCAGCTGGCCTGTTCGTCCAATGCAGCCGCTGCGTGAACCGGCCAGTAGGGATCGCGCAGCATGGCGCGAGCTAGGAACACAAAATCGGCCTCACCCTCCGCAATGATGGCGTTGGCCTGCGCCGGCTCGGTGATGAGTCCAACTGCGGCCGTGGCGATGCCTGCTTCGCGCCGGATTCTCGCGGCAAATTCGACCTGAAAACCGGGAGCCGCAGGAATCTTCGCGTTCGGCACGAGTCCGCCCGAAGACGCATCGACCAGATCCACGCCGTGTTCGCGCAGCTTCTTCGCAAGCTCAACCGATTCGTCGGCGTTCCAGCCGCCGTCAGCCCAATCGGTAGCGGAGATCCGGACAAATAACGGCAGGCGTTCCGGCCACTCTTTGCGAACGGCATCCACGACTTCAAGCACGATGCGGATGCGGTTGTCGAAGCTGCCGCCATATTCGTCGGTTCGTAGATTGGCGAGCGTCGACAAAAACTCGTGCAGGAGGTAGCCGTGAGCTGCGTGAATCTCGACGAAATCGAAGTCTGCCTCGAGCGCCCTGCGCGCCGCCTGGCGAAAGCCTTCCACAACGGTCTTGATTCCGGAGGCATCGAGCGCCACTGGCATTGGGTAATCCGGCGCAAACGCGATCGGGCTGGGCGCAACTGGCTGCCATCCGCCCTCAGAAGGGGCTACGGTGGTCGCTCGCTGTTCAAAGGGTGAGGCTGTGCTGCCCTTTCGCCCGGCGTGAGCCAATTGAATGCCTGCGTGCGAGCCCTGTGTGTGAATGAACTCTGCGATCCGGCGAAGGTTCGGGATGTGCTCGTCTTTCCAGATGCCAAGGTCGGCGGGCGAGATGCGGCCTTCGGGCAGAACCGCCGTGGCCTCGGTCGACACCAGTCCGGCCCCGCCCTGCGCCCTGCTCCCCAGATGGACGAGGTGCCAGTCGCTGGCAAAGCCGTCATCGCTCGAGTACTGGCACATGGGCGAAACGCCGACGCGGTTGCTGAATTCAATCGAACGAAGTTGGAAGGGAGAAAAAAGAGGGGCTCTCATGTCTTTCCTAATGGATGATTGGCGCGGAGAAGCGATTCAATGATCCGTCGGCGCACACGGCATGGACGTGCGACCGAGACCTACGTTGAACGCAAAATTCTCGAGCCGGAGCTACTGTTTCTTCAGAACCGCGGCACCCTTCTCGTCAAATAGGATCGCGCTTTCGAGTTTGCGGAAGTCGGCTGCTTTTTCCGGCGGAATCTCCACCTGCCGCACCACGTAATCGCGTTCATAGTGAAGCACGTTGCCCTTGGCCGTAGTTGACGAATGATAGCTGGCGAAGTCCGTATCCACGTCCACCGGATCGGGCGTTTCGTCGACCACGTATCCGGGGGGCAGCGTGATGTCGAAGCTGTCGCGCCAATCGCCAGGATGCCCGATTTCGATCGGATACACGCGCGTCATGTTCTCCATCACCTCCGGCACGGAGTGTGCATCGTCGCCCACGACGCGTGGACGCAGCAACAGGAGCGGGCCGGCCGAATGGGCGTAGCTTGCATCGCTCACGTGCAGGTCGAGCGTGATCGGCTGATCAAGCGCAGCGGTCTCGTGAAATTCATATCCTTTGAAGTTGAGGCTGGGCAGATCGGAACTCAGGTTCTCTTCAAGCTGGTCATGGACTTCCTTGGTGTCAGCTTCTTTCAGCAGCCCGCGTTCGCCCGCGGCATCCACGCCGGTAAACACGTCGGTAATGTCGCCAGTGAGCGTACCGTCCGCGGTCAGAACAAAGGATCCCTTACGGTCCAGAGAGGCGGAGACTGGCGGAAGAACGGGCATCTCCAGTACTTGGCTGTTGGATCCATCGGCGAGGTTCCCATAGGCTCCTTGAAGCTCTCCGCGAATAAGACCAAGCGGAGTTACTTCATCCGTGGGATCGAAGATGAGCAGGGTTTTGCCGTTTGCGGCCTTCACCAGTGCTCGCAGGCGGGGATCGGCCTCTCCATCGGGCAGCTCGATGGCCGTGATCATGTGGTTGCCAATGAGCGACGGCGCCGATGGATCGATGATGCCGCGCTCGCTGTTCACGTGCAGATAATAGGCCCGGATGCCAACAGCCTGAAGCATCGAGATCAACAATGTAGTTTTGTCTTTGCAGTCCCCATAGCGGTTGCGGTAAATGTCCCCTGCGTAATGTGCCTGCCAACCGCCGATACCCTTCATGATGACGAAGTAACGGATGTTGTTCTGGATGTAGCTGGTAATTCGGCTCAATTTTGTGTAGAGATCGGGCGCACCCGCGACCAGTTGCTGTGCTTCGGCGGTGATCTCCGGCGTGGGATCGGGCCGATGCTCCTCCAACTGATCCATCCACACTCCAATCGCCCGCCACTGATTGCTGGTGCCCTTAACGGCTTCATCTCCCCACATCACGGTCATGCGCGCAGCCAGCGCTTCCCAGGGCGGGGTAGCGTGCGCATTTTCCAAGTCGAGCGCGGGAATGTTTGTGATCTCCCATCGCAGATGGCTGTCTTGAGTCTCGATCGGCTTCACGGGCTCGAAGTGGCTCCAAGAGTTGGCATAGTGGCCGCCCGGAGGCAGCGCCAACTCAAGAAATTCGTTCACATATGGAATAGGCGCCTGAATTTGCCAGTCTTCGGAACTCATGTAGGGCCGCATGTGGAACTCAGTCTCGCAGGTGACAACGGCACCGGGGTCGCTTCCGGGAGGTTTCAGCATGCGAAAACGATCTGTGGCCTGCATGTCAGCGTCCCCAAAGGCTCCGACATCCACAAAGTCGCTATCCATGGCCTGAAGCTGCCGGCCGTCAGCCGAGATCGTCCAGGAGTGAAAATAATCCAGCTTTTCGTCTGTGTCGTACTCGGCCACGCAATGTGAGTACTCCCTCCCTTGCGGCTTAAGGATGCGTACGGCAAATCGTTCACGCTCGACTGCGTGGTTCTGCTCGTCGACTGTAATCAGATATTCGTGGAACAGAATGACAGCTGGCGCGTCCCCAACGTTCGCCGGAGTCGGCGTCTTGGCCGCATTAACTGCCCAATCGGGCGCCGGCTGCGACTTCTCCTTGGCAGCGGCAAAGCGCGAACCGAGAAGCGCTCCCGAGCAGAACGCCGCGAAAATCACAAACCGGGAAGCACTTCCGTGCCTTCGCATCATTTTCCTCCGCCCACGGGGGCAGTCGCCTTACCCGACGGACCTGCCGCCGAAGTTGTCAAAACCAATTGCTCCTGATCGGACGACGCCACCTTCTGAAAGAATGCACGCAGGTCCGGGTACTCCTCCGGCTTGGCAAAAGTGAAGCCGCGTAAAAGTGTCTGCCGGATCGTGATCTGGCCCGGTTGCGACTCGCTCTTGGCAGCGAGGAGCGCGTGGCCGGCCCAGGAAATGTTGGCATCCTGTGGCGCGCCTTCCACGGTCACTCCGTCGGGCAGGTGATAGGTGATCTCGTCGGTCACGCGGCTGCCGTAGCGCATATCGACTGATTCGAGTCGCTTGTCCTCGTTGACGAATGGCACGCGACTGCGAGTTTCAAAGAAGAATCCGGGCACAATAAGCCGCTTGCCGATGACTGTGCCGAGTGAACCTTTAATGTTGACCGTCGCCATCAGATTCGAGTCAGGATCGCTCATCGAGAGGAAGTGGTCCACGTGAGCCTCGGCACCGTCGGGCACATTCCCCTCCAATTCTTCGCGGTCGAATTCCTTCTTTAATTCAGAGTCATCCTCTTCAACCGCCCTCTGCCGCCAGCGCAATGCCTCCTGGCCGGTCATCACGATGTTGATGCGTCCCGTGACGCCACCTTGCGCGTCGACGTATATGTCGCCCAATCGTTGCGTGACATTGTCGTTGTACTTCTGCGTGGGCGTAATGATGAACGATGGGCCCTGTGCGCTTTCGCCTACACCCCCGGCGTCAGAGTGCTTCCAGCTCACGGTTTGGAAAGGGCACATTTTCTCACCGGGATCGAGAAGAATCTCCTTGCCGCCTGCGTTTAGACCCACAAGCGTGGAGTCAAGCTGACTCATGTCAAAATACGTGTCATCGAAGAGCGCCCGGTCGCGATCGACCACTCTGATGGCGTAGGCGGTCACGCCGGCGGCGCGCATCATGGAGAGATACAACATGGCGAGGTCGTCACCCGAGCCGCTCTTTTGTGTCCAGGTGTCTTCGGCGCGCTTCGTGGCCTTGATCTTCAACTCTTTCAGCTCTGAAGTGCTTTTTGTGCGCGAGTAGTCAGTGTTGTCGAGGGCCTGCACCGCGGCGTAGAGCTTCTTAGCCTTCTCGACTTCGCTGTCTGTCGGAGCGATCAAACCATTGACTACCTCCTTGATGGTTTTGGAGGGCTCGGCAAATTTATCCACGTCTTTTGACCAGTCTTTGATCTCGCTCGTCCAAAACGACGTCGAGTCATTGGCGTAGGTGTAGAAGAAGTCGACGCGGTAAAGCAGGCTCTGGATGGGCGGCATCCACTCCTCCTCGGGGGCGGCGGGAATGTCGGTCACATCAACACTGAAATTGTCGTTGACGGTCGTCTGGACTTTAACGCCTTCCGGCAGGTGCGGCGACCATGCGAGCTTGGTAATGATGTGCCCCTTTTGGTCCTGCAGGGTGTGGATGGTTTCAGCCGTGAACTGATAATGCGCCTTGTGGATAAAGTAAGGACCCTGTATTTGCCAGTTGGGCGACGAGTACATGTTGTCGTTGTAGTCGACGTCGTAGCGATACTCCAGGATGCTGCCCACCTCAACACTGGGTAGTGTAAACACCTTCTTCTGGACCTGATTTTCGCTTGTCTTGAAGATCATCAGATCTTCCGGCTTCACGTCGAGCGGAACGATGGTCCCATCCGGATGGATGGTGCGGCCCTTGATCGCGGTGATCTTAACGTCGCCCTTTTGATAGGCAATTTGAACCGTGGCCAGCTCCTTGCCTTTCTCGGTAAGCACTTTGATCCGTGCGTAAACGCTTCGGTAGTGCACTGGGTCGTTTGCGGTCTCCACGTAGTCGAGGTACACCGCCGCCGCTCCGGGTGCTTTGGGATCGGCAGTCATCTTCAGCTCTTCGTCGGTGGGCGGCTGGAACTGCGCCCAAACGATGACCGGCGACACAGCGGCGAAGAACAAAGCTGCGCCGCGCAGGAGAATCGATTTAGTCATAGTGGGTGGCCCTGGTTTTTAAGTGCGACCATTCTAACGCGGAACGAATGCGGCGAGCCGGACATTTAAG
>Ga0335085_10005071_pt1 | contig 21432 bp, 16 predicted proteins | sample Lox_Sample_45_FD_206712 | JGI IMG/M metagenome (GOLD analysis project Ga0335085, IMG submission 206712) | Soil microbial communities from Loxahatchee National Wildlife Refuge, Florida, United States - Lox_Sample_4.5 | ecosystem: Environmental > Terrestrial > Soil > Wetlands | place: USA...
AGGTTAGCGACCATGGACTGGGCCTGGTGCCCGAAGAGCAGAAACACATCTTCGAGAAATTCTACCGGGCGCCTTCGCATGAGAATCGTCTGATTGCGGGAACGGGGCTCGGGCTGACGCTGGTGGCGCATATCGCCCAGGCGCACGGCGGGCGCGTGGAGGTGAAAAGCTCGCCGGGCGCGGGGAGCACGTTCTGCCTCTTCCTGCCGATTGGAGCGCGCGCGTGACCACCATCCTGGCGGTGGAAGACGACCCCGCCATTCTGCGCGGCCTCTCCGACAATCTGCGTTTCGAGGGCTACGAGGTGGTGATGGCGACCGATGGCGAGAGCGGCTACCGATTACACCGCGAGCGCAAGCCCGACCTGATCCTGCTCGATCTAATGCTGCCGCGCATGAGCGGACTTGAACTGTGCCGCAAGCTGCGCGGTGAAGGAGTGCAAACGCCGATCCTGATGCTGACCGCGCGCAGCGAGGAGCCGGACCGCGTGCTGGGCCTGGATCTGGGCGCGGACGATTACGTCACCAAGCCGTTTTCGGTGCGCGAGTTGATGGCCCGCGTGCGAGCGCTCCTGCGGCGTAGCCAGCCCGGCCAGGACAGGGCCTCGGAGGGCGGGGGTCTGCCGGATGAGCTCCGTTTCGGGGATGCCGAGATCGACTTCCGCAGCTACGAGGCGCGCGTAGGCGGGAAGCCGGTCGAGATGACCCGCAAGGAATTCGCCGTGCTGCGATACCTCGCTTCGCGCGCGGGCGAAGTGGTCACCCGCGACGATTTGTTGAACCAGGTGTGGGGGTACGAATCGTATCCTTCGAGCCGCACGGTGGATAACCACGTTGCCGGATTGCGCGCCAAGCTGGAACGGGATGCGTCGCAGCCGGAGCACATCAAGACGGTGCACGGAGTGGGGTATAAATTCACTCCATAGTTTCATGACAAAGAATTTGCATTTTCGTTGCACCGGGCGGAAAACGGCGTGACGACTTAAGTGGACAGATAGCGCACTCTGGGATTCGTAAGGAGATTTCAGATGAAGCTCGGAATGGTTCTCGCGGGTTTGACGTTCGGGTTGGTGGCGCTGGCAGCCGAAAGTGGAGCGGAGTTGTTTCAGAAAGCGCTCACCGCGGAGCGCGCGGCGGGAAATCTGGAAGAGGCGATTAAGCTGTACCAGCGCGTCGCGAAGGAGTTCGCTTCGGATCGTGCGCTGGCGGCCAAAGCGTTAGTCCAGGAGGCGCGCTGCTACGAGAAGCTCGGCCAGGACAACGCCGTTCGGATCTATGAGCGGGTGTCCCGCGAGTACAAGGACCAGCCCGAACCGTCGGCCACAGCGAATGCCCGTCTGGCCGCGCTGAAACTCAGCGACCGTCCCGCAGGGTCCGCAGGCATGACGCAGCGAAAAATCGATCTGCCGTTCACCACTATGAATCCCCCTTATAGGACTGACGGCCGGCGGCAGGTTTATGTGGATGACGCCACCGGCGCCTTGATGATCAGCGATCTCTCAGGCAAGGACAACCGAGTGATCTTCAAGCCGAAGCCAGGCGAACGGATCGTCGGCGCCATTCTGGTATCAAGGGATTTCTCCGTAGTCCGTTTCACCAAGCGGAGCGCCGATGGATCGCGCAAGTCGGCGGTCGTCAAGACGGACGGAACGGGTTACCGGGAAATTGCACAGCTTACGGACAGGGTCTCGTACGCGAACCCGGACTGGTCCTGGGACAATCGCTACATATTCACTTGCACGGCCGGCCCCGACGGAGCGCGCCAGGTTACGAGACAGGGAATTGCGGATGGAGAACTCCGCAGAACGCCAATGCCGTGTGGAGTTTTAAACCGTCCGTCTCCAGATGGTCGTTTTATCGCTCTTTGGGCGGGCGTCAGGAGGCTGGACTACGATAAGGTGTCAGTCGCGCGAAGCGAGGGCGGAGAGCCGCAACTGATCTCCGATAACGCCCGACTGATCGACTGGACGCGCGACGGACGCTATCTGATCCTCGCCCAACGGCGTTCCGATGCCGAGGCCATGTACTTGGTCCCGGTTCGGGATGGCCGGCGTTCGGGAGAACCGATTCTCCTCCGTTATGGTTCTTGTGGCGCCGGCTCAGTAACTGCCGACGGATCCCTGGTCTGTATCCCCGCCGCTCCCTATCGGAGTGACACCAGTTGGCTCGGAAGCACCGACTCGAGCGGCCGCTCCGTGGAATGGAAGGAGCTGAACCTGCCTCTTGCTGGCGTTACCCGCCCCGTTACGGCATGGTCTCCCGATAGCTCTCGGATCGCTTACCTTGCCACCGGCCCCAGCCTGGGCCGCGACGAACGCGAACAGGTCCAGGGGGATTACGTCCTTCTGCTCCGCTTGCACGACATCGCCAGCGGCGAGGAGCGGGAAGTATATCGGGGCAGTGACTATCCTATCTGTGCGTGGCCGGAGAATGCCAGGCTCGTTTGCGCGAAACAACAGCCCCGGCCTCCGATCGAAATGTTATCGGTATCCCTCGATTCCGGACTTATGGAATCGCTCGGACAGGTCCCCGGGTTCGATGGCGTGCCGCGCGCTGGCACTGGCGGGGGACAGTCGATTGATATCATTCGGGAGCCGAACGGTGAACTAATTCGTTGGGATATCGCAACTGGCCAGGCAACTTCCGTAGATCGATTGACGGGATTTAGTACCCAAGGAACCGTCATCCCAAGCCCAACTGACCGGTGGCTCGCTCGGAGGAACAGAGAGGTTATCGAGATCCGGCCGGCCGCCGGCGGCGCATGGAAGCCCTTGATCTCGCTTCCCGCGACGCATATGGCCTTCACGCCTGATGGGAAATGGCTCCTCTTTCATGCGGTTGACGCCGCCGGCAGTCATAGTCTATTTCGCGTTTCCACCGCTGGAGGCCAGCCGGAACGGATCGGCGACTTCCCCAGTATTCCCAAGGACCGGGGAGCGCTCCTCGTCAGCCCGGACGGGCGGAAGCTAATCGCGGATGGACGCGCGTCCGATGGGATCTGGATCCTGGAGAACTTCGAGCCCAAACAAACGGCGGCGCGGTAATTCTCATGAGCCGGATACTCATTGTCGAGGACGATCCCGCCATTCTGTGCGGCCTGCGGGACAATCTCGAGTTCGAATCGCACGAAGTCGTGACCGCGGCTGACGGGGAGCCGGGATACCGGGCAGTGCGCGACCATGCGCCGGAACTGGTGATTCTCGATCTGATGCTGCCCAAGCTGAGCGGGTACGATCTGTGCCGGCGGGTGCGCGGCGAGGGATTCCACGGGCCCATCCTGATGCTCTCGGCGCGCTCGCAGGAGAGCGACCTGTGGTGGGCCTCGATCTCGGCGCCAACGATTATGTCAGCAAGCCGTTTTCACTGCGCGAGTTGCTGGCGCGGGTGCGGGCGCTACTGCGTCATGAGCGCTCCCGCAGCCGTTCGCGATTGCCTTCCAGACCATTACAAAAACCATTACAGTGCGGCAACGCAGAAGGCGTGGTAAACTCAAACGAGTCAGGCACTTGCTGGAGTGGCGGAACTGGCAGACGCACGGGACTCAAAATCCCGCGCCCTTCACTGGGCATGTGGGTTCGACCCCCACCTCCAGCACCAAATAATCAACTGATCTGGAAGAACTTGGCGCCAAATTCGCGCGTGCCGTATACGTGCCAATCCATGAACCCGGCTCATGATTTCCATTGTCCGCCGCTGGTATTCGGGTGACCACTTTGCGTATTGCTTGCGGATGATTTCCGGCGGAGTCCCCGAGGATGTTGGCAGCGTCTTCGATGGTTCCATCGGCAATCAGAATCTCCGTCGCCATGTATGTCGGTACCGACGCGCGTGGGCGGTTGGTATACCGCTGGCGGCGAAAACAGCCTTCAAGGTGCGGTCTACAGTCTTGATGTGACCGTCGCGCGCCCCAAGCCCGGTCCAAAAGAAGTACTCACAATTGGCGCTCGCGCCCCTGCGGCAGAGGCAGACGTTCCATGGTAAAAAGCCGGAGTGAAATTCACCAAACGGGAAAACTGCTTCACGACAGCGAGCCACGCTAAACTGCTGCAACACAGCCCTGTTGGGCGTCGGGAATTGACCTGCTACCTACTTTTCGAGCGCCTTAATCTTCTGCTCGAAGTTGACGTAAGGCAGCGCGCCGACCATCACTTCCCCATCCACTCCTTCGGCGGTGCTCTTTCCGATGACGAACGACGGTGTCGCCTGTGCGCCGATCTTCATGGCCTCCACGACGTCGCCCTGCACGGCATTTTTGTACTTGTCGCTCTGTACGCAATTGCGGAAGGCCAGGACGTCCAGGTGCAGGTCGGTGGCAAAACCGGCCAGGTGGTCCATGTCGAGCTTATCGGGATTGGAACCCATGATATCGCGCATGGTCCAGAACTGGCCCTGGTCGGCGGCGCAGCGGGCGGCCTGTGCGGCGCGAATGGCATTGGGGTGCAGGGTGTCGAGCGGCAAGTCGCGGCTGTAGAATCGAACCTTTCCCGTGTCGATGTAGTTCTTCTTCAGCTCGTTGAAAGTGGTGGTGTGGAACTGGCGGCAGAAGGGGCACTGATAGTCGGTGAACTCGACCATGGTGATGGGCGCGTTCTTGGAGCCGAGCATCTGGGCGCCTTCCAGGTTGAGCGTGGCGCGCGCCGGCTCGGGCGGCTTATTGCCCGCCTGCTGTCGCTCCAGCAACTGGCGGATCTGGCGCAGTTCGTTCAGAATTTGGTCGGCCTGCTGGCGCGTGATGCCTTGGTCCTGCGCGCCGAGCGGCACGGCCAGCGCTACCACGGCGATCCACTTGGCGTACGACGGCAACTGTTTCATGGGTTCCTTAGTTCTTCTCCAGGGTCAACATGTATTGGCTGCCTGGGATGTGTTCGCGTTCCGAAACGAGCCGGAAGTGGTTCGCCTCGATTTCCTTGATCACGTCCGGCTTGTCCAGACGGATGTGGGTGAGGGCCCGGCCTCCGGGCATAGCGTCCTTGGATTTGTAATATTCCACAACAATCAGCTTGCCGCCGGGTTTGAGATCTTTGTGAAGCGCCGCCAGCATCTTTTCGGGATAGTTGAAGTGGTGGTAGACATCCAGCACCAGGATCTCGTCCATCTGGCCTTCGGGCAGATTGGGGTCGGTTTCGGTCCCTTTGATGAGCAGTACATTGTGCAGGCCGCGTTGGCTGACGGTTTGGCGCGCCGAAGAGAGGAAATCGTCGAAGATGTCTTCGCCGATGACCCGGCCCGCCGGCCCGACGGCGCGGCTTAGGAACGGCAGCATGTAGCCGACGCCGGTGCCCACATCGGCGACGGTCATGCCGCGCTGGATGTTCATGGCGGCTACGAGTTCTTGCGGCTTCTGCCGCTGATCGCGGGCGGGGTCGGCGAGGCCTTTGGCGACGCTCTGGCGGCCCTCGGCGGTTTGATAGCCGGAATTGGCGTCGGTGGCGACCTGGGCGTGAAGGGCGGAAGCAACGACCAAGGCGACCAGGGAAGGGGCGGCGCGGCGGATCTTCATAAGGCAGTCTCCATGGGCAGCGCCAGGGGCGCTTCCAGCATGAAATCGAGGCGGGTCATTTCGGCCACGGCTTCGCGGATGGATTGTTCGGAGGTCGGCTCGACGGTGATCACGAACGGCAGGTCGTGCTTGGTCTCGCACGGTTCCTGCAGCACGGCTTCCAGGCTGATATGTTTGTCGGCCAGGATACCGGCCAGGCGGGCGATGATGCCGGGCCGGTCGTTGACGCGGAAGCGCAGGTAGTAGGCACGCTTCTGGAGGGTAATCGACACCGGCCGATTCTCGCCCAGGCGTTCGTGGGCGAAGGGCGAGACGCGCTCCGGGCTGCCGGAGCGAATTTCGCGCGCCACACGCATCAGGTCGCTGACAACCGCGACGCCAGTGGGATGCCCGGCGCCCCAGCCGTAATAGAAGGTATCTTCGCCGAAGCGGCCCTTCACCCACACGGCGTTGTATGGTCCCTGTACGCCGGCCAGAATCGTGGACGACGGAATCAGCGCCGGGCGCACGAACAGGATCAGGCCTTCGTGGGTTTTACGCGCGCCGCAGACCAACCGAATGGTGTGCTTCAACTGGCGGGCGTAGCGGAAATCCAGCGGCGTGATGCGACGAATGCCCTCCATGAAAATGTCGGAGGGGATAATCTTTTCGCCGAAGGCCAGGGCGGCCAGCAGCACCAGCTTGGAGCGGGCGTCGAAGCCGTCGATATCGGCGCTCGGATCCGCCTCCGCATAGCCCAGCGACTGCGCCTCGGCGAGCACTGTGCCGAGCGCTTCGTCGCGCTTCTCCATTTCGGTGAGGATGTAATTGCAGGTGCCGTTCAGGATGCCGTACAGGGCCTCCACGTTGTCGCCGGAGATGCCCTCGCGCAGCACGGCGTGGATCGGGATGCCGCCGCAGACGCTGGCCTCCATGGCGACATTGACACCGGCGCGGATAGCACGGTCCCAAAGCTCCGGTCCACAGGCGGCCATCAACTCCTTGTTGGCGGTCACCACTGATTTGCCGTTCTGGATGGCGGCTTCGAAGATTTGGGACGCGACGGTGGTGCCGCCGACCAGTTCGGCTACGATTTCCACGTCGGGACGGCTGACCACCTCGCGCCAGTCGGTGGTGCGGAAGACGCCGTCGAGCGCCGCGGGAAGCTGCTTGGTGTGCGCCGAGCGGCTGCACACGGCGGTCACCTTGAGTTTGTAGCCCAGCTTCAGGGCGATCTGGTCGGCATTATTGGCCAGGATGGCGAGGGTGCTGGAGCCGACGTTGCCCAACCCTACGATCCCGACTCGGACTTCGTCCATAGGTTCAATGATAGCGTGGCTGGCAGGCACGGTAACCTTTCGCAGGCTCAGCTAGTATTCTTGTCAATGACCCTCTCCATAAGCCGCGCATGTCGCGGCTGCGCGGTGCTGGCGGCGGCCTTGTGCTTGAGGGCGCAGCCGCCGGCACGGTTCGAAGTCGCCGTCATTCGTCCGAGCCAGGCGGCCGCGGGCGCCGGGACGGACTTCAACCTCTTCGAAGGCGGGCGGATGCAGATCTCGAACGAGCCGGTGAAGCTGCTGATCCGCGTGGCGTTTCAGGTGCAGAATGTGCAGATCGCCGGCGGGCCCAACTGGCTGGAGACTGACCGGTATGATATCGAGGCCAAGTCCGGGCGGCCCGAGAAGGTCGCGCCCGAGCACCTGCGTCCCATGATGCAGAAGCTGCTGGAGGAGGGTTTCATCTGAAGTACCATCGCGAAATGCGCGAGCAGACCGTCCTGGCGCTGGTGCCGGCGAAGGGCGGACCGAAGCTAAACGACGCCACCGCGGAGGAAGGAACGGGCATGAACACCAGCGGCGGGCAGCACCGGTCGCGCGCTGTCGCTACGGCAACTTCGATGGAATTGCTGGCGGGCTATCTGGGCAACCGGCTGGGGCGGATCGTGGTGGACAAGACCGGGCTGGCTGGCCGCTACGATTTCACGCTGGAATGGGCGCCGGACGAAGCGGTTGAATCGCCCGCGCCGCCGCTAATCACCGCGCTGCGCGAGCAATTGGGGCTGCGCCTGGAGACGCAGAAGAGTCCGGTGGAGGTGCTGGTGATCGACAGCCTGGAGCGGCCTACGGAAAACTGACGCGCGCTGCCTTACAATCAAGAGCGGAATGCCTGTCGGCGCGCGCATCATCCCGGCCGGGGTTCTGCTTGCGGCGGTGTTGTGCGCGCAGAGTCCTCTTCGCAACGGCGGATTCGCCGACGGAAAACCTGGTGAGGCCCCGGCGGGATGGCAGGTCGAGGGCGCCGGGGCGGATGCCACGGTCCGCACGGTGACGGGCCAGTGCCACGCGGGCACGCCATGTCTGGCGATTGAATCGAAGAGCACTTCGGGCGGCCGCGTCTATGTCCATCAGCAATTCGATGCCGCGCCCTTCCGCGATCGAAGCTTCGTTTTCAAAGCCACCGTGCGCGCGCAGGTTTCGGGGCCGGCGAGTGCGGCCCGCTTGGTGGTGGAGATCGGTCGGCAGGATTACACGATCGCACTGCGCGACGGCATGGTCAACCGGCCGATCACGTCCCCGGAATGGGGCAATTACCAAATCAGCGGAACGGTGGCGCCGGACGCGCGCTCGATTCAGGTCGGACTGGAACTCACCGGCGCCGGATCGGCGTGGTTCGACGAGGTGTCGTTCAGCGCGGCGGAAGGCGAACCGCTGGAGCCGCCGCGTCCGCTGACGCCGCAGGGTCTGGAGAATCTTGCAGCGCTGGCGCGGATGTTCGGCGTGGTGCGCTATTTTCATCCGTCGGATGAAGCCGCGGCGGCGGATTGGAGCCGTTTCGCGATCACCGCGGTGCGCGCGGTAGAGGGGGCCACCTCGCCGACTGAATTAGCCGCCAAGCTGCAAAGTGTCTTCGCACCGATTGCGCCGCGCGTGCAGGTGCTGCCGGCCGGGGCGCCGCGTCCGATGATGGAGATGCAGAGCGGCTCGTACGTCACGCTGTGGCAGCATCGCGGGCTGGGTCCGCCGCAAGGCAGGCCGGGAAGTTACTTCAGCATGCGATTCCTGGTCCCGGCGACACAGACTCCGCTGGTGGCCTTCGCGCCTTACCGCGCCGATCTTCCGGGCGCGGTGTCGTGCCTGGTGCCGCTGGCGCTGTACCGCGGGGCGAATGCGGTTTCGCAACCGCCTCCAATGCCTCCGCCGCCCGGCTCGCCCAGCGATCGTGCCACGCGCCTGGCGGCGGTGATTGTGGCGTGGAACGTGTTCCAGAATTTCTACCCGTACTTTGACGATCTCGGCCCGGTGTGGCTGGGCGCACTCGGGCCGCTGCTTTCGAAAGCGGCGATCGATCCGGACGCGCAGGCGTTCCACGCCACTCTTCAAAAGATGTTGGTGATGCTGCGCGATGGGCGCGCGGAGATCCGCGGTCCGGGCGCCGCGCCCGATTATGTGCCGCCAGTGGCGTGGGGGATGGTGGAAGGCAAGATCGTGGCGCTTTCGGCGGCGGGGGCGGACGTGCAGCCCGGCGATGCGCTGATTTCGATCGATGGGAAGCCTGCCGGCGAAGTGCTGGAGGCGATCGAAAACAGCACGCCCGGCTCGACTCCGCAAGCGATTCGCGAACGTGCACTGCGGCTGCTGCTGGCGCGCGCGCCGCGCGAGAAGGTGCGGCTGGAAGTGGAGCCCGCGGCCCAGTCGGGGACGCATCGCACGGTGACGCTGGAATGCCTGGAGCACGCGGGCGAGTTGTATCCGAAGCGGCCGGAGAAGATCGCGGAGATCGAGACGGGAATTCTCTATGTCGATTTGGACCGCGTCACCGACACGGATCTCGCCGCTGCTCTGTCGCCGCTAGTCAGGGCACGCGGCCTGGTTTTGGATCTGCGGGGACCACATATGACGGCGCAGTTGTTCCCGGTGCTGGGACGCTTGATGAATCGGGGGGCGCAAGGGCCGCCGCAAGCCGCGCCGATCGTAACGCGGCCCGATGGGGTCGAGACGATGTATCAGGAGAATCCGTGGTACGCCTCACCCATGCCGCCGTATTTTGCCGCGAAGAAGGCGTTCCTGATCGGCGGCGGCACGGCCGGAACCGCCGAAATGCTGCTGGCGTTCGCGGCGCAGTTCCGGCTGGGCGAAATCGTGGGAGAAACTTCGGCGGGGGCGGCGGGGACGCTCAATTCGTTCACCGTGCCCGGCGGATACGAGCTGACCTGGACCGGGGAGCGCGTGCGGCAATACGACGGGTCGCCGCTCTTCGGTGTGGGTATCCGCCCGACCATTGCGGTCGCCCCCACACGCGCGGCGATTGCGGCCGGCCGCGACGAGGTACTGGATCGCGCGCTGCAGGCGGTGAAGTGACGGGCCGCTCTTTCCGAGCCAGCTAAACTAAAGGAATGTGCAGGAGTATAGCGGTGGTGGCGCTTGCGCTCGTGCCACTGGCCGCGCGCGCGCAGGACTGCGCCAACAAGCCCGCCTGGTCGCCCTGTGAGATGGCGTTCGAGCTGAACGCGGACGACGCGGCGAAAAACCCCAACCCGTACGCGACCGTGGAAATGAAGGTGGAGTTTCGCTCACCGCGCAACCGGACGGTGGCCCTGCCGGCGTATTGGGATGGCGGGCGTCGCATGGTGGCTCGTTTCACGCCCACCGAAGCGGGGCAGTGGGATTACCTGGTCACCTCCAACCTGGCCGGATGGAATGGGAAGACCGGCAGTTTCCCCGTGACGGCATCGGAATCGCTGGGCTTCATCCATCCCGCCAATATGCATCATTGGTCGTACAGCGAAAAGGGCAGCAACGGCCTGTACCAGGCGCATCTGTGGATGGGCGCGACGGAGTTGCTGTTCGCCACCATGGACGACGCAGCCTTCCGCGCGATGGCGGACGCGCGCGCGGCGCAGAAGTTTAATCATCTGCGCGGATTCGTGATTTCGCAGGCGCAGGGCGGCGCGTTTTCGTCGCCGGATTCGCCCAATGTGGCGTATTTCCAGCGGCTGGATGAGCGCGTACGTTACCTCAACCAGAAGGGCATGATTGCCGACCTGATCCTGGCTGGCGGTCCGGCGTACCTGGTGCAGATGTTTCCGGGTTGGGAGGCGCGGCGGCGCTTTGTGCGGTACGTGGTGGCGCGGTATGCCGCGATGGATGTCACCTGGGAGGGCGTCGAGCAGTTCGAAGACTATCCGGACGGCCGCGCTTTGATGAAGGATCTGGGCGGACTACTGAAGCAACTCGATCCGTACCAGCATCCGCGGTCGAGCGGCTCGCGGGTAACTTCGACCCCGCTGCTCGACGACGGCTGGATGGACTTCGCCGCGTGCCAGACCGCCGACGACAACGTGGGTGCGATCGAGCACCAGATCTACGCCGTGCCCTTCGTAAACGCCGATTTCGGACGCGAAGATAGCGGCGCTGGCAAATCGCGGCCCAACGACGTCGATGCGGCCACGTTCCGGCATCGTTTGTGGAACGCGACCATGCACGGGCAATCCGTAACGTATGCCAATACCGGCTCGGGCGCGCAGTACCTGAATGCGCCGGGCGCCAAAGCCATGACCGCGTGGTTCGATTTCTTCTCGGGCACGCGCTACTGGGAGTTGGAGCCGTACTTCGATGTGGATGGCGGGCGGGCGCTGGCGCTCGAAGATACCGAGTACGTCGTTTACGTCGAGAAGCCCGGACCGCTGGAGTTGACCGTGGTACGCCACGGCTATGACGTGTTTTGGATCAATCCGGCCGACGGGACCAGCGTCAAGGGGAAGAAGTTCTCGGGCGACCACTTCACCATCGAGCCGCCCGACAACTCGCACGACTGGGTCCTGCACGTGGTGCGCGAAGGCCATCTGGAGGGCATGAACAAGTCGTACAAATTCGAATCGCAGGACATTGTGCTGCAGGAGATCGAGGCCAACACGCCCAAGGTGCCCTTCGTCATCGAGCAGCCCACCGGCGATGTTTCGCTCTCGAAGCCCGCGCCGTACGCGGCCAAAATCACGCGGGAGACGCGCGCCACTCGACAGATGATGTGGCTGTGGATGGGCGACGTGGCGGAGGACCATCAGGGCGCGCGCGTCCTGGCGACCGGCCAGAAGGGCACGTTCACAGTGCCCACCGGGCTGGCGCGCGAGTATCCGGCGCTGATGCACTTGAGGCTGTATGGCATGAACGCCAACGGCAAAGTGTACGAGGTGGATACGGGGCTGCAGATCGTCAAGTGACACCGTTGATCCTGGCGGTGGATACCACGCACGAGTTTGGCAGCCTGGCGCTGCTGCGCGGCGGCGAAACGCTCGCAGAGATGGAGTTGCATGCGCCGGAAGGTTTCGCGCACGTGCTGTATCCGCACCTGGCGCGGCTGCTGGAGCGGCACGGCGTGGCAGTGGCGGCGATCGATTGCTTCGCGGCGGCATCGGGCCCCGGCTCCTTCACGGGCGTACGGGTGGGGTTGGCGTGTGTCAAGGGGTTGGCGGAGGCGGTGGGACGTCCGGCGGTGGGCGTTTCGAATTTGCAGGCGCTGGCGTGTTTCGGCACGCGTCCGTTGCGCGCGGTGGTGCTGGATGCGCGGCGAGGCGAAGTGTACGGCGCGGTGTACGACGCCGACGCGCGGCCGGTCGTGGCTGAAACGGTGGCGCCGTTCAGTCGGTGGCTGGAGTCCCTCCCGGACGATGTGGAGTTTGTGTGCGCCGATTTCGCGCCGTTCCGCGGGTCGCTGGAGGGCACGCGCTTTGCGGATGCGCCGATGGTGATTGCGCCGCGGGCCTTGGCCGCAACGGTCGGAAGGCTGGCGGCGGCTCGCTTCGAGGCGGGAGACGCGCAGGACCCGGCTGCGCTGGATGCCAACTATGTGCGCCGCTCCGATGCCGAACTGCTGTGGAAAGAGTAGCGCGGCGCTACTGCGTCACTTTGACGGTGAGGTAAGTAAACTCGTGGCCCGGCTCGATCATGAGCTGGTGCGGGGTCTTCACCGGAATGGTGACGACATCGCCGGGCGCCAGTTTCTTCTGCATGCCGCCGCTGATGGACGCGGCCCGCATTTCATCCGGCGCAGTGGTTTTGCCGTCGACCAGCGCCCCGCCATAGATCAGGGTAGCTTGGCCGGTCTGCACGACCATGATGTCGGCCTGCTTGCCGTGCCACTCCGCCTGGCCCGGTCCTTCGCGATGCGCCACGAGGAACGAGTAGTTGCCGTGGCTGGCGATTTGTTGGGTGGCGATCTTCTGTTCGTTGATTTTGGGCGCTAGCGATTTGCTGAAGCCTTTCAGCTCGGCCGATGGCCAGAAGTAGAATCCGGTGGGATCTCCAGCCGGCAGGGCCAATCCGGCAAACAACAACGCGAGCGAGAAACGTTTCCAGTTCATACGCCTCCTTTAAAGGACATCATAGGACCGAAACAACCGTACGGGGATGTCGAACTTCACGCGCTCGACCTTTTGCACACCGAAGACGAAACACGCGGCGCTGGCCAGGACGATAGCGGCGGCCAAGAGGAAGGCCAGGTAAAACTCACCGGTGGTTTGCACTACCCAACCCGTTACCCAGGGAGCCGCGACGCCGGCGAGGTTGGCGGTGCCGTTTTGCAGGCTGGTCCATTTGCCTGCGGCGCGCGGGCCGGCCAGCGTCTGGGTGATGGCGTAGACGTTCGAGGTGTAGATACCGAACGAGAGACAGGCCAGCATCAGCAGCGCCATCGCCATATCCACGTTGCGTACCAGTGCCACGGGCAGAATGATGGTCGCAAAGCACAGTCCCACCGCGGCGAAGCTTTTCCGCACGCGCGTAGGCGAGGCGCCGCGGGCGATCCAATGGTCCGAAAGCCAGCCGCTGAAGACGCTCGACAGCGCCACCGCGAGGAACGAGAGCGATCCGTACACCGCCATCTTCTGCTTGGCGAAGTGGCGCTCCTTCTCGAGGTAGTAGGGCAGCCAGGTAATCAGGAAATACCAGAAGTAGTTCGAGCAGAACAGGCCGATCGAAGTGAACCAGACGGGACGCGTTGCCAGCAGCGCGGCGGTGCTGGGCAAAGGGTCGGACCCTGCGTGCGGTTCGACGCCCCTGGCGCGCGGCATCCAGGAAATCCAGGGGATCAGCCACAGCAGGCTGACGACGCCGAGGACCAGGAAGAAAGGACGCCAGCCGAAATCGGCGATCAGCAGGCCGCCCAGAAGCGTGCCCGCGGCCGGTCCGGCCTTGGTGCCTGCGTCGATCAGGGCATTGGCCAAGCCGCGATGATGCTCCGGGAAGTTATTGGCCAGGATGCGCGAGTATGACGGATACGCCACGCTTTCGCCCATCCCGAGCAGCAGTCGCATGGCGAACATCAGGCCGAACACATGTACCAGGCCGGTGATGGCCGTGGATCCGGACCAGAGGAAGAAACCCGCGGCCAGCACCCAGCAGACGTTGAAGCGATCCACCAGCCATCCGGCGACGGCGAAGAGCTGAAACGCGGCGTAAGTCCAGAAGAAAGCGGACTGCAGCAGGCCCAGGTGGTACGGCGAGAGGTGCATCTCCTTTTGAATATCGGTGAGTCCGACGGAGAGATTGGCGCGGTCGACGTAGTTGAGGAACCCGGAGACGACCAGTAGAAACAGGATTCGCGACTCGCGCCCGGAGAGCATGCTCCAGCATTCTATCGAAGCGCGCCGCGCGGCGGGCGATCCGCCACCGGACAGTGTTCGAAAGTGGAACGCAGCCTGCCCAGGGGCGATTCGGCACCGTTCGGCGCCATTTGCCAGGTGGTTTTTACACTATTTTTACAACTCCGCGATGACCTTTTGTAAACTCCCCCGTAGCATTAGCTTCAGGGATTAATCAGGGAGGAGGGGAAATGGGAGTGCTAACGGTTGCCAATTCCGCACCCGGTTATCGGGACGAACATCTGGCCGTCGACTTCGAGCGTCAGGTGGCCGAGTTGGATTCCATGCGCATGGTTCTGACCCGCAAAGAATACGATCTGCTGGCGCTGCTGGTGCAGCATGCGGGGCAGATTATTCCACGTGAAGTGCTGTTGCAGCGGATTTGGGGCTACGGATCCGATATTCGCACGCGCACGCTGGACGTCCACGTGCGGCGGTTGCGCCGCAAGCTGGGAACGTATGCCGACCAGTACATCGAAACGATTTTCGGGATCGGCTACCGGTTCCAGCCGTTTCATGCTCCACGCTATTTCCCGCAGCCTCTGAAGCCGGCGATGGCAGTCGGCGCATAAGGCTGGCGCTAAGCTAACTTTCGAATCACAGCGAGGCCTTCAGGCGAAGCTGGCGGCAAGTCATTTCGCTTTTTCTTTGCCTGCGCTACACTGAGGCGATGCGACTGCTCACGGGGCCGGCGGGCTCGGGGAAGACCGCGTATTGCCTGGAGTCCGTGCGCGAGGCGATCCGGACCGGGCGTGACGTCCGCCTGCTGACTCCTACCGCGACTATGGCGCGTCACCTGGGCAATCGGCTGGCGCGCGAGGGGTTGGTCTTCCGGGCGCGGACGATCCAGACGCTGCATGCATTTGTGAAGGACTGGGCCGGCGAGGCGCCGCAAGCTACCGAGCCGGTGCTCTTCCTGATTGTGGAAGAGGTGGTGCGGCGGATAGAGCGTCCGGAGTTTGCCAAGGTTGCCCAGTTGCCGGGTTTCTGCGCCTCGTTGGCCGGCGGCATCGAGGATTTTTCATCGGCAGGGTGCGATGCGGCGCGGTTGGCTGGCTCGCTGCCGGATACCCCGTTGGGCGCCGCCTTTCTGGCGGTGTATCAGGCGACCGAGAGCGAGTTGTCGCGCCGCGGGTTAGTGCTGCGCGCGCAGCGACTGGAACGCGCGGCGGCGCGGATCGCAGCGGAGGGCGCGGGTGGCATCGGAGCCGTTTACCTGGACGGATTTCATGCGCTACCGGAGCCGGAACTGCGGGTCATCGCGGCGATGGGCCGGCATGCCGAGGTGACGCTGACTGCGGAGGCGGCCGATCCGCGGATGCTGGCGATGGGCTTCCGCGAGGAACGGCGCGGGCAGGTGCGTCCGCGGCCGGCGCGGATGGTGCTGCGAGCGGCCTCGATCGAGCGGGAGGCCGAGGAAATTGCCAGGCGCATCCTGGAGCAGGCCGCGGCCGGCCGGCCGTTTCGCGAAATGGGAATCGTGGTGCGCTCGGCAGACGCTTACGTTCCTCTACTGCGCTCGACCCTTGATCGCTTCGGCATTCCGGCGCGATTCTACTTTGACGAGAACCTGGAAGAGCATGCCGTAACGCGCTTCCAGATGGGCGCGGTAGAGGCGCTGCTCGGCGGATGGGACCATCAGCAGACCATGGCAGTGCTGCGGCTGGACGCGCGCCTGGCTGACTCGAATGCGCTCGATCGCATGGATTTTGCCGTGCGCGCGCAGGTGCCCAATCGTGGTCTGGAAGTGCTGCGCGAGTTCGCCTGGGGCGACCGCGATTTGCTGCAACAGATCGATACACTGGCGGCACTCGAAGAATGGCGCGGGCTGACGCTGCGCCCACAGGAATGGGCGTTGCGGCTGGGGACGCTGCGCGGATTGTTTCACGCCCAGCCAGAGCCGCATACGTCAATCGATAGCGGCCTGATTCTGGCGTGGCGCAGCCAGGCGCAGGTGCTGGACCTGTTCGACGAAGCCCTGCGCGAAGCGGCGTTGGCGCTGGATGACGGCCCAGCCATTCCGCTGGAGGCGTTTTGGCGCGCCGCGAAATCGGTGATGCGATTGACGCCGCTGCGTCTGGAGGACGGGCGCCGCAATGCCGTCCATGTGCTGAGTGCCCACGAAGCGCGGCAATGGGTGCTGCCGGTGGTGTTTGTCTGTGGTTTGGTGCAGAAAGGATTTCCGCAGGCGCCGTCGCCGAACGTGTTCTTTCCGGATGATGCGAGGCGCCAGTTGAACGCAGCCGGGATCCGCGTGCGCACGGCGGCCGAGTTTGAGCAGGAGGAGCGGGCGCTTTTCGATTCCGCGGTCAGCCGTGCGACGCTGCTGACGACGGTGTCGTACGCCGAATTCGACGCACGCGGCGATCGCAATGGCCGGTCGTTGTTTCTGGACGATTGGGCCGAACCGGAAGAGCAGGCTCGCGCGGTGCGGCCCGCGGCACGAATGGCGCTCTCGCCGCCGCGTGATGTCGCGAACCCACCGTCGCCGCTTGTGGAGTTTCTGCGCCAGCGCACGGCGCGGATGTCTCCCAGCCGGCTGGAGAGCTACCTGCAATGCCCGTTCCAGCATTTCGCGGGGCGCACGTTGCACCTGAAACCTCCTCCGCCGCGTCCGGAGGAGCGCCTGGATTTCATGACGCAGGGCAACATCGTGCACCAGGTGCTGGCGGATTGGTTCCGCGAGCCGCAGCCGCTGGAGCCGCTGTTCGAGCGCGTGTTCGCCGAGCATCGCGACGCCAAGCGCATACCCCGCAGCTTCCAGACGGAACGCGCGCGCAACGAGATGCTGGACCATCTGCGCGCCTTTCTCGAGCGCGACGAGTGGCCGCGCGGGCAGTTCCAATCGCGGGTGGAGCAGCCGTTCGAGATCCCGCTGGGCGACTGCATTCTCTCGGGCAAGATCGACCGGTTGGACGAAGCCGCCGACGGGCGCGCGTTCGTGATCGATTACAAGTACAGCCGCAAGGAGAACACGCGCAAGCGGCTGAAGGACGAGAATCTGCTGCAGGCGCCGCTCTACATGATGGCGGCCGAGCGCTATTTCGGAGTCAAGGCGACTGGCATGTTTTACATCGGGCTGAAGGGCGCTATCGAGTACGCCGGATGGAGCGAGCCGGTGATGATGGATAGCGAGCCGCTGCCGCCCGACTGGATCGCGGAGAGTGAACGCAAAGGGCTGCGGATTGTGGAGGAGATCCGCGCGGGGCGCATGGAAGTGAATCCCGCGAATCCCGACCATTGCCGCTTCTGCGATGCGCAGGACGTCTGCCGGATCGAAGTGGGCGGCCGCGCGGCGGTGGCGGAGAGCGCATGAAAACGGTGGTATTCACGCCCGCGCAGGAGAATGCCGCGGACGTCTCCAAGCGCCATCTGGACACGTCGGTGGTGGCCGGTCCGGGGTCGGGCAAGACCACCGTGCTGGTGGAATATTTCCGCCGGCTGGTGGCCGCGGGGATCGATCCGTTACGCATTCTGGCCATCACGTTCACGGAACGGGCCGCCGCCAACATGCGCAACAAGCTCGCGGAGGCGTTCGACGGAGATGCGTCGCTGCGCGCGAAACTGGAGCGCGCGTGGGTTTCGACGGTGCACGGATTCTGCACGCGGCTGTTGAAGGAGAACGCCGTATTCGCGGGCGTGGACCCGAAGTTTCGCATCGCCGATGCCAACGAATCGTGGCACCTGCAGCACGCGGCCATGGCGGAAGCGATCGAGGAAGAGTTCACCGCGCGACCCGCGGCCGTGGGCAGGCTGATTCGGGGGCTGTGCTCTTCGAAGTTCGAAGAAGCCGTGCTGAGCGCGTATGACGCGATGCGTGGCGCGGGCATGCGCGTGGAGGAGGTGGCGGCCATGCGCCCGCCCGCGGGCGTGACCACAGCCGAGATCGGCGCCCTGGTGGCGGACTTGCGGCGGCAAAAGCTTAGCGGCTGGAAAGCATCCCAGAGAGAGCAGTATGCCTCGGCAATCGAGGGCGCGCAGCGGATTCTGGAGGCGGCCGGTCCCCGCGAAGCGTTGGAGGCGATCGCGGACTTTGCCTGCAGTGTGAACAAATGCAAGAAGGACCACGTGGGCGACCTGTTGGGCGAACTGAAGGAGTACGTGGCCAAGTCGAAGTACCATTTTCTGACCGAATATTACGCGCCTGAGCGGCAGCTCTTACTGGATCTGCTGGCGCGCTTCGATCGGATCTACAACGAGCGCAAACGCCAGGCCGGCGCGCTCGATTTCGCCGACCTGGAAGGGTTCGCCGTGCGCCTGCTGGAAGACCACGCCCCAACGCGCGAGCGGGTGCGGCGGCAGTTCGACCAGATCCTGATGGACGAGTATCAGGACACCAATGGACAGCAGGCCCGGCTGATGCGGCTGGTGCGGCGCAACGGCGGATTCTATGCGGTCGGGGACATCAACCAATCGATCTTCGGTTTTCGCCATGCCGAGCCGGACGGCTTCCGCCAGTATCGCCAGGAAGTGAATGGAACCGGGCACCAAGCCGAATTGGCTGAGAATTTTCGCAGCCGCGCGCAGATCTTGAGCGCGGTCGAGACGATCGTTGCCGGAGCGGGAGGAATCGAGGAGCGGCGCCTGATCGCCCGGCGCAGTTTCGAGACGGAAAGGCCGGTCGCAGTGGAGTTGCTCCGCGCCATTGGGGGGGAGGACCTGGAAGCGCAATGGGTGGCGCGCCGCATTCTGGACCTGGCGGGCGAGGGCCGCGAGTTTCGGTTCCAGGACGTGGCGGTGCTGTTGCGCAACACGGAAGTGCTGGCGCAATTCTGTACAGCCTTCGAGGCGGCCGGTATTCCGTATCTGGCGATTCGCGGCAAAGGCTTCTATGAGAACCGCGAGGTGAAGGACCTGGTGCAGCTTCTGCGCGCCATCGCCAATCCACGTGATGAAGTGAGCCTGGCGGCAGTGCTGCGATCGCCTTTGGTGGGGGCATCCGATGAGGCCCTGTTATGGCTCAAGAGCGGCGGAGAAAACCTGGGAGTCGCGCTGATGGGGTTGCTCAGCGCACGCGCCGCGCAGTTCGATCCGGCGGATGCCGAACGGCTGCTGCGTTTCCGCGATCGGCTGCGCGACTGGCGTGTCCGCCGCGAGTATGTCTCATTCGACCGGCTGCTGGCTGCGGCGATCGATGAGGTCGGCTACCAGCCGGAATCGGGGGTGCGCGGACCGGCCAACCTGGATAAGTTTCTGGCGCAGGCGCGCGAAGCATCGCGGCGGACCACGCTGGACGGCTTTCTCGAGGAACTGGAGCGTGTGCGCGAGTCGGACCGGCCGGAAGCGGATGCGCCGCCCGAAGATGCCCTCAACGCGGTAAAGATCATGACCGTACACGCGGCCAAGGGACTGGAGTTTCCTGTGGTGTTTCTGGCGGCCATGCACAAGGGAATCGACAGCGGGTCGGGCGTGGTGGCTTTCTCGCCGCGCTATGGGCTGGGCGCGCGCTGGCGCAATCCGGCTTGCGCGCCGGATCAGAAAGTCGAAGACAAGAACGACGTCTACGCGCACGCCATCGCGGAGGAGCGCAAGAAGCGCGAGGCCGAAGAGAGCAGCCGGCTATTGTATGTCGCGATGACGCGCGCCGAGCAGCATCTGGCGCTGAGCTTTTCGGCGCCCGAGGGAAAAAAGAAGCCCAAGGAATGGGCGGCGGTGGTGAGCAATGCATTGCAGGTGGACACGGACGTTCCGCGCGACGACGTTCTAGCAGTGGCCGCTCCGGACGGCAGCGCGTGGAAGTTGCGCGTTCGGGTGGCCTCCGAGCCTCCGGCGATAATCGCCGCGGCGCGCAGTGCACCGGTGGTGGAACGGTCCATCGAGTGGCTGTCGCGGCCGGAGGTCAATGGGCAGCAGGATGGCAACATCACCGTAACCGCGCTATCGTCCTTTGCCGCGTGCCCGCGCAAGTATTACCTGAGCCACTATCTGGGGTTTCGGGGCGAGCGCTCGGTGGCCGCGGAAGGGGGTGGGCCGGGCGAGTTGGCCGCCAATGAGCTTGGGACGCAGGTGCACGATCTGCTGGCGGGCCTGCCGGTGCCGGATGCGGCGCCCGACGCGGTGCGTTTGGCGCGGGTGTTTTCGCAAAGCGCGCTGGGGCGACGCACGGAACGGGCTTCGCGCATCGAGCGCGAATTCGGTTTTCTGCTGGCGCTAGAGGACTTGGTGGTGACCGGCAAAGTGGACCTGTGGTTCGAAGAAGGCGGCGAGCTTACGATCGTGGATTACAAGACGGACGCAGTCAGCGTCGCCGAGGCTCATCAGCGCGCGCTCGACTATGCACTACAGCTTCGACTGTATGCGCTCGCGGTGGAGCGGGTCGCGGGACGGGCGCCGGATCGCGCCTGGCTGCATTTTCTGCGGCCCAACTCGTTGGTGGAGGTGGATCTGCGGCCCTCGCTACTGGACTCGCCGGAGCAGGTCGCGCGGGAACTGGCCGACGCGCAGAATACGCTGCAGTTTCCCTTGCGCGAGGCGCCACATTGCCGGCGCTGCGAGTTTTACCGGGGGCTGTGCCCGGCGGGGCGCCAACAGTAATAACCAGCGTTAGTAAACGGGTCCTGTCCACATACGATTGCGCGAAACCATACCGTAGCCTACACTATGTCCGAATGTGAGGAGGGACCCTGGATGCTCACGCGCCCACTGGTTGTAGGAATGTTCTTGTTCCATTGCTTGCACGCCCAAAGTTACAAACCTGTTCAATTGCCATTAAGTTTCGAAGTCAACCAAGGCCAAGCCGATGCGGAAGTTCAATACCTGGTACGCGAAGGCCGGCAGACTCTATTCCTGACCAAGAGTAAGGCTGTGCTGAGCCTGGCGGCGCCGATGAATCTTCCGCCGGGCCGTCTGCATTCCGTGCATGACTTGAGGTCGCAGCAGTCGCCTGGCGCGGCAATCCGGATGAGTCTCCGCAATAGCCAACCGGCAGCGTTCATCGAAGCGCGCGATCCGCTGCTGGGCAAGGTCAACTACCTCATCGGGAATGACTCATCCAGGTGGCACACGGACATCCCGACTTACGGGCGCATCGCTTATCGCGGCGTTTATCCTGGCATCGACCTGGTCTACTACGGGACGCAGGGAAAACTGGAATACGATCTGATCGCCAGCCCTGGAGCGAATATCAACGCGATCCAGGTTCAATTCGAAGGCGCCGACCACGTCCGGCTAAATGATGAAGGCGACCTGATCCTGGACACGGCGGCCGGTCCGGTTCGATGGAAGAAGCCGTATGTGTACCAGGAAGATCATGGCGTCCGGCAGCCCATCGCGGCAAATTACCGCCTGACGAGGGACCACTTGGTGGCATTTGCCCTGGC
>Ga0335085_10005072_pt1 | contig 21431 bp, 18 predicted proteins | sample Lox_Sample_45_FD_206712 | JGI IMG/M metagenome (GOLD analysis project Ga0335085, IMG submission 206712) | Soil microbial communities from Loxahatchee National Wildlife Refuge, Florida, United States - Lox_Sample_4.5 | ecosystem: Environmental > Terrestrial > Soil > Wetlands | place: USA...
CTGCACCACTGGGCCGAGGGCTACCTCGAGGTCCTCAGGCGGCGCTTCGATGCGGCCATTGCCATTCGCGAAGGCATCGAGCGATTCGGTGCCGATGAGGCGGTGAACGCCGAGGCCGCGCGGGATGCGCGTCGCGATCTCGAGCGGCTGCAGCAATGGCCGGCGAACGCAGCATGAAGCATTGGCCGCCTGAGTTCGTCTCGACGCTGGATGAGCGCCTGCGCCGCGGTGAGCATCTCGCCCTTTATGGTCCGCGCGGCAGTGGCAAGTCGGCCGTGCTTGCCGAGTTGCACACGCGGCTCAGTCGAGCGCGTGTGCCCTGCGCGTTGTCAGCCTCAACGAGCTCTCTCGATGACATCACTCGCGCTCTCGAGCAAGCGTACCCGGGGGTGCAGACGCTCGAGGTGACCCGTCGCGCGGCGCGATCGCGGCTGTGGTGGGCCGCCGATCAGCGTTTTGGTGTACTGCTGCTCGATCATCTCTCGGACGTGAGCAACGCGATGGTCGGATTCCTGCGCCGGCTGCACGGGCGCGTCGTGGGCGTTTTGTCGGCAGTGGACGTCGAGGATGAGCGTGGACGACACAAGATGAAGCCGTGGCGATACGGTGCCTTCTCGGTGCGCATGCCGCTTGCGAGCCCGGGGCAGCTGCGTCGCTTGCTTCATGCACGCTGTGCGAGCCTCGCCCTGCCGCCACACGATGAAGAACAGGAACATCGACTCGTGAACCAGGCGCGCGGTCGGCCCGGCTGGATCGTCCAATGCACGGAGCTCGAACGGGACGCGCGATATTGGTGCGCGCACGGGCTTTTGATCTCGGTGCTGTGTACCGACACGGAAGCTGCGGTGCGCTTGCGGGCGCTCGATCTGCTGCGCCCGCCCGCCGCTCGCGCGGCGAGCACTGGTCCACCCGGCTGATGAATCGAGCTGTGCCCTTTCACAGCATTCTCTTCGATCGCCAAGAGAGCGGCATGCACGAGCATCAGCCGGAGCCTGAGTGCTTCCACGATCTGCATCTCGATCAGATCGTGGCCTCGATCACTGCCGGTCGCGAAGCGTATAGCCTCGACCCGTTCTTCCGTACGCCGCTTCAGCACCTTGGGAGCATTACTTATCGCCACGAGGTGTTTCGCGATTTGGAGGATGCGACGCTCTCATCGCACATCGCCTCGTTCGCCTCGCGCATGCGCACCGTCCGGGAGCGTCTTGCGCAATCGGATAAGGCTCATTACGCATTGCAGAAACACCGCTGGTTCGTTGATGCGGCGGGGCTCTATTGTGAGGCGGCCGCCGAGCTACTCTGGAAGCTGAGCGAGGCACGGCCCCGGTCGAGGGGGCTGCTCGAGTTCGCCGAGCATCTCGGTGCCTATCTGGGATCGAGAGGATTTCTGTCGATGCGTGATGAGGCAGGCCGCCTCGCCGCGGAGCTCAACGCAATCGAGTACGACCTCCTGCTGGAGGGCACCCGGATCGAGGTGCGCCCGCATGAGGCCGCCCCGGACTATGGGGCCGAAGTGTCGAAGACGTTCGCGAAGTTCGCGCAAGGTGCGGCCCGCGAGCACCAATTCCGATTTCACCACTATCCCGAAATGAACCACGTCGAGGCGGCAATCCTCGATCGCGTCGCGCTCCTCTTTCCGCGCCCGTTCTCTGATCTCGGCTCCTTCTGGGCGCGCTATCACCAGGGGGCGCTCGTCGACGCGCTGATCCAGCGCTTCGACCGCGAGGTGCAGTTCTATTGCGCCTATCGTGAGCACGTGGCGCGGATGCGGTCGGCGGGATGTGAATTCTGCTATCCGGAGGTGACCGATCGCTCGAAGGAGGTGCGGGCCGAGGCGATGGTCGATCTCGCCCTCGCGGGCACGCTCGTGACTGCTTCGCGGCAGGGAGCTGGCCGGAGCCCGCTGATAACGAATGACTTGTACCTCGAAGGTTCGGAGCGAATTCTCGTCGTCACCGGCGCCAATCAGGGCGGCAAGACCACCTTCGCCCGCGCATTCGGGCAGCTCCACTACCTCGCCGCGCTCGGTTGTCCCGTGCCGGCGCGCGCGGCGCGTCTGTCGCTCTTCGATGAGCTTTTGACGCATTTCGAGCGGGAGGAGAGCGCCGAGAGCCTGGTGGGCAAGCTCGAGGACGAGCTGCTGCGCATGCGCCGGATTCTGCAGATGGCGACACCGCGCAGCATCCTCATCATGAACGAGACTTTCGGCTCGACGCCTCTCGAGGATGCACGCTTGCTCGGGAAGGCGGTTCTACGGGAGATCATCGCGAAAGGCATGCTGTGCGTTTGCGTGACGTTCATCGAGGAGCTCGCCTCCCTTGATGCGGCGACGGTCAGCATGGTTGCGGGAGTCGATCCAAATGATCCGGCGGTGCGCACGTTCCGGATCGTGCGCGAGCCGGCCAACGGACTCGCCTATGCGCTTGCGATCGCCCGCAAGTACGGGCTAACGGACGAGGAGGTGAGAGCGCGGATTGCGGGGAGGTCAGGGCGAGCGGGCGCAGTGCCCGTCCCTCGAGGATCAGGAGCGGGAAGGGACTCTCGCCCGTGAAGGTGCATCTGCTCTTCCGCGAGCGTGAGTTTGATGCGAACGCCCCACTTCCCGCCACGGCGGCTGCATTGACACAGGACTTAGGTCTCGATGCAGTCTTCGCATCAATGGCGGGGCGCGATGAGTTTCTCCTCGCTACTGCGCGCAAGGTCCTCCTCGCGAGCCTCACGGATCCACAGGAAATTGCATACCGCCAGCGAATCCTCGAGGACTGCCTGGCGCAGCCGGATGTCGTGCGAGAAATGTATGCGATCGCGGTCGAGGCGATCGCGCGCGAACGGCGCATCTGGGGCTGGACGCTCAGTCGCTACCCAGAAGCTTGGCTCCATCGATCGCTCGATGCGCTGCAGCTGCTGCTCGGGATGCTTAGGCGCCTGAGAGCGATCGCGCATCGGCACGGAAGACAGTTTCGTTCCGAGGGGTTCACGAGTCTCTTGGGCATGCTGCAATCGGAGCTCAATGACCCGTACCTGAGCGAGATCGAGGATCACCTGAGCCGACTCGAGCTGCGCTACGGTTTGCTGCTCAGCGCAACGCTGGCGCAGGGCAATACAGCAGCCGGCTACACGCTTCGCCGATCCGAGTCGATGAGGCAAGGATTGCTCGAGCGCATACAGAGCTGGGTCGGGCAGCTCGCAAGCGCCGAGCGATCGAGCTACGTCTATGAGATCGATCCACGCGATGAGGGCGGCGTTCAGGCTCTGGGGGAGATCCGCGGGCGCGGCCTCAGCAGCGTGGCCATCCGACTTGGGCAGGCGGTGGAGCACGTCCTCAGTTTTCTCTCGACGTTGCGCCTCGAGCTCGGCTTCTACATCGGGTGCCTCAACCTTCGTGACCGACTCGTGCGTAAAGGCGCCCCCGTCGCGATTCCCGAGGCGCTGCCTACACCTGCCGCCGCAACCATCCGCGGGGCAGACGGTGCAAGGGCGCTTGCGGCGCACGGCCTATATGACGTTGCACTCGCACTTAGCATGGAGGAGCGCCCCGTCGGCAACGAGCTGCACGCCGATGAGAAGCGGCTGATCGTGATCACCGGGGCGAATCGGGGCGGTAAGACAACCTTCCTGCGCAGCCTCGGTCAGGCGCAGCTCATGATGCAGTGTGGACTTTACGTGCCGGCAGAGTCCTTCCGGGCGAGCGTGTGCACCGGAGTATTCACGCATTTCAAGCGCGAGGAGGACCCGGGCATGAGGAGGGGCAAGCTCGATGAGGAGCTTGCCCGCATGAGCGCCCTGATCGATCAGGTCGGTCCTGGGGCCCTGATGCTCTTCAACGAATCGTTTGCCTCGACCAACGAGCGCGAGGGTTCGGAGATCGCCCGACAGATCGTCAAGGCACTGCTCGCGGCGGGCATCGAGATCGTCTTCGTCACGCACCTCTACGACCTCGCGCGGGGATTTCTCCTCGAGGGCCGGGGCGCCGATCTGTTCCTTCGCGCCGAGCGTCTGGCGGATGGCCGCCGCACATTCCGGATTCTCGAAGGCGAGCCGCTGCCCACGAGCTACGGAGCCGACTTGTATCAGAGGATCTTCGGCACGGATGAGAAGCGCGGCGACCGAAGAGAGTGCATGATGGGGAGCCCCGGCGCTTGGCTGTAGCGAGGGGATCAACGTCTCATTGGCGTGTCGCGTGATACGCGCGGAATCGGCGTCCGACCCACAGGAAAAGCGGCACCGCAGCCAACTGGGTCGCGACGCAAAATGCGATCGCGCTCCCGACCGACAGGTCATAGAGCACCCCGATCGCAACGCTCCCGATGAACCAGAAGATGCCATAGCCCGCCGTAAACAGCCCGAACGCGGAGGCACGGCGCTCGGGGTCCACCATCGGGGAAACCGCCGCGGGGATGATCGATTCGTGAACCCCTATACCCAGGCCCCAGATGGCGGCACCGAGGAGGGCGAGGTGGAAGTCCCCGAGGAAAACGAGCGGTGCGAAGGCGGCTGCGACCACCGTGAGGGCGATGAGCAGCTGGAAGCCGAAGCGATCGAACAGTCGCCCGAAGAGGAGCGATCCCGTCCCACTCACCGCCATCGCGACTGAATAGAAGATCGCCACCCACTGACCCGGCACCACGGCATGCCGGGACCAGTGATAGGCGATGAGTGGGTAATCGGCGAACCCCGCCGCGACGAGGGCTGCCCCGAGGAGGTAGACCCAGTAGACCCTGGGGAGCCCCTTAGCGTGCACGTTGGGTGGAGTTGGGGGCTCAAGGTCCTGGGGGCGCGGATAGAGCCAGCGCGCGATGAGGACGAGTGCGATATTGATGACGGCCGGAATCAGCAATACGGCGAAAGCTTGGCGATAGTGCGCCCCGTGAGCGAGCACGGCGGCGACGAGCAGAGGACCCACGAGTGCCCCGAACTGATCGAGTGCTTCGTGCAACCCGAACGCCCAGCCGTATCCTCCGACCTGCGTGCCGGCGTGCGAGAGCATCACATCGCGCGGCGGATTGCGCGTCGCCTTGCCGACGCGTTCGAGAATGATGAGCACCGCAGCCGAGAACCAGCTGTGGGTGAGCGCGAGCGCCGGGACCGAGGTCATCTGGAGGAGGTAGCCGAAGATCGCAATCGGCCAGAACTTTCCCGTCGCATCTGCCCAGCGGCCCGAGACGAGGCGCAGCCCGTACCCGAGGAGCTCGCCGAGCCCCATGATGATGCCGATCGCAGTCGCGGTTACACCGAGGGAGCCGAGATAGGGCCCGAGAATGCTGCGCGAGCCTTCGTAGGTGGAGTCCGCGAAGAAGCTCAACACCCCGATCATCAAGATGAAGCGCAGCGCGACCCGTCGGGTGCGCGCGCTCGGTGCAGACTTCTGAGCCGGCGAATCGCCGCTCGCGCGAGGGGATGCGCCCCCGGAGTCCTTCATTCGCCGAATACGGCTGCCGTGCCGAGCTCGGATTCGATCTCGAGCAGCCGGTTGTACTTCGCGATGCGCTCGGAGCGACAGAGCGAGCCTGTCTTGATCTGCCCACCGCCCATCGCAACCGCGAAGTCGGCCATGAAGGTGTCTTCGGTCTCTCCGGAGCGGTGCGAGATGATGAAGCTGAATCCGGCGGCTCGACAGAGCTGAATAGCCTCGATCGTTTCGCTCACGGTCCCAATCTGGTTGAGTTTGATGAGCGCGGCGTTGCAGGTCCGCTCGGTGATGGCGCGGCGGATATAGGTGGGATTCGTGCAGAGGATGTCATCGCCGACGATCTGGATGCGCCCGCCGAGCTCCGCGGTGAGGCGATGGAATCCCTCCCAGTCGTTCTCGGCGAGTCCGTCCTCGAGCGAGATGATGGGGTAGGCGTCGACCCATTTTCGGTAGAGCCGAATCATCTCCTCGGAGCTCGTGGGAGCCTGTCCGCTCCTTGAGAGACGGTACTTGCCGTCCTCGAAGAAGGAGGTGGCCGCCGGATCGAGCGCGATCGCGATCTGCTCGCCGGGCTGGTACCCGGCGCGCTCGATCGCTGCGACGATGAGGTGCAGGGCTTCCTCGTTGTTTGCGAGCTGGGGTGCGAATCCGCCTTCATCCCCGACCGCCGTGCTCAACTTGCGCTCATGCAAGAGCTTCTTCAGCGCCTGGAATGTCTCCGCCCCGTAGCGCAGCGCCTCGGCGAAGCTCGGAGCGCCGGCGGGCATGATCATGAACTCCTGCAGATCGAGGCTCGAGTCGGCGTGCTTGCCGCCGTTCAAGACGTTCATCATGGGTGTGGGAAGCCGGCGCGACCCGACGCCGCCGAGATACTCATAAAGCGGGAGCCGACAGGAGTGGGATGCGGCGCAGGCCACCGCCTGCGAGACACCGAGGATGGCATTGGCGCCGAGTTTCGCCTTGGCTGGCGTGCCATCGAGCTCAATCATCAGACGGTCGATCTGTGACTGCGCGGTCGGATCAAGTCCAATGAGTTGCGGGGCGATCACGTCATTGACGTTGGATACGGCTTCCCTAACCCCCTTGCCCCCATATCGATCGAGCGCGATATCGCGCAGCTCCGTCGCCTCGTGCTCTCCGGTTGAGGCGCCCGAGGGGACCGATGCCACACCGAGCATACCGTCCTCCAAGTGCACGAACACGCGCAGCGTCGGTGTGCCGCGGGAATCGAGGATCTCGAGGGCGCGAATTGCGCGAATGCGTCGGGACATCATCAACCTCGCAGTGTCCAGCCGCGTCTCGGTGGGGCGCGGCACCGCGCAGCGATCAGACACTCCCACGCGCCCCACCACAGCCGTGCTCGGGATCGCACGCCTTTGATCCAACTGCGGCCGGGAAGGGGCGCGCTGGTCCGCTGCGCGATGCGAAGGCCGGCCATCCGAGGCCGGCTGCCCAATGTGAGAAGCGCCCGGACCAGGAAGAACTCTGCGGCCGGCGCATTCGAGAGAAGCGAGGAGCGCGCGAGGATTCGCACTTCAGGGTCCGAATCGCCCAGCAACTCAGTGGCGAGCGCCGGATCGAGCGCACGGCGGTCGCGCAAGGCGCGCACGGCGCGAAGCCGGATGGGTCCTTCCCGATCGAGCAGAAAGCGCTCGAGGACAGAGCGGGTTGTCGCCGGAATTCGCGCAAGTGCCGTGATCACCGCAAGGCGTAGCTCGCGATCACCAATTTGGGCGAGCGCTGCGAGCGGGACGATGGCCGAGGATGCGCGCAGACGCCCGGCAACGATGGCTGCACGCACTTTGCGACGGCGACTCCCCTCATCATCGACCGCGAGAGCGATGAGAGGCACCACGGTCTCCTCGGCAGCGGGACCGAACCGCGCGAGCGCGTCCATGATTCGCTCGGCCTGCACCCAGTGAGCCTCGTCAAGTCCGCCGGCGAGTATCGCGGCCGCTTCCGGCGCGGCCTTCCAACCGCGTCGCGCGATCGCAATGGCAGCCTCGATGCGGACGGCGCGCTGCCGGTCTGTGAGCGCCGTGCGCAAGGCGACTTCCGCGGCCGACGGGGCGAGCGCGACTTGCGCGAGCTCACCCAGGAGCCGCGCCGCGGCGACGCGCGCATCGATCGAGCTCGGTGCTTCGAGGCCGCGGCACAGCCGCGGCTCGATGAGCGCACCGATGAGGGCTGGGCAGGCGTCCCGGCCGAACCGGTGCAGTGCATCGAGGGCGGCGCCGCGGGCGGCATCGTCGTGCAGGCACTCGATGAGAAGCGGGATGGCGCGGGGGTCTTTAAGCTCCCCGAGCGCTCGCGCGCAGGCGGGATAGGGCGTGATGCGCAGCGCCTCAAGCAGCGCTTCGATCACATCGTTCTCACGGTGTGCGCACAGATGATTCGCGATGCGATCGACCACCACGCGCTCGGCCTCGAGGGAGATGGCATCCGGTGTGCGCGCGATCGAGTCCCGCAGCGCGCGTACGAGCGCTGAAGCGGCCTCTGGCCCGCCGATCGCGCCCAATGCGTCGGCGGCCATGCAGCGTGCATGCGGCAGAGCCTGCGACGGACCGCGGAGAATGGCCTCAAGCCCGGGAACGGCCGCATCGCCCAATCGGATCACGTCCGGTAGGACGAGGGGACCCTCGTGCAGATTATTGAGCTGCTCGATGAGTGCCGCGGGCCCTGCATCCGGGACACGGAACATGGTGCACCTACCGCACGGCGAACGCATACCGCCGCCTGATCCATTAACACACGGTAGGAGTCATCAGCTGCAAGAGCGGTTCGAGGGGGACTCCATCCCCGTCACGATGCCAAGGTAACGAGGCCGGGGAGAAGCGTCAATGGCTGCCGTCCAAGGCGCCTCTTGTCAACTGCGGCGCGAGCCGGGCGAGTGTCTTTAAGGCGCGGTACGTGAACTCGAGGTTCGGCAGCGCACGCGGCGCATGCGCAAAGCCGCCGTCCGTGCTCTGACATGCGAGGACGAATTCGATGACCTCCTCATCGCGCCTCACGGGGAGCTTCAGCAGCTCGCAGCTGCGTACCCCGGCATAGGCAACGTCGAGACTTCCGACGGTTGAGCTCGGGGTCATCATGAACCCGAGGGGCGGCTGTTGGAGCGAATCGATGAAGGAGGCGGTGTCCTCCATCGCTTCGAGGCCGAGGAGCGCCGCGATACTGACCGCAAGATAGGTGTCCCAGAGATCCCTTCGAACACCGAAACTCCCGTCGCGGAACAGATCCCGCATGAATTGGGCCACATGCGCATAGCGATCGCTTGCCTGTGGGGCGAACCGATGTTGCACGCGGATCGTCTTGCGCACACTCTCGAGCCAGCCGCTCCGGTCAATTGACTGCGAGGTCTGCGGCAGATCGATGGTGAGGGCGGCGATCTGCTCGCGCACGTCCTCGCTCATGCGGGCGCCGAGCCCGAGGTGGTCAAACGTGAAGGCGCAAAAATAGAGATAGGTGAGGCCGAATATGCGAGCCCTGCCTACGAAGTCCATGGTTCTGCGCGCATTGGGAACTTCAAGGCCGAAGAGTCGGAGCGTCGCCACGGCGTAGTAGGTGTCCCCGAGGCTCGGCTCCTCGACCCCGCCATAGCGGTAGAAGCAAAACCCGCCCGAGGGCGATTGACGACCGGCGATGTAGGCCGCCGCTCTCTCGACCGCCTGGACACACCTTGATTCGAGGCTCCCCGCAAGGGCCATAAGTGCTCTGCCGTGCATCCCATTCGCGGTTGCAACCGACAGGCATCATCAGCCGCATGCGGCGGTTCTCGAGGCGCCACGCGCGCCACGATTGGGAGGAATGCCATCTCCCTCAAAGCCAATATACGGGGCGCACTCACGAGCGGCAATTTCTTTGCGGGGCCGGTCGCGAGCGTTTGCGCTGAGTCACCGCGGCGCTAGTTGCAATCCGAGGCCGATGGCGGATCGGCGGCATCCGGATTGATCACGCCAAAACAGGCGGGCGTGTAGGCGTAGAAGAGGCGGACCTTCTCCTCATGCAGCATGTCGAGGAGCTTCTGTGCCTCCTCCTGCGTCACGATGAACTCCACCTCCACGGTGAGCGTGCCTGCGAGCTCAAAAAAGCGCGCCTCGTGCAGCACATGGTGGCGACCGAACCCGGCCATCGCCTTGAACGCGGAGCCGCCGCGAATGCCGAGCCTGTTGCCCCTCTCGAGGAGCCATTCCCACACGAGCTTACCGTGATGCCGATGGTTCTCATGCACGTAGAATCGGTAGAACGACCCTTGCATGACATGCCCTCACTTCGAGTTGTTACCGTTTCAGCTTCTCAACCATTCAACCGTACCGATGCCGACGGCTGTCATGAGGAGCGAGCCGCCGAGGTGGATGCCCACGGCCATCAAGGTCCACCCGACCTGTCCCCCGCGAAGCAGCCCGACGAGTTCTGCGGAAAATGTGGAGAACGTCGTGAGACCTCCGCAGAAGCCGGTCACGACGAGGAGGCGCCATTCGGGGGCGAGCGCCGGAAAGGAGGAGAAGAAAGCGATCGCAGCCCCGATGATGTAGCCGCCAATGAGATTCGCTGCAATGGTACCCGGTGGGATATTCGGGAATAAGGCGTTGAGCCGGGTCCCGAGCCACCATCGAAGCAGAGCGCCGAGCGCCGCGCCGAGACTGATCGCAATGATGGCTTTCGGCATGCACGCCCTTTCACGCTCGCTCGGGATGAGAGGGCGCCCCGCCCGCTGCCCGAAGCGAGTCTACGGACCGAACAAATGAGAATCAACGCGAGCGAGGGAGCGATCCGGGAGCCAAGTTGACGGCGCGTATGGGCTCCCGTAGGCTCCTCTCAACGGGGATGGAGTCCCCCGAAAACCGCCTCCGCTGATGACTCCTGCCAAGTGTTGCTTTGCGCACGCGGTGGGAGAGAGCCCGCCGCGCGACGGGTACGTCATGCCGGCATCCGCCATCAATCCTTTCGCGCCTCATATCGGCACTAGCCGCCGCGTACGTTCCGTTGACCGATCGAGGGATGAAGCTCGATGACGAGGCTCGTTCTCGTGCGTCACGGCCACGTCGAGGGCATCGATCCGAGGCGGTTCCGCGGGCGCACCGACATACCTTTGACACCTGAGGGTCTTAGGCAGGCTCGCGCGGCTGCAGCTTATATCGCCTCGCGCTGGCGTCCGGCGATCCTCTACACGAGTCCTCTTAAGCGCTGCATCGACACGGGACGCGAGATCGCCCGCGCGTGCGCGTGTGAGAGCGCGGAGCTCGGCGATCTCATCGACTTGGATTACGGCCTGTGGCAATGGCGGACCCATCGCGAGGTGCAGGCAGAGAGGCCGGACTTCTTCAAACTGTGGCTCTCCGCTCCGCAACTCGTCCGTTTCCCGGGTGGCGAATCGCTGCAGGATCTCATCGCTCGGACGGCCAATGTGATCCGCATGGTGCTCGAGCGGCACGTCGCCGATACTGTCGTATTGGTTGGACACGAAAGCGGCGTGCGAGCGCTGCTCCTGCAGCTTCTCGATCAGCCGCTCTCGGCATTCTGGCGGCTTGATCACGAGCCGGCTGCTGTGAGCGAGGCGGAGGTTCTGCCCGATCGAACGCGGGTGATCCGCATCAACGAGACCCAGCACCTCGCCCAAAGCGATCAGTCGTGATGAGAGCGATGCGCCGCGCGATGCGATTGACATCATCCCTCGGGCGGGCCGCTGGGCAGGCGCTCGAGGCGCTCCTCGATGGCGGTGATTCTCTGGCGCAGTGCGAGGAGCTGCGCGCCGCGCGCGTCGGCTTGCGCGCTGCTCCGTCGACGGGCGCTGATTCCGCGGTCTATTGCAGCCTCGATCCCGGCGATCGTCGCATCGATCTGGGTCAACATCTGCAGCTGCGCGTCCCGGACGCTCTTTTTCAGGCGCTCGTCGAGGTCGTGGCGGATCCGCCCTGCCTGGACCTCGAGCAGCTCGAGGGCGGTGGCCTTCGTGCGTTTGGCGATGAGGGGTCCGGCGAGCACCTTCGGCAGTGCGTTGACCGCGGAGGAGGAGAGGAAGAGCAGACTCGGCGGCTCGTACCAAAATTTGTAATAGAACCCGGACTCGCTCGTGAAGCGTGCAGCGGTGCGCGCACCGCTGAAATTGATGGCAAACAATTCGCTCGAGCGGCGCATCAGCTCATCGACGCTTTCCTGCAAGCCGATCCAGAAGCGTGTGCACAGCCCCTCGAAGGCACGCGAGAGCGCTACGTTCTCGCGCTCGAGCCAATCATCATAGGCTGCGCGGATATGCGTGATCATTCGCTCCTGCAGCCGTGCCTGAAGGCTGCGAGATGGCAGGTCCCTGAGTTCTGCGAGCCACTCCCCGATGAGCTGATTCATGGCGGCCTGCTGCTCGTGCTTGAACGCTTCGAGCTTGGGCTCGACGTCCTCCTTCTGCAGCCTTTTCGAGTCCGCCTCGAGCAGCACCTGGTAGTCCGCGCGTGCTCGCTCGGCCTTCTGCTTCTCCAGTCGATAGGCGGTGAGATTCGCCTCGAGCCGCTCGAGCGGCTCGGTCAACACTTTCGCCTCAAGATCGAGTGCAAAGCGCGCCTGCGAGAGCAGCCGGCCGAGGCTCCTCCGCATCGAATGCAGCCACGCGTTCGTCTTTTCGCGCTGCATGAAAACACGCAAGCTCTCCTCGAGCTCGAGGAAACCGCTGTGCGCGAGGAGGTCGGCGTTGCCCCGCTGTCGCCCTTCGAGCGCCAGGCGCGCCGAGACCGCAAGCACCGGGACGGACGCATCGAGCGCCTCGCGGACGGCGGCGCTCGCGAACGCAAGCGATTCGTCGAGTTCCTGGGGTCGCAAGTAGTCGATCTTATTCAGCAGGCAGAAGACCCTCCGCGCGTACGCGCGTACATCGCGCAGGAAATCGAGCTCGGCCCGGCTCACCGGCTGGTCGACCGATGCGACGAACAGTACGGCATCCGCTTGCGGAAGGTACTTGCGCGTCGTATCCGTATTGTGCTGGTACACGGACCCGATGCCGGGCGTATCGACGAGGCGCACGCCGCTCGCGAGCCAGGGCGAGGGATGATCGATGATGACGCGCTCAACGGCCTTGGTATTGCCGGGGTTGCCGCGCTCAGTGACGTACTCACCGAGTGCAGACGGATCGATTGTGAGCTGCTCCCCGTTTCGCAGCGCGACGCGCACCGCGGGTATTCTTCCCGAGGAGATCACAGTCACGACCGAGGTGAGCGGCACGACACCCGCGGGCAACAGGGCTTCCCCAAGCAGAGCATTGATGATGCTGCTTTTGCCGCGCTTGAATTCCCCGACCACGACGAGATTGAAAATGCCCTCGCGGAGTTTCTCTTCGAGCCAGTGGCACGTCGCCGCATCGACGCCAGGGAGCGTTGCGGCTTCCGCGAGGCAGTCCTCGAGCTCGATTCGGCGCGGGTCTTGCGAGGGGGAAGCTCCCGGGGCACGTGCGGATGCGATGCTCATCGGGGAGGCTCCGATTGCCGCGCGAGCCGCGCGGGGGAGACCTCGAGCGCCCGGGCGGCACGAGGCGATGCCACGCTGATCGTGGCAATGGCATCGTCGGCACGGTGTGCGGCCCGGACCACGCAGCGAGCGTCGTGCGGTCTTGCGAGCGCGACCGCAGCGTTCAATTTCGGCAGGGGCAGTGGGCGACTCACGACGATGACTCCTTCCGCACGCCGCAACGCGCACGGCAGGAGTCATCAGCTGCGATCCCCCGGCATCTCGGGCGACGCATGCGTTCCGATACTCGCGGCCCCTTCGGTCCTCCCATTTCGGAGACTCTGGCAGCCAGCGATTCGCGGGGGACTCCATCCCCGGTGTTCGTCCAGGGAAGCTAATAGAACTGTCTTTACTCGTCAATTGCTCGCGGCGCTTGCGGTTCCCCGCGGCAGTCGGTGAGGCAACGACATGGAGCTGCCCGAGTACGAGGCTGCCAAGTTCGAACTGGCCGATATTCTTCGCTCGATCCCCGGTGCCGAGGACTCGAGCGTCCCGGGAGGGCTTCAAGAGGACGTTCGAGAGCTCTTCGCGCGTCTTGCCGAGGATCGCTTCAATCTCGTCATCGCAGGCCGCTTCAGCCGCGGAAAGACGACCCTCATGAACGCGCTGCTCGGCACCGATCGGCTGCCGACCGGGGTCCTTCCGATCACGTCCGTGATCACTCGCGTTGCTTATGGCAGTCGCGAGCGCGTGCAGATCGAGTTCGAGGCTGGCGGCATCGGCTTCGACATCGCCATGGAGGCCCTGCCGCAATATGTGACTGAACAGGGCAATCCCGGCAATGTCCGAGGCATCCGCGCCGCGCGCATCGAGCTGCCTATCGAGCTCCTGCGGCGTGGATTTCATTTCATCGACACGCCGGGCCTGGGCTCGGCGATTAAGGAGAACAGCCGCACGACCGAGGCGTTCCTGCCGCAGGCGGATGCGGTGATCCTGGTGTCCGGATACGACGCTCCGCTCACCGAGGAGGAGCTGCGCGTTGCTCGGTCAATCACCGAGGCGGGGCATCCGCTTTTCTGCGTCCTCAACAAGCAAGACCTCGCATCCGCGCCGGCGCAACGTGAGGTCGCAGACTTCGTCCGACGCAGGCTCGGCGAGGATGGGCGCCGTGGCGCGCCGCGGCTCTTCTCAGTCTCGGCGCTCGAGGGGCTCACCGCGCGGCTCGCTGGCGACCCCTCTGGATACGTGAAGAGTGGCGTTGCGGAATTCGAAGGAAAGCTGACCGAATTTCTCATCGCGGAGAAGCATCGCGTGCTCCTCGCGAGCCTCCTGGAGCGAGCGCGTTCAGTGCTCGAATCGGTTGACCCTGAGGGCCGCGAACACCTGTTGCGCGATCGACTCGCACAACTGATGCGATCCGTCTCAAGCGAGGGCATCTCGCTCCTGCGCACGGGCACGCTGGCACAAGAGGTGACCGGAAAAAGCGCGAATGCAGCGGCGAGGGCTTCCGCCCGAATCGAACCTTGTCGCGTGTGTGGCCGCGTGCGCGAGGCGCTCTTCGAGTTCCTGCGCCGGTATCAGTTCGACCTTGCACGGCGCCCGAGCGAGCGCGAGCGCCTGTCCTCCTCAGGAGGGCTGTGCGGCGCGCATCTGTGGCTCTACGCATCCATGGCGGCGGATCGGGACATCTGCGTCGCACTCGCACCGCTCGCCGTGCGCACGGTGCAGGCGCTGCGCGAGGCGGGCGGCATCACAGCGGTTGGCGAGGCGGGACTGATGAGCCCCGCGCTCGCGGCCGCGCTCGATCGCACGGTCGCCCGCTGCATCGCCTGTGAGAGGCAGCAAGCCTCCGAAGCAGCGGCGATCGAGGAGGTGATGCTCCGATGTGATGAGCAGAGCCTGGCCGATTCTCGAGTTCGGCCGTCTCTCTGTCTGCCTCATTTGCGTCAGATCGCTCTCGGTGCCGCCGACCCCACTTTGGTCAGAGAGCTGGCCGAAAGACAAGCTTGTGCTGCGGAGCGCCTCGTGGAAGACATGCGGTGCTACGCGCTCAAGCATGACGGGGTGCGCCGTGGGCTCGCGACCGAAGAGGAACTCGGCGCGGCACGCAGAGCGATCGGCTTTCTGGCGGGCGATCGCCTGGTCTGCGAGCGCAGACCTTGATGCACGGCTCCGGCAAATCCTCGATGGTCCCCGGTACGAGATCGGAGCTCCCTTGCCAAGGATCGGTGACGGACGACACCTTCATGGCGATAATCGCCTTTAAGGCCGCCATCCCTAGAGCGCCAACACTCCGGAGCAGCTGTTATGCCCACGTACCGGTCCCGAACGACAACCCATGGTCGCAACATGGCAGGTGCCCGCGGACTGTGGCGCGCCACCGGCATGAAGGATGAGGACTTCGGCAAACCGATCATCGCGATTGCGAATTCCTTCACCCAGTTCGTTCCGGGCCACGTGCACCTGCGCGATGTCGGCCGGCTGATCGCCGAGGAGATCGCCAAGGCAGGTGGCGTCGCGCGCGAGTTCAACACGATTGCGGTCGATGACGGGATCGCCATGGGTCACGACGGGATGCTCTATAGCCTGCCGTCACGAGAGCTGATCGCCGATTCCGTCGAATACATGGTCAACGCGCACTGCGCCGATGCACTCGTATGCGTCTCGAACTGCGACAAAATCACTCCCGGGATGTTGATGGCGGCGCTGCGGCTCAACGTCCCGACCGTGTTCGTCTCCGGCGGCCCGATGGAGGCGGGGCGGGTAACGAGCGGCGGCACGACGAAAGCCATCGACCTCATCGATGCGATGGTCGCGGCAGCTGACTCGAGTGTGACGGATGGTGAACTGGCGGTCATCGAGCGCTCAGCGTGCCCGACGTGCGGATCGTGCTCGGGGATGTTCACGGCCAATTCGATGAACTGTCTCGTCGAGGCGATCGGACTGGGGCTTCCTGGCAACGGAACAGTGCTCGCAACGCACGTGGAACGCGAGCGGCTGATGCGCCGAGCAGGCGCACTCATCACCGAGCTCGCGCGGCGCTACTACGAGTCGGATGACGTGACAGTTTTGCCGCGCTCGATCGCAACGCTCGAGGCGTTCGGGAACGCGATGGCTCTTGATATTGCGATGGGCGGATCAACCAACACCGTCCTTCACCTGCTCGCGGCGGCGCACGAGGCGGGCGTGCCGTTCAGCATGCGCGATATCGACCGGCTGTCGCGCCGCGTCCCGAACCTGTGCAAAGTCGCACCGTCCCGCCCGGATGTGCATCTCGAGGACGTGCATCGGGCCGGCGGAATCATTGCGATTCTCGGGGAGCTCGATCGCGCCGGGCTCGTGCACAGAGACGTGCAGACCGTGCATGCGGGCTCGCTCGGGCGCGCACTCGAGCAATGGGACGTGATGCGCACCACCGATGCGGCGGTCGAGGAGTTCTATCGGGCTGCGCCAGGGGGTGTGCGGACCGTCGAGCCGTTCAGCCAGGCGAGGCGCTTTAACGCGCTTGATCGAGATCGCCAATCCGGGACGATTCGCAGCGCCCAACATGCCTATAGCGCCGACGGCGGCCTCGCCGTGCTCTACGGAAACCTCGCCGAGGAGGGCTGCATCGTCAAGACCGCTGGAGTGGATGCAGCGCTTCTTACGTTCAGCGGACCGGTGCGAGTCTTCGAGAGCCAAGAGGCGGCGGTCGAGGCAATTCTCGGCGATCGAATCCGGCGGGGCGATGTGGTCGTCATCCGCTACGAAGGTCCACGAGGCGGTCCCGGCATGCAGGAGATGCTCTATCCGACGAGCTATCTGAAGGCAAAAGGACTCGGGAAGGCGTGCGCACTCGTTACTGACGGGCGCTTCTCAGGCGGCACCTCCGGCCTCTCGGTCGGGCACGCCTCGCCGGAGGCCGCGGAAGGAGGGGCAATCGCGCTCGTTGAGGAGGGCGATCGACTCGTGATCGACATTCCGAATCGATCGCTCCGATTGGAACTCTCCGAGGCGGAGCTCGAGCGGCGTCGCGGGGCAATGAAGAACCGCGGAACCGGCGCGTGGCGTCCGGCGCAGGTGCGGCAACGCCGTGTTTCCGGCGCGCTGCAGGCTTATGCGGCCATGGCGACGAGCGCCTCCCGCGGTGCCGTTCGCGACCTGTCACGGTTAAGAGGCGGCGATTGAATTTGCAAACGCGGGACGCGCAGCTGCCCTCGGGCGACGGGACGACGGCTCAGAAACTCTTGTGAAAGGCCAACATGACCCGCCGTCAATCGGAGCAACCGAAGGTTCGATTCAGTGACCCGACCGCGACTGTGTCAAGGCCGCGTTCGTTCTGGTCGGCTACGGGGAGTCGGGTAGTGCGATCGAGCCGTGCTGGTTAGCCTGACTGAGGCCCGAGGAATAACCTCCCGGCGCGGCGACGGTCGATTTCTTCCCATCGCCCGCGGGCGTGAGGGCTCCGCGTTGCGATCCGGTTTGCCGCTGGGATCGCGAATCAGAAGTCGCCAACGGACCACAGCAGGTGAACAACGCACCGCAGCCGACCGATACCTCGCCCGCGCGGGAATCGGAAAACCGGCCAAACGAACTATTGGAGCACCAAAGCAGTGAAGCGCCGCTGGACGGAGGAACGCCGCAAACAACAATCGGAAAGGATTCGGGATTCGTGGGCGGCAATCGCCTCGTAGCGCACCTGTGCTTCTGCAGGGCGCTTCATGGCTTTTCCTCGAGCACCCGCTCAAGCGGGAGCAGGGCGTGCTGGCGTGCTGAAACGCAACGAACTTATCGACGCCCCTATGGCTGAAGGCCCGATGTTATTCACTCCGGCAGGTCATCAAATACGGGCGGCACGTAAGTCACCGGCGGCACGTAAATCGCCAAGCCGTGAACGCTGCTCGAGAGAAGAGCCGATGAATGAAGGTTGAGGTCCACGGGAGTTCCATCGCTCGTGGCCGTCGTTGTATGGTAGCCCCCGGAAACCTTGGTGTCTGTGCTGTCGTCTTCGTCCTCCTCCAGCAGAACGGCGTTTGCACCGACGCTGGCCGCTTCCCCTTTGAGTGCCTCGAGCGCCACGTCAAATCGTTCCTCAGCCGATCGGAGAGAGGTTCCACTGCTCGCCTTGACCTCTGCGATCTCCTCGAACTTCTCCGGCGCCTGCACGATGATGGTGACTTCGTTGGGGGATATCGCCGGACGGGCCGTCCCGATGAGTTCGTGAGACGACGTGGCGGCGCAGGATGCTAGCGCGGCAGTCGACGCGAGTGTCAACGCAATCCCATAGCGATGGAAAGCATTCATGCAAGCGATCTCCGCATGAAAGTCGAGCCTATCCCGTTCGAGCGTACCGCGTTGAGCCAAGCTGACGACAGATCCTTGAGTCAGCCTGGCTACTAGCGCCTCCACGTTATACCCAGAGATGCCAGCGAGGGGTGGTGGCCGATGCTTGCGTCTACCTGCTCGTATTCCAATCGCAGGGCAAGCTGGCCGAAGTGGTACTGGATCCCTACTCCATAAGCAAAATCCCACTCGTGCTGGCTTTTCGGAGACAGACACGGGGCCGATCGGCATGCAGGCCGCCGTAGGGCAGGTGACCACGTTTGGGTAGTTCCCAGCGTAGCTATCTGACGTATGAACATACGCGTAGCCCACTTTTGCAAAGGGATCCAGCCCCAACGGCTTGAATGGGAGATGGCCGACCGCAAAGAGCGCCCCCGCCGTAGCCGTTGTATCGGCACCGTAGAGTTCGTTCAGGGGCGTGATACTGCCGGGTGCCTCTTGGATCATGTGTCCGAGGTGGGCGTCTCCGAAGTCAATGTACTCAAGCTCCGATCCGAGCCAAGAGAGGGGCCGAATGCCCAAAAAGAGCTTCCAGCCTAGACGATCCTTGGGAAAGGTTGTCAGGATCCCGTCGGGTTGATAGAAGTTTTGGTCGATATTCGACTGACCCACCCCGGCGCCAACATAGAATCTGAGCTTGTTGCCATCGGCGAGCGCTAACGGAGAAGTCACGAATCCGGCGCACACCAAGAAGTCGGTAGGGAACCCGCTCTTGCGCAGCATTGATTATTTTCCTGTCTAGGCCGCCGAATCGCGCATCAGCCGTTCGTATGATAGGCACGGCGAGATTGGGCAGGAGTGAACGCAACATTAAACTTGGTTCATCACCTAGCCCGTGGACCAGCTAGCAAAGGCCAAAAGTGACGCGATCGGCATGGGGCCCGTCGGTGTGGAGCGCGAGCGCATAGCGGTACCGATCGGCAAATTCCTGCTGCGCAAAGTTGTGCGTCCACCTTGTTGTTCTCTCTCGGAACCGTCGTCGCATCAGTTCGCAAATATCGGCACACCGACACCATCTCATCTTCTGTCAGTGTTCCGAGATGTGCGTACCGGTGCCTAGATCCGCGAACTGAGTTCATGGTCTCGGCACAATTCCCGGCGTCCCTTGTCGTAGGATTGCCTTGTAGGGAGCGGGCTTAGTGAGTGGACGGGCTCAACAATTGAAGCGAAGAACCAGACCCGGGCTTGCCGTTCCGCGACTTGCGTGCGTCCTGCCATTCGTCCTTGCGGCACAGGATGCCTCGGCTTCCGAACACGCGGCGGTATTGGAACTCGGAGCAAGCGTGGAATCTGAATTACCTCTCTCGGGGGCTCACGTCGGGCCTAGCCTTGCCGTGGAGACCACGCCAATCGAGGACTGGCTGGAACTCGAGTTCGGGGTTGCTGCGTTAAAGAGCCACTATGCCACCGAATGGGAAACAGACATTCTATTTAAGAAGCCCTACACATGGTCTTCAACGGTCGAATTTATGGCAGGGCTCGGACCCACGTGGACCCATACAACTGAGCGAACTGGACCCACGAGCACCATGGGCGCGGAATTCGCCCTCGACTTCATGTTCTGGCCGCGGCAGAAGTGGGGATGGTTTCTTGAGCCCGCGTACGGTGTCGCTTTTGCACACGGACACGGCCAATCAGTCGGTCTCACCTTTGGTATCTTGTTCGGAATCCACTGATCGTGTCGCAACATCGAAACTGGACGGCAAGCCAGATAATTGCCGAGGTGGGGCCAAGCCCACTCATGTCAGTGAGGTGGGTGCTGAGAGTTCTGAGGAAGTGCCGTTGGGGGTAGCGTGAGGAACGCAACATGCCTTCCCGGACCGGCAAACCCACCTCGACCCTATTTCCGTTCAATCAAATTGGCTCCACGTTTGCGGAACCGTCTCAATGGCTCTCACGAAATTGGGTGAGTGAATCAACAGCGCTACTGAACGCCCGACGACTCGGCGGCGACGCGGTTAATCATCATCTTTCGCACCGCAAATCGAAACGTTGCCCACACGATGAGTATGTCGATCGCGAGCGCGACGACTGCGGCACCCAGGAACAAGGATAGTGGCAAGCTCCGCACTCTTGCGTTGGTCCCCAGACTCAGGGCATCGAATGCGATGACCCAGAGCGAGCAGAGCACCACGAGTCGGCGGCTCTCGTCCGTGGTGAAGAGGCGTTTGTGTCGCCGCACGAAGATCCACCCGACGAGCATGCCGGCGCCCAGGACGAGCAAGTGCCCGAGCGAGGCGGATGAGTTGCGCGGCGGTGGAATTACCAATAGCAGAACCAGGGCGATGGCTGCCACGAGGTGGGCCAGAACGAACAGTCCGGCGTAGGCCAGCATCGACGGCGGGCGCTTCTCTTGCCAGGGAGGTATCAGTTCGGCCATTTGAGCCCAGCGGATTTCTAGGAATCGAATGACCGGACGCGGCGCCAGTCCGTCTGAAATGTCCGGTTGTCGGAAGTCTAAGCGCGCTTGCGAGCGACCGCACCTGGCCCGACAGCGGTCACCCGACAGGTACTGCACGCGAGCTGGAGAGCCCATGAGACGCGGGCTTTGCAGCCAGCTCCCGCCAGAGTGACCGCACGGCAGCGGTTTCCTGTGCCGTCTGAACTTCATCGCAGAGGAGGGGGTCCGCGTGGGTCTCGGCGCTCGATTCCGACGAGGACGCGCGTCAGTCTCGGCTAGCGAAGAAGAACGCGCAGCTCGGCCCGATCTCCTCAGCCGCCCAGCCATCCGCGATACGAGCCTCTCTAGCTGCATTGAGAACACGGCGCAGATCGGTGAGCGGTGAGAACTCGGTGAACTCGATCACCTGACTCAGTGCATTGCGCACGACGAGCCATGTGATGGCGTTGACCGGCTCGAGGGGATCTGGCGATGCGCGCTTGCGGCTGGTATGGCGCATGCCGCCGACTGTACTGCGCCAGGGTGCTCGACCAGCAAGGCGAGTTCACCAATACTGTACGGGAACCTATGCGGGCGAAATCCCCGATCCACTCTCCAGAATTCCTCGAGCCGATGGCAGCTCGGCTCGTGGACAAGTTGCCAGAAGGCAGCGAGTGGCTGTACGAGGTCAAGTTCGACGGCTACCGGGCGCTCATCGTCAAGGACGGCGATTGGCTGCAGATCATCTCCCGCAACCAGAAGGACCTCACACGCCTGTACCCCACAGTTGTTGCAGCTGGAAAGCGCCTCAGGGCGAAGCAGGCTGTAGTCGATGGTGAGATCGTCGCGCTTGACGAGAATGGGCGGCCATCATTCCAGGCGCTACAG
>Ga0335085_10005073_pt1 | contig 21429 bp, 21 predicted proteins | sample Lox_Sample_45_FD_206712 | JGI IMG/M metagenome (GOLD analysis project Ga0335085, IMG submission 206712) | Soil microbial communities from Loxahatchee National Wildlife Refuge, Florida, United States - Lox_Sample_4.5 | ecosystem: Environmental > Terrestrial > Soil > Wetlands | place: USA...
TCCAGACGGGCATGCAAGCCTTTGGCGATGGCGCTCTTCACCATCTCCTGGAGCTGCCCGGCACTCGCGCTGCCTAGATTCGTGCGCTCCGGTTCGAAAGCGATGTAGACCGGAATAGCCGGGAGCATGGTCGTCGGGTCAACGTTGACCTTGATGGCGACAACCGTGCCGACCCGCGCGCCGCCGATCGTCACCGGCGCCCCCACGCCGAGACCTTCGATGCTTTCGCGAAAGAAGGCGACAGCACGCGGGCGCGCCGTGAAAAGCCCCCTGCCGCCCAAAAATACGACCGCCGCCAAAGCCAGTACGAGCGCCCCGATCGCGAAGCCGCCGACAAGCGTTGGATTCGCCTTTTTGCTCATCGTCCTGTGCCTTCCTGGGCTGACGCTCCAGCGTGCATCGTTGCGGGACGCAACCACGAGGCGGTGGTTTCGGAGAATCCCGGCACGCCACGAATTGCAGAAGGCCTCTCCAGCCGGCAATGAACCGAATTCCGGATTTTCGCCGATATCTTGCCGGAAGCCGCGGCGCGACTGCCTGCGGGTTAACCGCGACGCCGCTCAAGGCTTTTCCCGACCAAACTGGCTAGTCGACCTGATCGCAGGGAGTGAAATCGATCTCTACCTTTCCTGACGAACCGGTGCCGGGTATCTGCCGCGAGGTCGATCGGGCACTCGACGTCCATTCAACGATGAGGTCGACCATGAGATTAGGCACGAGCGGAGCTGCTCTTATCGCCGTCACGCTGGCATTTGGAACGCCGGCCTTTGCGGCCGTCGACGCGGTCCAGGCCGGCATGCTGACGTGCGACGTCGCCAGCGGCTGGGGCTTTATCTTCGGCTCGTCGAAGGACCTGAAATGCACCTATTCGCGCGGCAAGGAAGTCACCGAGCATTATACCGGTAGCATCGGCAAGTTCGGCGTCGATATCGGTTATTCCGGCGCGACGGTGATCGCATGGACCGTGCTTGCACCCTCGAGCGATCTCAAACCGGGTTCGCTCGCGGGCAAGTATGCGGGCGCCACGGGCAGCGCCGCGGTCGGCGGCGGCGTCGGTGCGAATGTGCTCGTGGGCGGCGGCAGCAATTCGATCTCGCTCCAGCCGGTGAGCTTCCAGGCGGGCACCGGGCTGAACGTCGCCGGCGGCATCGCGATGATCACCCTCGAGCCGGCGAAATAGGCGACACAAGCCGCCGCGATCGCGGCGGCACCCGGGGACGGCAGGCGACGATCGCCGGGAACGGCGTCGTCGCCCGGCCGATCGATGCCGAATCGAGGGCGCGGGCGCAAAGCCCCGCCTCTGCCATTCTTTCGCCGACGCGATGGAACGATCGCCGCAGCAACCGCGTTGAAGGTCCAGCTTTCACGCGCCCATAGGTCGTTGTCATGCTGCGAACCTTGCTTCTGATCCTTCTCATCATCATCGTCCTCGGCGCCTTGCCGACCTGGCCGTACAGCGCCGGCTGGGGCTACTACCCGTCGGGCGGCGCCGGCCTGTTGCTTGTCATCGTGATCGTCCTGGTTGTCGTCGGCGCCTTGTAGGGACGTGCCGATCTAGAGACGTGGGACGCGATCTTGCGATAGCGCGGCAACCGAATCTTCACCTCATGCGTGCATACCGAGAGATCGGCTCGATCCCCAGAGCTGAGACGCGGGGGTGACGATGGTTCATAGCCTTTTGATCGTGGGTTGGACCGGTCTTACCGTCGGCAGCTTTGCTGCCGCGGTCGCGGATATTTTTCCGGCTCAACGAAATCTGTTGCAGCATTGGGGCGGCGGCTTGCTGGTCGGCAGCGTCGCACTGATGGGTCTCGCCGTTCCGTTCATCTGAATCGAACGCGCTCAATCCGCCCAAGAGCGGCACGCGGCAGCATCAAGCGATTCGCGCGCCGTTGCTTCGCTTCACGGAATATTAACCATGTTTGCGCCACACTCCTCGGCACGGGGATGTTTTTCCCACGAGGGGTATTGCGCGTGCGCGCTATCGGTTTCGCCCATAGGAATGTGTTTCGGACCAGCATCGCGCGCTGGCTTCTGATCGTCGCGGCCGGCTCGGCCGCCACCGCGTGCAGCGGGTCGCTCGGCGCGATCGCGAGCAAGGTCGCGACCGTCCTGCCGGGCCAGAATGCGCCCGTCGACAAGGCAAAGGCCGAGGACATGCTGCACGCCGGCGATGCCGCGCGCGAAAAGGACGATCTCGAAACCGCCGCCGCGAAATATGTCGCCGCTATTGCCATCGATCCGACCTCGGTGACGGCCGAACTGCGTCTCGGCTCGGTCGATCTCGCCCGCAAGGACGAGAGCGGCGCGCTCACCGCCTATCAAGCGGCGCAAAATCTCGCGCCGACGAACCCGGAAGCGGCCTTTCGCCTCGGCGAGATCGCGCTGACCCACGGCCAAGCCAAAGCCGCCGCCGACCAATTCACCATCGCGCTCGCGAACCGCAAGGACGATCCGAAGCTCTACAACGCCATGGGCGTCGCCCTCTCGATGCAGGGCAAATACGCGCTGGCAAAAGAGAATTTCGACAAAGGCCTGGCGATCGAGCCCGATTACGCCTCGCTGCGCAACAATTACGGGCTGATGCAGCTCGAGAGCGGCGACCTGCCGGGCGCCCTCGATACCTTCTCGGCTCTCATCGCCTCGCCGCAAGCGAATGACCGCTATCGCCTCAACCGCGCTTTGGTCGAGCTCGCCATGGGCCAGACCGCAGCCGCGCTTGCCGATGCGCCGGGCATTGATGAGGCAGGTTTGCGACAAACCCTCGCGATTTACCAGGCGTCGCCGAAGGCCGAAACGGACTCCAACATCGCGCATCTGGGCCAAGCGCTGCTCACGGGCGGCGGCGACAAATCTGCCTTGCCCACCGTACACTTGGCTGTCGATCCGCCGGCCGCGCCGGCGGCGGCGACGGCCTCGATCAAACCTATAGCAGGGTTGCCGCCAGCCGCTTCTCCCTGAACCATCCCTGCCCCGGCCAAAGTGCCGGTTTTGAGGCATCCTTCAGCGGTTGTTAACCAGCCTGCTTAATTATGCCTCCGCGGTGCTGTCAGCACGCGGGGGCTCATGAACATCTATTGTGGGTTCATACGCGTCGCTCGCAGCGCAGCGAGTTGAGGGATTTTTCGCCGAGCGAAAGACCGCGTATGCAAGCCTTGTCGTATCGCCGCATGCTTCTTCTGACCGCCGCCATCGCGCTGTCGCTCGCGACAGCGATGATCGTGCGCGCCTGGGTCAATGAAGCGCGGCTCAGCGCCGTGGCGACCGGCACCGCGGAAGTCCCGAAACAGGCGGTCACCAAGGTTCTCGTCGCGACCCATGGCCTGCCGGCGGGCCAGTTCCTGCAGCCGAACGATCTCGAATGGCAGGATTGGCCGGATAACGCGCTCAATTCCAGTTACATCGTTTCCGGCAGCCGCTCGGTCGACGACCTCGTCGGCTCGGTGGTGCGCGCCGCCATCTCGGCCGGCGAGCCGATCACCGACGATCGCCTGATCAAGAAAGGCGATCGCGGCTTCCTCTCCGCGATCATGGCGCCGGGCACGCGCGCCGTTACCGTTCAGCTGCAGCAGACCTCCGGCCTCGGCGGCCTCGTCCTGCCGGGCGACCATGTCGATGTCGTGCTGACCGCCGTCATCCCGAGCACCACGCCGAACGAGCCCGAGCACCGCGCCAGCGAGACCGTGCTCGAGGACATTCGCGTCGTCGCGATCGATCAGAAGATGAGCGATATGTCGAACGAGACCGTGATGGCGCGCTCGGCGACCCTCGAGGTCACGCCGAAACAAGCCGAAATCCTCGCCCTCGTCACCGACATGGGCAAGATCTCGCTCACCCTGCGCTCGATCGCTTCGGGCGACGAGAAGCCGCGCACGACCAATGCCAAGGGCGAGCCGGTCGAGCCCTCCGTCACCTGGGACAATGAGGCAACCGATCTTGGCCTGAGGCCGCATAACGCGCCGAGCTCGGCCGAAGCTGCCGCCAAGGTCGACCTGGTGCGCGGTGGCGAAACCAAATCATTCGAATTCCCGAAGGCCGGTAAGTAACATGAACCGCCGCTCCATCATCCGTACGCTCGCGCTGGCTTTCGCCATCGCCTGCGCCGCCGTGCCGATGCCGCGTCTCTGGGCCTCGCAAATCGTTGCGCCGACCGGCGCGCCGATCGCGCTCGATGTCAGCAAGGGCGTCATCATCAAGCTCGACCGGCCGTGCTCCAGCGTTTTCGTCGCCGATCCGGATATCGCCGACGTGCAGTTGAAGTCGCCGACCGTCCTCTACGTCATGGGCAAAGGCGCCGGCTCGACGACGATCTACGCCGTCGACGGACAGGATGCGGTGCTGCTCAACAGCCGCGTCGAGGTCCATCAGGATATCGACCGCCTGGCGCGCGACATCCAGCAGATCGATCCGAGCGGCCGGGTGCAGGTGAAAGCCGTCGATGATTCGATCGTCCTCGAGGGCAACATCAAGGACGCGGCCCAGGGCGACGACATCCGCAAGCTCGCGGCGCGCTATGTCGCGAGCCCGTCGCAGATCGTCAACAAGCTGAAGCTCGACGCGCCGAACCAGATCCAGCTTCAGGTTCGCGTCGCCGAAGTGCAGCGCAACGTGCTGAAGCAATTCGGCGTCAACTGGTTCAATATCGAACAGAGCGGCGTCGCGGCGTTCGGCATGGTCACCGCGACCAATGCGATCGCGCCGAACGTCGTCTCCAACAGCAGCGGCAGCAGCAGCGGCACGGTCACGAAGATCGTTCCGCCGCTTGCCGGCGCTTCGGCTTCGAGCGCCAACCCGACCTCGTGCTGCGGCTTCAACACGCCGACGCAGACGCTGATCGGCAACGCGACCAACAACAACTTCACCGCCAGCTATCGCAACGGCGACTTCCTCATCAACTCGGTGGTGGATGCGCTGGCGCAGAACGGTCTCATCACCATTCTCGCCGAGCCGACCCTCGTCACCGTGTCGGGCCAAAAGGCGAGTTTCCTCGCCGGCGGCGAGTTCCCGATTCCGATCGCGCAGAGCGGCACGGGCAGCAGCGCCGCAATCACGATCGACTGGAAGCAATTCGGCGTCAGCATCAACTTCACGCCGACGATCATGGGCGACGGCCGCATCGCGCTGCATGTCGCGCCCGAGGTCAGCGAGCTCGCCCCGCAGGCCGGCATCACCATCCAGGGCGTGACCGTGCCGGGCATCACCACCCGCCGCGCCGACACCACCGTCGAGCTCGGCAGCGGCCAGACCTTCGCGATCGCCGGCTTGCTCCAGAACCAGACGCAGCAGCAGCTCCAGGCCTATCCCTGGATCGGCGATCTGCCGGTCATCGGCGCGCTGTTCCGCTCGACCGCCTTCCAGCGCGGCGAGACCGAGCTCGTGATCCTGGTCACGCCTTACATGGTGAAGCCGGTCTCGAACGCCCAGGCGCTCGTCACCGACAACGACAATTTCTACGCGCCGAGCGACCGCGAGCGCGTGCTGAACGGCAATCTCAACACCGTGCCGAGCCGCGACCCGGTCACCGGCAAGCCGACCGCTTCGGCCAAGCCGGCCGCCGCCACTGCCGATGCCCCGGCGCCCGCGCCGCGCCGGCCGGTTCCGCGCCCGGTCGCCCTGCCCGCGCCGGCGGTCACGCCCTCGAACTCGGTCGAAGCGAACGCCGCACCGGCCCCCGCCATCCCGAGCGAGGCCCGCCCGGCCGGCTCGATCGCAGACACACTGAGCCCCGCCATCGCCGCGGCCGCGCCGCCCGCGCCGCCACCGCCGGCCGCGCAACCAACGCCTGCCCCGAAAGCCGCAGCCGCGCCGGCGCGCGCGGCCGTCTCGGGCTTCGAGATCGATTAAGGAACGGACGAGAATGCGCGCCCTTCTTCCTTCCGCTTGCCTCCTGCTTCTGACCGCGCTCGGCGGCTGCGTCGGCAGCTCCGACCCGGCCCAGCCGATCCAGGAGAATCCGAACCGCTTCACCTATCACACCGTCGACTACCCCTACGCGATTCATTTCGCGGGGGCGACGGATGCGATCGCGCCCGACGAGTTGGCGCGGCTGCAGAGCTTCCTCAAGGGCTCGAGCGCGCGTCCCGAGGACAAGGTCACGGTCAGCGGCGAGACCTCGCCGATCGGCCAGAGCCGCAGCGCGCGCGTGCGCGATGCGCTGCAGCGTGCCGGTCTCGACGTCGTTGCCGGCGTCGACGTCAATCTCGCGCCGAACACGGTCAACATCGTGCTGACCGAAAGCGTCGTCGACGAGCCGCCGAAATGCGGTGACTGGCCGATCTTCGCCGGCGATGCGCCCTCGAACGCGCCCTCCACCTATCTTGGCTGCGCGCTGCGCAACAACCTCTACCAGCAGGTCGTCGACAAGCGCGATCTCGCGGTCGGCCAGACGCCGGGACCGGCCGATGCGGAGCCGGGCATGCGCGCGGTGCAGAAATACCGCGAAGGCAAGACCGACAAGAAAGACGACAAGGACGAGAGCCCGTCGGCCTCCAACGCCGCCGCCGACAGCGCGACCGGCGCCGCGAGCGCCGCCGCCTCCATGGCCAATGGCACCGGGAATAGCAATGGCCAGTGATGAACTGACACCGATCGCCACCGGGCCGAGGCTGCTCGCCTGCCTCGGCGATCCGGCGAGCGCGCAAGTGATCCGCGATTTCGCGGCCGCGCAGCGCTGGCGCAACGCCGCCATCGTCGAGGGCGGCGTCGTCGCCGCGCACGAGCAGCTGCAATCGCAGACGGCGCCCAATCTGCTGGTCGTCGATGTCGATGATGCCGAGGATCCGGTGCAGGCGCTCTACGCCCTCGCCGAGTTCTGCCCGCCGGAGATGAGCGTCATCGCCATCGGCCAGCGCAACGACCTCAATCTCTATCGCGACCTGATCGAGCTCGGCGTCACCGATTATCTGCCGAAGCCGATCACCGTGCCGATGCTCGAGCGCGCCTTGAAGCGGAGCAACAAGCGCGGCCATGGCGGCGGCGAAGAAGGAACCAAGGCGCAAGTCATCACCCTGATGGGCGCGCGCGGCGGCGTCGGCACGACGACGGTCGCGGCAGGCCTCGCCTGGTGCCTCGCCCATCTGCATCATCGCAGCGTTGCGGTCGTCGATCTCGATCTGCATTTCGGCAATCTCGCCCTGAGCCTCGACCTCGTGCCCGGCCCCGGCCTGCGCGAGGCGCTCGAATATCCGGCGCGCATGGATCAGCGCCTGCTCGGCTCGGCCATGCTGCACGAGAGCCCGCAGCTCAGCGTCCTGGCCGCGGAAGAGCCGCTCGTCGATCTGCCGCAGGTGGCGGCAGGCGCGGCGGACGCGCTCGTCACCGTGCTGCGCGCCGATTGCGATTTCATCATCGTCGATATGCCGCGCCATCTCGAAGAGATCGTACGCCGCACGATCACCGTCGCGACCACGATCGGCGTCGTGACCGATCTCTCGCTCGCCGCGGCGCGCGACACGCTGCGCCTCGTCGAGTTCAATCGCGTCCTGTCGCCGACCGCCAAGCACATGGTGATCGGCAATCAGGTCGGCGCGCCGCATCGCGGCGAGGTCGGCCGTACCGAATTCGAGCGTGTCGTGGGCCTGACCCTCGACGGCGCCATCCCCTTCGAGGCGCAGGCGGCGCTGACCACCTCGTCGATGGGCACAGCCTTGCCGGCCGCTTTGCGCAACAGCAAGGCCGCGGCGGAGTTCGCCGCGCTGGCGGAGCAGATTTGCGGCGTCCAAGCGCCGAAGAAGCGCTCGCTGCTGTCGAAGAAGCTGCTGCCCGGCCTGCCCAGCTGGTTCAAGCGGAGCGCCTGACATGTTCGGCCGCCGCGGCCTCGAGACCGATCCGGGATTGCAGGACCGGCTGCGCGGCTTGAACGGGCGCGCCGATATGGCGCCTCCGCCGCCGCCGGCACCCAAGGCACCGCTACCGAGGCCGGCGCCGACGATGGCGCCCACGGCACCGCAACCCGACATGCCGGCGCCGCCGCCGATGCAGGCCGCGGCCCCCGCAGCGTCCGCCGCGGCGCAATCGTCGATTTCGGTCCGCAATGCCAGCGTCACCGATGCGGTGCCGCGCATCTATCCGCTCGCGATCCAGCGCATCGACACCGAAGTCGCGGCGAAGCTCGAGCGCGAAGAGCTCGCGCGCCAGCTCACGGACGTCGTCAGCGAGATCATCGTCGAGCTCAAGCTGCAGCTCAATCACGCCGAGCAGCGTCAGCTCGTCACTTTGCTGCTCGACGACATGCTCGGCCTCGGGCCCATCGAGCCCTTGCTCAGCGACGAAGGCATCACCGATATCATGGTCAACGGCCCGAAGCGGGTCTATGTCGAGCGCAAGGGCAAGCTCGAGCTGACCGACGTCGTCTTCCGCGACAATTCGCATGTGATGAGCGTCGCGACCCGCATCGTCACGCAAGTCGGCCGGCGTATCGACGAGTCCTCGCCATTGGTCGACGCGCGCCTGATGGACGGCAGCCGCGTCAACATCATCGTCCCGCCGCTGGCGATCGACGGCCCCTCGATCTCGATCCGTAAATATTCCAAGAAATCGATCACCCTCGACGTGATGTCGCGCCAGTCGAACATCTCGGCGGCGATGGCCTCGGTCTTGAAGATCGCGGCGCGCTCGCGGCTCAACATCCTGATCTCGGGCGGTACCGGCTCGGGCAAGACCACCTTGCTCAACGCCATGTCGCAGATGATCGACCCGACCGAGCGCATCGTCACCATCGAAGACGCGGCCGAATTGCAATTGCAGCAGCCGCATGTCGTGCGGCTCGAGACCCGGCCGCCCAATCTCGAGGGCAAGGGTGAGATCAGCATGCGTGACCTGTTGAAGAACGCGCTGCGCATGCGTCCCGACCGCATCATCCTCGGCGAAATTCGGTCGTCCGAAGCGCTCGACATGTTGCAGGCGATGAACACGGGCCATGACGGCTCGCTGTCGACCATCCACGCCAACCGGCCGCGCGAGGCGCTGACGCGTCTCGAAAACCTGGTCGGCATGGCGGGCATCCAGTTGCCGGCGAAGGCCGTGCGTCAGCAGATCGCCGCCGCGGTGCATCTGATCCTGCAGATCAGCCGTATGCGCGACGGCGTCCGCCGCGTCACCTCCGTCACCGAGATCGTCGGCATGGAAGGCGACGTCATCACGACGCAGGATCTCTTCACCTACCAATATGAAGGCGAGCTGCCGGACGGCCGCTTGAAGGGCAGCTTCAACTCCTCGGGTCTGCGCCCGCATTTCATCACCCGCGCCGAGTATTACGGCTTGGACCAGGCGCTGATCGAGGCGATGGGCTGATGAACGGCGCTCAATTCCTCCTGATCTTCGGCCTCGCGCTGCTGACGGTCGTCGCCGGCTGGTGTGCCTTCGCGCCGGCCGGCATGCGCGCGCGTCTCGCCAAGCGCGCCCTCGCCGCGGTGAAAAAAGGCGGCGCGCCGAAGAAGCGCGACATCCCGACCCTGCGCCTCAACATGAATGCGACGCGGCTCGACGTCATCACCGGCCGCATCCTGCCCAATCCGGAGCATTGGCGCCGGCTGCTGGAGCGCAGCGGCACCGGCTGGTCGCTGGGCAAATTCGGCACTGTCGCGGCCATCGTTGCGCTGGTCAGCGTCGTCGCCGCGATGCTGCTGCATGTGCCGCCCGTCTTCGCCTGGGGCGTCGGCGGCCTCGCCGGCTGGTATCTGCCGCGGCTCTACATCTATTGGATGATCAAGCGGCGCAGCAAGAATTTCCTCTCGCTCTTCCCCGACGCGATCGGCTTGATGGTGCGCGGCGTGCGCTCGGGCCTGCCCGTGACCGAGACGATCATCAATGTCGGCCGCGAGATGAAGGGCGTGGTCGGCCTCGAATTCCGCAAGATTTCGGACCAGATCCAGCTCGGCCAGCCGCTCGATGAAGTGATGTGGCAGGCCGCCGGCCGCATCGATCTCGCCGAATTCACCTTCATGTGCATCTCCTTCTCGATCCAGCGCGAGACCGGCGGCAACCTCGCCGAGACGCTCGACAACCTCGAGCAGCTGCTGCGCAACCGCAAGCAGATGCAGCTGAAGATCCGCGCCTATTCCTCGGAGGCGCGCGCCAGCTCGATGATCATCGGCTCGCTGCCCTTCATCATGCTCGGACTCCTCAGCGTGGTGAACTGGCCTTATATCTCGACGCTGTTCTATTCCCATGGCGGCAACATGCTGCTCGCCACCGCCGCCGGCTGTCTCCTTCTCGGCATCGCCGCCCTCTACAAGCTCGCGAGTTTCGAGATATGAGCGGCCTCGTTTCCCTCCTGGAGCGCTGGGGCGGCGACAATCTGATGTCGGGCCTGCTGATAGCGCTGATGCTCGGCGCCATGGTGGTCGGCTTTTTCGCCGCCGCGCCGGAAAATCCGCTCGCCACGCGCCTCGGCTCGCTCAGGGACCGCGTCAGCGGCAAGGCGCCGGTCGGCAAGAAGGCGAGGGGATTCAAATTCACCTTCTCGATGGCGACGCTGAAGAAGCTCGTCGAAGCGCTGAAGCTGACCCGCGGCGAGGAAGCGCAAAGCACCGCCGACAAGCTCTTGAAGGCGGGCTACCGCTCGCGCGAGGCGCTGATCATCTATATGGGCATCCGCCTGGTGCTGCCGGTGGTGCTGACCAGCCTTGTCTTCCTCGTCGTCTCGCTGTTCCATCTCGCGATGGCGCAGCTCATCCTCTCGGGCAGCGGCATCGCGATCTCGGCGACCTACCTGCCGCCGATGGTGCTCAAGCGCATCATCGCAGCGCGCAACCGGCGCTTCACCCGCGCCCTGCCCGACGTGCTCGACCTTCTGGTGATCTGCGCCGAAGGCGGCCTTAGCCTCGACGGCGCGCTGAGCCGCGTGTCACGCGAATTCCGCCGCTTCCTGCCGGAGATGGCCGACGAGCTCGGCCTCACCGCGATCGAGCTCGGCTTCCTGCCGCAGCGCCGCGACGCGCTCGACAACCTCGCCAAGCGCGTCGACATCCCCGGCATGCAGAGCCTGACCCATACGCTGATCCAGACGGAGCGTTACGGCACGCCGCTGGCGCAATCACTGCGCGCGCTCTCGACCGAGCTGCGCGAGGAGCGCATGCTGAAGGCCGAAGAGAAGGCGGCGAAGCTGCCGGCGACAATGACCGTGCCGATGATCGTCTTCATTCTGCCGGCGACCTTCATCATCCTGGTCGGCCCGGCGGCGATCAACGTCTTCCGCGTGATGCACCAGTAAGCGCGTCAGCGCTTGCGCTTGGCCTTCGCCTTCGGTTTGGCCTTCGCTTTGGGCTGAGGGCGTTTCGCCGGCGCCGTTGCTGCCGGCAATTTGATCTTCAAGAGCCGCGCCGCGTTGCCGCCGAGGATCGCATCCTTGGCGGCGCGCGTCAGCTTCGCGGTTTCGACAAAGCGCACGGCGTCCGGCAGCGCCATATCGTAGGGATAATCTGTCCCCAAAATGATGTGATCGCTGCCGTAGAGGCTCGTCAGATAGTCGAGCTGATGATGCGTGAAGACGATCGTATCGAAATAGAGCTTCTTCAGATAATAGCTCGGCGGCCGCTTGATCACTTGGCGGCAATCGGTGCGGGCGCGATGCGCGTGATCGTAGCGCCCGCTATAGGCCGCCGCGTAGCCGCCGCCATGTGCGAGACAGATCTTCAGCCGGGGATAGGATTCGAGCACGCCGCCGAAGATCATGTGGCTGATCGCGACGGTCGTATCGAGCGGATTGCCGATGACGTTGATGAAGTAATGCTCGGCAAGGCGCTGGCCGTGGGTGAAGCCCGCCGGATGCATGAAGATCATGATGTCGAGCTCTTGCACCTTGGCGAAGAACGGCCGGAATTTCGGATCGGATAGATCGACGCCGGCGACATTGGTGCCGATCTCGACGCCCTTGAGGCCGAGCTCTTTGACCATCCGCTCCAGCTCGGCGACGGCGAGCTCGGGCGCTTGCAGCGGCACGGTGCCGAGGCCGACGAAGCGGTCGGGATGGGAGGCGACGACCTCGGCGATGCGGTTGTTGATGAGCCGCGCGCATTCGCGGCCGAGCTCGGGCTCGGTCCAATAGTAATAGGTCGGCGACGGCGAGACCGCCTGGATGTCGATCCCCATCCGGTCCATGTCCTTGATACGCTGCTCGACCGAGGTGAGCTGGGTGCGAACCGTCTCGTCCTGCTTGCGATTGACCTCGCGCGTCGCCGGGCTGGAGAAGGTCAGCATCGCCTCGCGCGTCGGATCGAAGACGTCTTTCGTCAGCGCCGCGGCTTCGGGCGTCATCACATGGCAGTGGATATCGACCGTGGCGCTGTGCCGGCCGGTTTTGGCGCGGGCGCGCAGCGGGGCGTGAGAGGAAGAAGCAGGCAGGCAGGAATAGAACATGCGGACCTCTTGCGATGGAGAGAGTTAGAAGACACCGAGCTGCTGTTGCAGCTCGCGCGACTGCCCGGCAAGCGTCGCCGCCGGGCCGGAAGCGACGACGCGGCCGCTATTGAGGACAACGATATCGTCGACGACGGCAAAGACCAGCTTCGGATTCTGCTCGACGAGCACGATCGACAAGCCGCCGTCCTTGCTTCGTCGCAGACTTCACCAAGGATTACGGCAACATGCCAGCGGGCCGAGAATGAGGACGGTGGTGATCCCCTGCTCCATCCGGATGCCGCCTTCGGCCTGGGAGCCGGTCTTGATCGTCATCAGCCCGATCCGGACCGGCGGGGCTTGCGCGATGGCCGGCATCGGCAGGGCGCTGGCTGCAAGCCGGCGAGAAAATCCCGTCGGCCGGACTTTGTTGTCATGACAACCTCCCCGAGAGAGGGTCTTGGTTATTGGCCCGGAGCCTATGGCGTCTTCCTTCACCCGTCCAGCTTGCCGCGGCGGCATCGCGTCTCTAAGGTGCAGGCCAGCGAATGAACCGGCGCGTGACACGGCAAAGCCAGCAACAAGAAACGGGCGCGGATCCGCGCGATGCCGTCGCCAAACCTGTGACCGGCCGTCCCCGCCTGCGCATGGCGCCGCGCGACCGCGAGCGCCTCATCCTCGACAATGCCCTGCGCTTCTTCGCCGAGCGCGGCCTCGGCGGCGAGACGCGCGAGCTGGCGCGGCGCCTCGGCGTCACGCAATCACTGATCTATCGCTATTTCCCGAGCAAGGACGTGCTGATCGAGCGCGTCTACGAGAAATGGTTCGCCGAATATTGGAACCCGGCCTGGGCCGATTGGATCAGCGAGCGGCGCCTCAATCTCGAAGAGCGGCTGCTCGGCTTCTACCGCGACTATGTGCGGCTGGTGCACAATTACGAATGGGTCCGGCTGTTCGCCTTCTCCGGCCTCGACGGGCTGCCCTATCACGGGCGCTACGTCGCGCGCAATCGCGCCGAGATTTTCCCGAACATCGCCCGCGAATTGCGCCACGCTCACGGCCTGCCGTCGTTCGACCAGATCCCGATGACCGAGTTCGAGCACGATCTGCTATGGACGCTGCACGCGACGCAATTCTATATCGGTCAGCGCCGCTGGCTGTTCGGCCTGACGACGCCCGTCGACGTGAACGAGGTCGTGGCGACGCGCGTGCACGGCTACGTCACGGCAGCGCCGGCGCTGGTCGCGGCGCATCTCGCCGGCCTCCAAGCCAAGCGGCTCGCCAGCGGCTGAGCGATGGCTGAGGCCGGGCCGCCGTCCTTCGAGATGTTGAAAGCGCGGGCCCGGGCGCTGGTGCCGAGTCTGCGCGCGCGCGCGACCGAATGCGAGGAGCTGCGCCGCATCCCCGACGAAAGCATCGCCGATCTGCATAAGAGCGGGCTCTTCCGCATGCTGCAGCCGAAGCGCGTCGGCGGCAGCGAGCTGGCTTATCGGGCGATGGTCGAGCTGAGCGCGATCCTCGCCGAAGGCTGCGGCTCGACCTCCTGGGTCGTCGCCAACCTCGCCAGCCATCATTGGATGCTGGCGATGTGGCCGGAGCAGGCCCAGAACGAAGTCTGGGGCGAATCGCCCGATCATCTGATCGGCTCGGCGCTGGTCTTCCCCAGCGGCAAGGCGACCGCGGTGGCCGACGGCTATGTGCTGAGCGGCCGCTGGCCGTTCTCCAGCGGCGTCGATCCCTCGCAATGGAATTTCGTCGGCGGCATCGTCCACGACGCGAAGGACAAGCCGGTCGAGCAGCGCTGCTTCCTCGTCGCCGCGGGCGATTACCGCGTCATCGACACCTGGTATGCCGCGGGATTGCGCGGCACCGGCAGCAAGGACATCGAGATGAAGGATGTCTTCGTGCCGGCGCATCGCAGCCTGCCGCTGACCGCGCTGGTCGGCGGCGGCACCGCGCCCGGCTGCGCCATCAATCCCGCGCCGCTCTACAAGCTGCCGGTGCTCGGGCTTTTCGCGTTCGTCGTCAGCGGCGTCTCGCTCGGCCTGGCGCGCGGCGCGATCGGCGATTTCACCCAGCAGATGCATTCGCGCATCGCCACCTATTCCGGCCGGCGTCTCGCCGACCTCGCCAATCTCCAGCTGAAGATCGGCGAGGCATCGGCGCTCGCCGACACCGCTGAAGCGCTGATGCTGAAAGGCTGCGACGAGGCGATGGCGCTGACCGAATCCGGCGTGCCGCCGACCATCGAGCAGAAAGCGCGCTGGCGCCGCGACGGCGCCTATGCCGCCTCGCTCTGCACCGAAGCGGTCAACATGATCTTCGCCGCGACCGGCGGCGGCGGCGTCTATCTCAACCAGCCGATCCAGCGCGCCTTCCGCGACGCGCATGCGGCGAACGCGCATTACGCGCTGAGCTGGGACGTCAACGGCACCCAATGGGGCCGCATCGCGTTGGGCCTGCCGGCGGAAGCGGTGGTTCTATAGGATTTTTGAACCACCAAGGCACGAAGGCACCAAGAAGATTCACAATGAGGCGGTGAGGCAGTGAGAAGGATCTTTTGCGCGCGAAGCGCGCTTTAATTCTTCTCAGCGTCTCACCGCCTCATTGTGATTTTCTTTTTTCTTGGTGTCTTCGTGCCTTGGCGGTTCGAACTTCGTCAGTGCAGCCCGTCGTCGACTTGCTTGTTCTCGGAGACCAGCTTCAGGCCTGACGCGTCGGCCTGCTGGAGGATGAGCGTCGCGAAATCGTCGTCGACATGGCCGCGGGCGATGAGGCTTTGCACCAGCTCGCGCGCCAGCGCCGTCACCGGCATCGAGGCGCCGGTCTTCTCGGCCGCGTCGAGACCGAGATCAAGGTCCTTTTTGAGCAGCACCGGCGTGAAGGTCGGCGCGAAATCGAGATTGACCAGCGCCGGCGATTTGTAGCGCGAGAAGGTCGAGCCCATCACGCTGTTGTTGAGGAATTCGAGGAAGGCATGGCGCGGCACGCCGCCTTTCTCGGCCAGCACCGTCACCTCGGTGAGCGATTGGATGACGACGCCGAGGAAGACGTTGTGGCAGATCTTGACGAGCCGCGCGAGCTCGCCCTCGCCGACATAGCTCGCACCCTTGCCCATCGCATCGAGATAGGGCAGCGCCGTGTCGTAAGCGGCGCGCGGGCCGGAGACGACGAAGCTGAGCTTGCCCGCTTTCACCACTTTCGCATTGCCGCTGACCGGCGCCGCGAGCATCTCGACGCCGCGCTTCTTCGCCGCCGCGCGCACCTTAGCCGAGGCTTCTTCCGAGACGGTCGAGCTGTCGATCAGGATCTTCGGCTGTTGATTGGCGCCGAGCACGCCGCCTGCGCCGAGCGTCACTTCCTCGAGATCGTGCGAGGCGGCGACGGTGACGAAGACGATATCGCGACCGGCGAGCGCGGCCGGGGTTTCGACGATGCTGCAGCCGCTTTTCGTCAGCGGCTCGGCCTTGGCGCGCGTGCGGTTCCACACCGCGACATCGGCGCCGGCCTTCGCCAAGCGCTCAGCCATCGCATAGCCCATGCGGCCGCCGGCGCCGATCCAGCCGATCTTGTGCGCCTTCAAATCGGATGCCATGGTCGCGCTCTCCCTTTCCTGCTTCGCGAAAGCTCTAGCCGCATGGCCGATACCCTTCAACCCCTCTATTTCCCCGAGTTGCCGCCGGAATTGCGGCCGATCATGGAAGCGTTCTATCCGCGCTTCTCGCCAAGTGAGATGCAGCGCCGCCGCGCGATGCTGCACGAGCTGATGAGCGCCGCGGGCGTCGAGCACCTGCTGCTTTACGGCGCCAACCGCGCCGGCAACGCGATCCAATATTTCACGCATTGGCCGACCACCACCGAAGCCGCGTGCATTATCTCGGCGGGCATGCGCGATAAGATGTTCATCCAGTATTACAACCATGTCGCGCTCGCGCGTGAGATCGCCAACGAGACCGATATCGCCTGGGGCGGCGAGTTCGGCCTCGGCAGCGCGATCACCGAGCTCGAAAAGCGCGGCGCAAAGCGCGACCGTGTCGGCTTCATCGGGCCGTTGGGCTATCGGCTGCACGCGCAGCTTGCCGAGCGCTTCGGCAAGGTGACCGATCTCGGCGGCGCCTATATGCAGCGCCGGCTCTACAAATCGGAGGAGGAGATCCGCTGGTACCGGCTCGGCGCGCTGATGTCGGATCGCGGCCTCGCCGCCCTCGCCGCGGCGATCAAGCCGGGCGCGACCGAGCGCGAATTGGGCGCGGCGATCGAGGCGTCGTACCTGCCTTATGGCGGCACCAACGTCATCCATTTCATCGGTGCCACCTCGATGGCCGATCCCGATTGCCACGTGCCGCGGCAATTCCCCTCGACGCGGCGCATCGCGAAAGGCGACGTGGTCTTCACCGAGACCAGCGCCGCGTTCTGGGATTATTCCGGCCAGGTGCTGCGCAGCTTCACCGTCGACGCCGAGCCGACGCCGCTCTACCGCGATCTGCACCAGGCGGCCGACGCCGCTTTCGATGCCGTCACCGCCATCCTGCGCGAAGGCGCGACACCGGCCGATGTCGTCGCCGCCTCGGGCGTGATCGAGGACGCCGGCTTCACCACCGACGACGATCTGGTGCATGGCTATGGCGGCGGCTATCTGCCGCCGATCATCGGCTCGAGGAGCCGGCCCGCCGGCAAGCTGCCCAACATGACCTTCAAAGCCGGCATGATGATGGTGGTGCAGCCCAACGTCATCAGCAAGGACGGCAAAGCCGGCGTGCAAACCGGCGAATGCGTCCTGATCACCAAGACCGGCTTCGAGCGGCTGCACACCGCACCGCGCGGGTTCCGGCGGGTCTGATTCAGGACCGTCATCCCGCGCAAGCGGGAATCCAGCTTACAGCCGCGTTGTTGCCCTGGACCCCCGCTTACGCGGGGGTGACGGTTTCTATTTGGCGGATGGGGAAGTGTTCAATACGGATTGGCGATCGGCAGCTCTTCCGCCGGATAGAGCGTGATCACCTTGGCGCCGTTGGGCGTGCAGACGACTTCTTCCTCGATGCGCGCGGCGGAATAGCCGTCGGAAGCCGGGCAATAGGTCTCGAGGGCGAAGACCATGCCGGCCTTGATCTCCATCGGATCATCGAACGAGTTGAGCCGCGAGATGATCGGCCGCTCATGCAGGCCGAGGCCGAGACCGTGGCCGAAGAGCAGGCCGAAGGCTTCCATCTCGCTGGTGAAGCCGATCTCTTCGGCTTTCGGCCAGCACGCCGCGATCTTGTCGGTCGAGACGCCGGGCTTCACCAGCGCGATCGCCGCATCGATCCATTCGCGCGCCTTCTTGTACGCGTCCTTTTGCGAATCGGTGGCGCGGCCGACATTGAAGGTGCGGTAATAGCAAGTGCGATAGCCCATATAGCTTTGGATGATGTCGAAGAAGGCCTGATCGCCGGGGCGGATCAGGCGGTCGGTGAAATTATGCGGATGCGGATTGCAGCGCTCGCCCGAGATCGCGTTGATCGCCTCGACATCGTCGGAGCCGAGCTCGTAGAGCCGCTTGTTGGCGAGCGCGACGACCTCGTTCTCGCGGATACCGGGTTTGAGATTCTCGGCGATCGTCTGATAGCAGCCATCGACCAGCCCCGCCGACATGTTGAGCAGCGAGATCTCGTCGGCGCTTTTGAGCTCGCGCGCATCGAGCATCACCTGCTGCCCGTCGCGCACGGTGAGGCCGACGGCCTGCAGCTCAAAGAGCATCGCCGGCTCGACGACGTCGACGCCGACCGGCTGATCGGCGACGCCGTGCTCCATGAGGATCGATTTGATCTCCTCCGCCGCCGAGCGCATCAGCCCGATCTTCGGATGGATGGCGCCGCGCAGGCCGAGCATGCCCGCATGGCAATTATGCTGCGGCAGCCATGGCGCGAAGAGGCGATGGTGCTTGGCCGCCGAGCCGAAATCCCAAAGATGCGGCTCGCTGTCGCCGGCCAACAGCGCATAGCGCGTGAACTTGTCGCGCGCCCAATTGCCGATCACCGTCGAGGTCATGTAGCGGATGTTGTACTGATCGAAGACCAGCAGCGAGCCCAAGCCCGATTTCGCCAGCGCCTGGCGCGTGCGGCCGAGGCGATAGCGATGCAGGCGGCGGAAATCGATCCGCTCCTCGAAATCGACCGCGGTCGGGCCGAGCGCCATGATCGGCCGCGTCCAATCGTGACGCGGATCGATATCGGCGGGGTTAATGATTTTCGGCTCGGGCGGTTTCTTCGTCGCCATGCGCGTTTCTCCTGGCTGTCCGAGACGTTGCATGGCGCGCGCGAACCTGTCAACTTGGTGGGCAATGTCAACTGCGCGCTCGGCGCGGCTTTTCGGGGGGAGAACGGTCATGGGCGTCATCACAAAGTTCCGCCACGCGTTGCTCGGCGCGGCGGCCTTGGCACTGGCATTTTCGGCGGTTGAGGCAAAGGCCGATGCCATTCCGAAGGGCGGGCAAGGCGAGCACGTGAGGGTGATCGGCTTCTCGGGCCTCGACGGCCGCTATGGCGGCTTCAAGATCGCGATCAAGCACACCGCCAACGACAAGTGGTATCTCTACACCGGCCATTCCTTCAATCAGGGCTGGAGCATCGTCGACGTCACCGATCCGGCGCAGCCGCGCTTCGTCAAATTCATTCCGTTCAAGACCGACGACAAGAGCGTCATCACCTCGCAGGTGACGTTGCACGACAATCTGATGATCACCTCGCTCAACAGCTTCACGCCGCAGAAGAACCCGCTGCCGGCGGTGCTGATCTGGGACATCAGCGATCCCGAGAATCCGAAACAGGTCGGCACGTGGATGGGCGGCGCCACCGGCGCGCATCGCAATTCCTATCCCGGCGGCAAATACGCCTATCTGTCGACGAGCTATCCGGGTTTCGAGGGCAACATCATGGTCGTCCTCGATGTGAGCGACCCGGCGCATCCGAAGGATATCGGCAAATGGTGGCAGCCCGGCCAGAAGGATGGCGAGCCGAAGTCGCCCTATCCCGAAGGCTTCCACGGCCCGGTCAATATGAGCCCGGACGGAAAATGGGCGACGCTTCCCTACACGCCCGATCTGGTCAATCTCGACATGAGCGATCCGACCCAGCCGAAACTGCTCGGCCGGGTGCATTTCACCGATCCCTTCGCCAGCGTCGGCATTCAATCCGTTCACACCGTGCTGCCGCTCTGGGACAAGAAGCTCGCTTATGTCAGCTCGGAAGCGCAGAAGCCGGACTGCAAGGATTTCGGCATGAACTTCGCCGGCCTCGTGGACAACAGCGATCCGAAGAAGCCGCAGCTGATCTCGATCTTCCCGACGCCGCGGCCGCCGAAGAACGCGCCGTATAAGGATTTCTGCGACAAGGGCGGCCGCTTCGGCCCGCACAACACCAGCCAGGAAATCCATAACCCGGCGATCCAGCAGCCCGGCAATCTGATCGACGTCGCCTGGTTCAATGCCGGCCTCAGGATTTTCGACATCAGCGATCCGCGGCTGCCGACCGAAGTCGGCTATTTCATGCCGCCGGAGCGGCCGGGCCTCAAAGAGGAAAGCGGCGCGCATGCCTCGCCGGTCAATTGGAGCGAGGAGCTCGCCGTCGATGCGCGCGGGAATATCTACATGAACGACGACAAATGGGGCCTCTGGGTCATGCGCTATACCGGTAAATAGCCGGCGACCCCGAGCCCGGCACCCGCGACCTCCGCCGCTAAATAAGCGCGGCTATTCCGTCTTCTCATCGCGCCGGTACCAAGGCAGGTACCGGCGCGTAATCCAGTTCACCAGCACATCGAAGCCGACGCCAAACGCCGCGAGCAGCAGCACCGCGACGAAGGCCTCGTTGTGGTGGAACGTACGCGAATTGTAGAGGATGAAATAACCGAGCCCCGGAATCGCGGTGAAGAATTCGGCGACGACGGCGCCGATCAGTGCGCGGCCGGCCGCCAGGCGCAGGCCGGCGAGAAAATAGGGCGTCGCCGCGGGCAACACGATCTCGAAGAGAGCGCGCCAGCGATGCGAGCGGAAGGAGCGCGCTACTTCGAGATATTCCTGCGGTACCGAGCGCGCGCCATCGGCAACGTTCACCGTGATCGAGAAGAGCGCCGCGAAGACGATTGTCGCGAGGCGCGCCGCGCCGGTATAGCCGAACCACAGCGAGACGAGCGGCAGCACGACGACCATCGGCAGCGTGTAGCCGGCATTGATATATTGACGCAGGGCGCGATCGGCGAGCTTGCTGTGGCCGATAACGAGGCCGAGCACCGTCCCGAACACCAGCGCAATCACCAACCCTTCGGCGACCGCCGCGATCGTGATCACGCCGCCGAGGAGAAAGGCGCGGTCAGTGATGACGTGCGGCACCGCCAAGGCGATGCCGATGGGTGTCGCGACATAGGACGGCGCGAAGGCCCGCACGACGATTTCCCAAAAGACGAGGATCGCGACGCCGGCATAGAGCCGCGGCAAAAACGTGCTGCCGCGCGCCTGATCGGTCATGGCAACGCTCATCTCACACCCGCCAGCGCGCGAAGTGCTGCTCGAGCACGCGGCCGATCCACATCAGGACGAGGCCGAGCACCATGATCACCAGTATGGCCGCGAGCACGCCGGCCGTATCGAAATTCTGCGACGCGTTCATGATGAGCTGGCCGAGGCCGGTCGAGCTCAGGAAAAATTCCGCGGCGATCATGCCGACGAGGGCGCGGCCGATCGCCTGGCGGACGCCCGTCATCGTGAACGGCAGGGTGTAGGGCACCATCACCTCGCGCCACAGCGCCCATTCGCTGGAGCGGAAGGAGCGCGCGACCTCGACCAGCTCGGGCTTCAGGCTGCGCGCGCCTTCGACCGTGTTGTAGAGCACGGGAAACACCGCGAAGAGGAATACGACCAGCACCTTGGGCGCGAAGCCGAAACCCATCAGCGACAGGATAAACGGGATCAGCGCCACCAGCGGCGTCGCATAAGCGATGGTGATGTAGACATCGAGGGCGCGGCGCAGCACCGCAACCCGGGCCAGCAGCATGCCGACAGGCGCGCCGACGATCAACGCCAGCACGAAGCCGACGATGAAGATGGCCAGCGAGCTGAGC
>Ga0335085_10005074_pt1 | contig 21425 bp, 25 predicted proteins | sample Lox_Sample_45_FD_206712 | JGI IMG/M metagenome (GOLD analysis project Ga0335085, IMG submission 206712) | Soil microbial communities from Loxahatchee National Wildlife Refuge, Florida, United States - Lox_Sample_4.5 | ecosystem: Environmental > Terrestrial > Soil > Wetlands | place: USA...
GGCCTTCGAAATAATGGAAGGAGGAAGTAAAGACGGTGGGGATCATCGAGGCGCCGAGCAACCCTTGCAGCGCGCGGAAGAGGATCATGGAATCGATATTCCAGGCCAGTCCGCACAGCATGCTGGCGAGCGTGAAGCCCGCAGCCGACGCAGTAAACAGCCAGCGTGTGGAAAACACCCGCGTCAGCCAGCCCGACAGCGGGATGACGATGATCTCAGCGATGAGATAAGAGGTTTGCACCCAGCTGATCTGGTCCTGCGCGGCGCTGAGCCCGCCACCGATATCTTGGAGGGATGACGCCACGATCTGGATATCCAGAAGTGCCGCGAACATGCCCACGCACATGACGGCGAAGGGCAGGATCGCCTTCATTTTGTATCCACCGTAGCGGTAACCGAGAGGCCGGGGCGCAGCAGCCCCAGTGTCGCGGCGTCGCCGTGAAGCGCGACGCGCACCGGCACACGCTGGACGATCTTGGTGAAATTCCCGGTGGCGTTTTCCGGCGGCAGCAGGCTGAATACCGCGCCACTGGCCGGGGCCAGACTCACCACGTGGCCCATGATTTTCACGCCCGGCGCGATGTCCGCGACAATTCGCACCACCTGCCCTGGCTGCATTTGCGCGAGTTGATCCTCTTTGAAATTCGCGTCGATCCACAGCCCATGAAGCGGCACCAGGGAGAGCAGTTGCGTGCCGGCTGCGGCGTAATCGCCGACATGCGCGGCACGGTCACCCACCACGCCGTCGAACGGGGCGCGGATCTGCGTATATTGCTCATCCAGCTGGGCGACATCGCGGGCCGCCAACGCCGCCGCGAGTGTCGCCTGTGCCTGGGTTATTTCGGTGCGGACCACGTCCAGCCGCGCCGTCTCCGCCGTAAGGGCCGCGCGGGCTTTCTGGGCCGCCGCCAGGTTTTGCCGGTAGGTGGACTGGGACGTCTGGGCGTCCTGCATCGAGCCAGCATTGCTCGCGGCGAGCCGCGTATAGCGCGCGACATTTTGCTGGCCCAAGGTGACCGCCGCGTCCGCCGCGGCAATATCGGCCTGCGCCTCGGCGATTACCGCCTGTTGCAGGTTTTCGGTTGCCTCCAGGTTTGCAAGCGCAGCCTGTGCGCCCGCAACATTCGCCTGCGTCTTGGCCACGGCGGCGCGATAAGGCCGGTCATCGAGCTGCACCAGCAGTTGCCCGGTGTGGACCACTTGGTTGTCCGTCACCGCCAGCTGCGCCACCATGCCGCTGACCTGCGGGGCCAAGGCCGAGACGTCCGCCCCCACATAGGCGTCGTCGGTGCTTTCCAGATATTGCCCGCTCACCCAGTAATCGGTGCCGTAGGCGGCAAGGGCGAGGCCCAGCAGCCCTGCCCCGGCCCAAAGCACCGCTTTCCGGTTCAAATGGAGCCGTGCTGCAGGTATTTTGCCGGCGGTGGCGTCGCTCATGCAGGTATCTCCACCCGGTAGCGCGGGGCGGCGTGGTTGCGCGAGAGGTTTGGCCCCAGCGCCAGCCGCGCCCTGGTAAACGCTTCAAAATCCGCCGGGTCTGGCAGCGAGGGAATGGTCACCGCCTCGCGCTGGTCGAGCCCGGCCAGGGCGGCGTCCACCATCTCCTCCACGTCCATCACCGCCTCAGGCGGCAGAGCAGAAACATCGCCCCCGGCGCGAGACCAGATCTCGGTCCGCGTCGCGCCGGGGAGCACGGCCTGCACATACACGCCGCGCGGCCCCAGTTCGCGCTGCATGGATTGCGTCAGGCTGAGCACGAAAGCCTTCGTGGCGTTGTAGATCGGGTTGAATTGCTCGGCGACCAGGGCCAGCACAGAGGCAATGTTGACCACGATGCCCTGGCCGCGCGGGCCGAAGGCGCGGGCGGCCGCCGCAGCCAGCCGTGCCGAGGCCACCACGTTGAGCTGGATCATCGCGGTGATCTCTTCGGGGCGCATGTCCGCAAGCTCACTCAGCGCTGCCATGCCGGCATTGTTCACCAGCACGACGATGGAAGCATCATGCTCTAGCCGCTGTTCCACCGCGAGCAGCCCGGCTTCGGAGGTTAAGTCGGCCGGAAGCACTAGGGCGGCCACGCCGTGCGCGGCCTGCAGCTGCGCGGCCAGGGCCCGCAGCCGCACCTCGTCACGCGCCACCAGAATTACATCATAACCGCGCCGCGCCAGCCTTTGGGCGTATACGGCGCCGATACCACTCGAAGCGCCGGTGATCAGCGCTGTACCCTTGGTTTCGTTCTGCGACATAGGAGAAATCCTTGTGTTTCCAGAGAATACAGCCTATGAGATGATGATTATCATATCATATGTCAATCATCATTTTGCTTAGCCAAGGATAGCTGCCATGCGTTTTAACAAGGGCCACAAGGAGCAGACCCGCCGCCGCATTATGGAGACGGCGGCGCGGCGCTTTCGTAAAGAGGGGGTTGAGGCGGTGGGCATCGCCGGGCTCATGGCCGATGCCGGGCTCACCCATGGTGGCTTCTATGCGCATTTTGCCTCCAAGGAGGATTTGGTCCGCGCGGCGCTCGACGAGGCATCGGCGCAATCCCACGCACGGCGTGCCGAGGTGCTGGCCGCTACCCCCGCCGGCCCGCAGAGCCTGGAGGCGCTGGTGCGCTTCTACCTGCGCCCGACACATCGGGACACGCCAGAGCAAGGCTGCGTCGCCGCGGCGCTGATCTCTGAAATCGTCCGGCATACGCCCGAGACCCGCGCGGCGTTTACTGAGCGGCTCACGGGGCTGCTGGAGCAGATTACCGCTACGTTGCCGTCTGAAACCGCGACAGAAGAGAAAGAGCGCCTAGCCATAGGCATTTTCGGTGTCATGCTCGGCACGCTGCAGATGGCCCGCGCAGTGACCGATCCGGCCTTGTCCGACAAGATACTGGAAAGCGGCGTCGCGGCCGCTCTTGCCCTGGCCCGTACGGTGTGAAGTGGGGCCGGGGAACGGCGGGATTGGTGCTCGTGGTGATGGCACTGCCCCGGTTTGGCTGCTTCGTTTTGGTAAGCGCCTGGGCGGCCCAGCCTGAGGATGATGGCTTCTTTCATCCCAGAGGAGCCATCCCACGACCAAGCCTGTTTCGCCATCGTCGCCGCCTGACCTGCGCCAGCGGATGATCGGGGAGATGACTGTGCGCGGGTTTTGCGCCAAGACCCAGCACGATTATCTGCGCATCGTCTCACGCTTTGCCGTCTTTCTGGCTCATTTGTGAATAAGCGCCGAAGTGTGCCCCTGGCAGGAAACTGTGCAAGCTATTGATATAATGGAAGAAATGGCTCGTTGGCTGGGGTCGCGATTGGCGCCAATCGTGCCCCCGGTCAAATCCAGATTCAGTCAATGTATTCAATGAGTTGTTTTGAGCAGGCGCGGGGCCACAGTTCGGCGCTTATTCACACACCGTTGGCATAAAGCTTGGAAAATGTCGGCGAAAGCCGCTCCAGCGCCCGATTCACCAGCAGCCGGATCGGACGCAATGGATGGTCCGGCGGCACCAGCGCCTCCGGGCTCAAATAGCTGAACAAAGCTCCCGTCTGCTCATCGACTCCACGCATCCGCCAACCCCGTTACACCACGGTCAACGAATCACATTATCCGCAAAGCCGGAAGATGAATTTCCGCAGCCTGCTAGAGGGGACGCACTCGCGCCGGAACACCGATCGGGCATTCCAGCGCCGAGCGGTTCCAAGCTCCGGCATCTGCTGCGGCGACATAAGTGGTGGAAAGGAAATCCAGCAGCAATGCGTCGGGATCCGCGGCCACTCGGACCGTGTCGTAAGGCAGGATGAACTCCCCTAGCGTCGCGTCGAAGTAGGCCCCTGGCGTCACTGCCCGATTGCGGAAGCCTGCAGGTTCTGGATAGGCATAAGAGTAGAAAGCGGCTTGCGGGAAGCCTTCGTTGCCTGGCCAGAACCCGGCGCTGCTCACCTCATGCGAATAGGCTTCGCGGGTGACCACGTCGGGTAGCCCGGGCACGCCGCCCGGATGGATTGGGGCCGGCCGCCCGGAGAAGCGAGTGACCGCAAGATCGAAGCTGCCCCAGAAGAAATGGACGGGGCTGGCCTTGCCCATGAAGCCGCTGCGGAAAAGCTTAAAGATGCGATCGACCTGGAGGAGGGCACGCCAAAAGCGATGGGCGGCGTCGGGATCGTAGGCAGCGTGGGTTTGGTCCTGCGAGAAGCGGATCGGGTTCGAGACCTCGTTCGGCATCTCGTTGATTTTCACAATGACGCCCATGCTGTTCAGGAGATCCATAGCCGCACGATAGAAGTCGGCAACGGTTTGTGGCTTGAGCGGGAGTGTTCCTTCTGCGCCACGACTGGTGCGGGCGACGAGGCGATGACCTATAAAATCGAATTCAATCTCGAGGATTTCATAGCCAGCCGGCATTGACGATGTGCCGAGCCCGCGGGCAGTGACGTAGAGTGGAACCTGCCAGCCATGGTTTACCCAGGGGGTCAGCGCTAATCTGACCTTGCCCACAATTTGCGACCAGAGTTGCAAGGTTGCGGCAGTGCCGCTCCAGGCGGGGTATGCGAGTTCTGGCCAAACGACAGCGTTCATGAAATACGCTCCCCTCGGAATTTAGCTTGGAAATACCAACGATTGAGGCCGGTTATGGAGTTAAGAAGCCGCGAACGGCCGCTACCGTGGCGACGGGTTGCTCCTCCATCAGCCAATGACCCGAATTGGGAATGACGAGCTCAGTCACGTCGCTCGCGACCGCGCGCATGACAACCGCCATTGTCCGGCCAAACGACTTCTCGCCGCCAACAGCGAGGACTGGCATCTTCAGTTTACCCTGCTTAAGGAAAGTTTCGTTGTCGATGGCGTCCTGATCAAAAGCAGCGAATTGGGCAAAACCGGCGTGCATGGCGCCTGGCTGTGCATACAGTTTCGCGTAGTGTTGTCGAGAAACTTCGCTAAAGGATGCCGGGTTAGCCGAAAATTCATTCCAGAAGCGGTCGAGGTAAATGCGCTCGCGTCCCGCAACCAATCGCTCCATATCGGGACCACCAAAACGAAAATGCCACAAGAGTGGGCTTTTGAGTATTTCCTCCCAGGGGCCAACACCCGGTAACGGCGCGTCCATGAGGACGAAACGGGTAACCATGGCCGGATATTGCGCTGCAAATGCATAACCGACCATATTGCCGATATCGTGGGTGACGAGGTCTGTCCGGTTGATGCCGAGCCCAGCGAGGATGCCGGCAACATCTTGACCCTGCGTCTTTTTGTCGTAGCCGCTATCGGGCCGAGACGAGAGCCCCATGCCGCGCAGATCCGGAACGATCACGGTGTGGTCGCGCGCGAGTTCCGCTGCAAGGGGTGCCCACATGTCACCGGTCTCACCGTAACCATGGAGCAGGATAACGGCCGGCCCCTGACCGCCTATTCTCACATGCAACGACACGCCATTTGCGGGAATTTCGCTAGTCACAAAGGTGGCGGGGAAGGTGTGGATATCTATATCGTTCGACATAGGCACCCTTTCAAAAGAGCGACATTAATTCTATGCCAGCCTCCGATGAAATGCCAGGCATTACTGGATGACGGGAGTCGCTTCGTCACATTTTTCGAAGATGGGTTCTTATAATCTGCCGTGCCGCCGCCTCATCTTGATATTTGTTCTTTGACAAAAAATATATAGTGCGCAAACCTATCATTCTACGAGGTCCTTATCACGACAATTTCCGATTTCCAACTTCCGGGCGGTTTCGGGGGGCTGCAGATCAACCTGACGATGCACGAAAGGTCGATCCGATGCGTGAACAAGACAAGATTCACCGCACCATTTTCCCGCTTCCGGATCAACCGAATGTTGGTCTGACGACTTACGACGCCAAAGCCCCTAACCAATCGCATCTCACGCGGAGTTTCACGCGGTTGGTTGGCAGAAGCCCCGCGGCCTGGCCATGTGAGTGCGTGTGTTAAAGCGTCGCCGGCGGCCTGGACGTTTCGACAAAGCCGTAGATGATTAGGAAAGACGTTTTTACAATGCTGACTTAGTTCTGGATACCAAGCTCGGCCTTCCGCGCGTGCCGTCAGGCGAACCAAGGAGACCATAAAAATGTCCTCTACATCCAGCGCCCCGGGCACAGCCTACCCAGCCGGTAGGACTGCACTCTTATTCGTCGATCCCTATAACGATTTCCTGGCTGAGGGCGGCAAGCTCAGGTCCAATGTCGCCAATGTGGCAAAGACTGTCGGCCTGCACGAAAACCAGCGCACCGTGACAAACGCCGTGCGGCAGGCAGGCTTTCCAGTTTTTATCGTGCCGCATCACCGCTACGAGCCGGACGATTTGAAAAACTGGGACCATCCCTCGCCATACCAGCGCGGCAGCGCCAAATTGCAGGTATTCGGCAAAGATACCTGGGGCGGCGAATGGTTCCTGGAATTCGCACCGCGGCCGGGCGATACCGTGGTGGCCGAACACTGGAATTCGAGCGGTTTCGCCAATACCGATCTGGATTTTCTGCTGAAGCAGAAGAACATCACGCATGTGATTCTGATCGGGTCGACCGCCAATACCTACATTGAAGCGACGGGGCGTTTTGCCGCCGAACTCGGCTACCATGTCACGCTGGCGCACGATGCGACGGCGGCCGTCAGCCAAGAGGCGATGCACGCCGCGCACCACCTGAATGGCCCGACTTTCGCTCATGCGATTCTGTCCACCGCGGAGCTAACGGCACAGCTAACTGCCTGAGATCTCTTCACTCTATCGCGGGAGATTTTAAAATGAGCTTGTTCACCACAAGGGATAACACGTTGATCTACTACAAGGACTGGGGGAGTGGCCAGCCCGTGGTGTTCAGCCATGGGTGGCCACTGTCGTCCGATGCATTCGAGGACCAGATGCTGTTCCTGGCCGGGCATGGCTATCGCTGCATCGCCCATGACCGGCGTGGGCATGGCCGCTCCAGCCAGCCTTGGCATGGCAACGACATGGACACTTATGCCGCCGATCTGGACGAGCTGGTGAGCAAGCTCGGTCTGACGGATGCGGTGCATGTCGGGCATAGTACCGGCGGTGGGGAGGCGGCGCGCTATGTCGCCCGGCACGGCAAGGGGCGTGTTGCCAAGCTCGTGATGATCGGCGCCGTGCCGCCGATCATGCTGAAGACCGAGGCATATCCCGCCGGGCTGCCGATCGCCGTGTTCGACCAGATTCGTGCCAGCGTGCAGGCCGACCGGTCCCAGAGTTTCAAGGATCTGGCAGAGCCATTTTACGGCGCCAACCGCCCGGGCGCGAAAGTCAGCCAGGGCCTGCGGGAGTCGTTTTGGATGCAGGGCATGATGGGTGGTCTCAAAAACGAGTATGACTGCATCAAGGCTTTTTCAGAGACCGATTTCACCGAAGATTTGCAGCGGATTGAAGTGCCGGTGCTGATCCTGCATGGCGATGACGACCAGATTGTGCCGATCGGGAATTCCGGAAAATTGCAGGCTGAATTGGTCAGACACGCAGCCTTTAAAATCTATCCGGGTGCGCCGCACGGCATGTGCTCGACCCATAAGGACCAGGTCAACGCCGATTTGCTGAAGTTTATCCGTGGCTGACACCGCACTGCAACAGGAGTGCATGATCATGCATTCGCAAACCCCACCAGAAGCAGCTTCCATCGCCGAACATGAAATGCGGCAAGTTGAACGCGCGAACGCCACGGGGTTGCAGCCAGTGGTGTTCGTGCACGGTCTTTGGCTATTGCCCAGCAGTTGGGATCGCTGGGCGACGTTTTTCGAGGCGGCGGGATATGTGGCGCTGACGCCGGGCTGGCCGGACGATCCGGAGACGGTGACTGAAGCCAAAGCACACCCGGAAGTGCTGGCGCATAAAACCATTGGCCAGGTTACCGATCATTTCGATCTGATCATCCGGAATCTAACAAAAAAGCCCGCGATCGTTGGGCATTCCTTTGGCGGCTTGCTGGCGCAGATACTGGCCGGTCGGGGTCTTTCCGCCGCCACCGTGGCACTCGCGCCGGCGCCATTTCGCGGCGTGCTTCCGCTGCCATTCTCGTCGCTTAAATCCGCCTGGCCGGTGCTGGGCAACCCAGCCAACCGCAACCGTGCGATTCCGCTGACCTATGACCAATTCCGCTACGGCTTCGCCAATGCGGTCAGCGAGGAAGAGGCAAGGGAACTCTACCAGAATTTCGCTGTTCCGGCGGCGGGCGCGCCGCTGTTTCAAGCCGCGACAGCCAATCTTAACCCCTGGACGGAAGCGAAGGTTAACACGGACACTCCTGATCGCGGGCCCTTGCTGATTATTTCCGGCGAAAAGGACCATACGGTTCCCTGGGCGATCGCCCATGCGAGCTTCAAGCAGCAGCACGATAACGTCGGCGTGACGGAGATCGTCGTGGCGCCCAATCGCGGGCATGCAGTGACCATCGATAGCGGCTGGCAGGAAGTTGCCAGCATGGCGCGCGATTTCATCAAGCGTTTTATCTGAAATGGAGGCAGGCATGGGATTGCTGGAAGGTAAAGTGGCGCTGGTCACGGGCGGCACGTCGGGGATCGGCCGCACCAGCGCGATTCTATTTGCGAAAGAGGGCGCCAAGGTGGCGATTACCGGGCGCCGGGCCAGCGAAGGCGGGGCGATGGTTTCCGAAATTACGGCCGCGGGCGGAAAGGCTTTGTTCGTGACCGCCGATCTGAAGCAGACGGAAACGATTTCAGACGTGATTTCGCGGGTCGTTTTGCATTTCGGCCGGTTGGATTGCGCCTTTAACAATGCCGGAATCAGCGCCGGCTCAGGCTTGCCCAGAACGTCAAATCATCGCAAATTTTAGTTGGAAGCGGTGGCTGTCCCGGGATAGCCGGTCAATACAAGGCAATTGGAAAACTGAGTTTCATTGGCACCGGTCCTGGAGCCTTGTAAACGTGGGACAAATAACATCTTGAATTGACGCGACTGATGACGCAGGGAGGCGTAGATGGTTCGGCAGTTGCGCTTGATCTCCGGTCTCATCCTCTTCACGTATGTCCTAACACATCTGCTCAACCATAGCCTCGGGATTATTTCGATAGCGGCGATGGAAGCGATGTTGTCGGTGGTGTACCGGATCTGGTCATATCCGCCGGTCACCTTCCTTCTCTATGGCGCGCTTATAGTTCATGCGGCGCTTGCGCTTTATGCGGTCTGGGAGCGTCGTGTGCTCAAGCTCTTGCCCGCGGAATCCATGCAATACGTTCTTGGGTTCGCCGTGCCCTTGCTTCTTGCGCAGCATGTGACCAACACTCGCGTTGCCGCCGCGTTCTACGGTGGGGATTTCGGTCATTACAAGAACCTACTGGCCGCACTCTGGTACGGTCACCCCTTCAACGCGACCTTGCAGATGGGCTTGCTACTCGCCGCCTGGACCCACGCTTGCATTGGACTGCGATTCTGGCTGCGCTTGCGGCCATGGTATGACACGGCCCAGCCATTTCTATATGCCGCGGCTCTTCTTATACCCGTCCTCGCCCTCCTCGGGTTTATCGCCGGCGGGCGCGAGATCGGCGTGATGATTGCGCAGGACCCTACTTTCCTGGCCCGCACGCTTGCCGCGCAGCCACCGCCGGCTACACGCCCTGCGCTCCGCACCATTGCCTGGAGCATTCGTTTCGTATTCCTCGGCGCCATTGTACTTGTGCTGATCGCGCGAACGGTGCGGCACGAATGGTGGCGCCGGAAAGGTGTGGCACGCATCTCCTACCCCGGTGGGCGTTCGATCGAGGTTGTACGTGGCTTTACGGTGCTTGAGGCCAGCCGCCTACTTGGCGTGCCGCATGCCTCGATCTGTGGCGGCAAAGGACGCTGCTCGACTTGTCGCGTGCGTGTGCGCGCCGCGCCCGGCGCGCTTCCGGACCCATCTTCAAAGGAGCTCAATATCTTACGTCAAATCGGCAGCCCGCAAAACGTCCGTTTAGCTTGTCAGCTCCGACCGCAGGGAGCCGTCGAGGTAACGCCGCTGCTGCCGGCTTTCGATCCTGCCCGCAAGGCTCTACGGCGTCCGATCTATGCGTATGGCGGCGAACGGCGGATCGCGGTCCTCTTCGCCGACCTCCGCGATTTTACGCAAATCACCGAGACTAAACTTCCCTACGACGTCGTCTTCCTGCTGAATCGCTATTGCCAGGCTATGGGCGAGAGCATTGAGGTGGCGGGCGGGCGCGTCGACAAATTCATCGGCGATGGCGTCATGGCACTGTTCGGGTTGGAGACCAAGGCTCCAGAAGCTTGCCAACAGGCCCTTGCTGCGGCGCGCCTCATGTCGATCCGGCTGGTGGAGTTGAACCGGGATCTTGCGCCTGATCTCAATGCGCCGCTCAGAATGGGGCTCGGCATCCATTTCGGTCCGGCGATCGTCGGTGAGATGGGGAACGGGGGGATGAGACCGCTCACCGCAGTAGGCGATACGGTAAATACCGCAAGCCGCCTCGAGTCGCTTTCCAAGCTCTACGATTGCGAACTCGTCGTCTCAGAGGATCTCGTCGCATGCGCAGGTGTGGACCTACAGGGTTCACTTCGCCGGGAGGTTGAGATCCGTGGTCATACCAAGCCGCTCATGATCCGCACCCTGAAAAGCGCCTGTGAACTGCCTCACGAAATCACGAGCTGGTCCGCCGGCAATTCCGCGGTCACGATGGGCTCTTGAGGATAGTGTCCGTTGCGCGCCCCACGCGGCGCCCCGAGATGGATCGTAGCGGCGACGCGAGCGGCGAAACGGCGCTCTTGGAGTGTCCAACGGCGGCAAGCAGACATTCGTTTATGGAAATTGTCGACGGCAGGTAGTGAGCGACGCTGCGTTAAACTCGGTTGTAGTCAAAATGGCGAGAAAATCATTCTACAGCCTTGTGACAAGGTGACTTCCGCGGGGCTTGTCGTTTGTCGTAACGCAATTTGAGAAGAGATTTCTGCGTCGTCTTGGTCAAAAAGAGCTTTTACACAGCCTCGACCCGAAGCGGTCATCGCTCGCTTTTGAGGGAGGCGTTACAGGCTGCGGGGAATAAACGTGCCCCTCCACCGATATTGCCTGCATCCGAACCGCTTCATGGTGAAGCAGGCAGGATTATCAGGAAACTTGCGATGAATAAATATATTATCCTACTGGTTGCCGCCGCCGGCATGTGCGGTCCCGCCGGTGCGGCCACCACTACCCCAACAACATCCAACACCGCCGCCACAAGTTGTGCGACCGGCACAACGGACAACGTACCTTGTCAAATTGACCAGTTGCAGGCCGAGGTACAGGCGCTGCAGAACAGCACCCCCACGCAGAACGCCGAGTCTGCGGGCGAACTCACCACCATTGGCGTCGGCGGCTGAAGTCTTCTTCCGGACGCAAGCGCCCGCATCGCTTGCGTCCGGAATTCCGACCGTCACTAAATTGTCACACAAAACCGGGAATAACATCGCGGCGCCGCAGTCTTGTGGGGGCAATTCAAGGAGCGCACAGCAATGAATAATGATTACCATAACGGCCAGAAGAATTTATCGCGCCGCGCCGCCATGGCCTGTGTCGGGTGGATCGGCACCGGCATGGTATGGACCATGGCGGCCGGCGTGCCGCGCACGCTCGGGCTCATTGGCGATGCCCAGGCTGAAACCGAAGATTTTACTTTCGTGCAAATGAGCGACAATCACATCGGCTTCAAAGCTGGGCCATATCAGGATGTTCCCGGCACGCTGCAGGCCGCCGTCGGCAAAATCCAGGCATTGCCGAAAAAACCCGCTTTCATGCTGCATACCGGCGATATCAGCCATCTTTCCAAAGCGGATGAATTTGACACGGCGGATCAGATCAACGCTACCGCCAGGCTCGCCATCCACTATGTTCCCGGCGAGCACGACATGCTCGACCCCGGCAAAAGCCTCTACCTGTCCCGTTATGGCAAAGGCACCAAAGGCGATGGCTGGTACAGCTTCGATGACCATGGCGTGCATTTTATCGGGCTCTCGAACGTAACGCACAGCGGGCCGGACGGCCAATGGCTGCTCGGCTCCGAACAGATCGCCTGGCTCGCCGACGACTTAAGCGCTGTCAGCCATTCCACGCCTATCGTGATCTTCGCGCATATCCCGCTCTGGACAATTTATGCCGAATGGGGCTGGGGTACCGGGGATGGGTCTGCGGCGCTGGCATTACTGCGCCCCTATGGCTCGGTCACGCTGCTTAACGGCCATATCCATCAGATCGTACAAAAAGTGGAAGGCAACATCAAATTCCACACTGCGCGTTCCACGGCATTTCCCCAGCCGGTCGCGGGCACGGCGCCACATGGAGGGCCGATTCTTACCATCCCGACTGGCGAGATCGGCGAATATCTCGGCGTCACCAAGGCCACCCTGACCCACACCTACGGTCCCCTCGCCGTCACCGATTACACACTAACCTAAGGAGAAATCCGATGCTCTTATCGAGAATTTTGGCGAGCGCAGTGCTCGCCACCACATTTAGTACTGCCCCGGCGCTCGCGGCCACGGAAACCGTAACAATCAGCAATTACACGTTTATACCGGCCACACTTACTGTGCATCCGGGTGATACCGTTATCTGGACCAACCAGGACAGCATTCCCCACACCGCAACCTCAATCGACGGCAAGACTTTCGACAGCGGCGCCATTGATCCCGGAGATAGCTGGAAATTCGTATTTTCCAAAACCTGAAAATTCGACTATCGTTGTTCCATCCACCCGGACATGCACGGCACGATCAACGTTCAGTAATGTTTTTGCTGAGGGAGTTGCGAGGCGGTGGCAGATGCGGATCACGCGGCGCAATTTCGCGCTTTGGTTCTGCCAGAGCTTGGGCATCTGCGCCGGCTCGGCCTCGCCCTCACGGGCAGCCGGCCGGCCGCCGATGACCTGGTGCAAGAGAGCGTTTTACGGGCACTGCGTTATTTTCACAGTTATAAAGGGGATGGTTTCAGACCATGGATGGCGGCGATCATGCGCAATGTGCATCGTGACCGGCCAATGACGAACTCAGCACCCATGGATGACGCATGGCTTCAAACAATCCCCGATCCGGCCCCAAACCCAGAGCAGCAGGCGCTGATCAAGGACAATTCCATGCGGCTGCGCGGCTTAGTAGCGGCCTTACCGGAAGCCCAGCGCGAGGTTCTGATCATGCGTGAATTCGGTGGTCTTTCCTATGCGCAGATCGCCATTGCGCTTAAAATTCCCGCCGGCACCGTAATGTCCCGGCTATCCCGCGCGCGCGATGATTTGCGCGCCGCCTGGCTGGACGGCGAAGATAAGGTGGGATCATGAGGCACGAGACCTATTCAGAACAGTTCAGCGCCATGCTGGACGGCGAATTGCCGCCGGCGGAGATGGCGCCGCTCACTTTGCATATCGCGGCTTGCCCGGAATGCGCCAAACGCCTGACCGAGTTGGCGGCCCTGCGCGCGGCCTTGCAGTACGAATTCCCGGAAGAAGATGTCTCTCCGGAATTTTACACGAAAATCGCAGGGCTGCTGGACAACGAGACACAGCCGACCAAGCCGACCAATGTCATCTCGTTCCAGCCCCGCCCGTTTCGCCAACGCCTGGCGTGGCTCGCTGCCGGCGCCGCCATTGCGGCTACGCTCACGATACTGCTCATGCCGCATCACGATGAGAGCAAGGATCTGATGAGCGTGCGCGATGCGGCGCTGCGAGGCAGCGTTTCGCAGACCGTTGCCATGAACAATGCAGCTCCGGTGGCTGCCGGATTCCGCCTGACGGCTGCTCGCTCGGATATCGTTGCAGGCCATCAGGCACAGGTATTGGCCTATTCAAAAAACAATCAGACGATCATCTTATGCATTTGGTCTGCGAATGGAGAACCGGCCCACGACGTTCGCAATTCCGTCTACAAAGGGATGGCCATGAGCTACTGGAATGACGGTAAACAAGAATACTGGGCCGCCACGGTCGGCGGGCACGGGACACTGGATGATTTCGTAAAAGCCATCAAAAGCAGTTAGCAAGCCTCTGACCCAATGTGTACGATCGCTCTCCACCCCATCACACCCGCACGCTTGAGGCTATGCAGGAGGCCATCGAGGTGGCTGGGGTGGAGTTTATCGCGCCGGTGGGCGGCGGGGCTGGTGTTCGGTTTGCCAGTCTTGTTGTTGCCCCTGCCGCTGACGCGCCTCACGAAGAACTACGAGCAGCTTATGCGGATTAGCAGTTTCTCGCCACACTTGTGGTCCAGTTTGCTGTATATGTGCCATCTCCGCATCCCGGGGCGGTGAGGCCGCTTTCCGCGATCCGCGTATTAGCAAGAATGTTCAGGAAGGTGCCCCCAAATGCCACAAGCTTTGAGCAGCCCGTTAACGCTTTAGCCACCTTTGCATAGCTGAGAATGCTCCGCTCGAATGCCGCTTGTGTCGCGTGAGCTAATCCAGAATTCTCAGTTGGTTCGCGTCCAATCGACAGGCGATTCTGCCAATCATTTTTGAACTCGGCCAACTGATAGTCTTTGTCGACACTGACGATATCGTCAGCATCTAACATTGACGATGCCGAAGCCGCTATCGTCAGACGCATCTTCCAGAGCTTTGCCGAATGCCTGAAAAAGTAAGACTCGCGTCATTCACCGGATGGATACAGCAGCACCTCAACAGGTCGGTCTTTACTACCCTGGCAGTTGGCACAGCAGCTCGAGGATCGGCTTCCTGTTCGCGAGACAGGCGGCGCGGCCCCTGACAGGCACCAGCGCGAAAATATACCACCAAGCCCATCGGCTTTAAGATGGTTCAATTGCAACTGCAATTGCAATTTTGGTGGTTCAGGAATCCACCCACACCCAAGCCAAGCAAAAAACGCATGGCACTTTGTCCCCGATACTCGGCGCATGAACAAATTACCTGCGCCGCCACCGACATCCCCAACCCCGCCTCGGAAAACCCGGCGGCGGTCCGACCTGTCGTTTGAGGTCTTAGCCTCTATCGACCTCATCAGCCTGCTCGACCAGGCCCCGTGTGATGGCCAGCCCGCCTGTCCCGATGACGACGGCGAGCCCGTGCTGCCGCTGGACGACGCGCCACTCTCGCCCCCGTCCGACGACCCGATCGCCTGGTCCTTAGAGCCGCCATTCTACAGCACCACCGAGGCGGCCAACTGGCTGAGTGTCTCGGCGGCCACGGTGAAGCGCCTGCTGAGCGGGGGCTCCCTTCCCTTCCCTTCCCTTCGCCCGCGCCGGCGCGCGGCGCAAAATTCCCCTTTCGGCCCTGCTCGCCTACGTCATCTGCACCCGCGCTGACTGCGCCCTGCCGCCGCCAAACTCCCAAACCAATTCAATGGCTTCTGACGCATGATCCGGCACTTGCAAAAACATCGTCGGACATAAGCCAAGCCAAAGTCGGACTCCGGTAATGACAGCCGCGCCGGCCATTTCATCGTGACCGCAGTGGCTTTTGATAACGCTGCTGCATGGAAATCATGGGCGAACGGCATTCGTCGACGGGCTCAAATCCCCCACAATGGTCATAGCAATCGTACCGTGATTGCAAACTATCGTTCAGAAGGAGTGATGCACATGACAAATTTGTTAGGCGAAAAACATACGCTGGCAAGCCGGCGACGCCTTGGTGGCATTGCGGCGATTGCGCTTTTCGCACTATCGCCGGCTTTGGCGTTCGCGGGTTCCTGCCCCGCTGGCAAGATGGGAGTCGATGTGCGCGCACCGGTCAGCACCCCGGCCTCTGGCGTTACCGACACGGTGATCGCGTCGATCAATTTGGCGAATGAGCCTGTTCATATCGATGGCAGGCTGTTCCGGATGCGCAAGCTGGTTATTCAGCCGGGCGGCGTTGTTCCCTGGCACAGCCATCATGATCGGCCAGCGATTATCTATATCATTTCCGGCACCATCGAGGAATATGCTTCAAACTGCTCAGTGCCCATAGTGCACCAAGCCGGTGACGTGACGGCCGAAACCAGTGGAACGTCGCATTGGTGGAAGAACACCGGCACCGAGACCGTTGTGCTGCTGTCCGCCGATCTGTTCCCCGTAAAGGCAGATCCGCACACAATGTAACGCCCGCCTGGCACCAGCGGCGTCACGGCTGCTGGTGCCAGCACGGTGAAAATTCTGCCGCGTGTGCATGCATGTGCATGCATGTGCATGCAAGGGAGAAAAGCATGATGTTTCAAGCCAAAACCGCGATTGCAACGATGAGCGTACCGCATTCAGCGAGGGCAATACGGCGCTCCGTGGAGATCGGCCTCACGGCTTTCCTGACACTGGTCGATCTCTTCGCGGCACAAGCGATCTTGCCGCCCCTGGCGGAGCATTACCATGTCGCGCCAGCCGCTGCAGGTGTTGCCGTGAATGCCAGCACGCTCGGCATGGCGATCGCGAGCCTGCTGGTGGGGCTGTTCAGCGCGCGCATCAACCGCCGCCTTGGCATCCTGTTGAGCCTTACGCTGTTGGCCCTGCCCACGACGCTGCTCGCGACCGCGCCCGATTTGATGATTTTCTCGTTGCTGCGCATCGCGCAAGGGCTGTGCATGGCATCCGCTTTCACACTCGTGCTGGCCTATCTTGGCGAACAATGCAGTGCGACCGAGACGGCCGGTGCGTTCGCCGCCTACATCACCGGCAATGTGGCGAGCAACCTGGTCGGGCGGTTGATTGCTGCCGCCGTCACGGATCACTTCGGTCTGGCCATAAACTTCTATATATTGGCCGGTCTCAATCTTTGCGGTGCGGCGCTGGTATATTTCACCATCGAGGGCACGCCCCGCATGACCGCCGCCGGCCCCGGCATGGGTTCGCCGTGGGCGGCGTGGTCGGCACATCTGCGCAACCAGAGACTGCTTTGCGCGTTTGCCATTGGGTTCTGCATTCTGTTTGCCTTTATAGGCACGTTTTCCTACGTGAATTTCGTGCTGGTGAGCCCAGCCTTGCGTCTGACGATGATGCAGGTGGGATTGGTCTATTTCGTGTTCCTGCCGGCCATCCTCACAACGCCGCTGGCTGGCGGCCTGGTCCGGCGGTGCGGTGCGCGGCTTTCCACTTGGGTGCCGCTGGGTTTGGCCTTGGCGGGCCTGCCGCTGCTGTTGTTACCACATCTGCTGTCAGTGCTGGCTGGCATGGTGCTGGTCGCCGCAGGCACCTTCTTCGCCCAGGCGGTGGCCACGGGCTTCGTCGGCCAGGCCGCCACCAGCGACCGCGGCGCCGCCAGCGGTCTGTATCTGGGCGTCTACTTTGCCGGTGGCCTGACCGGCAGCGCGGTGCTGGGACAATTGTTCGACCGCTTTGGCTGGCTCGCCTGCGTGGCTGGTATCGCCGCCGCCCTGGTGGTGGCCTGCCTGTTGGCATTCGGCCTCACGCCGCCCGCGGACCGGGCCGCCACCCAGGGTCCTTAACGATAACACCGCAAGGAGCTAGCTGAACATGGCCACCAAGTTCGTCACCGCCAGCACATCGGACACGGCGGGTGCCGACCCAATGAAAGCAGACCTTGGACAAATCGTCCTTGTTTTGCAGGGAGGCGGCGCACTGGGCGCCTACCAAGGCGGCTGCTACGAGGCGATGCACGAAGCCGGACTGGAACCTGATTGGGTCATCGGCACGTCGATCGGCGCCATCAACGCCGCAGTGATCGCCGGCACCCCACCGGAGCAGCGGCTGGAGCGGCTGCGTACTTTGTGGCAGCGGCTTGAATACGGTGCCGGGGTGGCGCAGACCGCCGCAATTCCTGTCTTCGGCAGCCTGCTTGCGAGCTGGATGACGATGATGACGGGCCTGGAGAATTTCTTCACGCCAAACGCCGCCGCTTTCGCCGACCCGCAATGGAAGCTTGGCGCCGAGAACGCCGGCTATTACGCTACTGACCGGCTACGCAAGACGCTGGCCGACCTCGTCGATTTCGACCTGATCAATCGCCATGAAACCCGGCTGACGATTGGTGTCGCGAGCGTGCGCACGGCCGACATGCATTATTTCGACAGTCGGAAATGCAAAATTTCCATGGAACATGTCGTAGCGTCCGGGGCGCTGCCGCCCGCGTTTCCGGCCGTTCGCATCGATGGCGAACTCTATTGGGATGGCGGCATTCTTTCGAACACGCCGGTGGAGGCGGTGTTCGACGACAATCCGCGCCGCAACAGCCTGGTCTTCGCGGTGCATCTGTGGAATCCGCACGGACCTGAACCGGTGTCGATTGCCGAGGTGATGAGCCGGCAAAAGGATGTGCAATATGCCAGCCGCACGCATAGCCACATCGCGCGTCAAAAGCAGTTGCACCGGCTGCGCCACGTCGTCGCCGAACTCGCGGCCCAATTGCCGCCCGAGATCCGCCAGCGCGAGGAGATCAAGGCATTGGCGGCCTATGGCTGCGTCACCAGTATGCATGTGGTCCGCCTGCTTGCCCCGCCGGTCGGCGTGGATGATCAGTGCAAAGACATTGATTTCAGCCCGGCCAGCATCAAGGCAAGGTGGCAGGCGGGCTATCGCGAAACGAAAAGCGTCATAGAACGAGCCCCTTGGTTGGCGGCGAGCGACCCGCTGGAGGGCTTTATTCTGCATGAAGTATCGCCGGACTTGAGCATTGCCACAAGTTAACGCTCCGGCGGCCGAACCGGATATGGCATGCGTGCCGCTCGAAAGGCCTGCCGGGGCCTTGGCCAAGCCGGCAAAGGGACCGCGCCCATGACTGAAAATGCCCTGGTTTCCGCCCTCGAAGAAGCCGTGCGGCAGGCGCGTGAACTGGACGCGCCGCTTAACGACCGGCTCGCAATCATCGCCAATCGTGTGCGTGCCATCAGTACGGTTTTCGCCGAGGCGGTAGACCGAATGGTGGCGCGTCTGAAACAGACGGACGCGGGCGCCGCGGCCCCTCGCGTTGGCGACGCCATGCCCGCTTTCGCGCTGCCGGATGAAGCCGGTCGGATCGTCACTCTACGATCGGTTCTCGAACACGGTCCCGCGGCAATTTCCTTCAACCGCGGCCATTGGTGCGCATATTGCCGGCTCAACGTCCTTGCCATGGCCGAGGTGCATGCGCAGATTGAAGCGGCGGGCGGCAAGGTGGTGGCGATCGTACCAGAGCGCCAGAAATTCGCGGCTTCTTTGCGAACCGAAGCGCAAGCGCCATTCCCGGTGCTGACCGACATGGATAATGGCTATGCGCTATCACTCAATCTGGCGATCTGGGTTGGTGCAGAAATGGAAAAATTGATCGCCAGTGCGGGGTGGGATGTGCCGCACTACCAGGGCAACAACGCCTGGCTATTGCCGATCCCGGCGACCTTCGTGGTGGGCACCGATGGCCTGATCGTCGCGCGGTACATCGATCCGGATTACCGCCAGCGCATGGATATCGATGCCCTTATCAGTTCATTGCGGCTGGCAGGCTCCGCTCAAAATCGCTCCAGTCCGCCGCGCGCAGTAGATTGAGCAGGGTGGTGGCAACCGGCGGCCGTTGTCGGCCCGACACACCATAAACCGAAACTGCTCGTTCGAGCCGCCACTGCCTGACCACCGGGCGGCACAGCACCGAAGATCGCGGCGCGCTGGCAGGCATGATCGCAACGCCTGCATTGGCTTCCAGTAGCGCCAGCAGGTCGTGGTCGGTTTCAACCTCGTGCGTGTTGACGACGCTGACGCCGTTTTCCGCGAGATAGGCGAACTGCCGCTTTGCCATTTCGCAGCCGACAAGTGTCAGAAATCGCTCGCCGGACAGGTGCTCAATTTCAACCTCGTTCTGCCGAGCCAGGCGATGGTCGCGATGCACAGTCACCAACATCGGCTCCACGAAAATCTCCCAGCAGTCCAAACGTTCCCAGGTTTCGTCGAGCGGGCCGGCAATCGCCAACTCGATATCGCCATTCTTCAGCATGTCACCGATCGCATCGCCCGGCCCTCGGCGGATTTTCAGCTGGATGCCGGGATAAGCACGGAACAATTCGCTGATCGGCTGCATGAAGGCGGCCATGTTGATGCTGCACGACAGGCCGAGATTGAGTGGCGCGACGTCGCTGCTCTTCACAGCTTTTGCCAACGCCTGGGCGCTAACCGCCGCGTCGAAACACTGTTGCAGGAACGGTAGCATGCGTTGGCCGAGCGGGGTGAGATGGGAATTGCCGCGCTCGCGGCGGATAAGATCGCCGCCCAATTCCGCCTCAAGCGCCTGGATGGCGCGCGTCAGAGCAGGCTGCGAGACGTTGCACAACTCACCCGCGCGCGTGAAATTGAGCGACTTCGATAACGCCAGAAAATAGCGAATCTGATGCATTTCCATAGGCTTACCCCTATAGCGCGACAATCTGCATGAGATTTGAGCGACAATCAGGATGAGAAGAGACAGCCGCAGTGGCGTTATTTTGCGCTGCTTGATTGTCGCTGGCAAGGGTCAGGCGTTTTCTTGATTGTCGGGGCGCGACATTTCCTCCACAGTCTTGAATGTCGCGAAGCTTTGCGGCCTTCCGATCTGGATTGTCGCTGTAGCACGGCCCTGCGGCGGTAGCTTTCGACATTCATCTCGAAGACCGTGCCGTGATGGACAAGGCGGTCCACGGCGGCGAGGGTCATGGCGGGACCTGGGAATACCCGGCTCCAATCGCCGAAGGGCTGGTGGCATTCAGGAAAATGCTGGCCATGCCGGTGATTACTATAACCGGGGCACTGGCGTCGATGGTGCGGCCTGTAGTCATAGCGCGCCTAGAAATTATGTTGCGGCTCAAGCCGGGGGAGCCCACCCATTGCCCCGGCTCGATCCGGCACTTCGCAACATAACGGCTGTATCGATACCCGTCCGGGTGCTGGGCGATATATTCGATCGAGAGGGTGACATGCTTGCGCTTGAGCTCCCGATGCACCCAGGCCCAGTCCAGCTCGGCATATTGCCGATGCCCCTGCTTCTTCCCGGCATTGCGGTACATCCAGGCTTCCAGAGCCGCATCCGTGACCTCATCGCCCTGCGGCCACACCAAGCCCGAGGCCGCAAAACGCTTCAGCGTCGCGCGCACCGTCGACGGCACCACCCCGGTCCGCCGGGCAATCTGGTGTTTGGACGCCCCGGCGCATCCCAAACGAACAATCTCGTACACATGGCGCATGCAAACTCTCCCCGCCGGCATCAATCCCCTCCTCGGCTACGGCCAAAGAGGCGATCCTAAACACAGCCAACGGAGAGCCCGTCACCCTCTCAATGCCGGGCGACAATATCCCGGAATTGACGGGCGAGGATTTCTCGGAATCAGTGGGCGACTATATTTCGTAATAGGGGGGCGACATCATCTCGGAGTGGATGGGCGGCTTCCTTCGGAAGAGGCATTTTTACCCCCGAAGTGTTGCAATACCCGGGACCGAGCGTTGATTCAGGTCAATAAGACCGAGTCAAAATTGTGAAAGTCATATGTCTCGGACTGATTTGTACTTGTCCGAAAGTCAGCCGCTTCCGGGCACCCAACCAAATCTGGTAAATGACGAGGAT